>Ga0194052_1001890_pt1 | contig 11793 bp, 10 predicted proteins | sample SepL226m_MetaG_FD_160117 | JGI IMG/M metagenome (GOLD analysis project Ga0194052, IMG submission 160117) | Anoxic zone freshwater microbial communities from boreal shield lake in IISD Experimental Lakes Area, Ontario, Canada - Sep2016-L227-6m | ecosystem: Environmental > Aquatic > Freshwater >... | reverse complement strand
ATTTAAAACCAGTTTTTTGATGATTTTCATCACCCCAGCCTGCCGCGGCGTTATTGCCGTGAGGCGGTTTCAAAACCCAGATCAAAGGCGCGTGTGTTGATATCGACAAATGCCGCCTTGGTTTTGGTTCGAATCGCCTGTTTGACGTGATCGGCAGTAACCGGCAGAATTCCAGTCTGGATCAGCGCACCCAACAGAACCATATTCACAGACAGAACGTTTCCTGCGGTTTTGGCCAGATCCACGGCATTCAGCGCAATCAATCGGGCTGTTTTGGCGCGGATAATTTGTTGAAGCTCCGCAATATCCGGATATACACCTTTGCCAATGGCCACGGTAAAGGGAGGAAGCGGGGACAGGTTGGTGATGACGACGGTTCGGGCATTGCATTTGTTCAGGGCGCGCAAGGTTTCGGAAGGCTCAAACCCAAGCAGTACATCAGCCTCTCCATCCGAGATAATGGTACTCTGGGCGTTTCCAAACACCAGTGCGGATTCCACCACACCGCCACGCTGCGCCATTCCGTGAATTTCGCTCATGCGAAGGGGGATTCCGGCCAGAAGGGCTGCTTCTCCCAGCACACTTGAGGACAGCAGATTCCCCTGCCCTCCGACCGCCACGATAATCAATCGCGTTATGTCTGACATAGTTAGTCTTTCCTTTACAGCTTGACATCTGTAGAGCCAGCATCCTGCTGACTGAAAGTTATATAAACACCCTTACGCCTTTACGGGCAATATTGCGTTTTCAGGGCAGACCTGGGCGCATACCGCACATCCGGAGCACATAACCGGATCAATCTTTACTTTTTCCGCATCCAGAAAAAAGGCCGGGCAGGCCAGTTGACTGATACAGTCCCGGTGATTCTGGCACTTATCGCTGATGTAATAAGCTCGGGATTTGGTTTTTTTAAACCCTTTGGCGTAGAGGGTACACATTTCCTGTGCGATCACAACCGATACCCCTTTGAAATTGAAGGCTTCGCGAAGGGTTTCGATGCTCTTTTTAACCTTGTAGGGCTGAATGATGGCTATGTGGGGAACGCCCAAAGCACGGACAACGGCCTCGATTGAGATCTGTCCATACCCCTGGAGGTTCATCAGTCCCATATCCACACCGGGGTTGGGTTGGTGGCCGGTCATGGCTGTGATGCCGTTGTCCAGAATCACGAGGGTGAAATTGTGGTTGTTGAAAACCGCATTCACCAAGCCTGGAATTCCGGAATGGAAAAATGTGGAGTCTCCGATAAAGGAAACCACTTTTTTGTCCGTGACTTTGGAAAACCCGCAAGATGTGCCGGCGGAAGATCCCATGCATATCAGAAAATCACCCATTGATAGCGGCGGTAAAAACCCTAGCGTATAACAGCCGATGTCCGTGGGATAAATGGTGGAGAGGCCCTCCGCAGCTTTCTTGACCTCATAAAAAGTGGCTCGGTGAGAACATCCGGCGCAAAGATTGGGCGGGCGCTGGGGGATTTCGGGGACATTCGATAGATCCACCATCGGCTCGACCTTGCAGGGAACTCCGAAGTAGGCGGCCACCACCTGGCGCACCAATCGCGGATTGAATTCGTAGAGCCTGGAAAAGAGATCCCTGCTTTTCCCGTTGATGGGAAGGGTCAGCCCAGCCTCCTGGGCAAAGGCTTTGACAGCTTCTTCCATGTAAGGCTCGCCTTCTTCGACCACAAGTACTTTTTCGCAGGACCCTAAAAACCCCTTGATCAATTTTGACGGCATGGGGTGTGAAAAACCAATGCGAAGGAGTTTGACCTTGTCCTGTATGCCCAGATCCTGAAGTGCGTCGCAAAGGTACGCAAAGCTGACACCGTTACATACAATTCCCCAGGCACCGCTGCCAGAAACAAAATTATAGGGGGAGGTTTCGGAAAGTTCCGCAGCCTTGTCCAGATTAGCCAGAAGCTTGACGTGAAGCTTTCTGGAAACAGCCGGAACCGTGACATAGTTGAATGGATCTTTTGTAAAGTCCCCCTTGCAGACGCGGTCCCGGATGGCTCCCAGTGTGACCGGCGCAGTTGAGTGATTGATTCGGGTCGTAGTCCGGAAAATCACCGGTTCCTGCAAGCTCTCGGAAAGTTCAAAGGCGTATGGAATCATGTTTTTTGCTTCTTCAACCGAGGATGGCTCCAAGATCGGAAGCCCGGAAAGCTTTCCATAATACCGGTTGTCCTGCTCGTTCTGGCTGGAGAACATAAATGGATCATCGGCGGTAATAATGACCAAGCCACCCTTGACCCCAACATACGCAAGGGTCATCAGGGCATCCGCCGCCACGTTCAGCCCAACGTGTTTCATCACGCACATACTGCGAACCCCGGAATTGGCCGTTGCGGCAGCTACTTCAAGGGCGACTTTTTCATTAGTGCTGTATTCGAAATACAGGCTCGATTCCTGGGATATCTGAAAAAAATTCAAGGAGATTTCAGAGGACGGTGTGCCAGGGTAGGTGGTGGCGACCGCAACGCCTGCCTCAATGGCCCCCCTGGTAATAGCTTCATTTCCCAGCAGTACCATGGTTGCGCCGGGTTGGTCGGTCAGGAGTTTATGCATATTTGTTCCTTAAACAGATTAAAAGAATTAACATGGATAGACACGCCAAAGATAAGACCAGCCATGTTAATTCTTTTTGGTTTAAAAGTATATCATCATTTTGACTTTTTATATTAGTGAGTCAGGAACCATAACGGGGCGTTGCAGGATTTTCCGGCTGTGGACCATTTCAAACACTGTGTTGATCTCAGACAGCGGAAAGCATTTGACGCATCCGGCCACCCGCAGGAGGACTTCGCCTTGGCCGGGAGTCGGAAGTGAGGATTCAATTTTGGTCATGGGCTTGTTGGCTTCTGTCATTTGCCAGGATATCATACTCATATCATTAACGCCCCTTGTAATAGGGGATTGGATATTTTATACTGGATAATTTCAAACACCCTTGAATTCCGGACGTTTTCTACCTGCTGTTGATAATCCTTCCAGAGCATCGGCAGTGGCGAAAATCGTGGACAGATTGCCCAGTTCAATTTCAACCGCTTCTGTCATGGATTTTCCATTTTGCTTGTCAATGATTTCAGCGGAAATCTTAAGGGCCAGCGGCGCTTTGAATCCAATGGTTTTCAGTGTTTTTGCTCCACTGTCAGCGGGTATGCTTTCCGGGACTTTTCCCTCCAGCCAGGATGAAACAAGATTCATTGTAAACATGTCCGCAAGTGGTTTGAATCTGCCAGGAAGAGCCCTGTATCGGTATTTATCCGGTCTGCCTTCAGAAACCAGCGATTGAATAGCATCCGGAATATCTGCGGGATCAACCAGCTTCTGTACAATGCCCATATCTTTGGCATCCTGCGCGCTAATGTTAGCGCCGGTGAAGACATAATACTTGGCCAGTTCCGGCCCTACCTGACGGGTCAATCGCAGCATGCCTCCCAAGCCTGGATAGATGCCGATGCCGGTTTCAGGAAAAGCCATGGATCCTGCGGATGTGGCCACAATAGCCTGACAGGCCAGCGCCAGTTCGCTGCCGCCGCCAAGCGACAATCCATCCAGAAGGGCGATGGTGAGTTTGGAGGAATTTTCGATTTTCAGAAAAACCTCATGACCTTTTCGCGTAAAATCCACAATATCCGAAATCCGATCCGCCTTGATCTTGTTGACAAAATACCGGATGTCTGCACCAGCCACAAAGGCTTTTCCTGCACCTTGAATCACGATGGCTTTGACATCCGGGCAACTCTCGGCATCGGTAAAGCGGCTGCCGAGCTGAGCCACAACCTGCTCATTCAGCGCATTCATGGCCTCCGGACGATTCAGGGTTAGGGTTGCTATACCGTCTTTAATCACAACATCCACTAAATTGAATTCAAAAGGTTTCCCCAGTTGTTTCTGCCGTTTGAGAAGTTCGGGGAACTTGAAATCCGGGTATTTTTCGCTGATGGCCTGAACTGCGGTATATGTTTTGTCAATTCCGATCCGGTTCATTATTTCAAATGGTCCAAATGTCCACCGAAGTCCGATTTTTGCGCCGCGATCCGTATCTTCGATGCTCGCGACACCTTCATCCACCAGGGCCGCAGATACACCCAGGCATACCCCGTACATACGATCCGAAACGGCCTGAATCCTGGATTCTTCCACAGCACCATCCAGATTCCAGTTTTCCTTTTTTTCCATCTGGGCCTTTAGCCTGTTGCAGGGTGCATAGAACGGTCCTAACTCGTCACCCAGTGTAGTCGCAGCATGAACGGCAATGGGGATTCCGGTAACGTTCATGAGCTGAAACGGCCCCATACCGATCTTGAAGGCGCGCTTGGAGGCCTCTTCAATGGTCGAAATATCGGCAATGCCTTCTTCAAGCATTCTGACAGCTTCATTAAGAAATGGAACAAAAAAACGGTTTACGGCAAACCCTGGTGCATCTTTGACCAAAATGGCGGTTTTGCCGTGAAGTTTTGCCGCCAGCAACGATTTTTCGATGGTTTCAGGGCTGGTTCCAGCGTGCGGGATCACTTCAAGCAGCCTGTTTTTTGCCGGATGATAAAAATAATGGAGACCAACAAACCGGTCCGGCCTGGAAATTTGTTCAGCAAATTCCCGGACATAAAAACTGGATGTATTGGTTGCCAGAATCGTTTTTTCTGAGCATAAGGCATCTAATTTTTTGAACAGTTCGATTTTGACAGCCTTGTTTTCGAAAACAGCTTCAATGATCAGATCGGCATCACGCACAGCCTCGAAATCGGTTGTCGCCGTGATCCGGGACAGGATTTCCGCTACCTTTTCGGGCTTGAACAGTTTGCGCTCCACGCCTTCCTGGAGCAGTGTTTTGATATTATTGAGCCCTTTTTGAACAAATTCGTCTTTGGTATCAATCATGACCACAGGGATACCTTCCTGTGCAATCTTTTGGACAATACCGCTGCCCATGTTACCTGCGCCGATGACGCCGATTTTTTTGATCTGTGACATTAATTATGGCCTCCAAGGTAATAGAAGATATCAGGAAACAAAGGGTAGGGGCGGGTTCTGAACCCGCCCCTACAGAAACCTGCCCCCTGTACCCTATTTTTATTTATTTTTCCATACGGATTTTCGTTTTTCATAAAAACTGGCGATACCTTCAAGGGTATCTTCGGTTTTCATAAGGGTGTTGAGAAAAAGGTCGCTGACGCTGCCGATGGCTGTGGAGAAATTCATTCCAAGATGCGATTTGACCGCTTGTTTGTTCAAACGCAGAATCAGGGGGCTGCTGGTCTGGATTTCTCCCACGAGCTTGGCGATTTCCGCATCAAACTGATCATTTTCAACAGCACGGGTGACAAATCCCATGGCAACCGCCTCATCCGCGGAATAGGTTTTACCGGTGGCGCAGATTTCAATGGCCTTGGCAGGCCCCACCAGGACAGGCAGACGGATGGCCGCGTATGGCGGAAAAAATCCCAGTTTGACTTCTGGTTGGCCAAACTTGGCTTTTTTGGCGGCCACCACCATATCGCAGGCAATTGCAACTTCCATTCCGCCGCCGAGGCAAGCGCCGTGAACAGCGGCGATTACCGGAACCGGAATGGCTTCGATGAGTTCAAAAATCCGGTTGAAAGTGGTAATCATAAGATCCACCAATTCCGGCTTATGATCCCCCACGTCCACGCCCGCGCACCAACTGGGGCCTTCTCCCAGAATCACCACGCATTTCAAACCGCTTTCTGCGATCAGGGATTCCAGCGCGATATTGAGTTCTTGCATCATCGCGATATTGAACACATTGTGTTTGGGCCTGGCAAGTGTCAGACGAGCAACGCCATCGGCATAATTAGTCTGGATGGTTTTAGAATCGGTCATGTCTGGTTTCCTTTCTAATTCGCTTAAAGCTCTCTGCGAATGATCATTGCTGTTGTGACCCCACCGCCGCCGCAGATGGAAGCGCAAAGCATTTCTTTGCCCATTGTCTTCAACGCATGGTATCCGGTGATCAAAATCCGGCATCCACTGATGCCCGTGGGGTGCCCAAGGGCAATGGCGCCGCCGTGAATGTTGAGTTTGGTGGTATCAAGATTCAGGGTCTGGATGTTGGTTAACACCTGCGCGGCGAATGCTTCATTGACTTCAAACAAATCCATGTCGCTTAGGGTCATTCCTGCTTTTTTAAGGGCCATCGGAATAACTACTCCGGGTCCTTCTCCCATGGTCGAAGGTTCAACCGCTGCCTGGGCAAAGCTTACAAACGAAAACAGAGGCTTTGCGCCAATAGCTTTCGCCTTTGCCCGGGTGGTAACCACAACAGCGCAGGCGCCATCGCTCATGCCACAGGAATTGCCGGCGGTAACACATCCGCCCTTTCGAAAGGCGGAGGGAAGTTTGCCCAACTGTCCGGAATTTGCATCGTGGCGGATGGTCTCATCTTTGGCGAAAACACCCGGCGCTTCTTTTTTACTGGCTGCCGGGACTTCAATCGACATGATTTCTTCATCAAACAGGCCTTCTTTCTGAGCGCGTGAAGCTTTCAGATGACTGGATACGGCAAACATATCAAGGTCTTCACGTTTTAGTCCGTATTTTTCAACCAGATTTTCCGCGGTATCTCCCATTCCCTGACCGGTTATGGGGTCTATGGAGTCGCTCCAACCATCTTCGAGGATTTTCGGGCCCATCTTGAATCCTTGCCATCTGGCGCCTTTCAGAAGGTAGGGAATCGTACTCATTGAATCCATACCGCCAGCAACGACGATCTCGCTATCTCCGAGGCGAATGGCCTGTGTGGCCAAGTGTACGCATTTCATGCCTGACGGGCAGGCCATGTTGATAGTGTTGGTGGAAACGTGAATGGGAATGCCGGCCTTTATGCTGGCGGTTCGGGAAGGATTCGGGCCGTTTCCGGCCTGGCGGCATGAACCATAGATGAGTTCGGACACATCATCTGCCTGAATTCCCGCTCTGCGAATCGCCTCACGGATGGCCGCAGCCCCCAGTTCATACGAGGGTACATCCTTGATAGTACCGCCGAAACGCCCCATTGGGGTTCGTACGGCGCCAATGACAACAATGTCTGATAGTTCAACTGACATGATTCTCTCCTTTTGATGATGTCATGAATCAGGAACTGCGAATAACAGATTATTTTTGATTCGCAATTCCCGATCCCTTATATATATTGTCCGCCATCAACCTTGATGACTTCGCCGGTAATGTGACGGGCATTGTCCGATGCCAGAAACACGATAACGTTGGCCACATCTTCGGGGGTTCCCACGCGCTTCATGACGATCTCACCCAGAGCAAGATTGACAATTTTGTCATGGGCCTCGGAATCCTTCAGCATGGCGGTTTCAATCAGTCCAGGAGCTACGGCGTTTACATTCACATTGAAGGCGCCCAGCTCCTTGGCCACGGCTTTGGTATATCCGATGATTCCGGCTTTCGAGGCTGAATAATTGGTCTGACCGAATTTTCCGCGAATGCCGTTGATGGACGTGATGTTGACGATTTTCCCGTATTTCTGTTCCTTTAAAAGAGGGGCGACGTGGCGGGTGAAATTGAAATAGCCTTTCAGGTTTACCTCAATCACCTTATCCCACTGATCCTCTGTCATTTTCCAGCAAACCCCATCCCAGTTCATTCCAGCATTGTTAACCAGGATATCGATACGACCAAAGGCCGCAAGGGTTGTTTTCACCACCTGTTCCGCTTCGGCAAACACAGCGATATCACAGGAAAGGGCAATGGCCTTTCGTCCCTTTTGAATAATTTCGTCTCTGATTTTAAACGCCTCATCCTCATGTTTCCGGTACAGCAGGCAGACGTTGGCTCCTTCAGCAGCCAACCCCAAGGCTGTGGCAGCCCCGATTCCCTGTGATCCGCCTGTAACCAGCGCACTTTTACCTTCAAGTAGCATAAATCTTTACTCCTTCTAAATTCCCTTCCGGGGTGAGTGGCAATTTGGTAGTTGTTATAATTTTGGTTTTGCAAGAACAGCCGCCATGAATTCGGCGTCAAAGGCTGAACTGCCGGCAACCCGTCTTCGGTATTCGATAAAATCAATGGTGTCCTTGCCAGTGATTTTTTTGGTATTAAAGGCATTGAATCCCAGATAGGCTTCGGTGGCCATATTGGCTGCCAGCCAGTGGCGATTGATGACCTTGGCCTGATCCCAAAAGAACTTCTTTTTCAGCCGGATTCCCTCGACGCTTTTGATCAGGCAGCCTGGAAACAGGTTGGTGAATGTCCAGATGATTTTGTTCAGTTCTGCATCCAGCTTTTCAAAGCTGATCGGTGCGGTTTTGACATATTCCCTGGCCTGTTTGGCGGCATCGCCGGACTTGAACTCCCCATATACGATTTCGCCATCATCAATGTACTGATCTGTAATCACGGCAGGATTTCTGACCCATTTATCGCCGTCTTTGATGACAGGAACGCATTTGGAAATAAGCCCTATCTGTTTCATTTTATAGGCGCTCCAGAACTCACAGGAAACACAGTTCCACATGGCTAATTCCATGGGCAGCATCCAGGGCAGAAAATCGGTGCTGCCGCCATCAGGTGCTGATCCATGCCGGGTGCCGGCTTGACCGAATATGGCCAAATCACTGGATATCGTAAGATCGCAAGCCATGCCGATTTCCTGACCGCCCGCCACCCTCATACCATTGACCCTGCAGATCGTAGGCTTCTTGCAGCCCAGAATTCCATCCACCATGGTATTGAAAAGATCCATATACAGGCCGTATTCATTGGGACGGCCAGAATAGTATTCAGCATATTCCTGGGTATTTCCACCAGTACAAAAAGCTTTGTCACCCACGGCGGTAAATACAGCGGCGATCACTGAACTGTCCGCAGATGCCCGTTGAAAACCGGCGATAACGCTCTTGACCATTTCCGTGGAGTACGAGTTGTACTGGGTGGGGTTGTTCAGGGTAATCCAGGCGGAATACAGTCCCTCAACGGGTTTCCCGGCTGCATCCAAAACCGGCTTTTTCTCAAACATCACCCCGGGGGCTTTGGATGAAAACTGCGATTCGTTCCATAGGAAATGATCTTTTGTGCCCGATTCTCTTGGCAACCAGCTTAAGTCGGCCATAATTTGTCTCCTTTTTCATGCAATAATGTCTTTGATATATCTGGATGGCAACCAAACCAGACTCATAATTTAAATACAATGAAGCTACATTACAGCTACGCTGGGTTTTGTCAAGAAAAAACTGGAAAGATGGATAAAAGTTGTTGATGGAAGGGGGTTGACGACTGGGGAGGGTTGGTGTGGGGGTTCAAAAGTTAAGATTATGCCCGTTCGCAGTATAACTGCTTGCCTTGAAATTGTTAAACTGGTAAAATTTGGCCTCTCTTGTGAGAATGATCTCCCCCTTTTGCTGGAAGGTAATACATGAACCGGAAAAAATCGCTTAATACTGACATATAATCTGTAATTGACGTTTGTAAGTTGCATTTCAAATCTTACAGATGAATCAGGGATCATTGGAAAAAACCATGATCACCATCGGGCGGTTTGTTCAAGATGACATCCTTAAAAAAATCAATCGAATCCATTATGATCGGGAAGATCAATCCCCCGTTTGCTTTGAATCAATTCCTGACAATTCTATCCAAAGTCTATGGCGCAAGCGTTTTACTTCGTAGAGACAGCTATGTCTTGGGTTTTCTGAAATCGAAAAAACTTCCTTGTACCGTAATTTCAATTGGAAACCTTACAACAGGCGGAACCGGAAAAACACCAATGACCATCTACGTAGCCAAACGGGTGAAGAGAATGGGATATCGGGTTGCCGTCATCAGCAGGGGATATAAGGGAGCTGCCGAAAAAAGCGGCGGTATTGTCAGCGATGAAAACATGATCCTGATGGACCCGGATACTGCAGGTGATGAACCGTTTCTGCTGGCGGCATCTCTTAAGGGTATTCCGGTTATGGTTGGAAGTAACCGGTATAAATCCGGCATGAATGCCATTAAGCGGTTTCAGACAGAGGTGGCGATTCTGGATGATGCGTTTCAGCATCTTGCTCTTTTCCGGGATATGAACCTGCTGCTATTGGACAGCACCCTTCCTTTTGGCAATGGTCATATTTTGCCACGGGGAACGTTGCGCGAGCCAGCCTCGGCCCTTCAATTCAGCGATGCCTTCATCATGACCCGATCTCCACAGCCGTTCCGCTGCCCTGTAGAACCTTGGGCCATGACTCGCCCGGTTTTTTGCGCAATTCATGAACCCTTTATCTCCGCCAGATTTTCTGCAGGAGAAAAACTGACGCTGACGCTATTGCAACCCCATGAACCCATTACCAAAGATGAACTTTCAATTGGAAAACGGTATTATGCGTTCTCAGGTATCGCCCAGAATGATGATTTTCTAAAAACCCTCGTGAAAATGGGCGCCGATGTTTGTGGCTTTCAGGGCTTCTCCGATCATCATTTCTATTCGGCCAAAGACATTCAGGCTATCCAGAATGCTGCTGTAAATGCTGGCGCAACCGCTCTTGTCACCACTGAGAAGGACCTTGCCAGATTGCATGGCCGGTTTCAATTTGATATGGAATGCTTGGTTATCGGGATTCGTATGTCTCTTGACAATACATTGGCGTTTGACAGATTTATTCAAAATCGGCTATCCTTGACCCCATGATCAGTATCGTTGTCATTACCTTGAATGAGGCGGACCGGATTTTGGCCCTGCTGAAAAGCGCAGCATTCGCCGATGAAGTTATCGTAGTGGATTCCGGCAGTACCGATGGCACACAGGAAATATGCAGAGTCGGTGGTGCCAGGGTCGTTGCTCACCCTTGGCAGGGATTTGCGGAGCAAAAACAATACGCCATGGAGCTGGCCTCTTATGAGTGGATTTTGAATCTGGATGCAGATGAACGGATATCCGATCCACTTGCAGCAGAGATTCAGGAAACGATTCAGAATGCACCACCGGAAATTTGCGGTTTTTCCATGCCGCGGCTTTCCCGGTATCTGGGCGTATGGATCCGTCATGGCGGCTGGTATCCGGATCGAAAGGTTCGACTGGTTCGAAAAGGCTGCGGCCAGTGGAAAGGCGGCGGCCTTCATGAAAAATTGGAAGTATCCGGCAAAATTCGGCCGTTATCCAGCCCAATTCTACACGAGGTTTACCGGAATATTTCGGATCAGGTAATGACCATCAACCGTTTCTCTGGTATATATGCTGAAGAACGCTCGGCTACAGGGGTCTGGTTTACGGTAGCAGGTGTATTTCATGCTCTGGGAAAATTTGCGGAATGCTACTTGTGGAAGCTGGGAGCGCTGGATGGCGCCGCCGGATTGGTTATTGCCATGAATTCAGCATGGTATGTATTTCTTAAACACGCCAAAGTCTGGGAAAAAGGACTGAAGGATCAGACATCATGAAGGACAAACGCAAGCTTCGCCCCTGCCGAAATGCTTTCAATTCTTTCCTGACCGGTCTTATAACTGCCCTGTTTCGAACGATTGGACGCATCCCGGGTCCCATCGCCGATTCTCTGGCAAAGGCCGGGGCCGGCCTGTGGTTTCGAATAGATCGAAAGCACCGCAATATCGCCATTCAGAATATGACTAAAGCTTTTGGCCATGAAAAGAGCCTGGATCAGATTCGACTGCTGGCCTTTCAGTCTTTCTACAACATCATGCGCATCCCGTTTGAAATCGGGTGGAGCGATCTGTTGACATTACCGGAGCTGCATCGACATGCAGAGTTGCGTGGATTGCATAATGTGCAGGCAGCACTGGCAAAAGGAAAAGGCGTTCTGGCGTTGACCGCGCATAT
>Ga0194052_1001888_pt1 | contig 11798 bp, 12 predicted proteins | sample SepL226m_MetaG_FD_160117 | JGI IMG/M metagenome (GOLD analysis project Ga0194052, IMG submission 160117) | Anoxic zone freshwater microbial communities from boreal shield lake in IISD Experimental Lakes Area, Ontario, Canada - Sep2016-L227-6m | ecosystem: Environmental > Aquatic > Freshwater >... | reverse complement strand
GGGGTAGCGGCCAGAAACAACTGCAGCAATGGACCTGGTGACTGAGCGCAGATCAGTTTAAAGATCAACTTTAGAAGCCTGCAGCGCAGCCCGATTCCACTTCGTGATTCGCTTAACCAAGCCGACTTCAAGCAATTCGCAGCAATCCACTAGTCGGCAACGATCAAACAAAAGTCCGCCTTCAGCTGCGTAGGCCCCCCACCTTGCGCGGTTAACTGCCTCTGAAACGAAGAACGCCCTGATTGGTTCGAGAAGAAAATGACCATTTATCCACTTTTTAATAAAAGCGGTGGGCTGCAACTGACACAGTCTGTCAGACCATGCCGTGCCCGTTTTGCATTGTCCGAAAACCACTATTTGACTTGGAGTTTGATCTTGAAATGGCAACCAACCTACGACATCAAGTTTATCGTCGTTAGCATGAACCGGCCCTGAGTCAAGTGACTGGAAGCCTCGTGCCTCCCCCAACGAGCCACACAAGGATGCAACTTTCGCCGAAAAATTTGCACTACCTGCCGCCGTACCAAAAACAATGGATTTGGCTCGTGGTTTACCAAGATAGCTCTGAAGCACCTGCGCCGAGACCTCCTCCAACAAATCGGCACCATCAATCCCTGCGTGTTTGCGGCACGTTGCCATGTTCAATCTGGTACTTAGCAGTAGATAGCCATACAGTAGTGCCTGTACGCTGCCGTCGCTGTCGAAGCGTAGCACATTGCCAGCCACATCCAGAGAAAACGGGTACCCCGAACGACACGCGACTTGGCGCCGTTCTACTTCGCTCATAACTTCTTCAAGAGAATTTGTGTTCTCGTCATCAACATCCTCGCAACCCACATTGGGCTCATTGTCGCCCTCGCGCCCTAGCAACGCGACAATTTCCCGTGTTGAAACGGACTGATTAGCCCAAGCAAGAAGCTCAGCGAAATCAGCAAGCTCATGCACATGGGCACCCGATGATGGCTTGGCAGGCAGTTTGAACACGCGAACTACTCCGTCACACGTTGCTTTTTCACACGCCCCAAAGGTGCAATTCGCTTGCGTTCAAGCTCCTGATAAATGTCATCAGCCATCTCGGCAATGGTGCCTGCTATGCGAAATAGCGCATCGGAGTTGTCATAACCGGTCGTTAAATGCGCGCGGGCTGTTGTTAGTTCCCGCTTTGCAGCCAGCAGAGCCGATTCAAAAACAGCTTTTGGGGGGCGACTTATCTCAAAGGATTTTTCAAGTGGCGTACCAGAACGTAAGGCCTCTACAGCTTCGCGGTTAGCAACTACTGCATTGAGTTGGCGCAGATCCGGATTCTGCGACCGCACCACTGGCTCACGTTTTTCTATGCGGCTTCCATACATCCATCCACAGAGTTCGCCGAGTTCTTTCAAGTTAGATTTGGGAACCGGATTGGTTGATTCGCTTTCTGTCGATGCAACACCCAGAAACTCTGAGATACCGTCGTAATCGAGGCCTGTATAAAGATGCGAAAACGAAAGATGCTTATTGAAACGATCTGCACGATCAAAAACTTTTGCCCGCTCGGCCTGTTCAAGCACCATTAGTCCACGAAACAGGCGTTGCACCGTTCTATGTCGATCACCAATTTGGTGCGCGATGTCTACCAACGGTACCTCATACTTGCGATGCACATCCGCGATGTAAACAGCTTTTGCGTAGCTGCCCCATTTTGCGGGTCCATTGACGTGCTTGAAACCTAAGAATCGCCACGATTCTTCGCGGCTTGCGCGAATTGCGGGCAACGTATCAAGTTTTTTCCGATCTGAGGCTTTCAACGTGGGTACAAGCCAACCCTTTTCTGTAGCTAGTTCCGGGTTTCGCAGTACCCTGACAGCTGCAAGCCGACGATTCCCTTCAATGACCACATCGCGGCCATTTTCCGTTGCCACAATCAGCGCTTCGTGCTCAAAAAATCCACTAGCTGAGATCGACTGCACAAGCTCCTGCACATCCATGGCCTGCCAAAGAATTTCCAGAACTTCGTCTTCACTCAACCCGTCTTTAACACCATATTCTGCTAGACGTGGATTGATTAGGTCAAAATGCAGTTCATCGGTTGGGATTTGCACAATATTGCTTTGAGACATGAATTCGTTCCTACGTTGATCACGCTGCGCGCGAGATTCGCGATGATTTGCCAGAGGCAGGCAAATATAGCCTTAGAGGTGATATCAGCAGTTCCTGTGCAGCTCGTTTGCTTTGCAAAGAATAGCGGATCGGAAGTATATCGATCTTAAACTGTTCATATAGTGATCTGATTAGGGGTGCATCGTCATACGACACCAACCACGACAAAGCATTTTGCCTACCGAGATAATGTGCCAAGGTCGCATGATCTTTAGGGCCATAGGCATTGAGATACAACTTCTGACCCTTGATCACATAGGGCGGATCAGCATAAACAAAGGCCTTGGCGCGCCCTCGACCGCTGGGCAGGTGCTTTTTTAGGAATTCGATCGCATCAAGGCCGGTGACAAAGATGCGATCTCGCAAGACGCCCAGAGCACGTACTCGCGATGCAAGCTCTTCACGATTAAAGCGCACATCGAGTCGCCATTCACCATCCTGCGCATACCCACCAATTGGACCGGCCCCCTTAAGCACGCCGGATCGGTTGCAGCGATTCATGTAAAACGCCGAAAATCCTAAAGCAAACACATCTCGACCATCAGCCGCTGCACAGATTGCTTGCTGTTCACGCCACTCAGCGATGTCAAGCCTCACAGACTGAATCATCTCAAGAAAACGATCATTTTCTTCAAGCATGGCGCGCCACAAGGCAAAAACGCGAGGATCGGCATCATTGATATGCGCACTACTAACAGCGTTTTGACGCAAGAGATTTAGTGCCGCACCGGCCCCGCCTGCGTACGGTTCATAGTACGCACATCCGGTCAACTCATTTAATTCAAGCAAGTCTGCAAGGAAGCTGGAAAGACCACCTTTGCCACCTGGGTAACGCAATGGACTAGCCGGTCGCATGATCGGCCTCATACACGTCACGGGGATACGCCGAAATGGCGCTGGTCATAGCAATTTGAAAGTCAACCGCGATCAAGCCTGCATCCCTGCCATCGCGCTCTGTAAATTTGGAAATTGCCGTCATGGTGTGGATTTTGACATCATTACCCGCCAGCGCCACAGCGGCCGGTAGCCACCCTACCAAGCCCGAAACAGGGTTTACCTCGAAGTCAGCCGCCGCTGGCGTTACACGTGACGTCGCGACCAGAGGCTACGTCTGCCCAGCATTGCCTACTTCAGCGGTACCGGTTGGTTTCGAAACTGAAGAACGGCTCAGGGCGGCTTCATCTTGCGCCATGGTTGACCACTGCAGTTCGCCATCAGCACCCATCCAGGCAGTAGGCCGGTTCATGATCTTGTCGTAATACCCTGCATTGTTATAAAACTGCAAATACGGCCTGCCATGGTGGCGTGATAGCGATCGGCGTACCAGCAAGGTGTACGCCCCCATTGGGTAAAACGTTATGGGCGCCACGATTTGGTCGCTGTTTAATGGGCAATTTTGCGCCCGTATCAGGTAGTCGAGCGGCGAAAACAGGTTGAAGAAATACACCGAGTTCACAAAGGCACCCAAGTCAAAGCCAGCACCCGCCAAATACAAGTCAAAACGCACCGGTTGGTTGTGACCAGCGTTGGCAACATGGGCGCCTTTGCTGATCAAGTCGTCCGTAGACTTCGGCTTATCGGCATCATGACCCGGCTCCAGGGTAAACAAGGGCACCGGGTGAACTGTATCGCTGGGTAACGCCAAACTGCTGTCCACCAAGGTTCGGTAACCGGTGACAGCCTTGAGATGCACCTTGGGGGCTTTGTCGCCAGCACTGCCACCGTGGTAGGTGAACTCGACACCGCTGCGTATTACCTCAATGCCCGGGTCACTAGGTTTGTCCTGGTACACGCGAGCAACGCGCGTGCCGTAGGGAATGATTTTGAGCTGGGCGTGCCGCACGGCAGCAACACGAGTCTGCTCGTCTTTCACCACTAACTGCAGCAACTTGCGACCGTGCTGATTGACAAGGTACAGGCGCTTTCGCGATACCGGGCATTGCTCCATCATCTGAACACCGCCATCAGGCGAGCGAGATTCTGGCGTGAAGAAGTCATTGATGGATTGTGTGATTGGCAAGACGTTCTTCTGAGTGGTTACTGGTTGGCCGGTGAACCTTTTCGACCACGGCAAGAAGATCAGACATGCCTTGTGGCTATCGCTGAAAACTAAGCATTGATGGCGTTTTCAGCATTCCCCAGTTCTCGCAGTAACACGTCAAAGCTCGGTGGCTCGGTCATGAACATGGGTCGCATCGTCGCGTAATCGCGCATTAAATCAGCCTGTCGGGCCACAGGCGGCACCAGCCGAAACGTGCCATGGCAGGCCAGATCGTAACGCGCCCAGCCTCGGGCAAACACGCGGCTTTTCCAGTCCACCACGCGCGCGCATTGCGCCTGGTCCGCTAAAAATTGCTGTGCATCGGCGTGCGCCAACAACCTGACCATGTCGAAATAGTGCCGTGCATACCGGTCTGGTGTGGGTGAATCATGTGGCCGGTGGTACTCCGCATGCAGTATGGTCGCTTTCTCCCAAAAAGTGCGCTGCAACTCCAACGCCACCACTTCACATTGCCAGTCGCTAAACAGCGGCACGAACACACTGGCCACCATCGGCGCAATCGGGTAGCACCCAGTGGGTTGTTGGTCAGTCAGCGTACCCAGTTCCAGCTTGACTTCGCGACGCACGTAGTCAAAACCGTGACTCTGCGACGTTGGATACCGAAAGTACAGAATGGGCGACTTGGCATCCACGTCCAGCTCGTAATGCAGCCATTTGCCTGTGGGTGCCACTCCCAAGACATCGATGATCGATCCCTCCAGCAAAGGCAAGAGCACCTGCTGCACCTTGTCAGCACACAGGCGCTGCATCTCCAGCACGGCGGCATCGCGCTTCACACGGCTGGTCAGGGCATCAAAACCCAATGCATCGGCGCCCACAAACTCCGGCACCAAGCACAGGTCAATGTCCTCCGAGAACCGGTCAATCACCCCAAACACTTTGGACAAGGACGTGCCACCTTTGAACACCAAAAACGGTGCCAACTCTGGCTGCGCGAACAACAAGCCCAGCAACCACGACACCCAGAAATCCTTCTCCAGGATCACGGCGTGCCCTGCCAAACCTGCGGCAGCCTGCTCAAACACAAGCCCACGCCGCTCGGGTGAGAGAGATAGAAACTTGGTTGCCAGTGTCATGGTTCTTGCCTTGCTACTTCACGCAAAAATGGGCGCATCCAGGCAGGCGCAAGCGCAATATCCTGTAGCACCTGGGCCCGCTCTGCAGCGGGTACCTGCTGACGCAGGCGCTCAATGCGTGCCGGGGTAATGTGTGGCGCACCCAAACTCTTGAAAGCCTGAATAAGCAGCCCACTCAGCCGCCCGGCGGCTGCCATCTGGCGCGGCGTCGTGCGTTTGAAACTGATTTGCATGGGGCCAGCCTTGACCGTGCGACTGATGCCGTCGGTGAGCAGCACAACCTTGGCGGGCACTTGCTCTGATAGCCCCAGCATATTGGCTGCGTACACACCCGCTGGCTGCATGCGCAGCTTGTCCTTGCCTGCGAGCGCCTGAACCACTGCATCCACTGACGGCCATAGCTGGCCCAGCAATTCGTCATGTCGCGGCTTGTCATACAGCCCACGCGACAGTCGCCGCAACTCCCCGCGTGCCACCAACCGTTGTAGTGCCTTGTCAATCGAAGCGCGGCTGCCCATCAATGCAAAGGCATCGGGGGTAAACACCGTGCCAGGGTGACTGTGTTGCACTTGACGTGCAATTTGTGAGTCAACGCTTTGGGGTGAGGCAGCTCGGGGCATGGGGTATAGGCTACAAGATTCTATTTGTCCGAAATATAGCATGTTTTTCAGACAACTAAATGGTGGTTTTTCAGGTGATTACTGTTGCACGTAGGCGTGTTTGAATTCATGCGATGCGATGAACCATTCCCCGCGTCGCCACCTAAACGTCATGCCACGCACTCCTTCATCCCATCTGCAAAGGTGGAATATGGCTGGCACAACCAGAAAATGCTCGCTAGAATGAACTCACCTTGGCGGTAGGCTGCCTCTGCGCTGCTTATCCTTTGACATTGTCACTTTGTGATTTACTTTGCAGCGTAACCTTGAGTTATTACTCATTGTTGCTGTTGGTTGGTTCGGAAATCCCATGCGCGTAGCGCTAGGCTAGCCAAGGTTTAAGTCAAGGAGAATTTGTATGAAAAAAGAAACTCGTACATTCAGCCTGGTACTCGCTGGAATGAAAATGGTGACTGCGCTTGCGTATGCCGCCGTTGCCGTCCTCGAGTACATGGGCCGTAACTACAGCCGCTATGCAAACCAAGTGGCAGCATAAATACCAACGCGCCCCTGGTAAATGGGTCTTCGTTCCTACCGAAGAATCGAGAGCTGAAGGTAAAGCGATAAAAGAGGCTGTCGAAGACAAATGGCAGCCACCGACCTATTATTACCACCTTCGAGCTGGTGGGCACGTTGCCTCACTCCGCTCCCACGTCAACAACACTTATTTCCTTCGCGTGGACATCCAGGACTTCTTCGGTAGCGTTACAAGAAGTCGAGTAACTCGTAGCTTGAAAAAAATCTTTGGCTACGAAAGGGCTAGACAGATGGCCAATGACAGTACCGTCAAGCACCCCGCTGACAAGAACAGAGCGATGCTGCCTTACGGATTCGTCCAATCCCCGACCCTGGCATCTCTGGCTCTTTTTGACAGCAGACTGGGTGGGTACCTAGAGCAACTCAAAAAAATAAAATATGTTGTGGTCAGCGTATATATGGACGACATCATCGTCTCGACAAAAAGAAAAAAACGTCTAGCCGATATTCACAAAGAGCTAGTGGCCGCCTCAGTCAAGTCGCGATTCAATTTTCAGCCAGACAAGACAGAGGGGCCCGCGATAAAAATCTCAGCATTCAATATCGAGCTCGGAAGTGGAGACATTCAAGTTACCCCGGAACGACTCCAGGAGTTCTACGATGCCTTCAAAAAGACATCGAGCCTGCTTGAAAAAAACGGGATCGCTGGATATGTAAGCTCTGTAAATCCTGCGCAGGCAACGCTTTTGGTGTAACTGCCGACGCAGCCTAAATTGCAGCCACTCGTGATACCGCCACCGCCGTACGAGCAACAAGAATGAAGCTTGGGCCGGGGCTGATGATGCCAATTGCAAGGACAGTAAGGATTGGAATCAGGGCCAGGGTTGTTTCCATAGCGAATAAAGAGTATGCGGTCATTCAACCCCGCCCTTGCCATAAGCGCAGATCTGATCTTGTGATTTGCCGGTGAAGGTGAACGCGCAGGTGCACTGGCTGTGCGGCCACATTGTTTGATGCCATCCGAGAAGTAGATCATTCGACCCATTTTCCGCGAAGCGCTAGTAATGGAGCGCTGAAGATCATGGAAATAGGTCCCGCACACGCGCGAAGGAGTGGCCGGTTTCAGCCGCATGACGAACCTTCCGAGAAATAACGTGGTTGATCGGGAGCGCCTTGTCCAGCGCATCACTCAGGTCCAATCCAACCATGCATACCAGACGCTTACCGCGTCCGAAGGCATGCAAGCCCTCCTCCGTAAATCCGCTATCACTGATGAAAAGGCCCCTGGCCCAAGCCGCCTTCTGGTCAATCTTGCCTTGAAAAGTGAACAGCTCGGCAACGCCAATTCTGGCAGCATGCCATTTCGCCTCAACGAGATAGATTTTCCCTTCCAGCTCGAAACTACCGTCGATCTGCTCCCCCCTATTGCGAAACCCCTCGCGCGCCTTGAGACCGTAGGCGTTGAAAAGTTTGCTCAAAAACGCCTCGAACGCGTAACCGCGTTCATGGGGTGCCAAGGTAGAAACCCGGTGCAAGTCGGCTTTGAGGTGCTGCAGTGTCCGGCAGTCGTAAATCGGCACCGGGGGTTGTCCGAACAGTGCAGTGGTCGGCCGAGCGCCCTTCCCTTGAAGCAGGTCTGTCAGTGCGAGCAACCTGCCGTGCGCATTGAAAACCTGCTCTGCTTCGCCTGACCTCGTCCGCAGTGCAAGACGATAGGTCCAGAGCGCGTCAAGAACCCGGACGGCGGTTTGCGCATCGACCATCTGCAAAAAGCAGCGCAAGCGCTTTGCCTTGGAGGTCCCGTTCACGGCGTAACGCACGTCGTAGATATCGATGTTGAGCTCGTCGCTGAAAAATGAGGCCATCGTCCGGTCTGAGAAGTAGAGTACGTACCCGCCCTCCATCTGGAAGACTTCGTCAAGAAACTTCATGTCCAACGCTTTGATTTTTGGCATTCGTACCTTCGGGCTTGCTCATGCCCGTTCTACAAGACGCTGAAGTGTATGTTGTCGGCGACGGCGGCTGGCCGGTTGGGTTGCGCGGAGTGCCAAAGTCTGCATTCATCGACCGATAACACACCCAAGGAAAACACGGATGCGTTAGCCCACCCCTCTCACCCCCCAACCCCCTGATGCTCCCGGCAATACTGTTGGCCGTTGAAACGCTTGGCGTTGTTCCAGCAAAACTTGCCTTCGGCATAACTGATCTTTGCGCCGCAATGCGTGCAAATCAGCCGCCGTGCCGGCTCTGGCGCCCTCTCTTCTGCCGGGGGAGGCACAGCCGCTGCTAAAACCGTTGACTGTGCAGGCACCGCCGCTGCCATAACCACTGGTCGTGCAGGCGCCACCACTTTGGGCTTCATGAAATCCGGCAGTGCCATCAAGTCGGCTGGGCGATGTTGGCGTTTGAGCTTTTCGCCCCATTCTCGGATCGTGTCCAGGCTGCGCATATTGAGTGCGGCTTTCAAAATCGTACCGACGCCCTTCGACTCAACAAATTGGCCATGCCAACTCGGAAACTGGTCTGCCTTGATCACGTTGCTTGTATCAAACGCCTTGGCATCCGGCCGTTGGATGCGCGCCTTGGGGTGCAACATGACCAAATGAAACAACTCTGGTTGCTTTTGCGTACGCCCCACAATCTCAAGCTTTTCCAGCAGCCGCACCAGAATGCGCCCGTGCCGATGGCTTTGTTCAATGGGCGATTCGATGCCGAACTGCACGTCGTCGTATTCCACCGTGAACTCACCGTGGTCATTGATCACCAAATTACCCGCGTAATTCTTGGTCTCCACCAGGTACATGCCCAGGCCACGATTGATGACCAAGTGATCAATCTGCGCCACCTCGCCATCCAGCACAAAACGCATGTCGTGCAGAACGACATGGTTTTCACTGTTATTGAAATAACTGTCAAGGTAATGCGCCGAATCCCGTTCGCCCTGAATGCCCTTGCGCTGGCGCATCAACTCGGTGCGCAGCCACTTCTTCTGCGCGAAATCCAGCATCGGGGATTGCTGCAGGTCTTCCAGCAGATTCAGCCGTCGGCTCTTGTCATCGGCGGGTTTGAGGATCATGGGATGGTTTAGCTTGAGAGCCTGTAAATTTATTCGCGCCACTTCAACCACCGGCTAATGAGATAGTTCAAATTGACACCGATGCCGAAAACGTTGGGCTCAAGCTTTATCAGCTGATTTGCCTGTTCCCACTTGCCTTCTGGTGTCGTTACCTCAAGAGCTGAAGGGGTTTTCTGCTTCTGCGCGACCATCTCTAAATCATCGCTCAATGCAGCCAGAAAGCGCCGAATGGCGTTGCTGGTCCCGGCTTCATACAGAGCTTTGGTGAGGTCTGGGTGAAAATCGTTGAGCTGAATCGGACTTCCGAAGCGGGAAAGATGCCTTGCAACCGCCCCTTCAAATGACGCAAAGCGGGCGACGTAAAGGGACGGCTCAACGTACTTTTCTACGATGGCCAGAACGGCGGACTTGTCGTTATATGTAAAACAGATCTGGCTGCATTCAATCACTGACAGCGTGGTCGATCGAACCTGCGTGACGTAGTCTTGTAACGCCCGAAATGTCTTGTCGTTAAACAGCTTCAAACTTTCCAAGACGGTCGCACGACGCTGTGGGTGAATGACAGAGACCACTTCGCTCGGGACACCCAGCAAGGCGCTGACATGCTCTTCACGCGCGCGAAAAAGCCTGCGTTCCAAGAGTCCGAGGATGTCAAGGGTCACAAGCACGTCCTCACGCCGCCCACTCCTCAAACAGCTGATCGATGGCCGCCACATCGCCCGGTGCCGCCGAACCCGCCCAGCGCCGATCATCAGTGGAATCAACTGCCGCAAAGTAATCTACGGTGTTGTCATCTTCGCCTTCCAGACCCGCAAAGATAGATTCCAGCCGCGCGTTGCCCATGGCCTTTGCCTCAGCGCAGTTGATGCCCAACGCGTCCTCGATGGTGTAAATGTCGTCCATCACTGCGCCAATGTGGTCTTCGTCCGCAGCGCGGTTGATCTCGTCTCGGCAAATCTGTTGAATGCGTCGATCTAGCTGCTGAGGGTTGGCATTGAGTACGCCGGAAGCTTCGCGGTCAGTCTGGCACACCAGCGCAATGGCGGCTGCATCTTCGCTGTTGCACATCGCACTGCGCGCTGCTTGCCAACCAGTCTGGCGGACTTCGGCTGGCAGGTGGGAAAGCAGGTTGAGCAAGGGGGCGGTTTGACCTTTGCCAAATAGCGCATGCCAATCAGCCGCATCAAGCCAGGGTCGGAGCAAAGGCAGCACTTGCGCAATTGCCTGTGGGTCGGGTTCGACCACTTGCCACAACTTGGCAAGCAGCGTGCCAGGTGCGTCTTGCCGAATGACCCAGCCCTCGTCCAAACTTTTCACATGAGTTTGGCGTTGCATTAACTGGTGTGCAGGGGCCTCAAGCAAGGTCGACAAACGTTGCAGCAGTTTGAGCCTGATCTGCGGTACCAGCTTAACTGGCCGGGTATCGTCAGGCGTCAGGCCAAACAGATGCATGCCCTGTTCAAAGCACGCCAGGCAGTCGATCAAACACTCGACTAGTAGCGGACGGGTTGCAATCTGCTGCTGTACCAAATCAGCTACGCCACCATGGCGCAGGTGAAACCAAATGGTTTGGCAATGCATGTCAGAGCTGGCAAAACTTGGCTCCACCTCCAACAGCGCGTCATCCAGCGTGCTTGGTCTGGCCACCTGGCCGTAAAGCGCACGATACAGCGTGTCAAAGGCGGGGGCCAGATCGTCCACACAGGCCAGATCAGGCGTGAGCGCCAGCACATACAGCAAGCACTGCGCCGCATCACTCAGGTCAGTCAGGGGCCGCTCCCACAAACCGCGCGGGTCATTGAGCTGACGTGCAACCCACGGCTTGGGATCAGTCGGCCAATGGCGCACCATGGTGTTCAGTAACTGCTGGCTCATTCGCGGATTGAAATGGCGGTGGCGCAATATATCGCCATGCAAATCCTCCCGAAACCATTGGGCCCGCTGCGCATCAGCAAAATCGCAACCCTGCATTTGGTTGTAGAGAATCTCGCCCCGTACTCGATAGTTAAAACCATGCAATCCCACGCGGGCCTGTGCCAGAGAACCCAGCCCAGAGTGCGACTGATCCAGCCGTGCTGCAGCCTGCTCCAGCACATAGTCGCGGGTGGTGAACACCACCTTGATCCCACCTGCAGACTCTTGCGCCAAACCCAGCAAAACTTGCATATCTTGCGCAAAGGCACGGGTCAATTCTTTGCTGAGAAACGTAGCACCCAAAAAATCATCCATCACCACGAAACCGCTCTCGCCAGGTTGCAGCAGCGTCAGCGCATGATCGATGCGTCGGTCACAAATCCAGATGACGTTGG
>Ga0194052_1001887_pt1 | contig 11799 bp, 14 predicted proteins | sample SepL226m_MetaG_FD_160117 | JGI IMG/M metagenome (GOLD analysis project Ga0194052, IMG submission 160117) | Anoxic zone freshwater microbial communities from boreal shield lake in IISD Experimental Lakes Area, Ontario, Canada - Sep2016-L227-6m | ecosystem: Environmental > Aquatic > Freshwater >... | reverse complement strand
AAGGATTTGCTTTTTGGATAGGACATTGCGTAGTAATTCCCATACTATAACAATAACTAAACGCTTGGGTCACTTCAGTAGAATATGGAGAATTAGCTACAGAACATGCTTCTTGCAAAGGAGGAACTTTTGGTGTATCTACTATTAATCCACTCGTAGTCAATCCACTAAAGGAAGGGATTTCTATCGGACTTGGTGTAAGCATTCATCATTCCCCACCTCATCATCCTCCGCCTCAACCTCAACCACCTCATCATCCTCCAGAAGAAGGAGGTACAATACCATTACATGAGGTATTACAGTGTCCAATTTGCCCATTGCTAGGTCATTCATCACATATCTCTCATGCTTCTATCGTCCCATTTCCACAGGTAGGACTAATAAATAACCCCTGACCAAAGAGTGAAGCAATACCTCCACGAGAATCAAAAAGATGTCCAAAGGTTTGCCCTCACGCGAATAACATGCTCTGCATAAAATTGGGCAGATATGAATTATTCATAAAATTATAATCTACTCCAGCAATAATATAATATTGTTGTCCTTGTAAAGTATGTAAAACACTTCCATAAATAGCCTGAGTATTTCCATTACATATAAAGAGCCCTCATTGGATACTTAGATTAGCATAGGAAGAATTATACGTTTTCAAAAGAGCTAAACTATCTTGATCCAACGGCCAAAGCCTCTGTCCTCTAGCTGCATTATAATAATATCATCTGATTTGTTGATTACAAGATTTCGGGATGCCATTGAGCATCAATGTCTCCGTCACCGCTTGAGTATCTCTAAAAAATATCGTTCCACCAAATTGATTTCCATGATAGATAAAATGCAATTGAGAAGAAGCAAGTCCATCTATAGAAAAAGTACTAGCTGAAGCAAAAGACATACAACCAAATACAATAATCAAGATAAGAAAACACTTCTTCATATATCAAAAAGGAGTAAAAATTATGGAGCTATACTTGATTTTTCTACCCAAGCACTACCAGAATATATTTGAAATGAGAGATTAGCTCCACTCGTAGTGATTCTCCACGTACCATTTGTAGCTGGAGGTCCAAGCAAAACAGATCAGGTCGCTGGCAACTCTATATCTCCTCCAACATCCAGTTTAGACGATGGAGCAATCACACCGATACCTAGATTACCATTATCAATTATAACGTTACCTACTCATACCGTAGTGAGATATAATGCTCAATCAGTAACAAAGTTTTTGAATTGAAATCTGCCTCATGCATCATTACCTACCCATGCTCTGGTAACTCAGGCTAAATCCTGAAATCTTATAATCTCATATCCAGCAGTAGCCATAATAGTCAATGGTTCTGTATTAGTTGGTGACTTTACGTGTAGCATAGCACTAGGAGTAGCAACATTTATACCTACTTTACCTATTCACTTTGGTATTATATTCATGGATATATCAGTATCTGTTCATCACGCTTTCCAAGATAATGAACCAGTAGTAGCAGAGCCATCAAATTCATGATAATTTACATTATTTAATGCAGAGACCATTCTGACAGTTTCATTATTTCCTAAGAAAAAGTTAAACTGACTAGAGTTGTTGAGTCCATTATTTGTTCCACCCAGTCTAGTATACGATCAGGCGATATTGAATGTTGAACCTATCATTGAAGTTGCATTTAATGTCGTCGTGCTTACGGTAGTTGCATCAATGGTTCCGACGACACTTAATTGATTTGTAGGAGAAGTAGTTCCTATTCCTACTTTTCCATTGCCTTTTATAACAAATCTATCTCATCCTACCAAAGTATAAGCAACACCTGTAGCTATTCAGGTAAAGGCAGCACTTACCGTCATTCAAGTGTCAGACGTAATAGTAGCAATTGTTCTTGTTTCAACACTATTAGTCGTAGTAGCAGTAATAGTATCTCCTATCTTAAAAGTATTTGTAAATTGGGTATTGGTTCCTGTGATTCCTATACCATTGATGTTGACAGTACCAATACCTCCAGTTCCTTGTTTCACTTGGAAATTAGCAACGGGATTAAGAGTACCAAGTCAAACATTACCAACAGTAGTTATTCTCATTCTTTCTTGTGATCACTGACCATTATTCGTCTGAAAAATCATATTTGCTACATCGGTAGTATTAGCTCCACCAATCAGATTTAAATCAACAGCTCATCCATAAGAAGCGAATGCCCCCACAAGCGTTTCAAAATTGTTTCCATAAAATCCAGATGCACGCACCCATCCATTTACATCCAGCTTAGAAAAAGCTGCAGGACTTGTTGTTCCTATTCCTACATGACCATTTCCATTGACGATAAACCTATCTCATCCTACCAAAGTATAAGCAACACCTGTAGCTATTCAGGTAAAGGCAGCACTTACCGTCATGGAAGTATTAGAAGCAATAGTAGCGATGGTTCTCGTTTCAGCACCATTAGTAGTTGTTGCAGTAATAGTATCTCAGACATTGAAAGTATTCGTAAATTGCGTACTAGTTCCTGTAATTCCTATACCATTGATGTTGACAGTACCCACACCTCCAGTTCCTTGTGTCACTTGGAAATTAGCAACGGGATTGATAGTACCAAGTCAAACATCACCCAAAGTAGAAAGATATATCGACGCTAACGAAGGATTTTCATCCACAGCAACAAGTAAAGGCACCGTATTAGCATTACTAGCAAACACAGATGTAGTAAAAGATCATACAGCTTTAGTACGAATAGTGGCTTTATAATTTCCAGCACCATCACCAAAAATAGCAAGCCCATTGAAACTAGCAACAGCACCAGCTATAGGCGTAGTAGTACCAAATCCAGCTCTTCATCCAGTCACCACAAAAGCAGCACCCACGCACATTGTTCCTCCTGTAAGATCAAGAGTATATGCAGGATTCGTCGTTCCTATTCCTACACGACCATTTCCATTGACCACAAATCTATCTCCACCCACCAAAGAATACGTAACACCACTATTAGCATTAGTAATCGCTGTAGTAGTAGTCAATGAGGTATCATTTACGATACCAGAAATAGTAAGGGTCTGTCCACCAATCGTAATCGAATCTCCTCCTTTAAAAGTATTGGTAAACTGAGTATTAAGTCCTGTCACGAGTGTTCATCACGTAGCATTAGAAACTGTACCTACGCCTCCTGTTCCTTGACTTACTTGAAAGGTTGCCACAGGAGTCTGAGTACCAACACCAAGTTTCCCAGCAGCAAATCTCGCCCATTCGACAAGGGTCGGATATCCTCATCCGATGAGAACCGCCTCATTGACTGTCCTAGTCCCGAGAGATAAATTAGTATTTGAACTAGGGACTATTCTTGGTAACTGACCAACAGCACCAACAACTCCATTGGGAGTCAACAACCATCCTCCTTGAAAGTAAAATGCATTACTCCAATTACTTTTATCTGAAGAATAATCAAAAAACAACTGATCATAGGTACTAGTACCTCATCAGGTTGGTTTAGAATAGAGTTTCCAATAAGATTTCTTACTCACTCCTGTTGTCGTATTCCAAGAAGCACTTTCCAATAACAAAGCAGGACTTGCTTGCACGGGAGTACCTACACTCGCATCTGTTTTATTCGACATACCCAAATATTCGCTAGAAGTAGCTCCTAAATTATTTTTTACATATTCTATACCATAGGCAGGAGAATTTATTCCTATTCCAATATTTCCATTCAAATAATTAATACTTGTTCCTGATTGATTCCATAATTGTCCTGTAAGATATCCCTGAGCATCTATTTGCGTTTTAGTATAATAATTCCCTGAAGCAGCCGACCAAATGGGATCAGACTCACCCGTTAGATAGCCCATCAAAGCATGATTCCCTCGTACATACGCCTCATCCCAATGAGACAATTGAAAAGTACTGATACCATAAGCAGGACTCGCTGTGAACAAAGGATCCAATTCTGATCCAATAAAAGTTCCCGTAGCTCACATCGCTCCTGTTGCACCTTGAGGACCTGTATCTCCCGTATCTCACTTATCTCATTTTAATCCTTGAATTCATTGAATTCCTTGTTCTCCTTGAGCGCCTGTATCTCCTTTTGCTCAAGTATTTCCCTGAATTCCCTGCTCTCCTTGGGCACCTGTTGCACCTTGAGGACCTGTATCTCCCGTATCTCACTTATCTCATTTTAATCCTTGAATTCCTTGCGCTCCCGTATCTCACTTGAGTCCTTGTTCACCCTGGATACCTTGCAATCATTGTGGTCATCTTAAATCCACAAAATCTCCCCATCATCCAAATGGGTTTTCAAATCTCAAAAATGTTCATGATCGCTCATGTCCAGGCATAGCTCAAGTATTTCCTTGGATTCCCTGTTCTCATGTATCTCACTTGAGTCCTTGTATTCATTGAGGTCATTGCTCTCCTTGAGCACCTGTTGCTCCTCTTGCACCTTGTTCACCTTGAGCTCACGTACTACCAATATATGCATTAAGCAAAGAATCTATTTGAAACTTAGTATAATAATTAGATTTATCACCAAGCCACACTGGATCAGTTTCTGTATAACTAGTTATAAATCATTTTGCATCTATTTCTCCTGTTGTATAATAGTTATGTTTTTCTGAATTCCACACCGGGTCAGATTCTTCATATCAGGTAAGATATCCTTTCGCGTTTATCTCTTCCATCGTGTAATAATGAGACTTCTCTAAGGTCCAAATAGGATCAGATTCACCTGTTAGATAACCCATAAGTGCATGATTTCCTCGTCCATACACTTCATTCCAATGAGAAATCAGTAATGAACTTATGCCATAGGCAGGACTCGCCGTAAACAAAGGATCTAACTCTGGATTATGAACACTTTTGATGACATCCCAATCCGTAGAAACACTTACTCAGGAAATGCTTTTCTTCCCGACAATCATATCTCACACACTCAAAGAAAATCCATTAAAATCTCAAGCAACCGTCACTACATACAAATCTCATTTTGCGATATCCGTAGGCAAAACCCCACTAGAATAATCCAGACTTCATTGATAAGACAATCCGCCTGCCAATCCAGCCACAAGATTATCTACATCCGTTCTTGTATAATACGCAGGCTTATCCGCAGTCCAAATGGGATCAGACTCGCCGGTCAAATAGCCCATCAAAGCATGATTCCCTCGTCCATAGGCAGTATTCCAATGAGACAATTGAGAAGTACTGATACCATAGGCAGGACTCGCTGTAAACAAAGGATCTCATTCAGCAGTAAGAAAGGATTGTCATAAGCCATTTTTGAGAGGAGCATAAACGACAACATTACCACCAGAATTTACATCCATAATAGGCGTACTTTCAGGGTTCCCATCTACCGTCACCAAAAGCCTTTGAATAATTTGCAAAGCACTAGAGATACTATCAGGGATGGTAATACTCGCATGAGCAAAAACGCCAACAAGAAAAAACAAAGAAACAAAGATTCCTACAAGATATTTAAGTGAAGCTAAAGGATTCTTCTTGAGTGCCATACTCACTGACCAATATAAAGTACAATAAGTATACTCAGCAAGGACATATATGACAAAAAACAAAGAAAAACCACCTCATTAGACCCACCAAAAAACATAAAAATAAGTAAAAAAGTAGTCAAAAACAAAATTTATGTCATAATATAAGATTGAACTTATCTTTTTTTTAGATATAGTATACAAGAGCAAATAATTTTTTAGATAGAGTAAATTATCTTTTCCTTATGAAAAAACCAAGAATCATCTGCTTCACCATAGGGCTATTAGTCCTAGATCTCCTATCCAAAGAGCTCTTTTTCAATCAAAAAATAGCAAGCACCCTCTTTTCACCCACCTTCAACCTAGGGATAGCTCGGTCTTTACCAGTTCCCCTATGGATAGTAAGCATAATTACATGAGCTATCATAGGCGGAATATACTATATATATAGGAAAAAGCAGACAGGATGGCTGGCGGTCAGTTTCTTTTTGGCAGGAGCATTGGGAAATCTCATAGACAGAATTGCTTTAGGTGGGGTCAGGGATTTTATCAACATCAGACTCTTCAACTTCCCTATATTCAATCTAGCAGACATCTTTCTCAATATAGGAATCATCTTACTCTTACGGCAAACTTTTATCCTTGAAAAGAAAAAGTAAAAAGCTACAATAACCAATACACTAATAACCAATACACCATTGATATATATGGAATACTATCGTTTTATAACCTTATTAAATAGGATGCAATACACAGGAAGCGTAAAAGTCATTGGACAAAAGGAAGAAATCGGTGCAAACGCACTTATCAAACAGACCGTTGTTTTGGAAGAAAACACAGACAGAGAATTTAAAGGAGGATTAGCAGTAGATTTCTTCAAAGAAAAAACTGAGCTTCTTGATGGTATCAAAGTAGGTGACATGATCACTGTTTACCTCAACACAAGAGTAAACGAATCTAAAACACAAGCAGGAAAATTCTTCAACAGCATCAGTTGCTGGAAATTAGAAAAAGGAGAAGGATCTGAAAGTAAATCATCTAACAAAGACGATGATCTCCCCTTCTAATGTCATTTCAATACCAAAAATAAAAAAGAGGCCACTCGGCTTCTTTTTCTTATGTCAAAAACTCAAGATTATGAATTCCAAAGAGATTCTTGAGATCCGTCTATCGTCATACCGAGTTCTTTAGCACGTTTCAATGCATGATCATGAGCTTTCAAAGAAGGCGAATTTATAAGTTCTACATTTCATTGATACACTCTAAACCTATCCCAACCACTCATACCATAAATAAGTCACATACCTCACTCTTCTGGATCAAAATCAAAATCCTCCTTTGCTTCATTATATTGCCCCTGTATACTTCTTCTCCAATCAGCAGCAACCATTTCCCTATCTTCTTTTGTTGTCATATGACAAAATTCAATCTCTTCTATCAAATCCAATATTTTAGGATTATCTATACGTGCAGGACCAAATTCTGGACTATTCAATGCATCCATCTTTTGAGACAATTGTTTTCCTTGTTCTTGACGAGCATCTTTTTTCTCTTCCTGCAACTCTGCATAGTGCTTATTATGTGCATCCATATCTAATGGAACAGTATCAACTGAAACATCCTTTTTCTCTAATGTTTCTGACGCAGACGAAACTAATGAACTAATCATGAGACCAAATATAGTGAATAAAACTTTAATTAAGTATAGTCAAAAAAATCCACCTGTCAAATTTGATAAATTTTTTTCGTCTAACAAAAAAGACCATCCATATCCATGGACAGCCTTAATATCATAACAACAAATTCCTAATACCCCAATATACTAATATACTAATATACCAATATACCAATCCCCTTTATACTTACTACTTTATACTTTATACTTTATACTTACTACTTTATACTTTATACTTACTACTTTACACTATAAATTCCCCTTCACCACTTCCCCATTCACCTCCATTTTGATTCTTGATTTCAATTTAGATACCGTGCTATATCGAGGTGGACTAATAACAATTTTAGCTCAAGCAATTTCTGGATAAGAGACAACGATTTCTCTGGCTTGTTCACTACCTAGTCCAACAATACGAGATTTAATATCAGGAAGGATACCGTTGATATCTCTGGAGAAATCATAGGACTGCAAAACGCTGACCTTAGTAGGTACAACCAAAATGCCCGATTCAGCTTTGATACTTTTGAAGAAAGAAATAGAGTTTTTATCTATATTGAGAGTTTTAATTTTATCTGTCGATCTCGCTTGGAGGTATTGAGTCACAAGATTGAAAATGAGATCTTTTTTGACGGTAGGAAACACAAAATGAACTATAATAGATCCATCTATGATCGGAGTTTTTGATCACAAAGGAGTTTGAATAGAAATATTTTTTACCTCCATACGAATGAGATCATTAAACGCCAAAACCACAGAGGAACTATCTTTAAAGTTAGAAACAATAATGTTTTTTTTCTGATCCAACACATATCCCAAAAGCCTACCGGAAAGCATATCAATATCTTTTTGCGTAATGAGTCCCTTCGTTTGGAGCGATCATCCAGCGAAGGTATCTGCCGCCTGTCCATATACCTGTTGCATATGGAAACTTGTCTTCATATTTCTAATAAAAAGATTTGTTCCTTTACGGATATTTCATCTCGTTCACATCAAAACTCATTGCTCATCAGTTTCCATAGCAGAAAGACTTACTGAAGAGATTCATGGGTTTTGTTCGGTTCACGCAGGGATAGAAAATGCTTTTTTGCTGACAAACATACGTCCATCCTCAGTAGAAAACTTCGTAGCAACCAAAAAGGAAAGCTCTTTATCAGTTTTGTTAAATAAAACAACCTTACCCTCAGAAGGATGTTGCATATATTTTATATTAGATACATTGGTATGAAGATCATATTTGTAATCTAGAAATTGCTGTTGATAAGGCAAGGAAAGATATCTAGACGTCTTTTGATAGTTAAGGTCTGCTTCTGGATAATAACGGACATTATAAATCACATTTTCCGCCTGATTAGTAGGACTAATATTGACGCGAGCACTAGGTAAGATAATAGAATACAGGAGATACAAGATAAGAAGAACGAAAAACACTTCAAACCCAAAAACAGCATAGAAAATATAGTTTTTCTGAGCATATACTTGGAGATGAAATCTTTTGATATTAAAAAAGAAATTATAAATAAGTCTCAAAATTTTAACTATTTTATGTTTTTCTTGATGGGAAACAGAGAGACCAAGACTAGAAAAAAAATACTTTGCTTTATCTGTTTTCGTGATAAAAAGCGCTGTAATATGTTTTTTTTCTAAAAGTTCTTTTATTTGCACACCTCGCCATTCATTATCAAAAAAGGCATGTTCTGGATCAATAAAGATATGAACAGTTCTATTATCAGGGACCTTTTCTAAGGTTTTGAATATTTTATATAAACTATGCTCTTTGAGAAAAAATAACTTCATATAAGCACTACTCAGGAAAGGTAAAAAAAATTACGATGAAGAACGAAGAGACCATTTTCTATAGAGCAAAAACGTTCGGACTGCAACCAAAATAGCTGCATATTGTTTGATATCTACCGTAATATGTCATAAGCTAAGTACGCCATGTCTAGGATAATGTTGGAACATAAGAACGATCCCCACAAGCAAAGATAACAAAGAAAATCCAAGCATACCATAGCCAAAAGTTTTCCTCCTTCTAACAAATCTAATAAAGGCAACGATAAGCAAAGATCCTAGAGACAAGAACAATCCAATAGGATAGACAAGATTAAACTTATTCCATTGGCTCTCAGAGTGAAGTGATTTTATTCCAAGGAAAGAAGTCGTAGATAATCCTATAAAATTATCTCCCATCAAGAGGAAAATTCACAAAGGAACAAGAGACAATCACAACGAATAAAACAAAATATCTACTCGAATTTTTTTATTTTCAATTCTTTTGATCTTCTTGAGAAAAATAGTGATAGACAAAACTAATCATGCAAGCAATCCAACAAAATGAAATCTATATCCATAAGGAGAAAGAAGATGAAAAAGAGAAGTCATGCTCGTAGGAATAAGTCCTTCATCGAAAGCAAATTGCACATAAGATCACAGAAGATAACAAGAAAGAATCAATATTGGCATCCAATAAAAAAACTTCCAAAAATTTTGATGATATCTTCTCGTCAAATAAATACTCACTATCAAAAACGTCAAAAAAGCAATCACAATACCTATTCACGTCATATAGAGCTTTTCTCCAAACAGAGTAATATAAGGATACATTTTTCTAAGATAGTAAACTAAAAGACACTGTGACAATTAACAGATACTCTGTTTTAAGTTTTAAGTTCTAGGTGTTAAATGTTTTCAGAAACTCAAAACACACCCGCCTACCGATTTACATACCAAAGGCATGCAGGCAGGAAACCTAAAACCTCTAACAATTCTATCTAAGGAATTCAATAACCTTCGTCTCTCTAATTCCTGTCACTCTAATGATACCAGGGTAATCAAGCTTATCTTCAATCTTTTGTCCAATAGTTTTCAGTAAGGTTTCTACTTCAGTATCGCTAATATCTTTTGGATTTACATAAACCATAATTTCTCTTCCTGCTTGCATGATATGGACCTTATCGATACCAGGTATTTCATAAATAAGCTTTTCAAGTTCTGACATCTTTTCGATAAAGAGCTCTTTTGTATTAAATCTAGCTCCTGGTCTAGACGCAGAGATAGCATCAGCTGCTGCCACGATCCAGGCAATAGGATGATCGATGGGCACATCATAATGATGAGCTTCTGCTGCATTGATGATTACAGGATCCATTCCCATTTTTTTCAACACTTCAGCACCAATCAAAGCATGTGATTGCCCTGCAGAAGCAATGACCTTTCCAATATCGTGGAAAAGACCAGCCTTCTTGGCCAATGTAGGATCAAGTCACAATTCTGAGGCAATAGCTTCCGAAATTTTAGCAACCTCAATACTATGTTGCCATAGATTTTGTCCATAACTATATCTAAGATAATATTGTCCAATCATTTTAACAAGATCTGGTTTCATCATAGGGATGTTGAGCATACTCAATGCTTCCTTCCCTTTTTCTATCAAAAGATTCTCAAGATCAGCAACGACCTCATTATAGGTTTTTTCGATATAGAAAGGATTGATTCTTCCGTCTTTAATAAGCTTTTTGAGCACAGTAGCTGCAACATATCTCTTTTCACTATCAAAAGAAGATATTCTTACTACAAGAGGAGTATCATCAACAATCAATTCCACACCAGTCACTTTTTCCAAAAATGAGATATTTCTTCCTTCTCTACCAATCAACTTTCCTTTGAAATCTTCATTAGGAAGGTCTATAGTTTTAGTAGTAAATTCATCCACACTTTCTACGGCAATTCTAGGCAAAGCCCTACTTACAATGATAGCGGCTTCTTTATCTGCCTCTTCTTTTTTGATAGTTTTAAACTTCTCTATAAAGGCAACTAATTCTTTCTGGTTGTCTTTTTCTACGTTCGCAAAGAGATGTTGTTTTGCTTCCTCCTTAGAAAGTCCTGCTATCTCAGAAAGTTTTTCTACTTGCTTTTCTATAGCAATATCCATCTCTTTCTGTTTATCAGTAATCTTCAATTTTTCTTGTTCCAATCTTTCCAATTTTTCATCCATCTTTTCCTCTCTTGCAAGCAATCTATTTTGGATAACTTCCATTTTTTCTAGCCCCTGTGCTTCGATTTTTTGTGCTTTTTCTTCTGCTTGTTCCACAAGTTTAGCAACTTTTCTTTTCGCTTCCTCGATCATTTCTTCTTCAATTTCCTTCACCTTTGCCATCCTTTCTTTAAATTGCAAGGCCTTGTCTGTTAATGATTTTTTGTACCCATAATATCCAGCTCATCACCCAACTCACAGGGCAACTATGTACCCAATAACTACTAGTATGCTCATCGATATAATCTGTTAATAGTAAAAAGTTTGCACCAAAGCGCGACACAGAAAAAAGTATATGTATTTACACTACCACTTTCAATCGAAAATCTTTTTTTCTTCTCCACCCAAACAATAATTAAATAAAATGTAGTAATTATATACAGTTACTGTTCACAAGAAACACAAAATTTTCATTAATCAAAATCCCGTCGTAACACTTGTTTGAGCTTATGAGAAAATTAGCAAATCCATCCACGTTAAATGGGCTGTAATACAGAACCTGACCGAGCAAACCACTGGAAAAATCAACCTGTCTACCGGCAGGCAAGCATAGCGGATGATTTTTCCTAGCCTTTTTTGCACCCGTCCTTCGCGAAGTCGAAGGGTACTTTTTTGGCAATGAAAAAAAGTA
>Ga0194052_1001884_pt1 | contig 11823 bp, 8 predicted proteins | sample SepL226m_MetaG_FD_160117 | JGI IMG/M metagenome (GOLD analysis project Ga0194052, IMG submission 160117) | Anoxic zone freshwater microbial communities from boreal shield lake in IISD Experimental Lakes Area, Ontario, Canada - Sep2016-L227-6m | ecosystem: Environmental > Aquatic > Freshwater >... | reverse complement strand
AGCCATGATCTCATCAATATGCTCAAGCGCTCCGGAGCGCTCAATCTTGGCGATGATAAAAGGGGAATATCCCAGATCGCTTGCAGCCTTCCTCACCTCTTCGATGTCTGATGCCCGCTCGACAAAAGACTGGCTTACAGCATCCACACCGTTCTCGAGAGCGAACTTCAAACACTTGTGATCCCAGTCGGTGAAGGCGCTGATGCCAAGATCAATGTCCGGAAGATTCAGGCCCTTGCGGGAGCGCAGCTCGCCACCCACCCTCACTTTGCAGTACACATCGGAGGGTGCGGTACTGATGACCTCAAGCTGGATGAACCCGTCGTTTAAAAACAGCGTGTCTCCCGGTTTCACGGCCTGCGGCAGACGGTTGAAAGAAACCGAAACCCTGCTTATGTCGCCGATGATATCTTCAGTGGTCAGCGTGAACGGATCGCCGACCTTTAATTCAATGGGTTCATCAGCGATCTTTCCGATGCGCATCTTCGGACCGGAAAGATCCGCCAAGAGCGTCAGGTGCCGCCCTGTCTTAACCGATGCCGCTCTAAGATTTTCGATGATGGCTTTGTGTTCCGAAAAATCCCCGTGTGAGAAATTTAGGCGGGCGATGTTCATTCCTGCAAGCAACATGCGTTCCATCACTTCGGGAGATTGTGACGCTGGGCCGATAGTACAGACAATTTTGGTTTTGTGTGTGGGAAGTTGCATTACATGTCCTTGAAAATTGGAAGTTGGAAAGTCGGAAAGCTGAGAAGAGCCGCTCTTCCGCTTTTCGGCTCTTCCACTGTTTTAGCTATTAATCCGTCATTGAAGCGATTTGGTGACGATATTCTGCGCTGCTTCCAGGATAGCATCCAGATGCGCCTGGCTCTTGAAACTTTCGGCATAGAGTTTGTAGATATTTTCCGTTCCAGAGGGTCTGGCCGCAAACCATCCTTGCCGCGTAACAACCTTGAGGCCGTCAATGGGTGCGTCATTCCCTGGGGCGCGTGTTAGTTTGGCTATAATTGGCTCACCAGCCAGTTCCGTTGCAGTCACGACCTCAGGGGTTAATTTTTTGAGAGCGGTTTTCTGCGATGGCGTAGCCGGGGCATCAATGCGCGTGTAGTAGGGAGTTCCATGTCTTTGGGTGATATCCTGATAATATTCTCCCGGATCTTTTCCGGTTCTGGCGGTGATTTCCGCGCTAAGCAGGCCAAGGATTAATCCGTCTTTATCGGTCGTCCATACCCTGCCGTCTTTTTGAAGAAAGCTGGCGCCGGCGCTTTCTTCTCCGCCGAAACAGCAGGAGCCGTCAAATAATCCGGGCGAAAACCATTTGAAGCCGACCGGGACTTCGAACAACCGGCGTTTCAGCTCATGCGCCACACGATCTATAAGGCTGCTGCTGACCAGGGTCTTGCCGACCATGGATGCCGCAGACCAAAGAGGGCGATGCGTAAGCAGGTAATGAATGGCCACTGCCAGGTAGTGGTTGGGGTTCATCAATCCCGAAGATCGGGTGACGATCCCGTGACGATCCGCGTCCGTATCGTTTGCAAAGGCGATCTGATACTGATCCTTGAGTCCGACAAGGCTTGCCATTGCATACGGGCTGGAGCAGTCCATACGTATCTTGCCGTCGTGATCGACGCTCATAAACGAAAATGTCGAATCCACCTTTGCATTCACGATGGTGATGTCAACGTTGTATAAGGTGCGGATTGGCTCCCAGTAAGGTACGGCAGCGCCGCCAAGCGGGTCAATGGCAATCTTTATACCTGCTGCACGGATCGCATCCATATCGATGACGTTTTTAAGGTCTTTCACATAGGGCAGGATAAGGTCTTGCGGGTGAGTGGTGTCCGCCTTCATGGCCGCAGTGAACTGCATGCGTTTAACGCCGGCATTGTCCTTTAGTATCAGTTCGTTGGCCCTGTTCTGAATCCATTTTGTTACATCGGTATCGGCCGGGCCGCCGTTTGGCGGGTTGTACTTGAAGCCGCCATCCTCCGGTGGATTGTGCGATGGCGTGACTACGACACCATCGGCAAGGTGATTCTTACGGTCGGTGTTATAAACAAGGATTGCTCGTGAGATGACCGGCGTTGGCGTTACACCGTCATTTTCCTGGAGGATGGTTACCACGCCGTTTGCCGCCAGAACCTCGATAGCGGTTTGCTGAGCAGGTCCGGACAGTGCATGAGTATCCTTTCCAATGTAGAGCGGACCATCAATGTCCCGATTTTTCCGGTAGTCGCAGATGGCCTGTGTTATGGCCAGGATGTGTGCTTCGGTAAATGCGCCGTGGATCGGTGATCCGCGATGTCCGCTGGTGCCGAAGCTGACCAGTTGATCGGGGTCATTCAGGTCTGGCTTGCGATTATAATATTCCAGCTCGATTTGGGCCGGATCAATCAACATCTCCGGCGGAGCCGGTTTGCCTGCAAGGGGGGAAATCGCCATTCATATTCTCCTTTTTTTGTCTTCGAGCACTTCCATAAAGGCTTGACTTAAAATGAATAATACCATAATTCATTTGATATTTGCAAACATGAAACAAGTTTAATGGTCGAAATAATGATAACACACGAAAAGATAGCTAAAGGATGTTCCGATGCGTAAATTTCATTCCTACGGTCCTGTAAATGCGCGCAGCCACTTTTTCGCGCCCCGCACGGTTTTGGTTGATCAGTGTCTGAATTCGCTGATTGGCAGTGACAATGAAGACGGCCATTATTTTACATTATGGGCACCACGGCAGACCGGCAAAACCTGGTTAATGCATGAGGTTCAGGGGCGGATTCAGTTGATGTATCCGGAACAGTTTATTGTCGGCATGATGTCGATGCAGGGGCTGTCTTTCACTACAGATAAACCGGTTATCGAATTTCTAAAAAAAGTTCCAAAGCTGTTTCTGGATACTTTTTCAATGGATATCAAGCCTCCGGAAACTTATGAGGAATGGACATATCTTTTTCATCGAACAAAAGGTGTATTTCAAAAACCTCTGATTCTGTTTATTGATGAATTCGACGGTCTGCCTGCTGTAGTTATCGATCAGTTGGTGTCGCTATTTCGGGACATGTATTTGAACCGAAGCCAATATTGTGTTCACGGCCTTACCCTGATCGGTGTCCGTGCAGTATTGGGTCTGAACAGCCTGAGAGGATCGCCATTCAACATTCAGAGAAGCCTTCATGTTCCCAATTTTACGCTGGATGAAGTCACGGACCTGTTTGATCAATATCAACAGGAAAGCGGTCAGATAGTTGAGCCGGAAGTTTCGCAGAGCGTGTATGAATCCACAAACGGTCAGCCGGGTCTTGTAGGATGGTTTGGGGAGCTTTTGTCTGAAAAGTACAATCCGGGTCAGAATGCATCTATTGACGCATCAATATGGAAAACGGTTTTACGCAAGGCATTGTTTGTGGAATGGAACAATACCGTATTGAATCTGATTAAAAAGGTTCGATCTGGATATGTATCACACATACTGAAACTGTTTTCCAGACCGGATGTGCCTTTTTCTCTGGATGCAGGCTGGTGTGGATATCTGTATCTTAATGGCGTCATAATGCCGGAAACATCAGTTGACAAAGATAACAATCAAGTTGAAGTCTGCCGTTTTTCCTGCCCGTTTACCCAGAAGCGCCTGTATAACGCGCTGACAGATGACCTGATTGGAGATCTGCCGATGCTGGCGGTTGATCCCTTGGATGATCTGGCGGATGTGTTTGAAGGAGAAACCCTGAATCTGCCGTCACTTCTTGACCGGTACAAGGCGTATCTGGTTCGAATGAAGGCCAAAGGACTGAATCCCTTTAAGGATCAGCCCCGAAGAGCCGATCTGCATTACACCGAAGCAGTCGGGCATTTCCATCTTTATGCCTGGATGAAACAGGCAGTTGAAGATGTGTGTGTGATCAGTCCGGAGTTTCCAACCGGAAACGGCAAAGTTGATCTACACTTGAAATGCAGGGATAAATTAGGAATCATTGAGATAAAAAGCTTTAGAAGTCATGCCAGAACACAGACTGGTATTTTGCAAGCCGCATCTTACGCGCGCAGCCTGAATCTAACATCAGTAACAATAGCCCTGTTTGTTCCGCTGGATGACGTGTCTGTTCTGGCGTCACTGTCCAAAGAAATCCAATGCGACGGGGTAGTAGTAACGGTTGTGGCCATCGGGTGGACATAAGATGATTTTGGTATTCTTCCGTCCCCAAAAGTAGTTGGTACATTTACCCCTTTTTGGAATTTGGACAATTTACCCGCAAGAAACACACAGGAGCCGAGAAAATGACAACATATCAAAGCAAAGTTCACAACAGCACCTGGATGGCTTGGGTTCTGCTATCTGCCGGGCTGATTGTCACAATCTATGCCTCTATTAGTGTGAGAACAGATATTGATGCCGAAGCAAAAATGGAGTTTGAATTTGCATGCCGCCAAATCGAGCTAAGGATAGATGCTCGGATGGGCACCCATGCACAGATATTGATGAGCGCGGCTGCATTTTTTAGTGTTTCGGATGAGATTACGCGGGAGCAGTGGCGTGACTTCGTTTTGCAACAAAAGGTTGAGCAACATCTTCCCGGCATACAAGGCATTGGCTTCTCACTGGTGATTCCCCGAGAGCGGCTTGTACAGCACATACAGGAAATCCGCAGCCAGGGCTTTCCTGACTACAATGTGAGGCCGGAAGGCGATCGGGAGAGTTATACTTGAGACCGCATAAATTTATGAATTCAACAAATTAGGATCGCGCAATAGTTTTGCATGATAATTTAAAAATTGCGCAATATAAAACTTTCATTTTCACAAATCTATCCGGTCTCAAGTATAAATATGCCAGTGATGAACGGATTTGATGCCACGAAAAGAATAAGGAATTACGAGAACATAGTGATGACTAATGAAGAAAATAAAATGATGAATTATCTCCCATCATTTTATTCCACCATTCCAGTTATCGCTATGACCGCCAACGCCATGCAGGGTGACCGTGAGCTTTGCCTGGAAGCGGGCATGAATGATTACATAACCAATACCGGTGTCGCCCCAAGCGTTGGCGGAGATGCTGGAAAAATGGCTTCCAAAAAATGGTAGCATGTGACATAGAAGTTTGGATTTACTATAGCAGGAGCCTTGATTAAGTGAATGATATTGCGAGAATTAAAAGATACTCTCAGATAGAAGAAAAATATAACATCATTTCTCATGCCGTTGGTTTCGTTTTAAGCATTGTCGCTTCTGTTTGTTTAGTTAATCGTGCAATTTTTTATGGAGATGGTTGGCATATTTTTAGTTTTAGCCTTTTCGGGGCAAGTTTAATTATTTTATATGCTTCATCTACTTTTTATCACAGCGTTGAAAAACCAGAGCTTAGGATAAAATTAAGAGTAATTGACCACGCATCTATTTATGTTCTTATTGCTGGAACCTACACTCCTTTTACGATTGTTACTTTAAAAGGTACAACAGGATGGGTGATTTTCTGTATTTCTTGGGGATTGGCTTTAACCGGCATAATTTTAAAACTTTTCTTTATTGGAAAATATAGTATCTTTTCAACAATAATGTATATTTTAATGGGCTGGGTTATTGTTTTCGCCATAAAACCATTAATTCACAATTTGCCATTGAAAGGTTTGATATGGCTTTTTTCAGGTGGAGTCTCATATACAATCGGTGCAATATTATACAGCTTTAAAATGATTAAACTAAATCATGCCATCTTCCACATATTTGTGCTTATCGGTAGCTTTTGCCATTTTATGTCCATATTCTTCTATGTTTTACCAGGTGATTAAGCCGAGTACGTCCATGTGCAGGTCATTCCATGGTTGATATTTCCTTATCTGTCCAGGAGATAAGCTGCTCAGGGTGGTCAATTTTCGGTTATCAAAACCATTCTATCAACAAACATCCGAATAGTTTTTCCAATCGAATCATCAAGTTGATCGAAAAGGTATTCGAGTGATCCTTGAGATGTCTCGTTGGCGGTTGGTGCGAGAGACAAAACGCCCTGAACAGTGTTGCTCGGCCTTTGGACGTGGTCTTCAGGCGAACCATAAGGCACATTGACCTGCCAATATGGTCGCTCTCCCGGATGGATAATCCATAACTGATCTGCAACATTTCGAAGCCCTATACTCTCAAAAAGTTGACTCTGATATTTCTCTACATCATTCCAATGTACTTCCATAATTCGTGAGGTGTACTTGCAGTCAATGACTATACCATATTCAAGGTTCGGAGACTCTGTTGTTCCAGATAATATTTCGATGAAAATATCAGGCACTAATGGTTTACTGCCCCTTAATGTTGAACGAATAAATCTACTACCGATCTTTTCAGCTTCGGTTTTTGTGAAAAAGGTTGGTTCGTAGTGAATCGCGACTTTGAAACCGTTTTGGGCCAAAAAAATTATGTGATCACCGGAATTGATATTTAAAGCATATCGATCTTTGTTACTTGTAGGATTCAGGAAAGGTGCTTCTGTCGTTGCAGATAAGCATAAACGTTTTTTTAGGTAAAAAAAGATTAAGAGAAAAATCCAGTATTCGTAAAGTTTTGAAGTGTCCTTGAGCTTTTGTTCAAGAATTCCATTATCAAATATCAAGCCATTATTGCTTATGAATTCAATCATTACAGAGTAGGCATGCGAATAAAAGAGGTCTTTCATGAATCTTGGCGTTGGCTTTAAATCAAGCTTTGATTTGCTAACTCCTTCAAGGAAAACAAAACGTTTTGGATATAGGGATAGCCGTCGCTGTATTTTGCGACAAGAATCAATTGATCTTTCCAATTGAGTTATTCGTGGAGCATCTTCAAGGTCCCATAACGAGATTTTTCCTTTTGGAGCAAGTCTCCTCCATTGTTTATCCCTTTTTATGGTATCAATTTGAATTTGAGCTTTACTTGCAACGAGAGACGACCGATCGGCAACCCAGTTACATAATGCAGATATCTGCCGATTTTCCCAAATATCAAAAGTTCTTTCTTTTCTTTGAATTTCACATTGAAATGGCCTTCTATATCCTTTTTTTCTGGGATCTGATCCGCTACGAGTCATTTGTGCAAGCGATTTTGGTGTGAAATTTTCTTGGCCATAACAAAGCGATTGAATATTCGTAACCGTTAAGCGATTGCCCGGGTCTCTGTTGATTCGTTCGAGGATAGGCTCAAATTGGCTTAAGAATTGATTGATAAGGAGATATTCTTCAACACCGGATAATTCATCGACAGACTTCGTGGCTACCCAACCGAAGAAAGAGCTGGTTTTGGAGACAATATCAAGCAGGAGACCCCTGGATATTGTAGAAATATCCTGGAGCATTATTTTGTACTGTTGCCTGCTGATTTTACTGGGATAACAGAAAACTTCAACTAAAAAGACCGCCTGCCAAATATTCGAATCTTTACTTCTTACTTCGAGAACAATTTGTACCTTGCCTATACAATTGGAGAGATATTGCGATTTTTCCCATTCCATAAATTGTCTATAATTCATTGCATCAGGAAGCTGTTTATCCCCAATATGAAGACGAAAATCAACATGCTCGGGATAATCTTCTATTGTAAAGCTCAAGGAATCCGTTTCTTCCAGTGCTTCATTCAATAAAAATACTCGATACGTTGATAAATCAATCTGTTCAGAAACCAGATTGTTGATACCCTTGTGGATGATAAACAGCATTTATTCCTATGCCATAGAATAATTGAAAAAATCCATTGCGATCGGAGCTTCAGCAATGAGTTTGATTCTTGATGAAGACCTGTTGTAATTTCTCGTTTCGGTTATTTCGATTAATTTGAAAAGCATTTCTCTGAACTGCGTGGAGTGTCCTCTCAACCCGGGCAGTATCTTTTGAAAAATTGCATAATCCATAGCCTCTTCATCGGACTCCATAACCCCTCTGGCATTTGAAACATATCTGCAAATGGATTTAAATGTTCTCGGTGATATTCTCAATCCCATCGCGGAAAGAAGACATTCAATTTCGTTTATGCTCTTTAATACATATTCCTGTACAAGTCCGGGTTCCTGTGACCATGAATAGTAAATGCGTGCTGAAATGGGCGTGCCAATTGCTGAATTGTCTGGTTGGTGTTCATTCCATGAGTTGATATTTGATAATGATACAGGTCCCATTTCAATAATATGCACACGATCAAGAACTTTCGGGCTAAAGAACTTCGTGGTTTCATCAACATTTACGGTACCACAAAAACGAAGGGATGAAGGAAGATGAATCTGGTGGAAGTCTTTGTATGGATCATCAATACGGCAGAGATTTTTATCGAAGAATATTATCTGTCGATCCTCCATGGGTGCTTGAAGCAGAACAAGAAAATCTGCAAAGTATTGTTCGACATAAGATAAATTCATCTCATCCAAACAACAGATGTAAACGCCATTTTCAGATTCAAGCGACTCACTGTGTGAAGCGACAAGGAATTGGTAGAAACCACTACTTGATGGTTGAAAACGCCCGTCAAGAGCATTGAAATATCCTATCAATTCCTGGCTGTCCAGCCAGCCGGGCTTAACTGATATGGAAAGATAACGCATTTTCCCTTCAGCACTCCCATGTAAAGCTTGAGAATAAAATCGTGGAAGTGATGATTTACCGATACCGCTTGGGCCTGTCAATATATTGAAATTCTCGGATTTGGTACAGACATGGAAGTTTCTTAGATCTTTTTCATTATACGAAAATCCGGAACCATTAACCCATTTTATCCAGTAATCCATAAATTCCGATTCTGATAACGACTTTGGAATTCCATGTAAAGGCAAATAAGGACAAATATTGATAGTTTTAGTTAACTCTTGCTTCTTTTCTGTCAGTGCAGTTTCATCTAATTTGTCCGCCTTTGTGCGAAATCCCATTTCCTGGAGAATCGGCATTAAGCCAATCAACTGAGCAACTATTTCATCACGGTTTTGATTTAGTTTACCTACAAGGTTGGAAAAATACTCTTGCTTTCCTATAAATTCTTTTTCTTTTTTTAATATTTCATCTTCTCTTTGCCGAAATAATTCATCAAGTTCAGTTTTTTTATTATTTAGAGTCCGTTCATATTCTCGAAATTTCTTTTTTTTCTCTGTTTCAATTAACGATTGAAGGGCATTAAAGGATTTATCTAAATCCGAAAGCTCCATCTTTTTTTGAAATATCTTTTCATTTGCTTGGCGATCAAGGTCTTTTCTATTCTCTTCTATATAATGATTGGCTCGCTCTTTAATCCGATCCTGAAGCAATGCCTGTAATTTCTCTTCTTCGAGCAAGGTGTCAAGCAATTCACGAATGATTTTTTCGTTTTCCTCAACTTTATTGGCAATTTCCAGAATGCGATCTTTATTCTTGTGAACTCTGTCAAGACCAGGATCTGCACGGTGTATCTCATCGACCAGCCTGGTAAGAGCTTGTTTATCAGCCCGTGACCATTTTAACTCCTTTACAACTTCACTAACTACCATTTTGTCAGATCGCAGATCAATTTTTTTTCCAATGTCAGTCGATAGTACTCTTTCAAGTCTATCCTTTGGAATAAAGGTATATTCAATTTCAATTTGGTTTCGTTCATGAGTTTCAGTGTAAATTATCATTGGAACAACACGCGGTTGAGCTATGTTAATAAACTCCTGATATTTCATCTTTCGTAAGGGATGACCTCCCCAGCAGGGAGAAAGATTAAGATAAACGGCAATCTTTTCATCTTTAATCGGCTCTATTCCAGTTGCTGTGAAGGGGCCAATTACTAATGTACCAAATCTGCAAAAGACAGCCCCATTTCGAATTGGATGATTACATCGTAATCGCCCGGTCTCAACAAGAGATGTTGGAGAAAGCGAGGAATCCGTTCCTACGATTTCAGCAATATAACTTTCAGCTCCTGTAACAGTTCCCAAAGAAACCTGAAAAAAATCTTTAGTGTGATCAGACTCGTCAAAACCTTTGGCTAACTCTATCTCAACAGAAATAATTCTTCCGAGAGTGGTGTAGCCCAAGTCTTCATTTCTCACTTTCCACCATACTCTCCCCCTGTTGCGGAATTCTGATGGTTCTATCTCATCGCCTGATATATCCGTTATAGGTTTCAGCGTACAGAAATTTCCAGTTGCTGTTGGCCAATAAGACTCATGTACTACTGCAATAATTCTATCACCAATATCCATAATTTATTCCTAAAAACAGGTTATCGAGAGAAAATGAGGGTGGCGACTGCTTTCCAAGCTTATTGACACGGGTCCCCTCTCCTGTGTAACAGTGTGATGATTTTGTCAGTATCAATTAGACCATATTTCATTCCAGTGTCAACTTCAAACCTTGAACTGCGGTTCATTTATTCAACTGGTTGGTATATTTGACCCAGGAGAAGCATAAAAATCGAATCTGAAACACCGCCATTACCAAAACATATCAATAACTAAACCACACTTAAAAATTCTTATAAATTCTTCACGGTGTCATACTTGAGAGCATTTTATAACATACTGGTATATTTATGTTAAATGTTCGCTTTCATGATTTCATGAAGGTTCAGCTTGGTAATATGCTTTGACAGAAATTACTTTTCTTTTTGACAATTCAATGCATATTATGTTTAGAATGCACGTTAAAATCAAAACCCAATAGATGAAAGGAAATAAATATGCCAAAGCAAATTGCAAGCAAAGAAATAATTGATGATGCCGTTAAACATATCAACGAAATAATTGGTAGCACCTATTATCAAACTGCAATAGATGTAGGCGAATATGTACTTAATACTTTTTTCAAAGATAACCCCAATGAAGTCAAATCCAAGGACCCGAATAAAGAAAATAGTTTCAGTAAGCTATGTGAAAGATCTGATCTGAAAGTGCATCCAAAACATCTGAACCAGATGGTGGTCGTTGCATTGCAGGAGAGGTTATTAATAGGTGGAATTGAATCAAAAAAAGAATCTATATCAGGTATTTCTCAAAAAGATACGGATAAGCTGGGGTACTCTCTGAAGGTAGAGTTATTGAAAGTTATTAATGATAAAATGAAAATTCAATTTGCAAAACATTTTATTAAAAATAAATTTACGGTTAGCCAGGCAAAAGAATATATTAAATCGAAACTGGGGATGCAAACAGCTTTGGACATCATTCCATTCAGCACTCCATTCATAGATCAGCTTAATAAAATATCGAAATGGTCTGCAACTGAAGATGTCAGTGGGGATTTCAGTAAACTAACCGCTGTTAAAATTACTAAAATTCGGCAAAATATTGACAGTTATATCAGCTTCATTTCGAAAGTTGACGATATTAAAAAGAAACTTGAAAAGATAAAAACCAAAGTAACTGAACGTGAAATCGAAATAAAAACAGCAGCATCATCAGCAAAAGTAGCAGATTTGAAAAAAGAGCAAGAGAAGAAAAAGAAGGAAGAAGAGAAGAAGGCTGAAGCGTTAAAAAAAGAAATGGAGGAAAAAGATACTCCATCTGACACAAATAAATAGCATTACGAGTATCAAGAATATCCCCTTTGTACCTAAAGCGCCTACAAGTTGAACAGGCGCTTGGATGGGGTAGTAAAGGCGTAACGCTCGACTTTGCCAAAAAGACTCTTGCAGAACTCAAGAACAACTATCTAACGGCAAGTGGGCCGGTTACGCTGAAAGAAAAACGACAGATCAAGCAGGACGTTGCAACCGAGGCAGCAAGACAAAGCGAAATCCTTGAAACCGAAAATCTTACATTCAGAGCCTACTTTGAAAATTCTTATTTGCCTATCCAGAAAACGCACAAGGGCAAGGCCACATGGATAAAGGAAACCGGACACGCAGAAAATTGGA
>Ga0194052_1001883_pt1 | contig 11823 bp, 10 predicted proteins | sample SepL226m_MetaG_FD_160117 | JGI IMG/M metagenome (GOLD analysis project Ga0194052, IMG submission 160117) | Anoxic zone freshwater microbial communities from boreal shield lake in IISD Experimental Lakes Area, Ontario, Canada - Sep2016-L227-6m | ecosystem: Environmental > Aquatic > Freshwater >... | reverse complement strand
TGGCATTAGCGGTGCAATGCACTACACAGAACAAATATCTTGGATTCTGTTTCTAAAATTCCTTAACGATTACGAAGAAAACAAACACGACGAAGCTATTCTTTCTGGGAAATCTTATAACTACGTTATTGACGCCCAACATCGCTGGAACGAGTGGGCTTGTCCTAAAGATGATAAAGGCAATACAGATAAGAAAAAAGCCCTTACAGGTGATGATTTAAAAGACTATATCAATAAGCAGTTATTCCCTTATTTAAAAGGTTTTAAAGCAAACACCGTCGACCTGAAAAGTTTGCGGTATAAAATCGGCGCAACCTTCGAATTTCTCGATAATCGCATTGCCAGTGGTCACACTTTACGTGAAGTATTGGATATTATAGATACTCTCGATTTCCAAAATCAGGAAGAACTGTTTGAACTTTCTCACATTTACGAAAACCTATTGAAAGGTATGGGCAGCGATGGCGGAAATTCTGGCGAGTTTTACACGCCACGCCCAGTTATAAATGCAATGATTCAGGCTATTGCTCCACTGGTGGGGCAGACTGTGTACGATGGGGCTGCAGGTAGTGCAGGTTTTTTGGTCGAATCCTACATGTATATGACTGCCCCAGGTCGTAGAGAAAAACTCTCTACTTCCGATTGGAAAACCTTACAGCAGGATACTTTTTTCGGAAACGAAAAAACTCCCCTTGCTTATGTAATGGGTGTAATGAACATGATTTTACATGGAATCGAAAGCCCCAATATTTTCAAAATAAATACACTTACCCAGAACATCCGTGATATTCAGGAAAAAGACCGTTACGATATAATTGTGGCAAATCCACCTTTTGGTGGTAAGGAGAAATCACAAATACAACAAAACTTCCCCATACAAAGCAATGCAACCGAATTGTTGTTTTTGCAGCACTTCATGAAAAACTTGAAAGTGGGGGGTAAAGCAGCTATCATTGTTCCCGAAGGGGTTTTGTTTCAAACCAACAATGCTTTTGCAGCTGTTAAAAAAGAGTTATTGGAAAACTTCAATCTCCATACCATCGTAAGTTTGCCTGCAGGTGTGTTTCTGCCTTATAGTGGAGTAAAAACCGATATTATTTTTTTCGAACGGAAAGGAGCTACTACTCAAATTTGGTTTTATGAAGTAGCCCCCCCGCAGAAACTTACAAAGAACAAACCAATAACAAATGAACTTCTACAAGAATTCGTTGATTTGTTTAAATCACGCAAATCATCAGTAAATTCATGGTCTGTTGATATTGCGGAAATAAAAGATTATAACCTTTCTGCCAAGAATCCAAACAAACAACAGATAGTTGAGCATTTAACACCTAATGATTTGGTAGTTAAATTAAAAGCTAACGGACAATCCATAACAACTATATTAAATGAAATTGATGATATATTGAATGATGGTTATGGGAAATATTAATGGATGGTCTGTTGGTACATTTGATGATGTTTTAACAATTGTAAACGGGAAAAGCCAAAAAGCTGTTCAAATGGATGATGGAAAATATCCTATTTACGGTAGTGGTGGAATTATGGGATATTCAAAAGATTATCTGTGCCCTGAAAATTCAACTATAATAGGTCGTAAAGGAACAATTAATAATCCAATATTCGTTACAACTAAATTTTGGAATGTTGATACTGCTTTTGGTCTGTGTCCTAATAATAGAATTAATGCAAAGCTTTTATACTACTATTGCCGTGGATATGATTTTCTAAAGCATAATAAGTCTACCACTCTGCCTAGTTTGACAAAGACGGATTTACTAAAAATCGAAATTCCACTTCCACCTCTTCAAGTACAACTTCGCATAGTATCTAAATTAGATGCACTTTTCAATCGTATCGATAAAGCCATTGCGCTTGTAGAAGAAAATATTACACATGCAGTAAGTCTACAAAAAAGTATTTCAGATACTGTTTTTGTTAAGTTTTCTGAAAAATATGGCACAAAAAGACTTGAAGATTTGTGCAATAAAATTACTGATGGCACCCATGTTACCCCTACTTATGTTGATAAGGGTATCCCTTTTTTATCTATTAAAGATATGAGTAGCGGAGTAATAAATTTTTCAGACACACGATTTATTACAGAAAAAGAGCATTTAGAATTAACAAAAAGAAGTAAGCCAGAAAGAGATGACATTTTATATTCAAAAGTAGGTACTACAGGCATTGCTAAAAAGATTGATACAGATATTGAATTTAGCATTTTCGTAAGTTTGGCATTACTTAAACCCAAAAAAGAACTTATTTCCCCTGATTACTTTGAACTAATACTCAACTCTCCGACTGTTTATGCTGAATCTCAAAGAAGAACAAGAGGAGTTACAAACAAAAATCTTGTTTTAACTGACATAAAGGAAATAGTAATACCATTACCGCCAAGAAACGAACAAAACGAAGCAATTCTTTATTTGAGAGATATTCAGCAAAAGCACAATTTATTATTGGATGAATTTAAAAAGCGATTATTAAATTTGCAACAACTAAAAAGCAGTTTGCTGGATAGTGCTTTTAAAGGAGAATTGTAAAATTTGAAAAATGTCATACCTTGAGTAAATTTTAAGCTGATATTAAACTAAAAAATTATAAACAATGGCAGAAAACGAAAACAAAAACAACGATGTCAATTTATTAGTAGAGATTGGTTACACTGAAAAATTAAAACTATCTGACACAGCAAAATCATTAAGTGCGTTATCAGACTTATTCGATATATATGTTGATTATACTTTAAAAACCCAGGACTATTCATTAGATAAGAATGAAAAGCCTTCATTATATATAAGACAGGTTACTCAGGGCAGTTTTATTCTCGACCTAATTCAGTATGGACGATACGCTTTAGAAGGTGCTGGTGGGATAGTGACAGTGATTGCTTTTGTAGAATATGTACGTAGAGCGTATAAGTATTTAATGGGCAAGTTACATGACGATAAGTCAACTGATATTTTCAAAAATCAAGATAAGGCATTAGACCTTTTAGTGAAATTCGTATCCCTATCAGCAAAAAACGGTTCTTATATTAATATCAAGACGAATATTTTTGATAAAAGTGGTAATCGAGTCGAAATAAGAATTACAAGCGACAATGCTAAGGAAATTACTGAAAATAGAACTCGTATTAAAAAAAATGACAGGATTTCAAACATTGAAATATATGACGTGAAATCTGCATACAAATTAAATACAGCTACTGAACGTGTAAATGATGTTGAGTTGATTTTAAAAAAGATGTCAACTGATTTTAATCTAGATTCGGAGGCTATCATTGAGTCTCTTAATAAAAAACCTGTTAAGGTGTTATGCGAATCTAATGAATTGCTTAAACTAATCTATAGGAAGGACTACAATCCTTTTAAAAACTTATATGCTGTCGATGTAGTCATTGACAAAATTGGTGATAAAATAGCAGCATATAATATAGTAAGGTTTCATGAGGACTTTCCTCTTTAATGTTCCCCCTATTTCTACTAGTTATTAAGTAAAATTCTTTGTTTTATAATCTTATTTTTAATTTTATTGACCTCTTTTACACTGCTTTTATATAAATTACGTCCTTTTTTTTGGTTTTCATTTAAAGTTTGTAACCCTTTTTCGTAAAATTCTTGAGTTGGTCTTATTGTATTATTTCCAACATCAACTCCAGTTATTATAGTTCTCCCACATCTATAAGTGGTTTTCTTCCTGCTAATTTTGTAGCCATTAGAATTGATTATTTTAATAATTTCAGGTATTGCTTCTTTAAAACAAGTGTTACTTGAAAATGTCAAATCATCAACATATCTCGTGTAGGTCAGCTTTCTCTCATCAATTAATTGCATAAATTGTTTATCAACATGTTGGAATACAAGATTGGCTAAATAAGGACTTGTAGAAGTTCCTTGGGGTAGGCAAGTTCCTCTTAATGATTCTGGTGTTTTTACCGTCGTAAGTTTTGTTAATTTAGCAGCAACATCATGCGAGAAATTATAAGTCCTGAACATTTCGTAAACCATTTCTGCCGATACTGAAGGGAAGAAATTACTTAAATCAGTTTGAAATTTATACTTATTGCCTTTATGCAATGCACCATTTAAAATGCTTGAGCGATTTTTTACACAACCTATAACATATATTGGTAGTGGTATCTTTTCTAAGATTCTCTTTAATATTAGCTTCTGTATCTTAGCTAAAGCTTTATTAGGAACATTAAATGTTCGCACCTGCGGCACTCCATTTTTCATTTTAGGTGTGCCATCTTTATTGGTCTTAACTTTAGAAGAAATGCGATAACAATTATCCACATTTTCCAAAATTGGGGGCAATAAACTATAATGTGTCTTAAAATAGTTGTATTGAAGGTCTCGTAAAGATGAAATCACATTTAAATGTAGTTTGAAATCAAATCCTTTACTGATGGGTTGATTTGTGTAAAATAGGTTTTCTTTGAGTCTGAAATATCGTCTTCTGATAAAGACAAATAAAAAATTAACGGCAATGGAGTATCAAGTGCCTTGCTTATATCCTTTAGTGTAGATAGGTTTGGTTCCTTTTTATCATTCTCTATTAATGACAAATAGGCTTGAGTTATCCCACATTTTTCTGCAATTATTTCCTGTGGGATTTTCTTTTGCTTTCTCAGTTCTTTTATAGTGCTTCCTAGTTTCATAACATTGGTTTTTTAAAAAAAAAGTAAAAGTGTGTCGACTTAGTCTGTATTGTTTTCGAGTGATTTTAATAAATCTGAATACTTGTCAAGTATTTCATTCTTTGCAAGGAATTTAATCCAACAACTAATTCCTTTTGAAAGATACTCTTTTTTTGCTTGGTCAGATTTTGCTATTCTCATTTTGTTAAAATAGAAAATACAACGTTCAAGTAAAATTACGTCCTGAGCCGATAAAGAACTACGGTTCTTTGATAAAACGGTTTTGATTCGTTGAGTTAAATCAACGACATTTTTTGATGTTTTCATCGTTATAAGTATTAGTTAAACATTAATTAAATTGTAGCAATTACTACAAATGCTTAAATAGAAGATTACTAAACTTAAAAGTTTAACCAATTGTCATCGAAGCAACAAAGTTGTATCCGTAGTTCTTATTCACACTTTTAACTTTCAAATGCTTAAAAAAATAAAAAAAAAAGATAATTCATTATCATTCTAAGCTGTATTATGAGTTTAATATTACTTTATGCTACATCACATCCTGTATTACAGTTTCTATCGCAGTTTCTGTATCAGATACTGTTACTGTGCTGTTACTTTAGATACTATATAACATTTCCGTATTTCCCCAAAATTATGGCTGAGCCACTGTATTAAAAATACTGAACAATCAACATTGTTGCTTTCAACTATACTTATAAAACACCAAACATTAAATCAAAGAACTAAGGCACAAAAATAGTAAATATAACTCACAGTAAATAAAAAATAGTAAAAAAGTTATTAACAGTTTTTAAACACCCAGATAATCTGTATTATAGGAGGTTATATTTTTATACATTTTGGTGGTTACAATTCCCCTACGCACAAAATCAACGCAGGTTAAGCGGTGTTCCTCTTCCTCCTTCGGCAAAGCCGACATGCCATACTGCTCAGCAGCCCGCTATAAATTGTATATTTTTTGTTGTATAGCGGGTAGCTTCGCACCTTACGGCTCACTACGTTCGGTATGTCATGCGTCTTGCAGCTCAGTCGTCATCGTCACTCGCAGCCTATATTGTCCCGTCAGGCACTTCATTCATTGCGTCTCCATTCCGTTCGGAGCTTAGCTTCGCTAAACATCCTTCACTCCATTTCGACTTCATTCATTTCAGTCCCTTCCAGTCCAGCGGCTGCTACATAAATTTTGCTCGCCTGCGGGTCGCTGCGGGCTGCGGGGCTGTCATGGTTTTTGTGCCTACACACTTCCTATCGCACAAACAAAAACCACGCCAGCCCCTTGTGTTTACAACATAGCTGCCCAGCGCCCTCTTTCCGCTACGCTTCATTGCGGGCTCTTCTGTGCACCACCCTTGCTCCTCTCGCTTGGCGGCTCGCTATGCTGCTTCGCTACGGACGGCAATCCACTACGTTCATTGCCGCCTCCGCCCCGACACCCAGCTCATGGCTGTTTAACCTGCGTTGCATTTTTCCCGACCCACAGGAATAATGATTCCACAGTTAATGATGAATTAAGAATTTTGAATTTCATGTTGAATTTTATTTTTAAATTTTCTGGAAATCATTACTAAACCCTTATGCAAAGGTAATTTCGCTCAAGCTTTTTGCAAGGTCAAGCCTTCTGTTTTGATAAAAAAGTTTTTATTTATTAATATATTATTTTTACGGGTATAAAAATTTTTTTACCAAAAACCTTGCAATTCAGCTCTCGCTTCCATTTTTGGTTGCATAAGGGTTTATTAATGAATAATTATTTCCATATAAGTCCGTACCAAGTCCGCTTTTTTATTTTTTCCAACTATTTATATGAACTAACAAATAAAAACATAAAAAAATGGGAAAATTAAATCAAGGTATTTTAGGCGCTGTATACGGTAAAGTCGGTCACGTCGTAGGGTCTAAATGGAAAAACCTTAACACTCTTCGTGGCTATCAGCCAGAAGTTCACAATCCGCAAACAACAGGACAGGTTTATCAGAGAAAAAAGTTGGCAATTGTTGTAGGTCTTGTAAGACAACTTTTACCAGTCATCAATGATGTATATGCTGGTGATTTACCAACAATGTCTGCTTTTAACAAAGTAACTGGATTAAATTTACGAAATGCATTTACGGGCACACCTCCAGTTCTAGACCCAACATTAGTTCAATTATGCCACTATGATGGCAGTACTATAACCAACGTTCATTTGGACGCTGTGCCAGGTCTGGAAATGAAAATACAGTGGGACGTAAATACAATTAATCAGGATGAATTGGATTATAAAATGACTTTCATACTTTTTAATAGTGATACGAATGAGTCACAGGTTTATCCAGATGCTGCAAAACGTTCAGATGCTGGTGCTACTATTTTTGCTCCATATACTTGGGCAGGCAGCATGACAACCTTGCATGTAATGACAATGGATTTTGAATTATCTGGTGGATTAGTAGGAAAGAAAATTCTTAAGTTCAAAGCTGGTAATGATTTGGCAAGTAAGGTAATTCCTTAATATCACTGGTTATTAACCGAAAATGGTTGATATTTTTAACAACTTTTTCTTGCGTTAATGTTGGTGGTAATCAAATATTTATTACCTTTGGTATGCAATAGTTCATTGAAGAATTCAAGCATACCAAGGGATGTAGTAAAATAGGAAAGTTACCCTATTAGTTACCCTGATGTTTTGATGATTATAAATAATTGATTTTCAATCGAGAGTGGAGCAGGTTCTTGACCCCCTTTCTCCGCTGAGTTCAATTTCAAAGAACATCAAAAGACATCAAATCCCTTTAAGTACAAGCACTTAAAGGGATTTTTTTTAATAGCCTATTTTCATTTCATCCTTTAAACTGCGAACTTTAGTTACCCTATCAGTTACCCTGAGACAAAAACGGGTAAATTAGGGTAACTAAAAATAATCAATTGCCCGCTCATTGCTTGCAATTGCTCGTGTCTTGCTTGCTTTCAATCGTAATGTTGCAGAAAACTAATTATTAATTTAAATTTCTGTAAAATGAAAAAGATGAAAGTTATCTTTTACTTGAAAAAGGAAAAGACAAATGCTGAAGGAAAATCAGCAATCTACGGAAAAATTCTCGTAGGCAACACAAATGCAACATTCGCAACGGGTAAATACATAAGCCCTGAACGATGGGAAGAAACAAACCATCTGCGAAATGTTGTTAAAAAAGATGAGGAAATTAAAAGTTATCTGAAATTCATTGAAGACAAGGCAAATGCCATCTTACTTGATTTCATCAAGAAAGATGCTGTTGATGTATCTGCTGACATGGTTAAATCTGTATTGTTTGGCACTTCAAACATTAGCAAAGGAAGCCAGAAAACAGTGTTACAGGCAATCGACTTTCACAATGCCTATTTCTCAAAGTTGGTTGATGGTGACAAAAAAGCTGACGGAACACTTGACCGCTATAAATGTATAAGGAACATTACAGCCGAATTCATTCAAAAAGAATATGGTTGCACTGATTTGCCTGTTTACAAAATGGATAAAGCTTTTGTTTTTCGCTTGGATTCCTATTTGCGTACTGAAAAAACATACAAGGACAAGGTGGGTTGTGGAAATAACACCACCGTAAAATATATAAGAAACCTAAAAACCATTTTTAATTATATCATTAAACAAGGTGGTTGGATTGATTTTAATCCGTTTTTGTTTTATGATGTCTCACTAAAGCCTGTTAAAACAACATTTTTGGAAGAAGAAGAGCTTAAAACTATTGAGGATTATCATTTTTCTTGCGAGAGGCTTAATACTGTGAAGAACATATTTTTATTCAGTTGTTACACAGCATTTGCGCCAGTGGATGCAATAAGTCTCAGATGGTCTAATGTAATAAATCATACCGATGGTGAAAAATGGATTATAGCAGAACGCACCAAAACAAAAATTGAAGCAAATCTTCCATTACTTCCGCCAGCTTTGAGAATCATTGAGCAATACAAAAATGACCCACGTTGTGCAAATGAAGGAAGGCTTTTACCCAAATTAAGCAATCAAAAAATGAATGCTTATTTGAAGGAAATAGCTGATATTTGTGGGATTAATAAGAATTTGACATGGTATGTTGCCAGGCACACATTTGCAACGACCGTAACCCTAAACCATGATGTCCCGTTGGAGATTGTAAGTAAAATGATGGGGCATTCTAACACCAAGCAAACCCAACATTATGCGAAGATTCAAAAGAAGTACATTAGTAGACACATGCAAGAACTTAAAAAGATGTATGTATAAACTTGCTAAAATTTAAAGCTGTCCATTGGGCAGCTTTTTTTATTTTTGTTTAATTAAATTTAAACAAAATAAAATGTCTGCAAACAACGATTTCCATCTGCCATTGTTTAATGCTCTTCAAATTTATAAAATTGAAGCAGAGAAAGCAACCTTTAACGGATTAAGCCAAGTGTCTGAATTTACGGCCCATCTTAATTATATTATCAGTTTATACAGCACTTTTGTCAATGATTTAGATGTATTCGTAATATCCGATGCAAAGAATAAAGCAACTGTTTTACTTCTTCTTATAAAAAAGATTGATGAAAAATTATATCCATCACTTAAGAAACAATACGAGACATTTTATAATAGCTATGTTCAGCAAAGTCCTGAAAATCCCGAAAATGAAAACACTATTGATAAAACTCCTCTAAAAGAGTCAATACATAATCTAAATACGGTATCCAAATATCACTTGGATATGGTTGAAACTGTCCGAAAATCAATCCAAATGAGAATGGATATACTTGCTTTTACTGGAGAAATTGATGCAAAATTTGCTAAAGCTTTTTCGAATACAGAGAAACAGGAAGAACCCATTAAAAATGAGTTCGTTTTTGAAAAACAAGTTAAAAAAGAAAATAGAAACAAACTTCTGTTGAATCTCAGTAAAAAAGAAATTGCCCTGTTATTTATATTTTTATGCAATAATGACTTAGCTAAACCTGCTAACACAACGGAATTATACGATTTTATTGAGTCCAATTTCAAGTTCATGGATAATTCAAAAAACAAACATGAATTCAAAGATATTACTCGCATCAATGAAACATTTGCTCGTTTGACTAATCATCAAGAGAAAACCAGTAACACTAGATTCAGGAACAAATTAATTTCAAATTATCAGAACAAAATATATGAATTATTTGAAAATTTTAAAGGTTTTGGGCTTGAAAAGTTTCGTGACAAATTTTAATTGCCTGCTCATTGCTCGCAATTGCTCGCTTATTGCCTGATTCCCCCCGTATTTTTGCCCATAATCAAAAAAATAAATATTATGGACAATGTCAATTTTAATCTCCCATCAAAGGAGTTCGTTGAACAAAATTTCAACAAAATCATTAGCGAGCTAAATTCGTTAAAAAAACAACTTAACCTCACTAACAGAAGTGAAATTAAGTTTTACCGAAACAAAGACCTTAAAAGTGTTTTTGGTCTTAGCGACAATACAATTTACGAGTACAGAGAAAAAGGTATAATACCTTATACAAAGCTCGGAGAAATCTTTTATTATCCTGTTCAGGAACTCAACCGCATCCTTGACAGCAATTCAAACTTCGGGAAAATAAGCAACTCATAAGTAATACAAGGGTTGGGATTTCGGGGTGAATTAATGGCAAAGCCTGTATTTACAGTTGTTTTGGATAAATTAGTATTGTTGCTAAATGGAACAATACCGCTCATTGATAACTTGCAACAATCAGGAAATACAATTTCTGATTGCAAGTTATCTGATGTGGTAATATTAAGGAAAAACAATAAACAAAAACACCCCAGTTTCTACAATTGCTATGATGTTTTACTCAATAGTAAATTATTTGGTCAGTTGTTTTACAATTATAATGGCAAGTACAGATTTTCAGTTGACACCCCAATATTATTACAGGTCGAAAATTACATGCTTTATGCTGATGGTCTGACCGCAAAGCTAACACTGTTGTTGCAAAACTTACCAGAAGTAAGTTTTTACAACTACCAGTACATTGATATTGCAATTGATGGTCATGATTTAGTAAGCAAGCATGAAACATTCGTTACATCAAAGCAATATCAAAGGAAAGCGAACATAAAAAACATTTCCATCATCTTCGATGATAGAAATAAAGAGCAGATTGGTTATACCGTGGGTTCCAAACAATCCGATAAGCATGTGGGGATTTACAGGAAACAAGCAGAAATAATTTTTTCAGGCAAAAATTATATTTCTGCTTTCTGGTGTAAAAACGGATTATTACCTTTGGATGGCAAGTCAATCGACCGTGTCGAAGGCAGATTGACTGCCAACGAGCTTACATATTTCAGCTCCGACTTTAAAGACCTTGAAAACCCTGCCTATATAGCAGGGTTTTTCAAACTAAAGTTTGAAAACTTCCTTGTTTTTCATAAGAGGAACAACCACAAAGACCGTAGGCATTTGATAAATTGGAATCAGCTAAAGTCAGTAACAATAAAAAAAGAAAAAACAACCGCAAAAGCCACCGATTCCTTGTATTCCAAGAGAATCACCATTCACACTCTTTTTGATGAGTACTTAGTAAGTGGTGACATACAAATTTTGCATTCGTTTTTAAAGTTTACTAGAGGTTCCAATCTTATTCCCTGGGTTTCAAAAAAAATAAATGGGTGGAAACGTGACCTGAGATATTAATTTTGACCTCATTATTTCAATATTTTTTTACCTTTGAACTTCCATACAAATATTCTTAGTGTGAATAATCGAAACTATACGGAATCAGACACCAGAGCCAATTTTATCGACCCCTTGCTTTCTCGATGTGGTTGGATTATGGAAAACATTCATCGTGAGTATTATTATACTGACGGACGCAAGATTCTAGGCAACAAAAGGGGAAAACCCAAAAAAGTTGATTATTTACTGCTTCACAACAATGTTCATTTGGGAATTGTCGAAGCCAAAGCATTTAATAAGCACCCCACCGAAGGATTACAACAAGCTATTGACTACGCAAAAGATTTAAATGTCCGTTTTGTTTATTCAACCAACGGACAGCAGCACTATGAATTTGATTGTAATTCTGGTAAAGGCGATTATGTTGATTCCTTTCCTACCCCCGACGAACTTTATCAAAAGGTCATGTCAGGCACCAATGCCCTATTACAAAAATTGGCACTTCAGCCCTTAGATAATAAC
>Ga0194052_1001882_pt1 | contig 11823 bp, 7 predicted proteins | sample SepL226m_MetaG_FD_160117 | JGI IMG/M metagenome (GOLD analysis project Ga0194052, IMG submission 160117) | Anoxic zone freshwater microbial communities from boreal shield lake in IISD Experimental Lakes Area, Ontario, Canada - Sep2016-L227-6m | ecosystem: Environmental > Aquatic > Freshwater >... | reverse complement strand
ATATGTGGCGATTATCGTGAAGCATTTGCAAGATGGCGACGCGGATAATGTTGGCGGCGCGCAAAACCTGCAAGGAAAGAATATATTTTCTAAGGCAGTGGCGGTTGCGTTGACATCGGCATTAGGATCGGGAAACGCGGCATACCGCAGCGCAAAAGAAGCTAAAATTGTCGATACGGTATGGCTGGGAGCATGGAAAAAGGAAACTTTGCTGAAAATCGGCGGGTATGACGAAGATATGATACGCAACCAGGATTATGAAATGAATATCCGGCTGCGGCAATCCGGCGGAAAGATTTTGTTTGACCCGGCATTAAAAAGTATCTGCTACACCCGTTCATGCCCGGGAAAATTATTCCGGCAATATTTTGATTATGGTTTGTACAGGTCGTTAACAGCGAAAAAACATCCAGGCACTTTGATGCTGCGCCAGCTTTTACCACCAATTATCATGTTGTCGATGCTATTTTGCCTATTATTATCGCTGGTGTCATGCTGGTTTGTTTTGCCATTACTGTTTTACATTGTGATAATCTGTTGTTATTCGCTATTTTCAGCATTTAAAAACGGCATAAAATTCCTGCCATTTTTGTTGATTATTCACCCGATTATTCATTTTTCCTGGGCTTTCGGGTTCTGTTTTGGCATGATAAAATGGCGTAAAAAAATAAATAAAAAAAGTTAAATTTAAAAAAAGAGGATTTTTTTTAAATATATCGACGTATTTAGCTAAATTCCCCTTGACGCTATCCGTGGGGGTGATTATAATCCCATTGACACTGAATGCAGTGTGTTATCGGGTTAGTGAATTGTAGAATAAATTGTTCATTGGCGACAATGACTTTTTTGATAGCGCGTAAACTGTTAAAAGTGCGAAGGGTATGCCGGAGGTTGTCCAATGCAGACGTTAGCACGTGAATATTTCGTAAACTTTCATGGCATGGGTGATGAAGACATCGTTGTACATGCGCGTGAAGGATGCAAACAGGCTACGGAACATCTTCTATCAAAGTACCGTAGTATTGTTGAAGGGAAGGCGCGTTCATATTTCCTGGTAGGCGCTGACCACGAAGATATAGTACAAGAAGGAATGATTGGGTTGTTTAAGGCAATACGGGATTTTCGCAATGACCGTATGCTTCCGTTCCGCGCCTTTGCAGAATTGTGTATAAGCCGACAGATTTTCACCGCCATTAAAGCCGCCACCCGGCAAAAGCATATTCCGCTCAATTCTTACGTTTCACTCCATGCTAATTTATACGATTCAGATTCTGATCGCACACTAATAGATACCATCGCCGAAACCGCCACCAGCGACCCGGAAGAGGTAGTAATCACCCAGCAATTCACCGATGATTTGCGCAAGAAAATTAAAAACGACCTTTCAAGCCTGGAAAGCGCAGTATTGCGCAGCCACTTGGAAGGAAAATCATACCAGGAAATAGCTGGTGATTTAAACCGCCGTGTGAAGTCAATCGACAACGCGCTGCAAAGAGCAAAACGCAAAATAGGCCGATCGTTGAAAATGATGATGGCAGCGACTTAGGAAGAGAGAAGAGAGAAGAGAGAAAAAGTGGCGTCACCGTCTCGGTGACGAAGAGATAACTGAAAACTGAACACTGAAAACATAAAACTACAAAAAGACCGCAGAAAATCTGCGGTCTTTTTTGATAACCGTTTATTATTTATTAAAATCACACTACGCTATTTATTCAGCTTGTCCCAGTGCCATTTTTACAGTTTGAATTAAATTTGACTGATAGAATGGTTTTGCCAGCAGCATGATAGGCGAGTATTTTAACGCTTCTGCCATTAATGTGCTGTCCGGGTATCCGGTGATGATTACTACCGGTATTTGCCCGTGAGATTCGCGGATATGACGTAAAATTGTTGGCCCGTCCATCTCCGGCATTTTCAGGTCAAGTAAAATTACATCCGGCACACTTCTTTTTATCATGCTTAATGCTTCTGCGCCGCGTGATGCTGATTGAGTAGAAAAACCTTCCAGTTCCAATGTTTCTGTAACGTATTCGCGAATAGCTGATTCGTCGTCAATAATCATGGCCAATTTGCGTTCCGGCATTACCTGCTGTGATTCTGCCCAGCGATACAGCATGCTTTTACTGAATCGCCATGAACCGCCAACCTTGTATGATGGTATTTTCCGTTCGCGTGCTAATCTGCGTAACGTTTCTTCATGCATCTGCAAAAAAGTAGCAGCTTGCTTGGCGTCGAGCATATCTTCGCCAGCGGGAATGTTGTCCATAGAGTTTTTTGCCATAATATTTCTCCTGCATTCACACTCAATGCAATCTGTTGTAAATTATAGTGTATTTATTACAAATGTGCAAGGTGTATGTGAAAAATATTTATTTTTTTTATTTTTTTATATATACTATGTATACAACTTAGTCGAAATTTAGTAATTTTATAGAAAAAACGTGAAAAGGAAGTATAAAAATGCCTAATAGACGCACAATGTTGCCCGGCGATAAAATGCCAACAGCCTGGTATAACATCATGGCTGATATGCCAAATCCGCCACAGCCATATTTACACCCGGGCACTCAGGAGCCATTGACTCCGGATGTTTTAACTCCTATTTTCCCAATGTCGCTAATTGAGCAGGAAGTGTCAACAGAACGCTGGATCGATATCCCCGGCGAAGTTATAGACGCCTTGCGACAGTACAGGCCCACACCGCTGCATCGCGCTTATCGCTTAGAAAAAATGCTGGGCACACCAGCGCGAATTTATTATAAACACGAAGGCATCAGCCCAACCGGCAGCCATAAATCAAATACCGCTATCCCGCAGGCCTATTATAACAAGCAGGCTGGCATCAAGAGATTGGCTACCGAAACCGGTGCCGGTCAGTGGGGATGCGCGTTATCATTAGCTTGCAACTGGTACGGTATGGATTGTACCGTTTATATGGTAAAGGTATCTTATCATCAGAAACCCTACCGCAAAACCATGATGCGATTATGGGGATCTGACGTTATTGCGTCACCAAGTAACCTTACAAATGCCGGTCGCGCAGTATTGGCAGAAAACCCTGATTCGTTGGGAAGCCTTGGTATAGCAATTTCTGAAGCAGTAGAAGATGCTGCCACCCATAATGATACCAATTATTCACTCGGTTCAGTGCTTAACCATGTGTTGATGCACCAGACAGTAATTGGTTTGGAATGTATAGAACAAATGGATATGATAGGCGAGTATCCGGATGTTGTTGTCGGATGCTGCGGTGGTGGTTCAAACTTTGGTGGTTTGATATTCCCGTTCCTTGGTCAGAAATTCCGCAAAGAAGCCAGAAAAGACACCCAGTTTATTGGTGTTGAACCAGCTGCATGCCCAAGTTTAACCCGTGGCGAATATAGATTTGATTATGGTGATGTCGCAAAGACTACCCCGTTAGTTAAAATGTATACTCTTGGCCATAACTTCATGCCGGCTGGCATTCATGCTGGCGGTCTGCGCTATCATGGTATGTCCGGTTTAATCAGCCAACTGGTTAACGAAGGTCATATCGAAGCGGTTGCATATCCGCAGAATCCAGTATTCGACGCTGCCGCCATGTTCGCAAGAGCAGAAGGCATCATCCCCGCACCGGAAAGCTCACACGCTATCCGCGGCGGTATTGACGCAGCATTGAAAGCTAAGGCAGAAAACAAAGAGAAAGTTATTCTCATTGGCCTTTCTGGCCATGGCTTCCTGGATATGGGCGCTTATGAAAGCTACATTGATGGCAATCTGCAAGATTTCGAGTTGCCACAGGCAGAGTTGGATAAAGCACTCAACGAATTGCCAATCATCCCTTAAACTGCACCTTGCCCCCTGTGAAAATCTTTTACGGGGGGATTTTTATGTCTGGGAGATAATATGAGAAACGGAATTGTTATTTCCGGGGTATCATGCCTCGATTTATTTTTATATGACACTTCACCGCTTGCCACTCGCGAGAGTTTATCGTTGGTGAATAATACTGCGTATCGCGCCGGCGGTATTACCTCAAATGCTGGCAGAGCGCTGGCTAAACTGGGCATTCCGGTAGAATTCCTCACCGTAATCGGCAATGATGCCAACGGCGATATTATGCTGGATATCTGGAATAACGACGGTGTAGATACCAGCACGGTAATGCGTACCGATGAAGCCGGTACATCACTCAGCGTATTGCCGGTTTATAAAGATGGCAAGCGCGGGGTATATTTTTGCCCGGGTACAAACGGAATAATGGATGCAGAGATGCTGGCGGGAAAAAATGGCGAAAATATTACCCGCTTAGAAGAAAAAGAGATATTTCACCTGGGTTACCCGCCATTATTGAATAACCTGCAAGGCAAGAATCTCACTGAATTTTTATTAACAGTGAAAAAAAGCGGTGTCGTGGTATCGCTGGATACAACTCCGATTGCTGACGATACTTCATTGCCGGAGATGTTGGGTGATTCATTGGGAGTTGCTGACATATTTACGCCGAATATTGAGGAAGCATCGCAAACCGCAGGACTTTTCAACAAACTGGTGAAAAAAGCCCGTGAAAAAGGGATGGATATTGAAAACGTCATATCACCGGAAGAATTGCTGGAAACCGGTGAAAAGCTGTTAACGTATGGTTTGCCATTGCTTGTAATTACCCTGGGACCCCAAGGTGTCTTCATTTGCACCGGCAGCGAGGACAAAGTATCGCGGCTCCCTTATAATATTGCGGCAAATCAGCGCGTGTTTGTGCCAGGATACAAAGTAACCGGGCCAATTAATACCACCGGCGCCGGCGATACCTTCACCGCCGCGTTCCTTACCGGACTATGCAAAAAAGTCGGAAGTCTCAGCGATATCGCGCGTTTTGCCCATTGTGCCGGTGCAACCTTCGTAGACCTGTCAAAAGGCCCATCAACATTTGAACAGGTAATATCATTATTGCCGAAAATGCAGGTAAGCGAACCTGTAAATGAAGGCCTGGCAGAGATGATTTAGGTTAGGTGGTTAGGTGTTAAGTGTTAGTCAGTTAGCAACTAAATCCGAACAAAAAAGTCATGAATTCAAATTGAGAATTGCATATCGTCGAAAACCACCCCCCGCCCCTCCTTGGCAAGGAGGGGAGTTTACTTCTGTAGGAATATATTTTCGGTCACTGAGACTTGTCGAAGTGACCCACTCTGAAAACTACCCCCCCCTCTCATTACCGCTATTGACGTCGCTTCCCCTCATTGATACAATCACGGAGTTAATTATTTATAGATTTAAATTCTTCAACGCACTATCTGGTCAGTAAGTGCTTATTTTATAGTAATTAATTTGAGGGAGATACGTCTTTGAAAAAGCTATCCTTGATGGCGCTGTTTTGCGTCATCTTACTGGGTCTGCTCACCACCTCTGCCAATGCGCAGGGAATAGCAGACTTGCAGCAAGTGGAGCAGTATAACTTCTCCATTAACATCCTTGCTATGCTTCTCGTCGGTTTCGGTTTCCTGATGGTATTTGTGCGCAAATATGGCTATTGCGCGACCACCGGAACCTATTTGGTTGTGGCTGTCGGCTTGCCTCTCTACATTTTGCTGCGTTCGTCCGGCATGTTTGGCGAGGAACACATTATCGAAGCATCCACTATTAAAGCACTACTTTTTGCTGAGTTTGCGGCTGCTTCTGCCTTGATTGCCATGGGTGCGGTATTGGGCAGGCTTAAACTGTACCAATATGCTTTGTTGGCACTGTTTTTAATTCCAGCCTATATGCTTAATGAATTTCTGGTGCTTGATGGCGGATTGGGAATTACCAAAGGTTTTGTCGATACTGCCGGTTCTATCATTATTCACGCTTTCGGCGCATATTTCGGCATCGGGATGGCAATTATGCTCACCAGCAAGGCACAACGTGAAATCTCAATTGAAACCGATGCTACATCTGACCGTTTCTCTATGTTGGGTTCCATGGTTTTATGGCTTTTCTGGCCAAGTTTCTGCAGTGCGATTGTCGATCATTCCCAGATACCAATGACCGCAGTGAATACAGTACTTGCTTTGTGTGGCGCCACCATTGCAACCTATATATTCAGCAATATATTCCGCAAGGGAAAAACTTCTATTGCCGATATGGCGAATGCAGCACTTGCCGGTGGTGTCGCCATCGGTGCAACCTGTAATGTTGTTACCCCGACGATGGCTTTTATTATCGGGATTTTAGCCGGCACACTCTGTGTAATCGGTTATGTTTTCATTCAACCGGCGATGGAAGCAAAACTGAAATTAATCGACACCTGTGGAGTGCATAACCTTCACGGTATGCCCGGTCTGCTGGGCGGCTTAATTGTAGTTATGATTACTCCGGCAATCGCCACTGCGCAATTAGTGGGCATTGTTGTAACGGTAGTCCTTGCTCTGATATGCGGTTTAGTTGCCGGTGCAATCATTAAGGCAACCGGTAAAAAACAATTATGTTATGAAGACGGCGATGAATGCTGCGAAAGTGAAATAATAGCGTAGTAATTTATTGCCAATTAAATTAATTTTGTAGGGGCAGGTTCTAAACCTGCCCCTTTTTTACATAAATTAATTCTGTTACATTATTGACATATAGGTCAGTAATACATATTATTGTATCATTATAATTAAAACTCGCATTTGGGGGATTATTATGGCTTTATCTGGTCGCATTTACATTTTTCTAATGATGGCTGCCCTTGGTGTTTCACCTTTGATAGCTGACACATATTTTGTTCGACAAAATGGCAATGATTGGGGTGGGAACGGCAAAACTTCTGGTACTGCATTTGCAACGGTACTGCGGGCAGCGCAGGTGGTTAACAATGGTGACAAGATTGTGATTGGACCGGGAACGTATAGTTCTGCCGCTTTGATTGCTGACCGTTGGGGAACGACAGTAAATAAACTTGTTGTTGTTGGCGATGAAAATGGTAAATTAACCGGAGACAAAGCGGGTGCAGTGGTATTGACGCCAACAACAGCGTCAGAGGCGGCACTTACATTTTCCCAATGTAAAAACCTGCAAATAACCGGGCTTACCTTTCATGGTCCCGGACAAGGGATAAAACTGGAGAAATGTTCTTCCGTCGTTATTGAACGCTGTACTTTTGATGGTTTGAGTCGCGGTATAGCAGTAGAGAATACAGATGGATTGCAGATTGCCACCAGTGTGTTGACGAGAAACACTTTAGGAATTTTCGTAAAAGGTTCCAGTGATGTTAATATTCATCATGTTTCAGTTGCCGGTGCTACTACAGCCGGAATTTTAATTTTGCAAAGCGGGACAGGAAGTATTGAGAAATCACTTTTTGCAAATAATAATTCCAATTTTGTTGCTGATGATATTTCTGCGCCGTCATGGCACAGTGATTATAATGTATTGACCGGCATTACCGGGCCTTGGGGTGCGGTCCCCACTATCGCCAATGTTTATGAGTGGAATTCCGCCTCTGACCAGGATCGCCATAGTGTGTATGTAATGCCTGCTTTTGTAAACGCTAAAAATTATGACTTGCATATTGACCCGAATGTAACCTGGGGTGGGGGATTGCCGGGAATGAATGTTGGCTTTGCCAGTACTCCTGAACTCGATCGCGATGGAAAACCGCTGCGAATTCGCAACGGCGCTGTCAACGTAGGAGCATATGACTATCCTGATGAAGTACCTGCAACTGGTTGGAAAAAGCTGAATCATAAAATGAATGCTGAACATCAGCGTCAAAGTGCCGGCATATATAAGCCAGACGGAACACTGATTCGCACCTTGCTTGCGGACGCCTGCGGCGTGCGCGAATTATGGTGGGATGGCCTGGATGATATGGGACAACCGGCACCGGCAGGACCTTATGAAGTGCGAAGCATTACCCATAATATATGGCTGTTGGATGACGGCGCAATCGGCGATAACGGCAACCTGAAAGGCACGTACAACTGCGATAATGCAGACAGGGTGGTGGTACTGCCTGATGGCGGCTTTGCCATCACTGCTGTGTATGATGAAGCTGGTTACACTTTGCGAAGATATAGCTCCAGCGGACAATCGATATTTGCCAGCGCGCTGGTTGATGGCGAGTTCTGGGGTTTGGCCACCTTGGGAGATACCATCATTGGCGGTCGCGGCAAGGGTAAAGATGCTCAGATAGTTCGTTTAATAATGCCGGGTGAACGCGCGCCGATGGCGACAGGTGCAGACTATTATTCTATTTTCGGGATTGGCGAGACTGGCACTGGCATTGGACTGGCAGTTAAGGGTAATCTGGTGTATGCCAGTATTGCCGGGTTGAATATTGTTCGTGTAATTGACTTGACTACTGGATTAAAAACCGCCGATTGGCCGGTTGCAAATGTCAGTGACATTGCCTGCGATTCGCAAGGAGCAATCTGGGTAATATCCGGTACTGATGTGGTATCGCTCACCGCTGATGGCAAGATTGATAAACGTATCGCCACCGGATTGACCGAAGCGAATTACTTGACTGCTGGTTCCGGTAAATTAGCTGTGAATGACCGCAAAAAATGCAGAATCGCGATTATTGATATCGCCGCTGGTAAGGTAAGCAATTCTTTCGGGCAGGACCGCACAAAAGATTACTGGATGCCAGTTAAGCCGGATACTTTCCGCGACCCGCGCGGTATGGCAATGTATCCAGATGGACGATTGATTGTTACAGAACACGCCCGGGTCCGCATATTATCACCTGATAAACTGGATGCCAGCGTAGACCTGGTGAGCAACTTCATGGAAACTGCTGTTGTCCATCCGCAAAAGCCGGAATATGTTTATTGCGGTTTGGGGTTGTACCAGGTAGATGAAAAGACCGGTGCGTGGAAATGGGTATTGGAAACGCCGACGGCACCATATTTTGTTGCCAAAGATGAAGATGTCTGGGCTGGCAAGCGCATCGGTTCACCAGGTTTATCGGTTGTCTTAGGCGGCAGGCCATTTATTGGATTCTATAATTCAGACGGCAAAGGATCATTGAAATTATTTGATGTGACTGACTCGCTTAAACCGCGACTGGCACTGGATTATGATAACAAAGACAAGGTGCTGGGTGGGTGGGCGTATGATACTATTTGCTTCACGAAAGACAACAGCATTGTATACGGCCGCAGTTATACCCAATCATTCAATATCATAAAATTCACCGGTTTGGATAAAGATAATAATCCATCATTTGACTTTGCCCATCCTACCCATATCGGCAATGCTAAAGAAACAGGTATACGGAATATGACGAGTATCAACGCCATCACCAGCGATACCGCCACCGGCGACATCTATTTCCTGGCAGTTACCGACCAGTTCAAGAAGATGGTTCCCGGTTGGGGTGCGGATGGCACAGGTGTTGGGCGAGTTACCGCGGATGCGACACCAAAATGGTTTGCCCGCAGCAGCGGCGGCAACTATATGTCCATCAGTAGTGTGAATGACGGCAAGCAAACCTGGGTGATGGCTGCAAAGAGTTTTGGCGGGCAGGTAGATGTCTTTGACCCGGATGGATTGCGAATAACCACCGGCAATTGGAGTGAACCGAGTGGTTACAGCATCGGTTTTGTAGATATGCGCTACGGCATTCATTCATACCTGCGCGCAGATGGCAAGCCGGGAGCCTATATAGAAGATGATGCGATTGGCCGTTTTGCCCGCTATAGAATGGAAGGCGGCAATACACTAAAGAAAACGATGACACCATTTGCCTGGGATAATACCGGCGTAATTGCCGGCAATATGCCGCAGTCAGATAAGACAGCAGGGGAAAACCTGGAAAAAATGCAGACTGTACCAAAGGTTGAGGCATTAACAGTGAATGGTGATTGGTCACAGTGGGAAAAAGCCGGGGTATCTCCGCAAATCATTGGCTTGCCATGCAATGTTGGCTTTAAACGCACCATGGCGGATGGACTTATGCAGTCATTTCGCGAAGGCACCATGATAGGAGCGATTGCCCATGACGGCGCAAATTTCTATGTTTATTTCGTAGCCGCAGATGATACACCATTGTTTGAAGCCACTACTCCAGTAGATTTGTGGCGGTATGATGGTATAGAATTGTGGATAGAAGAAGAACAATTCGGATTGAGCCTGATGAAAGATGGCAAACCCGGGATATTCAAATGGCGGTTCCACGACCGCGCAGGTGCTGAATGGAAAGCTGGTTATGGTTTGCCTAAAGAAAATGTTTGGGGAGAGAAGATAGCCGACCTGTCTGCCAATAAACTCGGACAGCGGCTGGAATCTATCACCGGCACATCATTTGCCGGCAAACCGGGGTTTGCAGTAATGGCAAAGATTCCATTTGAAGAGGTGAAATTGGTAGGCGGCATAGCCGGAAGAGAAGGGAAAGTTCTTTCTATGACAGGCCAGCCCGGTGAATTAGTACGCTTTGCGGTTTCATTAAATAACATATCACTGCGCGGTCGCAGTCAAGATTACATGATAGACTGGCCCGCCGGCAGAATGTATGCCGACCCAACCAGGTCGTACCCGTTTATGATGGGAAAGGGTAAAGAGTAAAGAAAAGTGGCGGCAATTCATAAAAAAATCAGTCGGATCGGTAAATTAGTCTAATCCGACTGATTAAAATTAAACTGATATTGAAAGATAGATTCCTTAAATTTGTTTGAAAAGATATCAGATGCGTATTTCTATAGTTGATTTTCTTTCACAAGTAAAAATATCATTTAAATGAAAATGACTCTATAATTCTAATAATATTTATTTTTTTGCAAAATCCAAAAAACAGTATAAAAGAAAAAAGATAACTATTAAAATTATCATAGTAGTTATTACGATACGTCCTTGTTTTACTTTGGGTAAATGCGTGAAAGATAGTATAAATTTGAAGGGTTTAGCTACTTTATATTGTTTTTTTATTGGTATATTACTTTCTTTTTCATTTGATTTTTCTTTAATTGTTTGATATGTATTCGAGGCATCCTTAATTGCAGCACTTGATATTATCAAGGCAGCACCAATAATAAGTAAAGGCAATCCCCATTGAAATTGAATTGATTTTACAGCTATATTTGTAAAACCGCTAAAAAAGTCATCTGTGACATCTGTTTCCATATTTGTCTTTAATCTTGATATCATTATCAAAAAATTGATAAATGAGTAAATTATCACACTCATACTACCTAATCCAGTAAACCATAGCCATTTGATTTTTTTTAGTAAAATAAGAATAACTGATACAATAGATAAAATAAGAACAATAATTCCATCGCCATTCTCATGTTGAAAATAGTTCATGTTTCCAAAAATTGGAAAGCTAATTATTGGGGTAAATACACTTATAAAGAGAATTGTTGAGCCAATTAACCCTATTTTTTGCTTCGTTTCCATCTTAATATTCTTTGCTCCTTAGTTTTAATAATAATTTCTTCATCTTTCCTGCTACTTATTATAGGTAATAAACCTGTGAACAAGAATTTAGTGTTAACTTATTATAGAGTTTGTTATGTAAATTTACAACCGGTTTCCTCAATATGCCATTTACAATTTGCCATTCTCATCTACTCATCACATACCATGCCGCAACCAGCGGGTATTCCTCTGAACTTCTGGTGTGGTGGTCTTCGCCGGCTTCTACTATCACCACGTCGCCGGTTTGTACCGGGTATTCTACTCCATCAATGGGAATGATACCCTTTCCCTGGATGAAGATGAATACTTCGTCTACTTCATGCACGTGTCGCGCTTCAGGATGGGCGGTTTCGCCGGGTTTAAAGCAATAGATGCCGCCGCCGGTGATGTTAGCGTCGCCAAGCAGCGCAGGCAGTAGGCGGGTATCGCTGGTTATTAAATCAGATAATTTTAAAAGCTTCATGA
>Ga0194052_1001879_pt1 | contig 11825 bp, 9 predicted proteins | sample SepL226m_MetaG_FD_160117 | JGI IMG/M metagenome (GOLD analysis project Ga0194052, IMG submission 160117) | Anoxic zone freshwater microbial communities from boreal shield lake in IISD Experimental Lakes Area, Ontario, Canada - Sep2016-L227-6m | ecosystem: Environmental > Aquatic > Freshwater >... | reverse complement strand
CGTCAGCGTGACCGAGCGAACGCGTGAAATCGGCATCCGCATGGCCGTCGGCGCGCGCGGCCGGGACATCCTCCTGCAATTCCTGATCGAAGCCGTCGCGCTCAGTTCGACCGGCGGCCTGTTGGGCATCTTATCGGGCGTCGGTGGCGCCAAGCTCATCACCATGATCAAACAATGGCCCACCCTCGTCTCGCCCAATTCCATCATCATCGCCTTCGCCTTTAGCGCCGCCGTCGGCGTGTTCTTCGGTTTTTATCCGGCCCGCAAAGCCTCGCAGCTCGATCCCATCGACGCCTTGCGGTACGAGTAGAGCGGCAGCCGGTTGTTGACTGGCCACTCAATCGAGATCGTTGGGGGCAGGAGGTGCGATGTAAGCCGGCGCTCCGGCGCGTGCTGTCTCAGTGAGAATTGCTGGCGCCAATCTGTGCGGTTGCCGGGGCGCATTTTTGGCGTGTGTTAAGCGTGATTGCAGGCAAATTCCCACCGTGGACAAAAAGTTGCCTCGCTTCGCCGAAGTTCTGCCGACGCACACGCCAGAGTTATTCCAGGCGGCGGTGCGGCGCGCGGCGGAACTGCTGCGCGCAGGCGAGGTGGTGGCGCTCCCGACGGAAACAGTCTATGGCCTGGCGGCGAACGCGCTGAACCCGCCCGCCGTCGAGCGCCTCTTCGAGATTAAAGGGCGCCCGGCACACAACCCCATCATCGTCCATGTCGCCAGCGTGGCCATGGCGAAACGCTGCGTCGCTCATTGGCCGCAGATGGCGCAAAGGCTGGCGCGGGCGTTCTGGCCGGGACCGCTCACGCTGGTGCTGCCGCGCGCAAAAACGATTCCGGATGTCGTCACCGCAGGCGGCCTCACGGTGGGAGTGCGCTGGCCAAGCCATCCCTTGATCCAGGCGGTCATCCGTGAGTGCGATTTCCCGCTGGCCGCGCCCAGCGCGAATCCATCCAATCGCGTTTCCCCTACCAACGCTGAGCACGTGCGCAAACATCTGGGCCATAAAATCCCCCTGGTCGTGGACGGCGGCCAATCTCAGGTCGGCATCGAATCGACAGTGTTGGATTTGAGCGTCTCGCCGCCCCGGTTGCTGCGGCCAGGTATGATCCACGAGCAGGCGCTGCTCGCAGTGACCGGCGAGCTGGCCCTCGGGGCCGGCGACAGCCATGAGGTCTTGAAAAGCCCCGGCCTGCTGCGCAGGCATTATTCGCCCCAGGCGAAGCTGGTACTCTGGTCCTGGCGCGATGAACAAGACTTGAAGGTTCAGATTTCAGATTTCAGATTTCAAGGTTTAAGGTTCAAGGTTCAAGGTTCAAAGTTCAAGGTTCAAGGTTCAAAGTTCAAGGTTCAAGGTTCAAAGATCCACGTCATCGCTCACACTCACATCCCTTCCGGAGAGGGTTTTGGCCGCGTCTCAGTGATTTCGCGCGATGCGACGGCATTTGCGCAGGCAATCTATGCCGAGCTGCACGAGTGCGACGAGGCTGGGGCGGAGCTGATCGTCGTGGAAGCGCCCCCGAATAGGGATGAATGGCGGCCAATCGTGGATCGTCTGAAGAAAGCAGCCTCAAGCTGAAGAAGCGGTATCCGCAGTTTGGGTCACGGTTTATTTGACGAAATGAAGCAAATCCCTCAATCTTGCCAAACGATGAGACTTTTACGAATCTGGTTGGTGTTGGCCGGAGCCAGCCTGGCCGTCCTGGCCCAGACAAATGCTCCTGAAATCCGGAAGCTGTCGCTCGAAGACTGCATCCAAAACGCCCTGCGCAAGAACCTCGATCTTCAAATCGCGCGCTACATTCCCCCGCTGGCGCTCAGCGACCTGCAGGCATCCTACGGCGGGTATAACCCGAATTTCTCGATCGGCGGCGCGCACAACTACAGCATGACGGCCGGCGGCTTCAACCCCCAGCTCGGCACGCTCACGGCGGGGACCACTTCGGATGCAAACTCGTTTAACGGCTCTTTGGGCGGGCTAACACCCTGGGGCCTGAACTATAGTCTTGCGGGTAACATCAATGAATTCTATGGAACCGCTGGGCCCGACCAGACCCCATTTGACCAGTCCCGCGGCCTGGCGGGGATCACACTCACCCAGCCGCTGCTGAAGAATTTCTGGATCGACCAAACCCGTTTGAACATCCGCATCGCCAAGAACCGGGTCAAATACTCTGAGCTGACCCTCAAGCAGCAGATCATGCAGACGGCCACCACGGTGGAGAATGCCTATTACGACCTGATCTACGATCGGGAATACGTAACCGTGCAGCAAAAGGCCCTCGAACTGGCCATGCAGTTGGTCGTCGAAAACAGGAAGCGCGTCGAGGTTGGCGCCCTTGCTCCTTTGGACCAGCAGCAGGCAGAGGCCCAAGCCGCTTCCTTCGATGCAGCCCTGATTGCCGCCAAAAGCGCCCTCGCCATCCAGGAGCACCTGGTAAAACAACTCATCACCGATGAATACTCCCGGTGGGCCAACCTCAGCATCGAACCCTCCGGAACGCTTACTTCACCCCGCCACTTCTTCAATCTGCAGGATAGCTGGAGCAAGGGGCTGACCCAGCGCCCCGATCTTCTCCAGGCCAAGCTGGACATCGAGAGACAAGGCGTCACCATCAAGTACACCCATAACCAGCTCTTCCCCGAATTGGACCTCGTCGGCACCTACGGCCACAATGCCGCAGGCTTCAGCGAATTCAGCAGCTCCTTCGGCCAGATCAGGGATGGCAGCTTCCCCTATTATTCTTACGGCGCGCAACTGACTTTCCCCATCGGCAACACCAGCGCCCGAGCCGCCTATAAGAGCAGCAAGCTGGTTCTGGAGCAGTTGGTGCTCTCCCTCAAGAAACTCGAACAGATGATCATGGTCCAGATTGACAACGACATCAAACAGGCCGAGTCCAGTTTCCAGCAGGTGGCCGCTACCCGCACTGCCCGCGAGTATGCCGCCGCCGCGTTAGATGCCGAGCAGAAGAAGCTCGAGAGTGGCAAGAGCACCACCTACACCGCCCTCCAGATGCAACGCGACCTCACCACCGCCCGCGGCAATGAAATCCAGGCCCTCGATAACTACAACAAGGCCCTCTCCCAGCTCAGCCTGGACGAGGGCACGACGCTCCAACGGCTCGGCATCAATATCGAAGTTGTGAAGTAACGCCTCACACTGCCATGACTAAACGCGGTTTGAACACCGTCTAACGCGCATGGCAGTCGCCGTTTCCTCCCGGCCACGCGTGAACGTGGACGGCAAGTTCTTCCGGCTCGGCGAAAAGAAGTTTTACGTCAAGGGCCTGGCCTACGGTCCGTTCGCCCCCAACGCGGCCGGCCAGCCTTTCGCCTCGCCGCAGCAGACTGCTGCCGACTTTTCTCAAATCGCCCAACTCGGCGCCAACCTCATCCGTATTTATCACGTTCCCGCCAAGTGGTTCCTCGATCTCGCCGCCGAGCACAAACTCAAAGTGCTGATTGACATTCCATGGAACAAACACCTCTGTTTCCTGGATTCCGCCGAGCATCGGGCCAATGCGCGTGAAGCAGTGCGCCGAGCCGTGTTCGCCTCCGCCCGCCACCCGGCGGTCTTCGCCTACAGCGTGGCCAACGAAATCCCTGCCGACATCGCCCGGTGGAGCGGCGCGAAGGCAGTCGCCAATTTCATCGATGAACTGGTCCACGAAGCCAAGTTAGCCGACCCCGAGTGCCTCTGCACCTTCACCAATTATCCGCCCACCGAGTTCCTGCGCCCGCATAGCATCGACTTCGTCTGTTTCAACGTCTATTTGCATCAGGAGCTTCCCTTTAAGAATTATCTCGCCCGCCTGCAAATGCTGGCCGAAGCCAAGCCGCTCCTCCTGGGCGAATCCGGCATCGATTCGCTTCGCGAAGGCGAAACGCGCCAGGCCGAGATTCTCCAATGGCAGATCGAAGCAGCCTTCCGGGCCGGGCTCGCAGGCACGGTGATCTTCACCTACACCGACGACTGGTGGCGGGGCGGGCACTTGGTCGAGGACTGGAAAATGGGGCTGACCACTCGCGATCGCCAGTCGAAGCCAGCGTTTGGGGCGGTCCAGAGGATATTTCGAGCCGCACCCCATTTCCCGCTGCCCCGCTATCCCAAGATTTCCGTCGTGGTCGCCAGTTACAATGGCGCGCGCACCCTCCATGCCTGCATCGATTCCCTGCAACGGCTGAATTATCCGAATTACGAAGTGATCCTCGTGGACGATGGTTCGACTGACGCGACACCCCAAATCAATCTGTCGCACCCCAAGCTTCGCTACTTCCGGCACGAGAAGAACCTGGGCCTCTCCGTCGCGCGTAATACCGGCATCGCCGCCGCCACCGGCGAAATCGTCGCTTTCACCGACTCGGACTGCCGTGCCGACGAGGACTGGCTCTATTACCTGGCCGGTGATTTGTTGAATAGTGAATTCGCGGGGATCGGCGGCCCGAACCTCCTGCCCCCCGAAGATTCGATCGTCGCCGCCGCCGTCATGGTCTCACCTGGCGGACCCGCCCACGTAATGTTGACCGACCGCCAGGCCGAACATATTCCCGGCTGCAACATGGCCTTTTACAAGTGGGCACTGGCCCAAGTGGGAGGATTTGATCCGATCTTTCACCGGGCGGGCGACGACGTGGATATCTGCTGGCGGTTACAGCAGGCGGGGCACAAAATTGGCTTTAGTCCGGCGGCATTTGTCTGGCATTACCGACGTTCGACTATCAGGGCCTACCTGAAACAGCAGCTCGGCTACGGTGAGGCCGAAGCCATCCTCGTCCGCAAGCATCCCGAATGTTTCAATCCACTCGGCGGCAACCTCTGGCATGGCCGCATTTATGCCGCCTCCAAATTCGGCGTGTTCATTCGGTCGCCCATCATTTATCGCGGCCTCTTCGGGAGCGCCGGCTTCCAATCACTCTATACCACCGACCCCGCCATCACGTTGATGGTCTGCACGACACTCGAGTATCACGTGCTCGTAACCATCCCCTTGTGGGTGATGTCCGTCACCTTCCACCAACTCCTGCCGCTGGCCATCACCAGCCTGGTTATTTCCATCGGGGTGTGTGCCGCGGCGGGCGCCCAGGCCGCGCTGCCAAGAAAGAAGACCCGCTGGTGGTCCCGACCGCTCGTGGCGCTGCTCTTCTTCCTCCAGCCCGTGGTGCGGGCCTGGTCCCGCTACCAGGGACGCCTGCTCGTCCACCCCACACCCCTGGCACCGCAGCAATCCCTCGACTCCATCGCCCTGCGTGAGAGCAAACAACCGCTGCGCGAAGCGCAATACTGGGCCGAAACGCCCATCGACCGGCTGGTCTGGGCTGCGAGTATCTTAGGCCGGCTCGACCAGCAGGGCTGGCCTAATAAAGCCGACATTGGCTGGAGCGAATACGACGTCGAGATTTACGATACCCGCTGGAGCCGGTTGCAGCTCACCACCGTCGCCGAAGACCACCCAGAGAATAAACAATTGATCCGTTGCCGCCTCCGTGCCCGGTGGGCCCTCCGAACCAAAGTCGCCTTCTGGACACTCTGCGGATTTGAATTTCTGGTCTGCGGCTTTTTCGGGCCCCGCCTGCCCTGGCTCTGGCTGCTGCTCTTGACCCTGCCGCTCTTCGCTTTGTTTATTCGCCGAGAGCAAAGGAATCTCCAGAGTATCATCGCCGTTCTGCTGGACGAGCTGGCCAAGGAGTGGAAGCTTGCCAAGGTCGCCAAGACATGATTCCGTATCTCGATCTCTTGCGGAAAATCCTCGAACATGGCTCGCTCCGCGGGGACCGTACGGGCACCGGCACCCGCAGCCTCTTTGGCGCCCAGTTGCGATTCGATCTCTCACAAGGCTTTCCCCTGGCAACCACCCGCAAGGTGTTCTTTAAAGGAGTAATCCACGAACTGCTCTGGTTCCTGGCCGGCGACACGAATATCAAATACCTTGCCGGGCACAATGTTCATATCTGGGATGCCTGGGCTGACGAAAATGGAGATTTAGGCCCGGTTTACGGAGCACAATGGCGCGCATGGGAGGCTCCCGATGGGAGTAGAATTGATCAGATCACCAACCTCGTCGAGCAGATACGTGCCAAACCCGAATCCCGCCGGCACATCGTCAGCGCGTGGAATCCTGCGGTGCTGCCTGATGAAAATGTCAGCCCGCAGGACAATGTTCGAGCCGGGCGCGCCGCCCTTGCGTCATGTCACGCTCTCTTCCATTTTTACGTCGCCGATGGACGCCTCTCCTGCCTGCTTTACCAACGAAGCGCCGATGCTCCGGTCGGTCTGGTTTTCAACATCGCCCAATACTCCCTCCTGACTCTCATGGTGGCACAGCAGTGCGGGCTTGAGCCTGGCGACTTCATTTGGACCGGCGGGGACTGCCATATCTATGTAGATCAAATCGACGGCGTTCAGCAGCAACTCGCCCGGGAGGCCCGCTCGCTGCCGCGTCTCATCATCAAACGCAAACCTCCGTCCCTCCTGGAATACCGCTTCGCCGATTTCGAGCTGGCCGATTACAACCCTCACCCGCCGATCAAATTCCCGGTGGCAGTCTAGACGAGCTGCAGCATCGCGGAATGCGAAGTTGCGCCTTTCCAGAATCCAGACTATCGGTAATTTAATCGCCGTGCTCGGACTGGAACAACTTGCTGAATTGCTCGAGAAGAATCGCGCCGCCGCGCAGTCGCGCGTTAAGGAATTTTCCATCGGCGGCAGGCACTTTGCCTTCAATTCCACGCCCTCGATTATGGGCGTGATCAATCTCTCGCCGGACTCGTGGTATCGGGAGAGTGTTTGTCTCACATCCGAGAGCGCGCATCGCCGTGGCAAGGTAATGCATGCGCAAGGAGCCGATATCATCGATGTCGGCGCCGAGTCCACCTTGGCGCACGCGGCGCGCGTGGATGAGGCCCGGCAGAACAGCAAGTTGCTGCCGGTCATCCGGGCGCTGCGCGAGTCGGACATTCCAGTCTCAGTCGAAACTTATCAGCCCGAGGTGACACGCGCCTGTCTGGAAGCTGGAGCAAACATCCTGAATCTCACCGGCACCGACCGCAGCGCCGATCTATTCCGCATGGTGGCCGCCCACGACGCGGCGGTGATCATCTGTTACGTTCAGGGTGAAAACGTGCGGGAGGTGGGGGACTTCAATCTCACTGCTGATCCCGTGGCCATGATGCAGGACTACTTTGCGCGCCAAATCGAGCTGGCCACGCGCAGCGGCGTGGAGAAGATCCTCATCGACCCCGGGCTGGGCTTTTACTATCGCAACCTGCAAGACAGCGCCGTGCGCGTGCGTCACCAGATGACGGTGTTCCTCAACACGTTCCGACTCCGCGCACTGGGCTTCCCCCTTTGCCACGCTTTGCCCCACGCCTTCGAGTATTTTGGCGAGGAAGTGCGCTGCGCGGAGCCGTTTTTCGCCGTGCTGGCCGCGCTCGGCAAGACCGATCTGTTCCGCACCCATGAGGTGGTCCGCATCAAGGCAGTGCTCGATACGATGAGAGTGTTTTAGCGCCGCGAGACCAGAAATACGCCCTCCTCTTCGGAATTCGTGGTCCATTGTTCCACCACCTGCAGTCCATGCTGGCCGAGCAGGATGCGCACCAGCGCAGGAGTATGGCGGTAGGAAAAGAAGAGGCGGATTGTCTCGCCTGCCCGAAACTCGAATTGTCGGGAATCCACCTGGATGGTCACCGGACGGAGGATCTGAAAATAAGCCGCGACGCGTCTGAGGGGGCTGCCGCCCGCATCCTCCTCGATAACAAAACGGAGTTCGCCATCGGCCTGTTCCATCCCCAAATCCAGCAAGAAGCTCATTAACCATTCGCGCGTCAGGGCGTTGTCGTATAGGGGCAGCACCTGCTCCACCCCGCTCGCATAATCATCTCCCGGCGCCAGATTGGCGCTCAAGAGCAAATAGTCCGCCGGCCCCACCAGCGCCGCCAGCCGCGGCAAGATGATCTGCGGCTCGAAATTGGGGATCATTCCGAAAAACGTGATGAGCCGCGTCGCGTCGGGAAAAGACAGGCCATCCAACACCAACGACAAATCGTCGGCCGATGCCAGGTCACAAACCAGGGGCGAGCAGATCTCCTCGGAAATCACAGTAAGCGCCGCTTGGCGAGCTGTCAGAACCATTGCCGTGCTGACATCCGATGGTGTGTAGAAAACCTCCTTGCCCGAATCCCGCAGCAGCCTCAACAGCCGTGTGTCCTTCTGTCCTCCGCCGCACCCCAGCCCGATGAGATGTATGCGGCTCGCCGCCACGCGCCCTGCAACCGCAGCGAAGCTCCGATCATAAGTGGCGCCACAGTCCGCATCCGTGCGCGAGGGCGAATAGGCCTCGTGCAACGCCAGCCATTGCTGGGTTTGTTTCACGCTGTCGTAATGGAACTTGTGGTTCACCTTGTGTGTGTCCAACGACCCCAGCAAATCCCTCCGGACGTTTTCCGGAAACTGGCTGGAGTGAATGGCTACCCGAGCGAGTGATGACATGCACCACTTTGATCGTAATGCGCAGTCCAAGACAAGTTTTACGCTGGCATAATTGACTTGTCCCCCCATCCCCGCCATATTCGCTGCATGGATTTTGACATATCGAATCTCCTGGCCCAATGGGAATACCAGCCGGGACAAGTTGTCGTCCGGAAATTCAGAGCCAGGGACGGCAAGGAAAAGATCCAGCTTCGAGTGGATTTGGGCCTGCTGCAAATGAATGCGGATGGGCGGCCGGATGGCAAGCGACCCTTCGGCCATTCCTCTCTCTTTGATTATTACCGCGCGCGGCTTCACAAGTACGTTGCCGCTCACGACGGCAGCGACGAAGGTTTTAAGCTGAAAGCCGAAGATTGTGCCCGGCTCCAGTTCGAGGCCCTGCAATATCATCATCGCTACATCTGCCTGCTGCAATTGGAAGATCATGCCGGCGTCATACGCGACGCCGAACGCAACCTCGCCGTCTTCGACTTCGTCAGCAAACACGCCGAAAGCGAAGACCTCGCATGGTCACTGCAGCAGTTTCGGCCCCAGCTCCTGATGGTCCTCACGCGCGCCCGCGGTTCCCAGGCGCTCAAGGTCGAGGATTACGCAATGGCCATTCAGCAGGTCGAAGAGGGCCTCGAACAGATTCGCGCCTTCTTCCATGATCATGCCCGCTCCGAAGTGGCCGAAACCAGCGCCGAGATTCAATCTCTGGATAATTGGCTCGAAGGAATTCGCGCCAAACGCCCCCTGTCCCGCCGGGAACAGTTGGAACACGATTTAAACGAGGCTGTCCAATGCGAAGATTACGAGAAAGCAGCCCGGGTTCGTGACGCGTTGCGTAATCTCAAGCCTGCGAAATAATACCCTGTTGATCATTTCGCTCGGTGGACGAGCCAATCTGGGGCTGATGCAGAGCGTGGCGGATCAAACGCGGTGCAGATCAACACCCTTTCTCTGACCCGAAAACCGAACAACGTCGGCAGTTCCACCGTCAACGGCATGTTCAGCGCCGAGAGTTGGCAGTATGACCCGAAGCCTTTGGCGCAGTCTCCCACGCTCGAAGAAAACGCGTAGAGCAAACCATAGTGTGAACTCTGAAACTGGGCAAACTGTGGTCTGCCCCCTTTAACGTCCAGTTCTTTGACCCGCCCAGGCCGCCGCGCTGCGCATCTCAGATCTTTCAGGCTTGCCAGGGTCGTAGCGCAGGTTTTCCAACCTGCCGTATCGCCGACTTTCAGTCGGCAGACCGTCCGAACGCTCCCCGCCGTATCCTTCCATCCTTGGCCACTTTCGGTGCGTCAGCAGGTTATCAACCTGCCCTGCTCCCTCCACGCGCAGGCAGCTTTGAGTGCGGCTAGGCATCGACCCACCCCCTTGCGACTGCCTCGCCCGGAGTGAGGCCCGCTGGAACCTTCAGGGGTCCGATGCGGGTTGGCGACCTATGGTTGTCCCGCCACAGGTAGCGACCAAACCCCTCACCAGCATTGCTCAGAATCTCGGGATGATGCGAAACGAGGATGGCTTGATGGTTCTCATCGAGCAGTTCCCTCAGCGATAACACCCACGGTTGGAGTTCCGGCAGCCCCACGTAGTTGTCGGGCTCGTCCATCAAGACGGTTTGCGACGCTCCCGTGGCCAGCGCGGCCCGCACCATGTAAAGGCCCACGAGCGCCTTCTCGCCATCAGCGAGTTGATCGAAAAACAGAACTCCTGAGTCGGGACCGTTCGACCCTTCAAACCGCAGTTGCAGCGCCTTGGTGTTCAAGCCCACTTCTACAAGACGGAATGATTTGAAATCCGGCCACACGTCTCGCAGCGAGTCGCGCAACGCGTCCGTCCAGTCCTGCTCCTGAGACAGGGAACGATACCATGAAGTGAGGTTTCCCAGGTAGAGATCAGGGTGCCCGGACTCGCCCTTGCTTTCTTTCTCCACGCCCCGCGGCCTCGGCCTCAGAACCAACAGCTTGGAGATCGCGTGCTGGAGAATCTGGATTTCCCGACGATCCGCGGCCGGTTGAATGGACCGCACGTCAATCTCGCCGACGACGGCCGCAGTGATGAGGGCGGCGCGGTATTCCTGCATCCGCTCCACCGCCGCGCCGTGGACCCGCGAGCCGTGCTATCCGTTATTAGACGCGCATTTTCCCGCTCCCGATTTCCTCGGATTTCCCTGTCCAGCGCCTCTGAATCCAGTTCAGCCTTGTCCGATGATCTGGTTGAGGGTGCGACTGACTTGGAAGGTTGCAAGGCACACTTGCGCTGGCGCGGGGTCATTCAAGCAGAGGACGCCCTCCCGGATTTTGGGCACCGGCTCGCCTTCGAGCTGCATGGGAAAGCGCTCGCTCAAGAAACGGGCATAAGCGGCAAAATCAGCAAAGCCGTCCGCGCGCGCCTGCGCCCGGGTGACAAGACGGAACAGACCACAACTCCCCGGACACGTTTGTTTCATCAGCTCGACGGTGAGCCGGCCCATGGTGTACCGAGGATTGATTTCCACGACGGGCTTGAGCCGGCAACCGCCCTGATCTGTCCGATAGACAAAGGCGTCAATGCCGACCGGTCCGACAAAGCCAGCGTGTTGCAGTTCAGTTTCGAGCAGCGAAAAGATCTCGCCATAAAGGCGTTGGATGCGGCCCGAAATATCGGCTGGTTCGCCGAATAACGCGGCCACGTTAGCAGGAAGGCGGCGGTCGTGGTTGGCTGCGGCCCAGTTGGCCTGAAACTGTCCTTTGCGGTCATTGATCAAGCCGGTGTAGCCGCAGAGCTTGATGCTGCGTGGCCCCATCTCCAACTGGACCGAGAAATCCAACTCACGCTCCAGCCAGGGCTCGATCACCAGTTGCCGGCCGCCTTGCAGGGCATCGGCCAGCCAACGCTGCTGTGTCGCCAATACCTCCGGCTCCCACAGCCGGATTGCGTTGTGACCAGCCAAACCGTGAGCTTCCTTGACAACGACCCGATGATGACCGCGACGGCGAATGGCAGCAATGGCTTCGAGAGCGCCCTCGATCGTGTCCACCGCTACGCCTGCCTCGTCCTCCGTGCAAAGCCAGCGTTCGGAAGCAGACTGCAACGGTTGGCTCTGATTCTCCCCTTCCCGCGGGTGAGCCTCGTCACTTCGGCAGCCGCGCGCTAACACCTTTCTGAGAAAATCAGCGCTCCATGCCTTCGAATAAAGTCGGGCGATGCTACCGTTGAAACGCTGGCTCGGGGTGGAGGCTTCGCCGATCACCTTGGCAAAAAGCGGCTCGAGCAGTTCCACGCTGTCCGGTCCCCAGGCCCAGGGCCGCAAACTGCCAATCTTCTTCTGACAAAGACTGCTGGCCAGATCGATGCGGCCCTCCTTTAGTC
>Ga0194052_1001878_pt1 | contig 11825 bp, 9 predicted proteins | sample SepL226m_MetaG_FD_160117 | JGI IMG/M metagenome (GOLD analysis project Ga0194052, IMG submission 160117) | Anoxic zone freshwater microbial communities from boreal shield lake in IISD Experimental Lakes Area, Ontario, Canada - Sep2016-L227-6m | ecosystem: Environmental > Aquatic > Freshwater >... | reverse complement strand
TGAATTCCTAATGCGGCATTTCGCGGTCGATAGCGGTAAAAGTAAAGGTCAGTTTTATACCCCTGCGGAGGTTAGCCGCATCATTGCGCAAATCATCGGTATCCGTACTGCCAGCACCACTAGCAATACCACGGTTTATGATCCTACCTGTGGCTCCGGTTCGCTGCTGCTGAAAGTCGCTGATGAAGCCCAGGCTAAAGTTACTCTGAATGGTCAGGAAAAAGATGCTGCCACCAGCGGCCTGGCACGGATGAATATGATCCTGCACAACAACCCCACGGCGCTGATTGTGCAAGGTAACACCCTGGCTGATCCCAAATTTAAAGACGGCGATCAGCTCAAGACCTTTGATTATGTGGTTGCTAATCCGCCTTTCAGCGATAAGCGTTGGAGCAATGGCGTCGATACTCAAAACGACCCTTACGAACGTTTTAAACACTTTGGTATACCACCCGACAAGCAAGGTGATTATGCCTATTTACTGCATATCATTCGCTCGCTTAAGTCTACTGGCAAAGGTGCCTGTATCCTGCCGCATGGCGTACTGTTTCGAGGCAATGCCGAAGCCGCGATTAGACGCAATTTGATCCGCAAAGGGTATATCAAAGGTATTATCGGTTTACCGGCCAATTTGTTTTACGGCACCGGCATACCCGCGTGTATTATTGTCATTGATAAAGAACACGCACCCGCGCGTAAAGGTATCTTTATGCTGGATGCCAGTTCTGGCTACATGAAGGACGGTAACAAAAACCGCCTACGCGCCATGGATATTCATAAAATCGTCGATGTATTTAATAAGAACCTGGACGTACCGCACTATTCGCGGATGGTCGGTTTTGAGGAGATCGAGAAAAACGACTTCAACCTTAATCTGCCGCGTTATATTGACAGCCAAGCCTTGGAAGACCTGCAAGACATTGAAGCGCATTTACGCGGCGGCATCCCCTGTACCGATGTTGATGAACTGCAACGTTATTGGACGGTTTGTCCATCGCTGAAAACCGCCTTATTCAAAGACAATAGACCCGGTTATCTTGACCTTGGCGTAGAGAAAGCCGTTATCAAAACCCGCATTTACCAGCACCCTGAGTTCTCGACTTTTATCACCGGCATGAATCAGCACTTTGCCACTTGGCGGACCAGTAGCGCCATCAGTCTTAAGGCCTTACAAATCGGCTGCCAGCCTAAAGCCGTTATTTCCGACCTGTCTGAAAGCTTACTGGCTCATTATGTCGATAGGCCCTTAATCGATAAGTACGATATTTATCAGCATCTAATGGATTACTGGGCTGAAACCCTGCAGGATGATGCGTACCTGATTGCCGCCGAGGGCTGGAAAGCCGAAACCTACCGTATCATCGAGAAAGATAAAAAAGGTAAAGAAAAAGATAAAGGCTGGACATGTGATCTAGTGCCCAAACCGTTAATCGTTGCCGCTTACTTCAAGCCAGAACACGATGCCCTCATCGAGTTAGAAGCCAAACTGGAAAACAGCCTTAGTCAGCTCAGTGAATTAGAAGAAGAGCAGGGGGGTGAAGACGGTTTGTTCAGCGAATTGGATAAAATCAACAAGGCTAGTGTCAGCGCACGCTATAAAGAAATCAGGACTGATGCGTCGGCTGAAGAAGAAATCAAGATACTCCTCGCTTGGTTGACACTCAATGATCAAGTCGCCGACCTAAAGAAATTAGTGAGAGATGCAGAGTCTGCACTGGATCTATTGGCGTATAACAAATATCCCTCGCTTACCGAAGAAGAGGTTAAAACCTTAGTCGTAGATCATAAATGGCTGGCAACGCTTGATGCTGCCATACATGGTGAAATGGATCGCATCAGTCAGGCACTGACTCAGCGCGTGAAGGAACTGGCTGAGCGGTATGAAACACCGATGCCATTGTTGGGACAGCGTGTTGAGGAACTGGAAGATAAAGTTAATCGGCATTTGGAAAAGATGGGGTTTGCGTGGAGTTGAAGGCTGGGTATAAGAAAACTGAGGTTGGGGTGATACCTGAGGATTGGGCGCTTAAATCGATTGATTCAATAGCAACCATAGCGACTGGCAATACTCCGCCAACACAGGACACTGCAAACTACGGTGATGCGTTTCTATTTGTTAGCCCTACGGACTTGGGACATACAAAATTTATATCACAAACAGAGAAGATGCTTTCAAAGAAAGGGTTCTCAATTTCTCGGCACTTCCCAAAAGAATCAATACTGTTTGTTTGTATTGGCTCTACTATCGGGAAATGTGGAATTGCAACAGAAGAACTGACCTCGAATCAACAGATCAACGCAATTTTTCCATCGTCAGTATTCTCAACAGACTATGTTTATTACGCAGTATCTGCTGCCGCTTCCAAAATCAAGGCACTGGCTGGAGAGCAAGCAGTGCCAATCGTAAATAAGACACAATTCTCAGAAACAGTTATTCCTCTCCCGCCTACCAAAGCCGAACAAGAAGCTATCGCCGAAGCCTTGAGCGATGTGGATGCCCTCATCGAATCATTGGAGCAACTGATCGCCAAAAAACGGCAGATCAAACAAGGTGCTATGCAGGAATTGCTTACTGGTAAGAAGCGCTTGCCGGGGTTTAGTGAAAATTGGCAGTTAAAACAAATTGGAGAAACGCTGAGCATCGCACATGGTAAAAGCCAACATGCTGTCACCGATCAAAACGGAATCTACCCGATTTTGGCAACCGGTGGTCAGATCGGAACCGCTAATCGCTTTCTCTACGATAAGCCTTCAGTTTTGATTGGTCGAAAAGGAACTATTGATAAACCACAATACATGGATCAACCTTTTTGGACTGTGGATACTCTTTTCTATTCTGTAATACATTATCCGAATAATGCTAAGTTTCTCTTTTATCGAATTTGTTTAATCGATTGGAAACAGTACAATGAAGCATCTGGTGTTCCTAGCCTCAATGCTCGTACCATTGAAAAAGTTGAAATCAATATCCCACAGCCAGAAGAACAAACCGCCATCGCCACCATACTCAGCGATATGGACACTGAAATCACCGAACTGGACATCAAGCTATCAAAAGCACGCAAAATCAAACAAGGCATGATGCAGGAGCTATTAACGGGTAAAACGAGGTTGGTATGACTGCGAAAAAACAACCGGTTTGTTGGATTATTGCTGGCCCAAATGGAGCTGGAAAGACTACCTTCGCCTTAAGCTATTTACCTGCTGTAGTACATTGCTCCGCTTTTGTTAATGCCGATCTAATTGCCGCAGGTTTATCACCACTAGCCCCCGAAAAAGAACTATTAGCTGCCAGTCGTTTATTTCTAAAAGAAATTGCCCTTCATATTAATAGAGGTGCTGATTTTGCTTTTGAAACGACCTTATCAGGCCGTAGTTATCTACAGCTCATTAATCAACTAAAAACCGCAGGCTGGCGAGTCGAGCTGATTTATTTGGCTTTACCTAGTGCCGAAATGTCCAGATTGCGCGTATTAGAACGTGTTACCCACGGTGGGCATAACATCCCTATTCAAGCCATTGAGCGGCGGTATCCGCGCAGTCTACATAATTTATTGACCGAGTTTAGTTATCTGGCCGATCAAACCTTTTGCTTTATGAATAATGGAAAAATACCCGTACCAATATTTGAACAACAGGGTAGCTATCGAAAAATCATTAATGAGCATTTATTTAACCATCTATTACAACAGGCTGAATTATGAAAGAAATAACTCAGAAAGCTCAAGAAATATTGGATACACTGCAAAAAGTCGCCACCGATACCTTAGAACGTAAACGACGCTTGGGCGAGTATGCAGTAGTTTGGGAGGATAACAAACCCGTTATTATCGGTGAGATGCTTGAAGACAGTGATGATGATTTTCGACGGGAAACTTCATTATTATGACCCCAATCGGCCAACCCGAACGCCACACCCAAAACCGTGTCATCAGTTTATTTAAGGATGAACTTGGATATCAATTCCTCGGCGATTGGACTGACCGCCCCGGCAATAGCAACATCGAAGTCGATTTACTGACGGCTTACTTAGTCCGTAGCAGTTATAGTTCAGCTCAAATCAGCGTCGCCATTCATAAACTGCGCACCGAGGCCGATAATCATAACCGCAATCTTTACGGTAATAATCAGGCTGTTTATAAGTTGCTGCGTTATGGCGTACCCGTGAAGGTTGAGGCGGACAAAGTCACGGAAACCTTGCATTTAATCAACTGGAATCTGCCTGAAGCGAATGATTTTGCCATTGCCGAAGAAGTAACGCTTAAAGGCCCTCTGGAACGGCGACCTGATCTAGTCTTATATATCAATGGTATCGCTATCGGGGTACTGGAATTAAAGAACAGCCGCGTGAGCATTGGCGATGGCATCCGCCAGAGTCTGTCTAATCAGCAACCCGAATTCAACGCCTGGTTTTTTAGTACCGTACAATTCATCTTTGCCGGTAATGATTCCGAAGGTCTGCAATACGGTAGTATCGGTACTGAAGAAAAATATTTCTTAAAGTGGAAAGAAGATGAGCTAGATAATAGCCGTTTTAAGTTAGACAAATATCTGCTTAAACTTTGCGATAAGACGCGCATCATCGAATTAATGCATGATTTTGTGCTGTTTGACGGTGGTCAGAAAAAGTTGCCGCGCGTACATCAATATTTCGGCATTAAGGCTGCACAAGAACAGTTGCAACAGCGTCAGGGTGGCATTATTTGGCATACCCAGGGCAGTGGTAAAAGCATCGTTATGGTACTGCTAGCCAAGTGGATTTTAGAGAATAATCCACGCGCCCGTATTGCCATTATTACTGATCGTGATGAACTGGATAAACAGATTGAACGGGTATTTACCGAAGCGGGCGTAGCCATTAAACGCACCCAAAGTTGTCGCGATTTGATGACCCAGTTAAGTCAGGCCGCACCACGTTTGTTGTGTTCGTTAGTGCATAAATTTGGTCAGCGCAATGTAGATGATTTCGACCAGTACATTAAAGACGTAGAAGCGCAACCGAGTCCCACGGTCGGTGAGATTTTTGTCTTTGTAGATGAATGTCATCGTACCCAAAGCGGAAAGTTACACCGAGTGATGAAGGCGATGCTGCCTAATGCCGTTTTTATAGGCTTTACCGGCACACCATTATTGAAAAAAGATAAATCGACCAGCCTGGACGTGTTTGGTCGCTATATTCATACCTACAAATTTAGCGAAGCGGTGGACGATGGTGTGGTGCTGGATCTTGTTTATGAAGCCAGGGATATCGATCAGACCTTAAGTTCTGTCGATAAAATTGATGCCTGGTTTGAAGCTAAAACCAAAGGCTTGAACAACTGGCAAAAAAACGAACTCAAGAAACAATGGGGCACAATGCAGCATGTGCTTAGTTGCCGGTCTCGGATGGAGCGGATCGTCAGCGATATTATTTTTGATTTCAGTGTCAAGCCACGGCTATCGAACGGGCGTGGCAATGCTGTCCTGGTAACGTCTAGCATTTACGAGGCGTGCAAGTATTTCTCGCTGTTTCAAAGCAGTCCGTTTAAAGGCAAGTGCGCGGTGATTACGTCCTATAACCCACAAACCCAGGACATTACCAAAGAGGAAACCGGCGCGAATACCGAAACAGATAAACAAGTCATCTATGCGACCTATACCGCGTTATTAAAAGCTATTGATGCCAAGCCCGGCATGACTAAAACCGAAACCTATGAGGAAGGGGCTAAGGCGTTATTCATCAAAGAGCCGGCCACTATGAAGTTACTGATTGTGGTGGATAAGTTACTCACTGGCTTTGATGCGCCGCCCTGTACGTATCTGTACATCGATAAAACCATGCAGGATCACGGTTTATTTCAAGCCATCTGCCGCACTAATCGGTTAGACGGGGATGATAAAGACTTCGGTTACATCGTTGACTATAAGAACCTTTTTGACAAGTTGGACAACGCTATTTCGGTCTACACCTCGGAGTTAGATGATAGTGAGGGCGGCAGTGATCCGGGCATACACCTTAAAGAGCGTTTAAAACAGGGCAAAGAGCGGCTTGATCTGGCACTGGAAGCCGTGGCTATGTTATGCGAACCGGTGGCACTTCCCAAGGGTGAACTTGAGCATATCCACTATTTTTGTGGCAACTCCGAACGGGTTTCAGACCTTGAAGAACGTGAACCGCAACGGGTCACTTTTTATAAAGCGACGGCGACCTTGGTCAGAGCTTACGCCAATATCTCTGATGAAATGGATGCGGCGGGTTATAAACCTGCCGAGGTAAGCCATATCAAGCAACGCATCAATGACTATTTAGCGATCCGCGAAATTATCCGTAAAGCGAGTGGCGAAACCCTAGAGCTTAAGGCTTATGAAGCGGATATGCGCCATTTAATCGACACCTATATTCAAGCCGATGTGCCGCGTAAGATATCGCCCTTTGATGATATTCCGCTGTTAGAGTTAATTGTTAACACCGGTATAGCCGAAGCGATCAATCAACAGTTAGGCGGATTGAAATGCAATAAAAACGCTATCGCTGAAACCATTGAAAACAACGTCCGTAGTAAAATCATCAAAGAACACCTGAACGATCCTGAGTTTTACGAAAAGATGTCTGCTTTGCTCGATGAAATCATTGCCGCGCGTAAAGCCAAGGCTATTGAGTATGAAGAATTTTTAAAGCGCATTGCTGAACTGGCTAAAAAAGTACAAGCCGGTAAAGCTGACGATACCCCTGTTAAACTGGATACACCGGGGAAACGTGCGCTCTATAACAATCTTAAGGTCTGGACCAACCCCGATGGAACCGCCGAAAAGCCAGCGGAATATACCGTTCCAGGTGTTTCGGTACTGGATCTGGCGCTAACCATTGATGAAACAATCAAGCAAGTCAGACCCAATGACTGGCGTGGTGTTCAAGCCCGCGAGCAAGTGATTAAAGCGGCTTTATATAAAATATTGCAAGATGTACAAGAGGTGGAGCGGCTCTTCAAAATTATCTTCGAACACAAAGGTGAATATTGATGGTTACGCAGATTCATCTCGGCGAAATGGCTGTGGATGTAGTGTTTAAGGACATTAAGAATATACACCTAAGCGTTTATCCACCTGAAGGTAAGGTGCGGATTTCGGCACCGCTACGGTTAAATATTGATACCATTCGGGTCTTTGCTATCACTAAACTGGCCTGGATTCGGCAGCAGCAGGCAAAGCTAAGAGCCCAACACCGCGAAACACCGCGCGAATATCTGAACCGGGAAAGCCATTATGTTTGGGGTAAGCGCTACTTACTCAAGGTGATAGAGTTGGACGCTTTACCTAAAATCGAGCTGGATCATCATCAGATACAGCTACACGTGCGCCCGGCAACGACTCAAGAACAAAAGCAAATACTCATTGAACACTGGTATCGCGAAACGATTAAGGACGCTATTCAGTCTTTGATCATGAAATGGGAGCCGATTATGGGCGTGAAGGTAGAACGGTTCTTCGTACAAAGAATGAAAACCAGATGGGGCAGTTGTAATCCCTTAGCTAAAAGCATTCGGCTGAATACCGATCTGGCTAAAAAGCCACCGGAGTGCCTGGAATATATTGTCGTACATGAAATGACACACTTACTGGAACCTAGTCATAACCAGCGCTTTATTAGCTTGATGGATGAGTTTCTGCCGAAATGGCGCTTCTATAAAGAGGCGCTGAATAATTTACCGCTTAGGCATGAGAGTTGGGTTTATTGACCTATTGATATTCGCTCTCGGTTTTTGCGCTGACTAGGCAAGCAATGTATTAGAGGTTATGATATAGCAGATACATTAGGTAAGATGAAGTAATAAATCCCCACTATATAGGATGTGCTGGACGATAATGAAGCCCATCCAATACACATTAACATAATAAAAATTTAATAATTTTCAGGAGGCAATTATGGCAATATCACTTAGCAAAGGCGCTAACGTTAATCTGAGCAAAGAATCCCCGGGATTGAATAAAATCGTGGTGGGTTTAGGCTGGGATTCACGCGCCACTGATGGTGCAGCATTTGATTTGGATGCGAGCGCATTTTTGGTTAAGGCAGATGGCAAGGTTAGAACAGACAATGATTTTTGTTTTTACAACAATAAGCTTGTCGGTGATGGCGCCGTTCAACACATGGGCGACAATACCACCGGTGTGGGTGATGGTGATGATGAAACAGTTAAAGTCGAATTGTCTAAAGTATCAGCCGATTTGGACAAAGTTGTCTTTGCAGTCACTATTTATGAAGCCGATGTTCGTAAACAAAATTTTGGTCAGGTTAATCACGCCTATATTCGGGTTGTAAATGAAGAAACCGGGCAGGAAATTGCCCGTTATGATTTGAGCGAAGATGCTTCAATTGAAACCGCAATGATCTTTGGTGAAATTTATCGGGTAGGTTCAGACTGGAAGTTTAAAGCCGTTGGTCAAGGATTTGCAGGCGGTCTTGGCGCATTAGCAACTTCTTTTGGTGTCAATGTTTAATTGTTTTGCGTAAGAGTTTTGAGTGGTAAGAATAGTTTTGAGTTGTACCTAACCGTTCTTACCCTAAAGACTTTCCGGGTTGTGTGATGTGTAGTCAGTACTACAGAATTTATATTTAGGAACATTATATTTATGGCTATTAATTTACAAAAAGGACAAAAAATCTCGTTATCTAAAGAATCAGGTAGTGAGTTAAGTAAAGTTGTCATGGGGCTGGGTTGGGATGCTAAAAAAAGCAGCGTAGGTTTATTGAAAGGGATGTTTGGCGGTGGAAGTAATAATAATGCTATCGATCTTGATGCCTCATGTGTGTTATTTGATGAAAAAAATACCCTGGTTGATACCGTTTATTTCGGTCAGTTGAAAAGCCGCGATGGCAGTATCTTACATACCGGTGACAATCGTACCGGTGATGGTGACGGGGATGATGAGCAAATTGTCGTTGATTTGGATAAAGTGCCTGCAACGGTTAAATCACTCGTGTTTACGGTCAGTTCTTATACCGGTCAAACGTTTGACACGGTAGAAAATGCCTATTGCCGCATTGTTGATAACCGCAATAATAACGAAATTGCGCGTTATACCTTAAGTGCCCAAGGCTCTCATACCGCACAGATTATGGCTAAGCTTTATCGTCATAACGGTGAATGGAAAATGCATGCCATTGGTGAAAATGGTAGAGGCCGAACCATTGCCGATATATTGCCGCAGATTGTTGTTCATCTATAATGAGGATTTGGTTTAATAAGACATTTTCAACCATCAGTGCGGTACTTAATAATCTTCGCCAGTCGGATTCCGCTGGCGAATTAACGCTGATCTGTACCCATGACCATTCAACAGCCTCCGCATTTTTAGCAGCGGATGAATATTATCTTGAACCCGCCGAATTAACGGGGGATGCTTATCTTGAATGGTGTGTGGATTTTTGCCGCCAGCACAATGTAACCTTGTTTTGGCCGGGCAAAGAAGCGGCTCTGATAAGCCGGCACCATACTTATTTTCAAGCGATTGGTGTTCAGGTATTGTCAGTGGCTGATTACGACACCCTCATGTTATTACATGATAAAGCACTCTTTTACGCCGATTTAAATCCAGAGGTTGCAAAGGCCATGGATTTTATTGCCGTCAATAATAGTGTAGCGTTTGATGATGCGGTGAAGACGCTATCAGCAAAGCATGAAACGCTCTGTGTAAAACCGGCGGTGTCAGTTTTTGGTTTGGGTTTTAGAGTATTAGATACCCGACGCGATAGCATTACCCAGTTGCTGAAAGGTATTGAATATCAAATCCCTTTACATGAGTTACGTCAGGGGATGAATAACACGCCAGAGTTTAAGACGCTATTAGTTATGGAGTATTTGGGTGGTCATGAATGGAGTGTGGACTGCACAGCCAGACATGGCGATTTGCTGTATGCCGTGCAACGAAAGAAATCAGAGCTTCCCGGTCATGGGCAAGTTATTGATGATAATGTTGAATTACACGGTATGGTGACTCGATTAACGGCGCATTATCGACTCAATGGGCTCTTTAATATTCAGTTTAAAGCTGGTTTTAATGGTCCTCGTTTGTTGGAAATTAACCCGCGTCCTTCGGGCGGTGTGGGTATGGCTTGTTTAGCGGGCGTCAACTTGCCCCATATCGTGTTACAGAGTGTTAAAGGTAATGCTATTCCACAAGCAGAGATCCATTACGGATTGAAAGTATCAGAAGTTAATACCCCAGTCGTGTTACGTCAGTAATTTTATGCAGACAGTTAATATTGAGTTAGACACCGGAACACTCCGGTTAGAGATAGAGTCAGGACATATTCCAATACAGCGATTGTTAGGCTTTGCCGCACGGGTGAGTAGTAAACGTAAGTTTTTGTTAGTCAGTAAAGTATTGGGTAAACATTATCCGGTTACACCTAAAATGATGAGCTGGTCTTATCGAGGCCTGGCAAGGTTAGTCTTAAAGTCCGGGATAGGCACCTCATCATTATGGTTAGGGATGGCCGAGACTGCGACCGGTCTGGGTTATGGTGTGTTTGAAGCGGCTTGTCATGAGGGACTTAACAAGGCCTTGTTTATCCAAACGACACGCTATCATTTAGATGATATTGAGCGACTTGAATTTGAAGAAGCCCATAGTCATGCGACGGACTTCTTTTTATATTATCCGGTTGATGCCAGGCTTAGACAGCAGTTTTTAAATGCGACCGAGTTGGTATTAATTGATGATGAAATCAGTACCGGAAAAACCTTTCTGCGTTTGATAAAAGCTTACCAACAAGTTAATCCGGCTTTACGTAAAGTGTTTATCGTGAGTCTGGTTAATTTTGCTCATCCTGATGATAGACAGACCTTAGAACTAGAATCCGGTGTGGAAGTGGAGTGGGTCTGCTTCAGACAAGGTGTATTGCACTTTGAAGACAGTCAAAATGTAGCCATCGATTCGATTACTGTTAATGTGAGTGGTAACGGTGAATGCAAGAAGCACCTATTGGCCTGGCCAGGGCGTCTGGGTATGATAGCGCCAGTATGCCTGGATGATGATAATGTACTTGAGCAGTTAAAAGTCTTTATAACTCCTGGCAATGCTAACAGTACACCTTTTGTAAAGCCCCTCTTAGTGTTGGGAACCGGTGAATGTAATGCCCCCGCTTATTTATTGGGGCGCTTATTAGAAGGTAATGGTTTTAAGGTAAAAGTACAAAGTACCACCCGTTCGCCTATTCACAAGGGCAACGATATTGGATTGGTGTGTCAGTTTGAAGATAACTATGACGATGGGATTGCTAATTTTATTTACAATTTAGACCCTGATGATTATCAAGACATTATTGTCTGCCATGAGACGCCTCTTAACATTTCTTTAACAGAGCGTCTTTATACTTGGAAAGCCATTAGTGCACGCATTGAATTTAAATCAACTGACTCAAACCATGCAAAGTTACATTTTTTTAGACCTTGATGATACGCTATTCCAAACCTTAAGAAAGTGTGGCACGGATGCTAATGCTGATGATCCTAGGTTAGTGGCACGGGCTTATCTTCCTGATGGTTCACCCAATTCTTTTGCAACGGATAAGCAGCAATGGTTATGGGAATGGTTAGAAAGAGGCTTCAAAATTGTGCCAGTGACGGGGCGGGACGGGCTGGCTTTTGAGCGGGTGGTGTTACCTTTTCAAGAAGAGGTGGTATTAAATCACGGTGCAGTTATTTTAACCAAGCAGCGTGAGATTGATCCGGTCTGGATGTCCGGTATGTTGAAACGATTACCCGCGTATCATGATAAGTTATTTGAATTATGGGCACTGGTTGAGGATTATTGCAAACAGCATAGTGGTTTTAATGCGCGTT
>Ga0194052_1001877_pt1 | contig 11829 bp, 8 predicted proteins | sample SepL226m_MetaG_FD_160117 | JGI IMG/M metagenome (GOLD analysis project Ga0194052, IMG submission 160117) | Anoxic zone freshwater microbial communities from boreal shield lake in IISD Experimental Lakes Area, Ontario, Canada - Sep2016-L227-6m | ecosystem: Environmental > Aquatic > Freshwater >... | reverse complement strand
TGTAAATTAATGTAATGGGCAATTATTCACCGCAAAGGAGCACAAAGAACACAAAGAGTTTTAATAAATTCTTCTTTTGTGATCTTTTGCGATCTTTTGTGGTGAATAATTATGGGTTGTGGGCAAAGCCCACATTAGTATGGCATAAGGCTAACTGCTATATCATCGAATCCGACTTGAAGAATATAAAATTAAATGATAATATTTGAGAGGATATTTAAAAAACTTTTATCTTGTAACATACCTGAAATATTTGTAGGTAATAATAGGTGTGGTTAAAGACTTTATGGCCTGGTCAGGCCAAATAAAAAATTAGTGAGGGAAAAGATGGGTTCTATGAATGCGAGAAAGAAAGCAATTGCAACTATAGCTGCAATGAGTCCTGCTGAACAAAATGTAGATTATGTACAGCATCCGGTGACCGAAGTATTCGGCGTTAATGTATTTAACGATTCCGTGATGCGCTCACGGTTGCCGAAAGCCACTTACAAAGCTTTGAAAGCAACCATCGACAATGGTAAAACGATGGAAGGTCCAGTTGCCGACGTTGTAGCAAATGCTATGAAAGATTGGGCAATTGAACGCGGTGCTACTCATTATACCCATTGGTTCCAGCCAATGACCGGTTTAACCGCAGAAAAACATGACTCGTTCATCGTGCCGACAGCCGATGGCAATGCAATCCTGGAATTCAGCGGCAAAGAATTAATTAAAGGCGAGCCAGATGCATCATCATTCCCAAGCGGCGGAATTCGCGCAACCTTTGAAGCACGCGGCTATACCGCATGGGATCCAACAAGTCCTGCGTTTTTAATCGATGGCGTTAATGGTAAAACCCTGTGCATACCGACCGCTTTCGTATCATATACCGGCGAAGCATTAGACAAAAAAGTTCCGCTGCTCCGTTCAATTGATGCATTGTCAAAACAGGCTATGCGCCTTTTAAAATTGTTCAATAACACCACTGCTATCAAAGTTAATTCCACCGTTGGTCCAGAACAGGAATATTTCCTGATTGACCGCAACTTCTACCTGCAGCGTCCGGACTTAATCAATTCAGGCCGCACCCTTTTCGGCGCAAAACCACCAAAAGGTCAGGAGATGGAAGACCATTATTTTGGCGCAATCCGCAGTCGCGTATTGTCCTTCATGATGGAAGCAGAAATGGAAATGTTCAAATTGGGCATTCCTGTTAAAACCCGCCATAACGAAGTATCACCAGCACAGTTCGAAATTGCTCCTTTATTCGAAGCTGCAAATATCGCCACTGACCATAACATGCTGGTAATGGAAATATTAAAATCAACCGCTGAACGCCATGGCTTAACATGCTTACTGCACGAAAAACCATTTGCCGGCGTTAACGGAAGCGGCAAGCACAACAACTGGTCAATGGCAGATAGCGATGGCAACAATTTGTTAGAGCCGGGCAAAACCCCGCATGACAATGCGCAGTTCATGGCTTTCCTGGCCGCAGTTGTTCGCGCAGTTTACAAAAACGCCGAATTGATGCGCTGCAGTGTAGCAGTTGCTGGTAATGACCACCGTCTGGGCGCAAACGAAGCCCCTCCGGCGATCATCTCCATCTTCCTCGGTTCACAATTGACCGCTGTTGTTGATTCTATCATCACCGGCAAATCACTGGAAGCTGTAGGCGGCGGACATATCGAAATTGGCGTAAGTTCACTGCCAAACCTGCCGAAAGATGCAACTGACCGCAACCGCACCTCGCCGTTCGCCTTTACCGGCAATAAGTTCGAGTTCCGCGCAGTAGGTTCAAGCCAGTCAATCAGTGGTGCCAACATTATCCTGAATACCATCGTTGCTGAATCCATCGACTATGTTGCTACAAAATTAGAAGCAGCAGTCGCCGGCGGTAAAGAATTCAACACAGCTTTGCAGGCTATCATTAAAGAAGCCTTCACAGAAAGCAAGGACATCTTGTTTGATGGCAATAACTACAGCGACGAATGGTTGGAAGAAGCAACAAAACGCGGTTTGCCAAACCTGAAGAGCGCTGTGGATGCACTGCCGTACTTAGTTTCTGACAATGCCCGCGCAATGTACGCAAAATATGGTGTATTCAACGATCGTGAAGCAGACAGCCGATTCGCCATCATGGTGGAGAATTATATCAAGGCTATCAACATCGAAGCACAGTTGACCACAGAAATCGCCAGCACCGTTATCCTGCCTGCAGTGATTAAATACCAAGGTTCATTCGCCGGGTCATTAGCCGCTGTTAAGTCAGTAACCGGTTCAGTCAGTGCTGTCCAGTCTGAACTGTTGAATTGCTTAGTAGGCAAAGTCGATGCATTGAAAACCGCTATTGATGGTCTTGCCAAGGCATACGCCGGCGCACATCATGTAGAAGGCGAATTAATCGACGAAGCAAAATACTTCCACGATATCGTTATTCCTGCGATGCTTGCCGTTCGCAACGCCGCCGACGTTCTGGAAACAGTAGTAGACGACGACGCATGGCCATTGCCAAAATATCGCGAAATGCTGTTCGTATACTAAAATCTGCGAATAACAAACAAATAGAAAGAGGGTGGACTGTTAAGTTCACCCTCTTTTTTCATCACCGAAACGGTGACGCCACAACCTCCCCTAACCCCTCCAAAGGAGGGGAATTTCATAATATCGAAAACTCTTCTCTTCACTCTTCTCTCTTCTCTCTTCTCTCTTCTCTCTTCTCTCTTCTCATTCTACTCATTATAAAAATAAGTAAAATAATTACTTGATATCTTCACCATTTTGTGATATTTGGTGATAATATAAAAATATACATCAGGTTAATTTACAAATTAAAAGTAACCAAAATGATGAGGTTATGAAGATGGAAAAATATCCGGCGACATTAGTAGAACAGTATGGCGACGCCTTGCGCTGCGATTGCTGCGTTCGGCGATGTGTTATAAATGAAGGCAAACACGGCTTGTGCGGCACGCGGGTCAATATCGGGGGAATATTATATTCTGAGATATTCGGCATGGTGTCATCTGCCAGCAGCGATCCGGTAGAAAAAAAGCCGCTGTACCATTTTCACCCGGGGAAAACCGTTTTTTCGCTGGGGTCGATGGGTTGCAGCCTGAAATGTCAGGGATGCCAGAACTGGCAAATTTCCCAGGATAAAGGTGCCATCAGCAGACTTCAGTATTTATCACCGGAAAACGCAATCAAAACAGCAATCAATCACGGAGATGCCGGGATTTGCTGGACATATAACGAACCGGCTATCTGGCTGGAATACACCCTGGAATGTGCAATATTGGCTAAAAAAGCCGGATTATTCACCGCATATATTACAAATGGTACTGCCACCCGCGAGCATATCGATATCATCGGCGAATACCTTGACGCATACCGGGTAGATATAAAGGCGATTACTCCCGAAAATTATCGCAAACTAACCGGATACAATGACCCTTCCAGCATACTGATAAATACCATCCACGCAAAGAAAAAATGGAGAATGCACGTAGAATGTGTAACTAACATCACTCCGACAATGAATGATACCCCGGACGAATTATCTAAAATAGCGTGGTGGATAAGCAAAAATCTCGGTATAGACACCCCGTGGCATATCACCAGATTCTACCCGCAATATGAATTGCAGCATATCCCGGCAACACCACTATCAACCATAGATTTGGCGTATGAAATAGGTAAAGACGCAGGACTGAAATATATCTACGTGGGAAATATACCGGGTGACAAAAGGCAAGACACCCTCTGTCCGATGTGCAAAGCCATGATAATAGAACGCTACGGATTTTCAATGCTGAATAATGTAAGCAATGTATGCGAATGCGGGTATAAGCTGCCGATAGTTGTGTAAAATTAAAAATTGAAAGTTAAAAATTAAAAATTATATTGATTTGCAGGCATAGATAATTTTGTCTTTAAAAAACAAAAACGGAACCACATAAGTTCCGTTAAATAATTTTTAATTCGTAATTTTTAATTTTTAATTATTAATTTCGTCTGGTGGGCGAGGGGGGACTTGAACCCCCAATCCGTGAGGAACCAGATCCTAAGTCTGGCGCGTCTGCCAATTTCGCCACTCACCCGGAGAAGGTTTAGGGCGGCTTTTGTAGCCGCCCCGTTTTTTTATTTATTAAGCCAGTGCTGCTTTTGCCTTTTCAACTAATTGTTTGAAGGTGTCTGCATCATGAATGGCAATTTCTGCAAGATTCTTACGGTTGATTGCAATGCCCAGCTTGTTCAAGCCATAAATGAACTGTGAATATGAAAGGTCATTTAAACGGCAAGCTGCATTGATACGTGCGATCCACATATTGCGAAAGTCGCGTTTTTTCTGTTTACGACCGCGAAAAGAGTCGTCCATGGCTTTCATGACAGCTTCTTTAGCTGTCTTGTATAACCGGTGACGTCCGCCCCAATAACCGGCGGCGTCTTTCATGATGCGCTTATGGCGCTTATGGGTCATGACTCCACGTTTTACACGAGGCATTTAATAGTTCTCCTTGGTCACGATTCCCACCGCATGATTGCGGGGTGTCGGAGGCCTGAATATCATCAGGCTCTTTTAATTCAAATGAGATTACATACCGTAAGGTATTAATGCTCTCACTGCGGCCATATGTCCTTTATCAAGGATCTTGGCCATTTGCAGGCGGCGTTTCCGCTTTGAACTTTTTCTGGTCAGCAAGTGGCTATTGAAGTTGCTGCGGAACTTGACTTTGCCAGTTCCGGTGAACTCCATCCGCTTTGAGGCTGACTTGCGGGTGCGCATTTTTGGCACGGCGCTGGTTCTCCTTTCCGGGTTTCCCCGATTTCGCTTTATACAAGCGTCACGGGCCTTTTTGTAAGGCCCGTGAAAACTTTTTTATTTCAGTTTTCTTATGACTTACTCAGTGACTGCCGGTTCCGGTGCAGGCTTTTCAACCTTTTCTTTCGGTGCTTTTGGCGGCTTCACTGGCAAAACTTTCGGTTTTGGCGCAACCATGATACTCATCTGGCGGCCTTCCATACCGATAGACTTTTCGATGATAGCAATATCAACCAAGTCTTCTACCATTTTCTCAAGCAGCTTTCGCCCGATTTCCGGGTGAGAAAGTTCACGGCTGCGGAACATGACAAAAACTCTTACTTTGTCGCCTTCTTCAATATGGCGGCGGGTATTTTTCAGCTTCACTTCCAAGTCGTGGCTATCAATATTCGGTCGCAAACGAATCATAGCAAGTTCGGTGTGGCTGGCACGTTTACTCGCTTCGCGATCTTTTTTCGCCTGTTCATATTTGAATTTACCGTAGTCAATAATTCTACAAACGGGTGGATTCGCATTTGGCGATACTTCAATTAAATCAAGACCTGCGTCACGCGCCTTATCGAGAGCTTCACGAATCGGCACTACACCGAGTTGCTGGCTGTTTTCATCGATCAGACGTACTTCGCGGACGCGAATACGGTCATTAACGCGAAGTTGTTTATTAATGTTTGCTTCCTCCGAATATATAGTATCCGACTGCATACGCACTCGGATTACGATTAAGTTTAGCAGATGTTTTTCAATAATGTCAACGGTGTAAGGACAAAAATATAGATTTTTTTGAAAACATCTAAAAACTTTAATAGCAAATAACTGCCTCTTCCCCATATTCAAGGGGAAGAGACTGTTATTTAAAAGCCTATTACGGCTCCATTTCAGGCATTTTCAAGCCATACTTCTCAGCAACATCGGCGGCTTTCTTGCCGGATTCAGTATTCTTGCTGTCTCTTACTAATTGATTCAATGCGTTCTGAGCAGCCTGTACGTTTTTCAGGTTCATACTGCAATGAATAATTTGCAGGGTTGCCATAGAATACCATGGTTCGAATGTTGTTGATTTCATCAGGTTTGGCATGATTACGATGTATTTATTTAATGCTTCAGTATAGTTGCCGTTATCAAAATAATACTGCCCCAGGTAGTATTGTGCTTCAGGTGCATTATTCTTTGCACGATCACCCAGCTTGGTGTTTTGTGATGAATATTTATCGCAAATATCCAACGCTTTTTCCAGGTCAGTCTTTGCTTCTGCCATCTTGCCCAACAAAGCACTGCGGCCGGCACCGGTGGCAGCATCAATCATATATGGCCCGGTTGGGAACTTGTCCATATAATTCAAGTATGCTAATCGTGCCTGCACAGCTTTATCTTTTCCCTGTTTCTCTAATGCCTGTGCCAGCCAGAATAAAGTTTCTGAATAGTTGTCGCTGGTTGGAGCAGTTCGAGACATCAGGTCGGCAGCGATTGCCAATGAATCAGCCGCTTTGTCATACTGTTTTTCAAACAAGGCGCAAATGCCATGCTTATAAGCTATAATCGGATATAACTCGGCAACCTTGGATGTTTTATCAACTTCAGTTACTTTATCTAATGCCAGTTTCAGGTAGCGCATGGCATCATCAGTCTTCTTGTGGTCGTCAGACAGCCAGTATTCGCCGACTCGATACAGCGAATCTACCGCCAGCGGGTCTTTCGAGAAGTCATTGGAAACTGCCAGGAATTGGGTGTTGGATAACGCGTCAAACTTGGTGCGTTCATCAGCATCTTTCGCCGGCATTTTGCGATAAGCCCATGCAATTTCATAAGCGGCCTGTGCGCCCATTTTGTGGGTAGCAGGTACGTTTTTGAAAGCAGCGATGGCGCCAGTGAAATCGCCGGTTTCAACCAGGTTGATGCCCAGGCGGAAGAACGCTTCGGCGACGCGGTTATTGTCATCCGGGTAATTCTCAACGATTTTGCGGTAAATATCGGCAGCGCCTTTGCGGTCGCCTTTATTCTCGGTTACCCATGCCGCGCCCATCAGAGCAAGCGGAACAAGGTCAGTCTTTGGACATTCTGTAACTACGCGGTTGTAGGTATCAACAGCTTTATCATTCATACCGTTGTTGACATAAGCCTCAGCCAGATACATCAATCTTTCGGCTTTTTCTTTAACTTTCTCGGTCTCGGTTGATGTGGTAGGCAATGCCAGTCCATCAAGAGCCTGTGCGGATGCCAGGGCTTCTTTGTAATTCTTAGTATCAAGATAAGCCAGGGTCAGACCGCGTTGTGCGTAAGCGCGCAGATCAGGAGTGGTAGCTTTGTCTAAAGCCTGTTTATAATAAGGAATCGCTTTGTCAGGATTATTCATTTTCTGGTTTGATGCGCCAGCCAGGTATGATGCCTGAACGTAGATGTCGCCGGTCGGGTTGTCGGCAAGAATTTTCTTGGCGGCATCCAGGGCGTCAGTGTATTTGCCATTTTTATAATAATCGCGAGCAACCTGCAATGTTGCATTCCAGGTAACATTGCCCATCGGCAGGCTGCCTAACAATGCTGTGATATCTGCTGACGGCATGGTGCGGGTTAAGCGCAGGATGCCTCTTTCCGACTCGCCATTGATATCGGTCAGGTCGCGGCGTTCCTTATCAGACCACTTTGCGACAACTGGACTGTTGGCAGGATATTTTTTGCTGATTTCATTAAAAGCAACAACGGCCTTGGTGCGCATATCGGCATTACCGGCATTTGCCAGGTCTTCATAACTGAATGCGATAAGCAGCATAGCGCGGGGAATCAGCGGATTTTCTGCATTTGCAATAGCGATGAATTTCTGGAATGAATCAATCGCTTTGGGAAGATCAGTTTTAGCTGTAGCGGTTAAGGAATTGTCCTTATTATGTGCCTGTTGGAATGTTGCGTGTCCGCGCCAGTAAAATCCCTGTTGAGCCAGGTCATTCATTTTCTGAGTGTTGGCGGCATTGGCAACGTTGTTGTATTCATCTGCGGATGCGGCGTATTTCAAACCATTATATAATGCGTGTCCGTATTGCAGACGGGCTTCAATCGCCTGGCGGGATGCCGCATCCAGACTGCCTAATACAGTGGTGTATGCGGCGGCGGAATCATCGTATTTTTTCATTTCAAACAGAGTCTGCGCCAGGTTTAATTTGGCTTGAATCTGTGAAGATTTGCTTGCGCGAGTATCAGTCTGCAGAGCGGTGAAATATTTAACTGATTTATCATAATCGGCATTTTGTGCTGCCGGGTCGGCGGTGATGCGGGCGCGTGATGCATAAGCCATCCCCAGCCATAACTTGGCACCGGCATACAGGTCATCAGTCACCTTTACATTTTTCGCTACTGCTTCCAGGTCGGCAATCGCTTCATTATACATTTCCAGGCGCATTTCAATATCGCCCAGTGAATATAACGCCCATGGCACTAACGGGTCATCTGCCTTGATAATGGTAACACGACGGTAATCAGCAATAGCGCCACGCAGTAATTTCTCATCATCGCCAGCCAACTGGTAACTGCATTCTGCCAGCCAGTATTGTGAATTAACATTCAAACCATTGTCGTCGCTGTTGCGTTTCAGGCTGTTCTGATATGCTTTGCGGGCTTCATCATAGGTTCCCTGACTGCGGTATGTTTCGCCAATCTGGAAATATGTCTCGGCGACTAATTTATTAAATTCAGGCGTGACTGCCTTGGCAATAACCAGATTGTATGCGGTACGCGCCTTGTCAAACTGGCTTTGTCTTGCCATACAACGGCCCAGCCAGTAATTAGCTTCATTCACCGACGGGTCGGTTGGATATGTTTTAATTAATCCCTGCAGGGTGTCGATAGCCTGAGTATCCAGATTCAAATCATAGAATTTTCGAGCCTGCTCTAAAGTTTTTGAAGGGGTGGCAGCAGCAAAAGACGGCATGGCCATCATCACTGCCAGTACGGCGAATAATAAAATTCGCACAATATTCTGTTTATACATCAGTATCCTCCGGTTTAGCCGCGCATTGCAAAAGATTAGGGAGAAACGCAGCATTGCCATTATGCGCATATTGTATCATCATTTTAACAAATAGCACAGAGGGGGAAAAGGTGGCAATATTTCATCTTTTGCAAATAGAATATTTTAACCACGAAATACACGAAAAGCACGAAAAAAATAAAATTTCACTCATCCCCCGAGAGGTGGCCAGAGCGTCCCGCTCAGAAAAAGAATGAACCGGGTGTAAATTTCAATACACGCGTCACCGAGACGGTGACGCCACATTTTCACTTTTCTCTCTTCATAAGATTTACGGAGTAAAATACTCAATTCCCAACAAGGCGCAAACTTCACCTATTTCGCGGGTTATATCGCGCATGGCGACAGCGAGATGATGCGGGAAACCGTGTTGTAAAATCAGACCATTGAGAGATTTGTATTCTTTCACCAGCACATCAGATGCGCTGTATAGTTTATGCTGCGCGGTATCAGGGCTGCTTTCACCGGTGAAACCGAGGATTTTCAATTTGCCTTCCATCGTCTGGGTAATGGCGATGCCGGTTTTTGGCCCATATTGGAATTGTCCGATTAGTGCCGGGGCATGGTCTGGCGAACCACCCTGACGATCGGGTGATTTATACGCGATTGCCTCGCCATCACCCATCAAACCAGCAATGCCGACGCCGCAATGCCCCAATTCGACACAGGAACTGCGACCGGTGTAATTCACAAAATCAAGACATGCGGCGGGTTTACCGGTAATTTGCGCCGCCAGGCTTTGCATCACCAGGGTCGGTACGTCTGATTCGCAAGAAGCAGCCCAGACATCACCTTTTGTCATCAGCCAGGTCATCGGAAAACAAGCGGCAATTTCCAACTCCGGCCAGCATTTTACCGCAACCGAGGTAAAACCATTTGCCTGAATGTGCGCTTTGAAAGAATGATACAATCGCGCACCTTTTTCCAAATGCCCTTCACTAATCTGACAAACGCGACCTGTAGTCATTTCCTGCATTGTCGCTTTTACATCAGCATCATTAAATGTTACCTTGCCATTATAGCCATCTGCAATGCCTGATTTATAGGTATCCATCAATGCCAGCAAATCGACATTTTCCTGTTTGCTGCCAAAGGTGCGCAAATACAGGAACTGGTCCATCGTTGCAGAATGAAAACCACCGGGAGCATCGCCAAACCGTCCGATGAAATCTTTGCGCAATGCGCCTACTGCGCGGTAAACAGTCAACAGCATCTGCAATTCATCACGGTACTCTTCACTGGCGGGGTCGCCGGGCAATGGTCGAAAATATCTGCCAATCCGCTGTGCTACGTAATTATTCATCACCACACCGCACCAGGCATTGGTAGTCCACTCGCGATCGCCCAGTTCTGCCTCGTAATCCGCGCTGATAATTATCGGGGTATGGCTAAGGTTGGGATGTGTCGCAAAGGTGGGAAATACATGACCGTTGGGAAACGCGCTGTTATATATGATGACTACATCAACCATTTTTGCCGCAAAATCATCAGCAATCTTCGCTGCTTCGTGTGGTCCAAAAATACGCGATACCAGCACCGATTCAGCGTGAATAGCACCGTCAGCCTTCAACTGTTCAAACAAAGCAGTGAACTTTTTCTCTGCCAACTCCTTACCCGGAGTGCTGAACGCGCCGATGGCATTATATAACGCACCAACTTTAGGAGCAGTCTGACGACTGTAAGTTATAGGATAGCTCATAATATTTCACCTTTTTCATTTAACCGACCTCCCCCGACCCCTCCAGAGGAGGGGAGTTATGAAGTGCCGATTTAATCTGAATTAATAATATTTCACAATTTGCCATTTGCCATTTTCAATTCTTAATTTCATTTTCCTTCAGCCATTCAGCACATGCATCTTGCCAGGCTTTCCATTCCGGACCGTTGCCGCATCCCAGACCGTGTTCGCCGGTAGGGAGTTCCAGGAAAGTCGCTTTTACTTTATTTTTTATCAGCGCGTCATAGAACATCCGGCTGTTTTCGACGCTTACCATGCTGTCTTTCTTGGAATGTGCCAGGAAAGCCGACGGGGTATCTGCTGTTACTTGTTTTTCGTTGGATACAAAATCAATCTCTGCCTGGGTTGGGTTCGGTCCCAACAGGGTGTTGCGAGAACCGGCGTGTCCCTTTTCACCCATGGTGATTACCGGGTAGATAAGTATCATAAAATCCGGTCGACAGCTTACCTGTTCAATCGGGTCAGTTGCTTTCGCGTTGCCGGCATCGTAATGTGTGCCAACGGTAGAGGCAACATGGCCGCCAGCGGAAAATCCCATGATGCCGATATGGTCTGGTTTTATCCCCAATTCTTTCGCATTTTTTCGCACTGTACGCATAGCGCGCTGGCCATCAAGCATTGGAGAAGGATGGCGATATGGCATTACACGATATTTCAGCACAATTCCGGCAATTCCCATGCCATTAAGCCACTTCGCAATATCGCGTCCTTCGTAAGACATCATCAATCCGCCATATCCGCCGCCCGGACATACTACTACCGCGGTACCGGTCGCTTTTTCCGGCGCGGGCAAGTATACAATAATTTCGGGTTTATCTTCCGGTTTTTCGCCTTTTGCTCCCGGCGCGCCATCTGCCCACAGCAATAGCGTCTTGGGTTCATCAGCAGCATTTACCTGAGTGGTAAACAATACCGTTAATACCAGTAACGAGAACAACGTTAGCGGCAAATGATGAGTGAATTCTGTAAATAGATTCATCTTGTTTCCTTGTTATTTATCTGACATTTATTCTATTAAATAGTTGCTTACAAATCAAACAAAATCGAACCGGCTTATTCAACAGAATTACCACCCCATTTATCGATTAGTATAGATTGTAGTGTTTATAGATTGCTGGTGTCAATGAATAGTAAATAAATTTTTATGTTCTTTGTTTATACATCGATTAATAGGATTGAAAAGATTTAATATTTTTATCCATGTAAAATTGTAATGATATTTATTTGTAAACTTAAAAAGATTTTTCATTATTTGCAGCAAATTTAGACAAAATT
>Ga0194052_1001876_pt1 | contig 11840 bp, 14 predicted proteins | sample SepL226m_MetaG_FD_160117 | JGI IMG/M metagenome (GOLD analysis project Ga0194052, IMG submission 160117) | Anoxic zone freshwater microbial communities from boreal shield lake in IISD Experimental Lakes Area, Ontario, Canada - Sep2016-L227-6m | ecosystem: Environmental > Aquatic > Freshwater >... | reverse complement strand
GCATGTGTTAGGCACGCCGCCAGCGTTCATTCTGAGCCAGGATCAAACTCTCAAGTTTCATTCCTGAACCCTTCACCCTCGGAACTTCCGTCCCTCAGGCCAATGTTCTGGTCGTATTTCTCTGAATTCCGTCCCCTGTCCTAAGACATCGAACGAAACCCTCAAAGGCTTCCTATCTTCTATCCGGTTTTCAAAGACGCCCCCATGCTTACACATGGTCGAAACTGCCTTCCGGCCGCTCCTTGCACCCCGCAGCCTCAACTGCGCAGGACATTCAGACTAACACAGAGGTCATCAATCGCAAGAGAAAAAAACCGGAGGGCCGCTGCCTCCCTAGGGAAGGGCCGCTCCCCTGCGCTGTCTCGCCCGGGGTCGCCGGGCTGGCGGGAAGCGTTGGCATCCCCGGGTTCGCATAGAATCAGCCCCAGGGGGTGGGCGTGGTTTATGTCATCGGTGCGGGACTGGCTGGCTCCGAGGCTGCTTGGCAGCTGGCGTCGCGGGGGCATCGGGTTCGCCTGACCGAGATGCGCCCGGCCAGCATGACGCCCGCGCACACCACGGGCCAGGCCGCAGAGATGGTCTGCTCGAACTCCTTCAAGAGCGACGACCCCAACTCGGCCACGGGGATCCTGAAGGCGGAGATGCGCCGGATGGGATCGCTGATCCTGCGCTGTGCGGAGGCCACCCGGGTTCCCGCCGGTAGCAGCCTGGCTGTGGACCGGGGCGCCTTCTCCGCCGCCGTGACCACCTGTCTCCGGGAGCATCCCCTTATCAGCTGGGAGGAAGCCCGGGTGGACCGCCCTGAGCTGACCGAGCCGACCCTGCTGGCCACGGGCCCTCTCACCGCAGAGCCCCTGGCTGACTGGCTCTCTGCCGTCACCGGCAGCGGGCGCCTGCACTTCTACGATGCCATCGCACCCATCGTGGAGCGGGACACCATCGATCTGGCTACCGCCTGGATGGCCACCCGTTACGACAAGGGAGATCCGGACTTCATCAACTGCCCCATGACCCTCGAGCAGTACGAGCGCTTCCTTGATGCGCTGCTGGCTGCGGAGCGCACCCCCCTCGCGGACCTGGATACGCCCTACTTCGAGGCCTGCCTGCCCCTGGAGGTGATGGCGGACCGCGGGCGCGAGACCCTGCGGCACGGCCCCCTGAAGCCCGTGGGGCTGGATGATCCCCGCACGGGCCGCTGGCCCCACGCGGTGGTCCAGCTGCGCCAGGACACCCTCGCCGGGGACCACTTCAACCTGGTCGGCTTCCAGACCCGCCTGAAGTGGGGCGCCCAGAAGGAGGTCTTCCGCCTCATCCCCGGGCTGGAGGCCGCTGAGTTTGCCCGCTTCGGGAGCATCCACCGCAACACCTACCTCCAGGCCCCCTCGGTACTGGATGCGACACTAGCTGTCAAATCAGTTCCAGGGCTATGGGTGGCCGGGCAGCTGGCGGGTGTCGAAGGCTACCTCGAATCGGCCGCTGCGGGGCTGGCGGCGGCGCTCGCCATGGACGGCGCGCTGCAAGGTCTCCCGGCGACCCCCTTCCCCGCAGACACCATGACCGGCGCCCTGCTCCACTATCTGGCCCATGCCGCCCCCCGGGACTTCGCACCCACCAACGCCATGCTGGGCCTGCTCCCCGCCCTGGCCGAAGGCGCCGTGGATGCCCGGGCCCTGAAGAAGGCCGGGGGCATCCGGGCCCTCCGGGCCGCCAAGGGCGGGATTCACCGGGCGCGGGCCCTGGCCTCCCTGGAGGCCCACCTCTTGGCCGTGGCTCAGCCCAGGTAGTCGAACAGGTTCACCTTGTTCGCCTTGGCCATGACACTCAGGGTGGCGGACTGGATGGTCTGGTCGTTGCTGTATTCGGTGATGGCCGTAGGGTAGTCCGTGGACTCCTGGGCACTCTGCAGCGACTGCAGGCTCGCGTTGAAGTTGCCCAGGGTGGTCTGGAGGCTCTGGAGCCCGGCTTGGCGGCCGCCCAGCTCGGCCAGCATCTTGTTGAGGTTGGCGAGGGCCGCGTCTAGCCCAGTGGCAGCCGTCTGGACATCGGCACCGATACCGCTCTTGAGGCCAGCAGCCAGGTTCTTCGCCGCCGTGAAGAGGTCGCTGGGTGAGGCCCCTGGGGCCAGGTTTTTGCCCCCGAGGAACACCTCGTCGCCGCTCAAGTTGGTGAGTACGAGGGTATCGGTGGCTACGCCCAGGCTGATGGGATCCTGGTTGCCATTGTAGGCGTAGGGCACCATGCTCGTGGCACTGAAGGGCGCGGTGCCCGTCTGGGTGCCAGAGAAGATGTACTTTCCCTGGGACTGGGTATTGGCCAGCGCCAGCAGGTTCTGCAGGATGGAGTCCACCTCGGGAACAGAGGCCGAGGAGCCACCCACCGCCAGCTCCTGCAGCCGCATGACAGCCTGCAAGGCGCCGTTCACGGCGTCCTCCGTGGAGGTCAGGAAGGCACTGGCAGAGCTGATCTGCTTGAGGTACTGGGTATTGGCCTGGATGGAATTCCCAAAATCCAGGATCAGCGCCGTCCCGTTGGGATCTTCGCCGGGGCTGCCAATGCGGCTGCCGGAAGTGATCCGGGCATTGTTGAGGGCCATCCGCTCCTGGGTCGCCTGGAGGTCCTGGAGGTTCTGGCGCAGCTGGGTGGCGGTGCTGGTGCGAAAGGACATGGTTCACCTGCTTTCGGGATTATCTGCCGAACTGGTTCACCAACTGATCGGTCAGCTGGTTGATGACGCTGATAAATCGCGCGGAGGCCTGGTAGCCCCGCTGGAGGGTCATCATGCTGGAGGCCTCCTCGTCCAGGTTTACACCCGAGACGCTGTCCCGCTGGGACTGGAGCGCCGAGACCAGGTTCTGCTGGGCGGTGCTCTGGGCCTTGTAGTTCTGAGCCTGGCTGCCGAGGTCGGTGATCAGGGCCGCCACGGCCGAGGTGAATCCCGTGGGGATGCCCCCCATGTCCACGGCCGAACTGTCGTTCTGGAAGCCCGCCATCAGAAGGGCGTTGGTATTGTCCCCTTTGGCCCCGCCGGCGCCGGCCGCGGCGATGAGGGAGGGATCCTTGACCAGGGCCGCATTCACCGAGAGCAGGTTGACCATACCCTTGTAGCGGTCAGTCCATCCCGAACCGCTCTTCAGGGCAGTCCCCGTCGAGATGCTGTTCGGCAGCCCGTCGGCGGTTTGCAGCCCGGTGAGGGGGTCAATGTTGGGCGTAGCGGCATTCTGGAAGAAGTCCTGCCCGGCCAGGCCGTTCTGGGCGATCCCTGCCCTCTGGGCCAGGTTCACGGCGCCGGCCAGACCTGCGGCGATCTGATCCAGCTGGGCCTGGAAGCCCACCAGGATATTGTCCCGCAGGTCCAGTTTGGCGCCGAGCGACCCCTCCTTGATGGCGGAAGTGACGTCCACAATGCTGCCAGCCATGTTGGAGGCCAGTTGAAGGTAGCCGCCGGACCCTGCGCGCTTGGTCACCAGGTCGAAGGCGCTGCTGCCGGTCACCAGGACGGCACTGCCGGAGTCCAGAGTGATTTGGTACGCCCCCTCGGAGCTCTCAACCACATTGATCCCCACCAGCCCCGCCAGCTTGTCCGTGAGGGTCTTGCGCTGGTCCCGGGCGTCGTTATCCGCGCCCGGCGTGACCTCGGTGGAGATGCGCTGGTTCAGTTGGGCGATCTGGCCGGTAAGGGTGTTCACCTCCGCCACCTGCGCCGCGATGGACTGATCCGCATTGCCCCGCTGGTCGTCCAGCAGCCGATACTTGGTCTGCAAGCCGGTGACCATGGCCTGGGCCTTCCCCAGGAGGCTGGTCCGCAGGGCTGCGCTCTCGGGCTGGGTGGAGAGGTCCTGGAAGCCCTGGAAGAAGGCCTGGATCTGGGCGGCGATACCAGTGCTGCCCGTGTCCCCGAGGGCGGAACCGATGGCGTTCACCGCAGCGTAGCGCTCGTCTGCGCCCGTCTGCTTGGCGGTCTCGCGATAGATCTGAAGGTCCAGGAAGCGATCCCGGATGCCCTGGACGGAGCTGAGGGTGACGCCGGTCCCGAAGTAGACCTGACCTTCGACCTGGGACCGGCCGGCACTGAGGTCGGCCCGCTGGCGGGTGTAGCCGGGGGTGTTCACATTGGCGATGTTGTGGCCCACCACATTCAGGGCCGCCTGCTGAGCCTGCAGTCCCGAGAGCCCGAGGTAGAGGCTGGCATTCAGTCCGGGCATGGCTATACCTTTCCGATCAGACGGGGCGTGATCGCGGAGGCATCGGCGGCGAGCCCCTCCCGGCTATAGCCAGGGAAGCCGGACAGGCCGATGAGGGCCGCGCGCAGCGGGGACTGGAGCCCCATCAGCAGGGTGTGGACCGACGTGATGCGCCGCTTCAGGGCCTGGGCACCGGCGGCATCCTCGGGCCAGCCCACCAGCTCTGACCAGCGGATTCCCGACAGGAGCACCGCAGGATCCTCGCCGGCTATCAGCCTGGTCTCAAGCGCATCCAGCAATTCAGGCACCGCATGCAGCATGGAAGACCTCCCTGGCTGTCTTCCGGCAAGGCTCAGGCCAAGAGATCCAGGTGCGGCCCGGCACCCTCTGCCGTGGTCTGCTCCAGAGACTCGGCGGGGAGGGCCTCGGAAGCCCCGGTGCCATGCTGCCTCCGGGCCTCCCGCTCCTGGGCCTCCTGCTCTGCCAGGCCCATCTTGTCCGACCCTGACACGTCCGCCACGTCGAGCAGGGTCTCTGCCAGCTTGGCGTCGAAGGCCTGTTTGCGGGCCTGCTCCCGCTGCACCTGGGCGCCGCCCTCCATGGACAGCCGGACAGCCTCGACCGCGGCGGTCTGGAGGATCTGGCGCTGGGTCAGGGGACTGATCATGCCCTCACGCGAGGGGCTCCAGGGCTAGGAATGGCGTCCGTACGCCTTGTGTTCCTTGATGAGCCCTTCGGCCACGGCCTCTCCATCGGGGTGGTAGGAGTCTGTATCCAGCTGGCTCTTGATGGCTTCCACCTTGTCCGTCCGGATGTCCGGAACCGCCGCCAGGGCCTGCTGGGCCACGGCGACCAGACGTGCGGCGGAGGAAACCTGGAGGGCATCGCTGGCTGCGGCAGGAGCGACGGGGGCAGAAGCGGAAGAAGCCGCGGGCTTGGCTCCCGCCACTCCCTGACTGCTGCTGACGCTCCCCGATTTACCGCTGATACGCATAGTCACCTCGACAAGGCTGTATCGGCAGTTTGCCAAGAACCCTCAACTTGCTGGGAATCTTTTTCAGGGGCCTTTTTTCCGGACTGGTCCCAGGCCTCCTTCAGCCGGTCGGCCAGGCCCCAGCCCCGGCCCCCAGCCACGGCCCGGTCCACCACCGCCTGATCCATCAGGTATTCGTAGGTGGAACGGGACTGCCCGGAGTCCCCGAACAGGCCCGAGGGCTGCACGGTCTTCCGCATGGTCTGGAACAGCAGGTTCATGAGGAGGCCCTCGAACTGCCGCGCCGCCTTTTCCGTCTTCTCCGTGGCATTGGGCAGCGCCTGCCCGGCCTGAGCCTGGGCCAGGGGATCCACCGAGGGGAGGCCGGGGGAACTGATCACAGGATCCTCAGCTCGGCCTGGAGCGCGCCGGCTTCCTTGATGGCCTGGAGGATGGCCACCAGATCGCGGGAGCTCACCCCCATGCCATTGAGCATCTCCGCCAGCTTGCCCACGCTGATGCCCGGCTCGACGGTGACAGTCTTCGCCTTCTCCTCCACCGCCGTGACGTCCTTCTTGGTGGCCTGGACGGTCTTGCCCTGGCTGAAGGGGGCCGGCTGGCTCACCAGCGGGGTGGAGCTCACCATGATGCTGAGGCCGCCCTGCACGATGCTCACGGCGCCGATGCGGACATCCGAGCCCATGATCACCGTGCCCGTGCGCTCGTTCACCACCACCCGGGCCTTCGGCTGCAGCTGGACGCTGAGGTTCTCCAGCCGCGCCACCAGTTCCACGGCACGCCCAAGGAACTCCTTGGGGATCTGCAGTTCAATCGTCCTTGCATCCAGGGGCTGGGCCAGCTTCTCGCCCAGCTCCTCGTTGATGACATGAACCACCCGCATGGCCGTCGTGAAGTCCTCTTCCAGCAGGCTGTAGCGCAGCGTGGCGCGGGCGTTGAAGTTGCCGCCCAGCTCGCGCTCGATGAGGGCGCCTTCAGGGACGCGGCCCACAGTGGGGTGGTTCTTGGTGACCGAGGCACCCCCGGCAGAGGCGCTGAAGCCCCCCACCAGCAGCGGGCCCTGGGCCACGGCGTAGGTCTGGCCATCGGGTCCCTGCAGGGCAGTCATCAGGAGGATACCCCCGGCCAGGGACTTGGCGTCACCCGTGCTCGAGACAGTCACATCCAGCCGCGAGCCCGTCCGGGCGAAGGCCGGCAACTCCGCCGTCACCATGACGGCAGCCACGTTCTTCACCTTCACGGTCGTGGGGTTGACCGTAAGTCCCTGCCTGGACATCAGGTTCGTGAGGGACTGCACCGTGAACTTGGTCTGATCCTTGTCACCGGTGCCGTCCAGGCCCACCACCATACCGTAGCCCAGCAGCTGATTGCCCCGGACGCCCTGGAGGCGGGCCACTTCCCGGAGGTGCACTTCGACCTTCTTCTCGACCTTCGCGGCATCCGCCCCCAGGAGGGTCAGGGCCGCGAGAAACAGGGCTGCGACACGCATGGAAGCCTCCTAGAAGGGCCAGATGTAGTTGAGGAGGCGGCTGATGTAGCCCGGCTTCAGGGTCTCGTCCACGATGCCCTCGCCGCCGTAGCCGATGCGGAGCTCTGCCACCTGGCCCGAGGTGATGGTGTTGGTGCCATCGAGCCGATTGGGATCGATCATGCCGGCCACATAGAGGCGCTGGGTCTCGTTGTTCAGCTGGATGTCGCGGTAGCCCTCGACGATCAGGTTGCCATTGCCGATCACCTTCACCACCCGGGCGGTGATGGTCGTGGTGAAGGTGGCGCTGCGTCCCGTGGTGCCGGTGCCGGCGAACTTGTTGGTGTTGGAGGTGGTCTTGGCGGCGGAGTTGCTGGCGATGCCCAGGCTCGTCAGGGCCCCGAAGAGGGTCGGGCTGGCCAGATTGTTGCTGCCGGCCCGGTTCGTGGTGACATCGGCCTTGCTGATGGCGTTGGTGCTCTCGCTGATCTTGACGGTCACCAAATCGTTGACCCGGTAGGCGCGGAGGTCCGCCACGAAGGGCCGGTCCCGCCAGAGGCTGCCTTCGCTGAGCGGGGCCGTTGCCGGGGCCTCATCCACCAGGGGAATAGCCGGTTTCTTCACAAGATTTGGATCGTGGCGCTTGGGAATGGAGCAGCCGATCCCCACAAAGAGAAGGACGATAGGCAGCATTTTCCTCATGGAATACCTCCGCCTATCCTGAGGGCGAAGATGGTGCCAAGGCGTCAGGCCAGGGCGATCAGGATCCGGTCATGTCCCGCAAAGTCCTGATGCACAAGGGCTTTTGCCCAACCGAGGCCCACGGCCCACCGGCACAACTCGCCGCCCTGGGCGGCCCCGATCTCCAGCAGGCAGGCCGGGGCCTGCCGGGCCCGGGCCTGGCTGAGCAGCAGCTTCGAGAGGGCCAGCCCCCGCTCCGGGGCGAACAGCGCCGAGGCCGGCTCGAAGGCCAGCTCCCGCTGCAGGGCCGGCTGCTCGGCGGGATCCACGTAGGGCAGGTTCGCCACGACCAGACCGAGGGGGTCCGGAACCGGCTCCAGGAGGCTGCCCTCGTGGAACTGGAGGCGCGCGCCGAGCTGCTCCGCGTTGGCCCGGGCCACTGCCAGGGCGCCGGGACTCAGGTCCGTGGCCGAGACCCGCCAGGTGGTCTCCAGCGCCAGGGTGACGGCGATGATTCCGCTGCCGGTGCCCACATCCACGCAGCGATCGACCCCGAGCCGCTGGCCGATGTCCAGGGCGGCCTCCACCAGCAGCTCCGTCTCCGGGCGGGGGATCAGGGTCGCGGGCGAGAGCTCGAAGCGCCGATCCCTGAACCAGGTCCAGCCCAGGAGGTAGGCCCAGGGTTCCCCGGCTCGGCGACGCAGAAGCCAGGTGGCCACTTGCTGTTCCCGCGCCTCAGGCACCGGCTCGGCACCATGGACGGCCAGCCAGGCCCGGGAGAGGCCAAACCCATCCTCAAACCAGCGGACACACTCCGCCTGGGCCTCTTCAGGCTCCAGGAACTCGGCCAGGGCCGAGGCCAGATCCCGGCGGAGTCGGTGGTGGGTCCCGGGCATACCTCTCAGGCCATGAGCGCCTTGGCGCGGTCCTGGCTCTGCTGGGCGACGATCTCGTGGAGGCTGCCGCCATGGCTATCCATGGTGACCACCAGGGGGAAGTCCTCCACCTCGATGATCCAGAAGGCCTCGGGGCTGCCGAACTCCTCCAGCATCTTCACGTCCACGACCCGCTTGACGCGCTCGGCGAGCAGGCTGCCGGCACCGCCGGTGGCATGAAGATAGACCGCGCCGGTCTTCTGCAGGCCCTCGCTCGTCTTCTTGCCCATGCCGCCCTTGCCGATGACGCCGCGGACCTTGTAGGTCTCGATGACGTCCGCCTGGTAGGGCTCCTCGCGGATGCTGGTGGTGGGGCCCGCCGCCACGAAGGTCCAGGTGCCGTCGGCGTTCTTCCGGACCACGGGACCGCAGTGGTAGATGACCATGTTCTCGAGGATGGGCTTCAGCCACTCGGGCTTCTGTTCCTTCATGAACTTGTGGCCCATGTCGCGGCTGAGGACGACGATGCCATTCAGCAGGACTTCGTCGCCGACCTTGAGCTGGCGGATCGCATCTTCAGTGATGGGGGTGGTGAGTCGGATCATGGGAGCCTCACAGGTCGTAGGAGGGCTGGCCGTCGGCCGCGAGGGTGAGGGTGCCGCGGCGGCTGCTCCAGCACATGTAGGCGATGGACACGTAGAAGCTGGCGGGATGGCGGTACATCTCCTCGGCGGACACACCCAGCACTGTGGTGGCGCCGCCGTAGCCCATGGGCCCGATGCCGAGGGTGTTGAGGTCCCGGGTGAGCTCCTTCTCGAAGACATCCATCTTGGGATCCGGGTTGGCGGTGCCCAGCTTGCGCAGAACCAGCTCCTTGGCCCGCTCCCAGCCCGTGACCCGGTCACCGCCGATGGACACGCCGAGGATGCCGGGGCTGCAGCCCTGGCCCTGGGCCTTCACCACGGCGTCGATGATGCACTTGCGCACGCCCTTGATGTCGCGGCCCGCGCCCAGGGCTGCGTCCGGCAGGCGGTACTGGGCGCCCACGTTCTCGCTGCCCCCGCCCTTCTGCATGACGGAGACCTCGATGTGGGGCTGGTCCCACTCCTCGAAGTGGAAGGCGGGATGGTGGTCGTGGAAGGGATCCATGTTGGTGCCGCTGTTCTTGCCACTGAGGGACTCGACGCAGTTGGGCCGGAGCCAGGACCGCTTGGTGGCTTCCATGACGGCGGCACGCAGCTGCTTGCGGGCGGCCCGCTGGCTGAAGCCGAAGGGGTGGCGGACCCAGAAGATGATGGAGCCCGTGTCCTGGCAGAGGGGGGAGACGTTCCCGTCCGCGAGGATGATGTTGCGCACCATGTCGTTGAGGGTGTTGAAGGCGCGGCTACCCGGCTCCTCCGCGTCGCGGCCCTGCACCAGGGCATCGATGACGTCCTGGGGCAGGCGGCTGGTGGTGCGCCGCAGCAGCTCCGTGGCGCACAGGGTCAAGTCCAGCCCGGCCAGGTTGGACATGTCCGCCTTCCAGCCCTGGGGCAGCAAAGACTTGGATGCCACCACCTCGGCTGAGGTCAGGGTGGGAACGACGCATTCAGACATGAGCCCTCCGGGATGCAGAGGTCCATCATCCGTCCGCAGCGGTCCACGCTCAAGTGACCAATGCCCGGTTCCCCTGCCAGTGCCCTGCAGAATTAGCGGCCCCAGGCCCGGCAGAGGGCCAGGGTCAGGTCCAGCAGCGTCGCCTCGCTGCGGGAGAGGGCCAGGCCCTTGAGGTCGCGCTCGCACTGATTGACCCGCGTGAGCAGAGCCTTCGCGCCGCGGAACTTCAGCTTCGCCAGCGTGGTGCGGTAGCTATCCAGCAGGAAGGCCTGCTTGGGGGACAGGCCCAGGGCCGCCAGCACATCGCCGCCCTTCAAGCCCGCGGACTCGGCCTCCGCCAGCCGCAGCAGGCGGTCCACCTCGCGGCGCGCCTGACCGAGCATCATGAGCGGCTCATCCCCGTCCTCCAGCGCCGTGCGCAGCGCCCGCAGCGCCCCGGCCGCATCGCCCTTCTGCCAGGCACCGGACCAGGCGAAGGCCTTCTGCTCCGCCAGCCGGAAGGTGACCTGGTCCACCATGGCCTCGGTGACCCGGCGGTCCTCCGCCAGCAGGTCCAGCACCTCGAGAGCTCGCTTCAGCAGGCCGGGATTGCCGCCCTGGCGCTGGGCCAGCAGGCTGGCGGCGGCACCCTGGAGCGTCAGGCCCAGGCGCCGGGCCTCGGCCTCGAGGAAGGCCGGCACCTCGAGGGTGTCCAGGGCGCCCACCTTCAGAGTCCGTCCGGCCTTGGCCCAGTCGGTCCAGGGCTTGGCCCCCAGGGCCTTGCCGGGCGCCGCCGGCAGGGTGGTCCAGGCCACCAGCAGCAGCTTCACGCCTGTGGGGGGTTTCTCCAGCAGGGCCTTCACCGCGGGGGGCAGCTCCTTGGCGCGCAGGAACAGGTTGTCGGCGGCGGGGACGACCACCGTGCGGTCCTCGGCGCCCAGGGGCGAGGCCTCCTGCAGCGCGGCCATGACCTCCGGCCAGGGACAGCCCTCGGCGCAGATCGTGAGCGAGAAGTCGGCCCACTCGGGGTCCACGTGCTTGCGCTTCCACTGCGCCACAGCCTCGCGGCGGGCATCGCCATCCTCCCCGTGGATCAGGGCGAACCGGTGCTCCAGCCAGGCGGCGGGGGTGACCATCAGTCGGTGCCTTCCAGCAGCTGGGTGAGGAAGCTCTCGGCGAAGTCGTCAGCCAGGCTCTCGACCACCTGCAGCTCACGGCTCTCGAAGCTGGCGAAGTTCTGATCCACCCGGTACTGGTTCGAGAAGGTCAGGCCCCGGCGGGCCAGCACCACGGCCCCGGTCTGCCCATCCAGCAGCTCCACGCTGGCCACGACCACCACCTCGACTCGGGAGGCGGAACCCGCGCTGGCCTTCATGCGGTCATTGCCCAGGGTGAGGCCGATGGGCCGGGAGGTATAGCTCTCCAGAGTGCCCTGCAGCACCCAGCGCGAGGGCTCTCCCTGGGCCACCAGCCGCCAGGGACTCGCGGCCACCACGCGGTTCTCCAGGGCCTTGGTGAAGCGGTCCTCCAGCCCCAGCCGGGGTGTGAGGTTGCGGAACCGCGCCAGGCGCATGGTCTCGCCCTTCTTGGCCCAGGCCCCGGAGCGCTGCTGCCGGTCCAGGCGGTGATAGCCGCAGCCCGGAAGCAGCAGCAGGGCAAGGGGCAGGCAGGACCACCGGGTCCGGGTCATGGGTGGTAGACCCCCACGTAGGGCAGGTTGCGGAGCTTGTCGTCGAGGTCAAGCCCGTAGCCCACCACGAAGTGGTCCTCGATGGTGAAGCCCACGTAATCGACGGGCACCTGCACCTTCCGGCGGCTGGGCTTGTCGAGCAGGGTGCAGACCTTCAGGCTGGCGGGCTCGCGGTCCTTCAGCAGGTTCCCCACCTTGAAGAGCGTCAAGCCCGTGTCGACGATGTCCTCCACGATCAGGGCGTGGCGCCCCCGGATGCCACGATCCAGGTCCTTGAGGATGTGGACCTCGCCGGTGCTCTCCATGCCACCGCCGTAGCTGGCCACCTGCATGAAACTGACGTTCAGTTCCATGTCCATGGCCCGCACCAGGTCCGCGA
>Ga0194052_1001872_pt1 | contig 11853 bp, 10 predicted proteins | sample SepL226m_MetaG_FD_160117 | JGI IMG/M metagenome (GOLD analysis project Ga0194052, IMG submission 160117) | Anoxic zone freshwater microbial communities from boreal shield lake in IISD Experimental Lakes Area, Ontario, Canada - Sep2016-L227-6m | ecosystem: Environmental > Aquatic > Freshwater >... | reverse complement strand
CTCGTCAGCGGCGAGCTCGGCCGCTTCGCGGTACTGGTGAACGCGAACGACATCGCCGCCTCGGGCGCCGAACCGCGCTGGCTGCTGACCACGGTCCTCCTGCCGCTCGGCGCGACGCCGTCGCAGGCGCTGGCGCTGCTGGCCGAGCTCGGCGACGCCGCCGCCGCACAGGGCGTGACCATCATCGGCGGTCACACCGAGGTGACCGACGCCGTCACGCGCCCCGTGGTCGCGGCGACGACGATCGGCGTCGCGCGCCGGAGCGACCTGCGCGAGAAGCGCGCGGTGCGCGCCGGCGACCGCGTCCTGCTCACCAAGGGCCTGGCCGTAGAGGGCGCGGCGCTGCTCGCTCGCGAGCTGGGCGAGCGCCTCCGCGCCCTCGGCATGAGCGACGCCGAATTGGCCGTCTGCCGTGACCTTCTGGACTGCGCCAGTGTCGTACCCGAGGCGCGCATCGCCGCCGGCTTCGCCGGCGTGCGCGCCATGCACGACGTCACCGAAGGCGGGCTGGCCACGGCCCTGCGCGAGCTCGCGGCGGCGGCCGGCCGCGACGTCGTGGTCTACGCCGATCGCGTGCCGGTGCTTCCCCCGGCTGCGCGCCTCTGCGCCCTCCTCGGCGCCGACCCGCTCGGCCTCATCGGCTCGGGCAGCCTGCTCGTCTGCTGCGACCCGGCGGAGGTGGAGGCGCTGATCGGCCGGCTCGCCGCGGCGGGGATCGCCGCCGCGGACATCGGCGAGCTCGGCGGCGCGCACGTGAGAGGCCGCGTCGCGGGCGGCGAGTCCGCGGCATCCGGCGACGGATCCAGGACCACGGCCGCCACCGTCACCGCGCTACGCGACGGGCGGCCCGTGCCGTGGCCGGAGTTCGCTGTGGACGAGGCGGCGCGGATCCTCGCCGCCGAAGCCTAGAGGGCGCCGCGCAATCTGGGAGGGCGGCGCGAGACGTGCGTGGCGACGCGAAGCCCGAAGCGCGACGCGACGTCTAGAGCGCCGCGAGCTTCCAGTCGATGTTGAGCTCGTCGCAGAGCCGCCCGATCGCCTCGCGCAACTCGGCCACGGGCGTCCGCTCCGGCACCGAGATGACGAGCTCCATCTCGAAGAGCGGCGCGTTGGTATACGGCGCGGAGCGGAGCGCGGTCTCGACGCTCTCGATGTTGACGCCCAGCTCGCCGAGCAGCTGGGCGATGGAGCGCATCAGGCCCGGGTGGTCCATCGCCCAGGTGTTGAGCCTGTACGGCATGGCCGCGGAGACCGCCGCCTTGCCGCCTTGTTCAGCGATGCGCAGCTCCGCGTGCACGCCGGCCTCGCGCTCGAGCTGCGCGATGCCGTCGCGGACGCGGTCGATCGCCTCGTCTGGACCGGCCACCAGCATCATCATGGCGAACTGCCCGTGCAGGTTGACCATGCGGCTGTCCTCGAGGTTGCCGCCGCGCTCCAGCACGTAGCGCGTGACCTCGGCGACGAGGCCGGGGCGGTCGTCACCGATGGCAGTGAGCACGGAGTGGCGCATCTCGGACATATCGCGAGGGTAGCCGCAAAGGCAGGCCGCTGTAAAGGCCGGCGACGCCGGCGGTCGCCGTGTGCCGGCGCTCATCGGCGTCCGCGGCCGCGGCGCGCGGCATGCGGTAGAGTGAAGCCGTGACTCCTCCTCGCGTGATCTGCCGGGCCGACCTTCACGTGCACTCGAAGTGCTCGGCCAACCCGACCAATCCGTGGATCCGCCGGCTCGGCGGCCGCGAGTGCTACACCGAGCCTGCGGACGTCTACGCCGCCGCGCGCGCGCGCGGCATGGACTTCGTCACCGTCACCGACCACAACACGCTCGATGGCTCGTTCGCCATCGCGCACCTGCCCGGCACCTTCCTGAGCACCGAGTTCGACACGTGGTTCCCGGAGAACGGCTGCCGCGTGCACGTCGTGGCCCTGGGCATCGACGAAGCGACCTTCGCCGCGGCGCTCCAGGCGCGCACCTCGATCTACGACCTGGTCGCCTGTTTGCGCGAGGCCGGCGTGCTCCACTACCTCGCGCACCCGCTCTTCGACATGACCGGCGAGCTCACCGAGGACGTGGTCGAGAAGCTGCTGCTGCTCTTTAACGTGCTCGAGGGCCGCAACGGCGCTCGCGTCCTGCGCTGCAACGGCCTGCTCCGCGAGATCGCCGCGAGCCTCACGCCGGAGCGCATCGCCGGCATGGCGGCGCGCCAGCGCATCGAGCCGTACGGCGAGACCCCCTGGCGCAAGGCGCTCACCGGCGGCTCGGACGACCACAGCGGCCTGTTCGTCGCCGGCGTCCACACCGCGGCGGAGTGCGACGGCAGCGTCGAGGGGTTCCTCGGCGCCGTGGCCGCCGGCGCCGGTGAGCCGGCCGGCGAAGAAGGCGACGCGCGCATCCTTGCGAACAGCATCTACGCGTCCGCGTTCTGGCGCTTCCGGGAGATGCTGCGCCTCGACGAGGAGCAGCCGCGCCGGCGCACCGTCAAGCTGGTGCGCAAGGGCTTCGGCAGGATCGGCCGCGACGTCCCCGTCCTCGACAAGGCCAAGCGCGGGGTGCGCAACATCGTGCCCGGCCTCTACGCGGACGGGGACGGGCGCGGCCCGGCGTGGGAGGAACTGCTCGAGCGCGAGATCGGCACGCTCGTCGCGGACCGGGACGGCCTCTGCGCCGTCGGCTCGCGGGAGCTCAACCGACGGCTCTTCGAGGTGTCGCAGCGCCTGGCGGACGACGTGATCAGCCTGCATCTGCAGGCGCTCATCGACCCCGGCGTCCATCTCGGGCTCAAGCGCCGCCTGCAGAAGCGTTTCGCCGTCGCCATGGTCCACTTCCTGCAGCTGCCGCACTTCATCTCGTGGAGCATCCAGAGCCGCGACCGCGCCTCGCAGGAGCGCCTGCGCCAGTATTTCCTCGGCGGCGAGCCGCCGCGCCCCAAGGTCGCCGTCTTCACCGACACGTGGGAGGAGGTCAACGGCGTGTCACTCAGCGTGCGCCGGCTGGCGGAGACCGCCGGCGAACGCGGCGTCGACCTCGAGGTCATGGTCAGCACGCCGGCGCCCAGCGGCCCACTTCACGGAGCGGTCAACTTCCAGGCCCTGGCGTGGCGTCCCCTGCCGGTCGATCTGGACTACCCGCTCACCACGCCGCCGATCGTCGACATCCTCGACTACCTCGAGGAGAACGACTTCACCGCCATCCACGCGAGCACCGCGAGCGGCATGGGGCTCGTCGCCATGCTCGCCGCGAAGCTGCTGCACCTGCCCATCGGCGCCACGTTCCACACCGACCTCGCGAGGCACGCCGAGAGGCTCTGCCCCGGCACGCCCTACCAGCGCCTGTCGTGGCGGTACGTGATGTGGTTCTACGGCGCCATGGACGAGGTGTTCGCGCCGTCCCGCGCCACCGCCCGCGACCTCGTGGCGCGCGGGCTCGACCCGCGGCGCGTGAGCGTGCTCCCGCGCTGGGTCGACGCCGAACTGTTCGCGCCGGCGCGCGCGGAGGACGGGGATCGCGACGCTGCGGCGGCCGTGCCGGGCGCCGTGCGGGAAGCCGGCAGCCTGGACGGTGGGGTCAGCGGTCCGGCGAGCCGCGGCCGGCACACGCTCGTGTACGCCGGCCGGGTCTCGCGCGAGAAGGGCCTCGACGCGCTCGCCGGTGCCTTCCGCACGCTCGTCGACGCCGGCGTGCCGGCGCGCCTGGTGGTCGCCGGCGACGGGCCGTACCGGGCCGCCATGGAAGACGAGCTGCGCGACTACCCGGCCACCTTCCTCGGGTTCGTCCCGCAGGACGAGCTGGCGAGCGTCTATGCGAGCGGCGACGTCTTCGTGTTCCCGAGCTGCACGGATACCTGCGGGCTCGTGGTGCTCGAGGCGCAGGCCGCCGGCCTGCCCGCGGTCGTGTGCGACCGTGGCGGGCCGCGCGAGGGCGTGCTGCCCGGCGAGACGGGGCTGGTGGTGCCGGGCGACGACCGCGCGGCCCTCGCGAGGGCCATCCGCGCGATCCTCGCCGACGAAGGTCGCCGCCGCGAGATGGGCCGGGCCGCCCGCGCGCACGTGCTCGCCATCGCGGGCCCGCCCGACGCGCACGGCGACGCGATCCTCGACAGCCTCGGCGCGCCGGCGCCGGCGCCCGGCTGGCGACACCCCGGCGCGCTGCGCCGGGCCGTGCGACGGCGCCCGGCCGGCGGTGGCCGCCGTCAGGCGGGCCGCCGCAGACCGGGCGCGTCCGGAGAGTAGCCGGGGTCAGCCGCCCGGCGCCGCCGCGGAGCTGCCGTGTCGGCCGGCTGCCGGCGTCAGTCGGCTTCGGCGAGCAGCGCGTAGATGCGCTTGCGCGCCTCCGCCAGGATGGCGATCGTCTTGTCGACCTGCTCGGCGCTGCCGGTGGTGCCGACCTGCTTGACGGCCGCGCCGATCTGGAACACCGCGCGGCGCAGCTTGAAGCGCGGATCCTCCGGCCCGGCCTCGTCGCTCTCCCACGGCGTACCGAAGCGCTCCTTGCTCTGCTCCGCCTCGGCCTTGCCCTCGTCGGTGAGCGCGAACACGCGCCGGCCTTCGACTTCCTCACCCTTCACGAACCCCTGGTCCTCCAGCAGCTGGAGGGTCGGGTAGACAGAACCGGGGCTGGGGCGCCACATGCCGCCGCTGCGCTCCTCGAGCTTCTGCATGATCTGGTAGCCGTGCATCGGCTCCTCGGACAGCACCGAGAAGATGGCGGCGCGCACGTTGCCGCGTCGCGCCCGCGACCAGGGGCCGTGACCGTGGGGGCCGAAGCCGTGGCCGTGGGGGCCGTGACCGAACTTGAACCGCACCGGCCCGTGGATCTCGCCCGGGGCGCCGCAGCGCCCGTAGGCCTCTCTTGGGTCTCTCATCGTCGACTCGTTCATTGGAACCTCCGCTGAAACACTTGTGTGCACTGTCGCGTAACGCTGTAACGCGATATATCGTAACGCATCGTTCCCAGAAGTCAAGTGCTCGAGACCGCGCTCGGCGACTCGCTCCGGCAGCGCGTCTCGCCGGGCGTCACCCTGCGAGCCATGGGATAGAATCCGCGGGCCATGATCGCCTACCACGACACCAGAGGGCTCATCGACCGGCCGCGCACGTTCACCGAGGCCCTCCTCGAGGGCATCGCGCCGGGCGGCGGGCTGTTCGTGCCCGAGCGGCTGCCACGATTCTCGGTCGACGAGATCGTCGCGCTGGCGGCGCTGCCCTACCACGAGCGCGCGGCGCGCGTGTACGAGGCGTTCGAGCTGGACGTGGAGGCCGCGCGCACGCGCGAGATCGCGGCCGCCGCCTACGCGGGCAACTTCGACGACCCGGCGGTCGCGCCGGTGCGGCAGGTCGCGCCGGGCCGCTTCGTGCTCGAGCTCTGGCACGGCCCCACGCTCGCCTTCAAGGACATGGCACTCCAGTGCATGCCGCTCTACTTCAGCCAGGCGCTGGAGCAGGCGCACGCGAGCGGGTCGACAGGGCTCGACTTCCTCATCCTCGTCGCCACGAGCGGCGACACCGGCGTGGCGGCGCTCAACGGCTTCGCCGATCGCGCCAACACCCGCATCGTCGTGTACTACCCGGACGCCGGCGTCTCGGCGCTGCAGGAACTGCAGATGGTGACGCAGCCCGGCGAGAACCTGAGCGTCTTCCGTCTCGAGGGCGACTTCGACGACTGCCAGAACTCGGTGAAGGCGGTCTTCGACGACGCCGGGTTCGCCGAGGAACTGGCGGGCCGGCACGGCCTGGCGCTCTCCTCGGCGAACTCCATCAACTGGGGCCGCCTCATGCCCCAGATCGTCTACTACGTGAGCGCCTACGCCGACATGGCCGCCGGCGGGCACGTCGTACCCGGCGACCCCCTCGACGTCTGCGTCCCCACCGGCAACTTCGGCAACATCCTGGCGGCGCACTACGCCAGGCTCATGGGCGTGCCGCTCGGCCGGCTCCTCTGCGCCAGCAACAGCAACCACGTGCTCGCCGACTTCATCGCCACCGGCGTCTACGACATCTCCGCCCGGCGCCTCGTCAAGACGCCTTCCCCGTCGATGGACATCCTCGTCTCGTCCAACCTCGAGCGCCTGCTGTACCACCTCTGCGAGGACCCGGTGCTCGTCGCCGGGTGGATGCGCGAGCTGCGCAGCACGGGGCGCTTCGCGGTCGACGACGCGACCAGGGACGACCTCCAGGCCGAGCTCACCGGCGCCTGGGTAGACAACGACACCTGCCTCGCCACCATCGGCAAGGTGTATCGCGAGCACGGCTACCTGCTCGACCCGCACAGCGCGGTGGCATGGAAGGTCGCCGCGGAGCTCGGCGGCGAGGAAGCTCCGGTGCTGATCGCCAGCACCGCGCACTGGAGCAAGTTCGCGGCCGACGTCGTCCGCGGCCTGCGCGGAATCCCCGCCGGCGCGCCGATCCCCGGCGAGTCCGACGAGCTGGCGCTGCTCGACCGCGTCGTCGAGCTCGCGCCCGGCGCCTCCATCCCGCCGCAGCTCGCGGCGGTCCGCTCGCGGCCGCGCCGCTTCGACGCGCGCGTCGCCGGCGGCCGCGAGGCCGTGGAGACCAGCCTGCGCGGCTGGCTCGCCCGGGACTGAGCGGCCTGCGATGAACGCCAGACGGGGGACGGGGGCGGCCCCACCCGCGCCGCCCCGCGCGCCCGCTTCCACGCCGACCCCCGTCTCGACCGTCCCCGCGCGCTCGAGCCTCGTCCTGCTCACGCTCATCCTCGTCGCCGCGGTCGCCAACCTCAACCTGGCGGTGGCCAACGTCGCGCTGCCGGACATCGGCAAAGCCTTCGGCGCGTCGCAGACGCAGCTCGACCTCGTGGCCGTGGCGTACTCGCTCGGCTTGGCCGCCTCGGTGCTCTACTTCGGTGCCATCGGCGACCGGTACGGGCGCAAGCTGCTGCTAGCACTCGGCATGGTGCTCTCGCTGCCCGCGGCGCTGATCGCCGCGTTCGCGCCGTCCGTCCCGGTGCTCATCGGCGGCCGCGTGCTCGGCGGGCTCGCGGCCGGCATGGCCTACCCCACGACGCTCGCCCTCATCACGGCGCTGTGGTCCGGCCCGGCGCGCACCAAGTCCATCGCCCTGTGGTCCGGCGTCGGCGGCGCCATGTCCGCCCTGGGCTCGCTGATCGCCGGAGCGCTGCTCCTGCACTTCTTCTGGGGCTCCGTCTTTCTGGTCACGATCCCCATCGCGGTGGCTGGGCTCGTGCTCTCGCTGTTCCTCGTCCCGGCCCACGTCAACGAGGCGACGGAGCCCGTCGACAACATCGGCGGCGTGCTCTCGATCTTCTTCGTCGCCGCGCTGGTGCTGGCCATCAACTTCGCACCCGAGCCCGGCATGAGCACGCGCACGCTCGTGCTCGCCGGCGTCGCTCTCGCCGCCGGCGCGGCGTTCTTCGTACGGCAGCGCCGCGCCAGGAACCCTCTCTACGACCTCAAGGTCGCGGGGCGGCGTCCGTTCTGGGTAGCGGCGCTCGCCGGCATCATCGTCTTCGGCACGCTCATGGGAGCGCTGTTCGTGGGGCAGCAGTTCCTGCAGAACGTGCTCGGCTACTCGACGCTCAAGGCGGGCGCCGCGATCCTCCCCGCGGCCCTCTTCATGGTGATCGCGGCCCCGGTCTCGGCGCGGCTCATCCTGCGTTTCGGCTCGCGGATCACGCTGCTCGCCGGCGACGTCTTCTGCCTCCTCGGCTTCGTCGTCATGCTGGTGCTGTGGACCGAGACCAGTCACTACTGGCAGGTCGGCCTCGCCTTCGCGTTCGTCGGCATCGGGGTCGGCCTCGCCGGCACGCCGGCCGCACGCGCGCTCACCGGCTCGGTGCCGGTGCGGCGCGTGGGCATGGCGTCCGGCACCGCCGACCTGCAGCGTGACCTCGGCGGCGCCATCATGCAGTCCATCCTCGGCGCCGTCCTGGCCGCCGGCTACGCGGCTGCGTTCGCGGCGGCCATCGCCTCGTCGCCGAACGGCAAGGGCGTCTCCCAGAGCGTCCAGGCCGAGCTGCAGAAGTCGTTCGCCGGCGCCGCGGCCGTCGCGCAGCAGTACCCGCAGTACGCGGCCCAGATCACGGCGGCGGCGAAGACCTCGTTTCTGCAGGGCGCCAACTGGGCCTACGCGGCGGGGATCGTCGCGATGCTCGGCGGCCTGGCGCTGGTGTTCTTCCTCTTCCCGAGGAAGGAACGCGAGCTCGAGCTCCTCGCCGGCTACCAGGCGGAGAACGCGCGCGCCGACGCGTAGGGGCCGCGGGACTCAGGGCCCCGCGTCCAGTCTGCTGCGGCGGGCTGAGTTTGAACGCCTTGCTTCTCGGGACGGCATCACTCATGGGCTTAGTGGGTAGGTTGGCGCCACCAGAAACCGAGACCGGGAGAGGATTCCAGCCATGGGACCAGTCGAGTACCTCGTCGTCGCCTTCCCAGGCAACAAGTTCAACGGTGACATCGTGCCGGCGCTGGCCGAGCTCACCGACAAGGGCATCATCCACATCATCGACCTGGTGTTCATCAGGAAGGACGCGGACGGCAACGTGGCCGCGGCCGAGCTCGAGGACCTGCCGGCCGACGTGGCGGCGGCGTTCGAAGGCGTCGACGGCGACGTCAGCGATCTCGTCAACGCGGAGGACATCGCTTTCGCGGCCGAGGGGCTCGATCCGGACAGCTCGGCCGGGCTGCTCGTGTACGAGAACGTATGGTCCTCGAGGTTCCGCGACGCGGTCGTCGGCTCCGGCGGCCAGCTTCTCGATCGCGGGTACATTTCGGCGGAGACCATCGAGGCGGCCCTGGAAGCAGCCCAGGCCGGCATCGGCTGACCGGCGTCTGACCGGCGTCTGACTGACCAGCGAAAGGAAGTCCGATCATGCGTGGACGAGGGAGAGGACCCGGCCGTCGCGGCCCCGGCCTGATGGGCACGGCGGCGAGGACGGCGGTGGTCGCCGGGACGGCGACCGTGGCCGTCAAGGCGACCAGCAACGCGATGGGCGGCGGCCAGAAGAAGCAGGCCGAAGCCGCCCAGAACCAGCAGATCGCGGACCTGCAGACGCAGCAGGACGCTCTGGCGCAGCAGCAGGCGGCGGCCCAGGCGGCGCCCGCACCGGCCGCGGCTCCCGCGGGCGGCGGCCTCGACGACCAGCTCGTGCAGATCCAGAAGCTCTCGACGCTGAAGGAGCAAGGCCTGCTCACCGACGAGGAGTTCACGGCCAAGAAGGCGCAGATCCTCGGCATTTGATCCGCTGAGGTCGCGCCGCCGCGCCGTGGCTCGCGGTGTCAGGCGGCCCGGGAGATGGTGGAACCACTGTCTCCCGGGCCGTTACGCGTTTGAGGCCTGCCCGCGGCCCTCGGGGCCCCACGGTGGCTCCGCGCCGCTGTTGGGTAGGCTGGCCTCGAACGCGACTAAGGAGCGTGACCGGTTGGCGAACCCAGCAGCACAAGACGCGGCGGCGGCGCCGGAGACCCACGCCGGGCAGGAGACTCAGGCGGCGCCGGAAGCCCACTATCCGCGCGGCCTGTACCTGCACGTCATCGTGGTGTCGCTCATCGGCGGGTTCGCCGTCATGGGCTGGTTCGTCCTCTACGACTGGCTGAACAAGCTCATCTGGGACAACAGCTACGTCACCGCGCACGCCTGGATGTTCGCCGTCATCTGCCTGCCCTTCTCGCTGCTCGTCGGGCTGCTCGTGAAGTACGCCAAGGCGCCGAGCAACCTCGACGGCTCGATGCTCGACAGCCTCACCGGCGACGTCATGGCGCTGAAGTGGAAGGACCTGCCGGCCACCGTCGCCACGTCGCTCGCCTCGCTGTTCTCCGGCGCCGTGCTCGGCCCCGAAGGCGCCATCGGCAACATCGCCAGCAAGGTAGCGGCGATGTACTGCGACCTGTTCAGGATCCCGGCCGACCGCCGCCCCAAGCTCATCTTCGCCAGCGTCGCCTCGGGCTACAACGGGCTCCTCGAGAACCCGGTGTTCACCGCCGTGCTGGGCACGGAGATCGCCGGGACCAGAGAGCAGGGCCTCTCCACCCTCCCGGCCGCCTTGATCGGCGGCGGCGTCGGCTACGGCGTCTTCCTGCTGCTACACGAGGCCGGGTTCGCCAACTTCCTGCACCTGCCGCCGGTGCAGAGCTTCCGCGTGGTCGACGCGGTCCTCGTGGTCCCGCTCGCGCTGCTCGGCCTCGCGCTCGCCATCCTCACGGCAGCCTTCATGAAGGTCTCGGCGGCGTTCTTCGAACGCTTCAAGGAGCGCGTCGTGACGCGCGCGCTCATCGCCGGCGCGATCTTCAGCGTCGTCGGCGTGTTCGCGCCGGTCGTCATGTTCTCGGGCGAGACGCAGGTGCAGACGGTCATCAAGGGCGCGGCCGGCTACGGCATCGCCCTCCTGCTCGCGATGGCGCTGGGCAAGCTGGCGCTGATGTCGGTGGGCTTCAAGAGCGGCTTCCTCGGAGGGCCGACGTTCCCCGTGATCTTCGCCTCGGTGAGCGTGGCCCTGGCGATCGGCATCGTCTTTCCGAGCATGCCGATCGCGATCCTCGTCGCCGGAGTCATGAGCGGCGCGGTGTACGCTTTGTTCCGCACGCCGCTGATGGTCGTCCTGCTCACGACCTTCATGCTGGACGCCCGGCCGGACCTCATCGCCCTGATCGTGCTGGCGGTGGCGACGGTCATGATCGCCATGCCGCCGCTTCAGCAGCGCATGGCGGCGCGGCAGACGAAGACGGAGGCCGGCGGCCCGCCCGGCGCAGCGCCGCCGGCGCCGGCCGCATGAGCGCTTCTCCGATCCGACGGTAGAACCGACGAGGGGGATTACTGGCATGGCAGACAAGGCAGACAAGGAGCGCAGGGTCATCGGAGCCACGATCGGCGGCGCAGCCGGCGGCGCCATCGGAGCGATGCTCGGCGGCCACGTCGGGTGCTCCATCGGCGCCGGCGTGAGCTCCCTGGTCGGGCATCTGGTGGAGCACCGCTTGCGGAAGCTGGCGGCGCGGCGCGGACTCGGCGCCGGAGCCGGCACGGCGGCGCTGACGCGCTGAGACCGGTGATCGAGCCGATCCCCGGCGCCGCGGGCGCGCCGCGGCTCACCTACGTCGGCCACGGCACCGTGCTCGTCGAGATGGACGGCGTGCGCCTGCTGACCGACCCGGTGCTGCGCCGCTGGATCGGGCCGCTGCTGCGCCGCGGCCCGCTGCCCGGCGCCGAGGCGACGCGCGACCTCGACGCCGTGCTCATCACGCACCTGCATCCCGACCACCTCGACGCCGCCTCGCTGCGTCTGCTGAGGGGCGACCCGGTGATCCTGGTCCCCGCGCACGGCGTCGCGTACCTGCGCGAGCGCGGCTTCCGGCGGGTCCTGGGCGTGACGCGCGGCGACGAGACCGCCGTGGGGCCGCTCGTCGTCGCGGCGACCAAGGCGGACCACTCCGGCCGCCGCCACTCGACCGGCGGCAAGGGCGAGGCCCTGGGGTACGTGATCCGCGGACGGCGGTCGATCTACGTCGCCGGCGACACCGGCCTCTTCCCCGGCATGAAGGACCTCGAGCCGGGGCTCGACGTCGCCTGCCTGCCCATCGACGGATGGGGGCCGCGGCTGCCGGAGGACCACCTCGACCCGCTGCGCGCGGCGCAGGCGCTCGCGATGCTCGCGCCGCGCATCGCCGTGCCCATCCACTGGGGCGCTTACTACCCGCCCGGGCTCGCCGAGGTGTGGCGCGGGCGGCGGACCATGCCCCCGCGCGTCTTCGCCGGCCACGCGGCGCGCCTCGCCCCGCGGGTCGAGGTGCGCGTGCTCGAGCCCGGAGAGGGGTTCGAGGTGCTGCCGGGGGCGCAGCCGCCGGCCGGCTAGGCGCCGCGCGAGCCGGCGGCGCCCTGCAGCGCCCGCCGCCA
>Ga0194052_1001871_pt1 | contig 11853 bp, 12 predicted proteins | sample SepL226m_MetaG_FD_160117 | JGI IMG/M metagenome (GOLD analysis project Ga0194052, IMG submission 160117) | Anoxic zone freshwater microbial communities from boreal shield lake in IISD Experimental Lakes Area, Ontario, Canada - Sep2016-L227-6m | ecosystem: Environmental > Aquatic > Freshwater >... | reverse complement strand
GGCAAAAACCCGGCCTTCAGTCCCCGGAGAAGCTCTCCGCCAGACACAATATCCAGCCCACTTCCCAGATTCGCCAAAAGTTTGAGGACGGCCATGCTGGTATTGGCCTTGGCCGAAAAACATACCAGCCGGTCAAGCCCCTCAAACGCATCGTTAAACGCCTTGAAATGCCGGGTCAGCGTTGCGTGGCTGTAAATATAAAGCGGCGTTCCCACCTGCTTAGCAATGGCTTGGACCGGAACATCCTCACAATACATTTCGTTGTCATGATATTGAAAATAATGCATGCCTACTCCCCTTCCACCACCACCACGTTTGAATCCTTGCCTGCAAGCCCCGTCGAATAGCAGATAACCTTATACCGGTAGCGGTATCCGCTTTCTATCGTATCCCTATATACTATTACAGATGCTCCGTCCTGCCCTTCCATGAAGGGAACATCTGCTACCCGATGAAACAGAAACGGACAACCGCTGCAGCCTTCGGAAATCAACTCTGACGCGCGAAACACGCCAAACCCGGTTATTTGCTCCGACCCGTAAAGGGCTGTCGAAAAAGACCATATCAGTTCAACCTGATTCCCGGTTAACTGAACACGAAGATCCGTAACCGGTTGCGGCGGAACCTGCCGGGGCGCAGACGGCATTTCTTTTCTGCCGCATCCCAAAATACAAAGACACGGAATCATTGCCGCAATCAGGAGCATGATCGAAAACCGGCTGACCGGTATCCTCCCCAGGATCATGGACACACGGACTCCGACAGGTGCTGTCTGGCTGCTTGAATGGCTGCCTTGACATTCTCCCCAGCCGTCCCTCCAAAAGATGTCCGTCGATTGATCATCTGTTCCGGTGTAAGGATGCCAAATATATCTTCTGCAATCAGCGTCGAAAAGGACTTCATCTCCTCAATCGTCAGCTCATGGAGTTCTTTTTTACAGTTGGACGCATATCCCACAGCCTTTCCAACGCAACTGTGCGATTCGCGGAAAGTCATTCCCTTGGTGACCAGATAATCCGCCATGTCCGTTGCGTTTAAAAACCCAGTAGTTGTTGCCTGATATAGAATTTCCTTGTTGATCTTTATTTTGGGCAGCATGGCTGTGTAAATCTCGATGCAGGCTTTTAATGTATCCACGGCATCAAACAAGGCAGGCTTATCTTCCTGCATATCCCGATTGTAAGCCAGAGGAAGAGACTTCATGAGGGTGAGAAGCGCAAACAGATCGCCAAAAACCCTTCCGGATTTTCCGCGGACCAGCTCCGGCACATCCGGGTTTTTTTTCTGCGGCATGATGCTGCTGCCGGTTGAAAACGCATCAGGAAGCCCAATAAAGCCGAATTCGGTGGAAGACCACAGAATCATTTCCTCGGAAAGCCTGCTGAAATGAACCATGGCAATGCTGGCGCAGGAAAGAAATTCCAGCATAAAATCCCTGTCCGAAACCGAATCAATGCTGTTGCCCGAAACCTCCGGAAACTGAAGCAGGGCGGCGGTATAATGTCGGTCAATCGGATATGTTGTTCCGGCAAGAGCGGCGCTTCCCAGAGGCATTACATTTATCCGCTTCAAGGCATCGCAGAACCGCGCCCGATCTCGTGAAAACATCTCGTAATAGGCCAGCAGATGATGCGCCAGCAGAACCGGCTGAGCACGCTGAAGATGGGTATATCCTGGCATGATAACATCCAGATTCTCCTCCGCCAGAGACACAAACACCGTGTTCAAAGCGTCCAGAAGCCGGATGATGTTGCGGGTTTCCTCCCGGAGAAACATTCGGGAATCCAGCGCCACCTGATCATTTCTGCTTCTGGCCGTATGCAGCTTCTGTGCAACCTTGCCAACTCCCTGAAAAAGCCGGTTTTCAATGTGCATGTGGATATCTTCCAGGCCGTGATCAAATAAAAATTTGCCCCGCTGGATTTCCCGTTTGATGGCGCCAAGCCCTTCGATCAGCTTTTCGGCCTCTTCGTGCGTAATGATGGAGACATGGGCCAGCATCTGACAGTGGGCGATACTACCATCAATATCGAATGCGTATAGCCGCTTATCCACATCAATTGACGAGGTGAAAAGTTCAACACTCCTATCGGTTTTTTCCGCAAATCTTCCTTCCCAGGGCTTTTCGATCATGTATATCCTCTTTAAAACGAAATGATTTATACTCTGTCGTCGTTATCCTAATTTAAGCATATTCTGGATTCTTAGCCTGAGAGCATTGAGCCGGATAAATCCTTCGGCATCCTTCTGGCGATACACAGAATCATCTTCAAATGTTGCAAAATCAACACTGTACAAGGATCTGTCCGATTTTCTTCCCAGAACCCGACAGTTGCCCTTATACAGCTCAAGTCGCACCACGCCGCAGACATTCTTCTGCGTGTCGTCAATCAGATTCTGAAGCAGGCGCATTTCCGGAGAAAACCAGAACCCATAGTACACTATTTCCGCATATTTGGGAATCAGGGAATCCCGCAGATGCATGACTTCCCGATCAAGGGTAATGGATTCCATAGCTATATGGGCGGCTCTTAAAATGGTTCCACCCGGCGTTTCATACACGCCACGGGATTTCATGCCAACAAACCGGTTTTCAACGATATCCGCCCGGCCGATGCCGTTGCGGCCGCCAAGCCGGTTCAACTCCCGGAACAAGGTAGCAGGAGACATGGCCTGGCCGTTTACTGCAACCGGATTTCCCTGATCAAAGGTAATCTCGATAAATTCATGCTCATCTGGCGCATCCTTGGGGGACACCGACATCGTATAGATATCATCGGGCGGTGCAGCCCATGGATCTTCCAGAATGCCGCCTTCATAGCTGATATGCAGCAGGTTCGCATCCGAGCTGTAGGGCTTTGAAGGGGTTGTTGGAACCTTGATTCCGTGCTGACTGGCAAACTCCATCAGGGCGGTTCGGGAAGTTAGTCGCCATTCCCGCCAGGGAGCTATGATGCGAATGTGCGGATCCATCGCAAAATAGGTCAGCTCGAAGCGCACCTGGTCATTGCCTTTTCCGGTTGCCCCGTGGCTGACGGCATCCGCAGATTCAATTTTGGCGATTTCCATCTGTCTTTTGGCGATCAAGGGTCTTGCCAGGGATGTCCCGAGAAGATACTGACCTTCATAGATGGCGTTTGCCCGGAATGCTGGAAATACATAATCCTTTACAAAGGTTTCGGACAAATCTTCCATATATGATTTGGATGCGCCTGTGTTAAAAGCATTTTCCCGGATCTGATCCATATCCTCATCTTGTCCGATATTGGCGGAAAATGTCACAACTTCGCAGTGATAGGTTTCAATGAGCCATTTTAAGATGACCGACGTATCCAGACCGCCCGAATAGGCCAGCACGACTTTTTTAATCTGATCAGACATGGTAACTCTCCTTAATCTATTGAAAAAACCGTTAACCGTTGACGGTGAACGGTCAACGCTCTTGTGTCGGCTGGTCAACGGTTTTTAATCATAACCGCTTCGAGAATGGCCTTGTTTATATGCATTTTATTTTCAGACTGATCCCAGATCACCGGAAGGGGGTTGTCCATCATTTCCTCGCTGATTTCCTCGCCCCGGTGCGCCGGCAGACAGTGCATGACAATGGCATCGCTCCGTGCGTGACTAACCAGTTCCCTGTTCACCTGGTAGGCTTTAAATATCTTTTTTCGTGAAAAGTGCTCGCTTTCCTGACCCATACTGGCCCATACATCCGTATAAATTACATCCGCCTCATGCACCGCCTCAATGGGATCGGAAATCACGCGGATGCTTCCGACACCGATATCCAGAGCCCGCTTGAAAATGGTGGTATTTGGATAATATCCTTCGGGACAGGCCAAAACAAGATTCAGCCCCAGCGTAGCTGCGGCGTTAATCCAGGAATGAGATACGTTGTTGCCGTCCCCGACCCAGACAATCTTCAGTCCCTCATATCCGCCCTTGTATTCAATAATGGTCATCAGATCGCTCAGCACCTGGGTCGGGTGGTAAAGGTCCGTCAACGCATTTATGACCGGAATCGTTGAATAGGCTGCAAAGCCTTCCAGAAGATCCTGAGAGAACGTCCTGATGGCAAGGGCATCCAGATAACGGGAAAGCACTCTGGCGGTGTCCATGACAGGCTCATCCCGGGAAATCTGGGTATCTTTGGAGCTGATAAAAATCGGTGTCCCTCCCATTTGAATCATGGCGGTCTCAAACGAAACCCGCGTTCTCGTGGAAGGTTTATCAAATATCAGTCCCAACGATTTCCCAGCAAGCAGGGTTTCCCGAATTCCTTTTTTTCGCCGATCCTTTAATTCAATGGCTCTTTTAAACAGGGTATCGCAATCTGATTTCGTCAGATCCAGCAGTGTCAGCAAGTCTTTTTTCAATGCTTCACCTATGATTTATTATAAAATTCCATCCAGGCAAAGGATCAGTTGATCGATTTGCGCCTTCTGAACAATCAGCGGAGGGATAAACCGCAGGGTATTGCCTTGAACACAATTGATCACAAATCCTTTTTCCAGGCAGGCCTGAACCAGCGGAAGGCCGTCGATGTTCAGTTCCATTCCCAGCAGCAAGCCCAGTCCGCGAACATCCACGACAGAATCATGGCGGCTTTTTAGTTCCAGCAATCGCTCCTTAAAGTACTGTCCAACTTCCGCGCAATGCCCGATGATGTTCTCCTGGTCAAGAGTTTTCAGAACACAGAGGGATGCAGCGGTTACCAGCGGTGTTCCGCCGAACGTCGAGGCATGGGATCCGGGAACAAACGAAGCAGCCACGAATTCTTTCGCCAGCATGGCCCCGATGGGAAGGCCATTGGCAAGGGCCTTGGCAAGGGTCATGATATCGGGTTCAACCCCGAAATGTTCGTAAGCAAAGAGCTTTCCGGTCCGGCCAACTCCAGTTTGAATCTCATCAAAAATCAGGAGGGTTCCGGTTTCATTGCAGAGCCTGCGAATATTTTGAAGAAATTCCGGATCGGCGACGCGGATGCCGCCTTCTCCTTGAACCGGTTCCAGCAAAATGGCGCATGTCGATGCGCTGATTTTCTCCTTTATGGCCTGAAAATCATTGAACGGAACAAAATCAAACCCTTCGAGAATGGGTGAAAACCCCTGCTTGATTTTGTCCTGGCCGGTCGCAGAAAGGGTTCCCAATGTTCTGCCATGAAAGGACTGGACCATGGAAATAATCCGGTATCTGTCCGGCTCTCCTTCGTCCTTGAAATATTTTCGGGCCAGCTTGATGGCTGCTTCGTTAGCTTCGGCCCCGCTGTTGCAGAAGAAGACCCTGTCTGCAAAACTGTGATCAATTAACCAGGCTGCCAGTTCGGTCTGCGGAATCGTATAATAGAGATTGGACACATGAACCAGGATCTCGGCCTGTTCACGCAATGCATCTGAAACTGCGGGATGGGCATGGCCAAGATTGCACACAGCGATGCCCGCAACAAAATCCAGATAGGACCGGCCTTCGGTATCCCACAGGGTACAGCCACTCCCCCTTGAAAACACAACCCGAGTCCTTTTGTAGGTTGTGGCCATCACTCCGTCGGCCTGAACCATCCATTTGCCGGTATCCCCGGTATCCCCGTTTTCTGTCTGTTCACTTGTCATAACGTAACCTCTGTTCCAATGCCTTTGTCTGTAAAGAGTTCCAGCAGCAGCGCATGCCGCCGGGTACCGTTGATAATATGCACTTTCTGCACCCCATGTTCAACCGCATCCAGGGCGCATTCCACCTTGGGAATCATCCCGCCGGAAATGGTTTTTTCCTGCATCATGCGATGGGCGATTTCTGCGTTCAGCGAGGGAATCAGGGTGCCGGAAGCATCCAGAATGCCATCCACGTCGGTCAGCAGAATAAGACGACCGGCAGTCAGCGCCATCGCCACATGGCTGGCCACAATATCCGCGTTGATGTTGAAAGTTTCGCCTTCAACGCCGGCGCCCACCGGCGCAATTACCGGAATAAACCCATGCTGGGTCAGGGTATGAATGATTTCAGGGTTGATATGTGTTACTTGCCCCACCAGACCAGGATCAATGATTTCCGGTGGGCTGTTTTCATCCGGCTGATAGACGATGTGCAATTTTTCCGCCGTGATTAGCCCGCCGTCCTTGCCGCTCAAGCCCACTGCTTTGCCGCCTTGCCGGTTGATCTGGGCCACTATAGCCTTGTTCAGCTTTCCGCCCAGTACCATTTCCACCACATCCATCGTAGGCTCATCGGTCAGCCTCATGCCGCGAACAAATTGTGGACAGATGCCCATGCTATCCAGTACCAGGTTGATCTGCGGCCCGCCGCCATGAACGACAACCGGATTCAAGCCAATAAATTTCATCAGCGTAATATCCTGAGCAAAATCCGCTTTAAGCTGCTCATCCACCATGGCATGGCCGCCATATTTGACCACCAGGGTCATTCCGGAAAACCGGCGTATGTAGGGCAGGGATTCAACCAGGATATCTGCGACATTCGGGGTCATTATGAATTCCTTTCGCCTTCAGCCTATAATATATACCGGCTAAGGTCTTCGTTGCTTTGAATGGCTTTCAGCTTGGAATCCACATGATCGCCGTCGATAACTATCTTTTTTTCCTGCAGATCAGGCGCATCGAAAAGAATGTCGTCCAGAAGACATTCCATCAAGGTGTGCAGCCGCCTGGCACCAATGTTTTCGGTCATGGTATTGACTTCTTCTGCAATTGCGGCAATGCGTTCGATGGCGCTGGTTTCAAATTGCACATCAACGCCTTCGGTTTTCAGCAGCTCCGTGTACTGAAGTACCAGAGCATTTCGAGGTTCGGTCAGAATTCTGAAAAAATCCTGCCGGTTCAAAGAGTCCAGTTCCACCCGAATGGGAAAACGGCCCTGAAGCTCCGGAATCAGGTCCGAAGGCTTGATGGTATGAAATGCGCCGGATGCGATAAACAGAATGTGGTCGGTTTTGACCGGACCGTACTTGGTGGTAACGGTAGAGCCTTCTACAATTGGCAGCAAATCCCGCTGCACCCCTTCGCGGGAAATGTCCGGACCATGACTGCCGCTTTTCCCGACAATCTTGTCAATCTCGTCCAGGAAAATGATTCCGGACTGTTCCACTTTTTCCTTGGCCTGCCGAATCACCTTGTCCATATCAATCAGGTTCTGAGCTTCTTCCTGAGAAAGAATATCCAGGGCTTCCGGAACCTTGATCTTTCTTCGCCGGGTATTCTTTGGCAAAAGCCCGCCCAACATATCTTTGAAATTAATGCCCATTTCTTCCATGCCGACATTGGAAAAAATTTCCACAGTGGGCATGGATCTGTCGGGAACATCCAGATCCACATAACGGCTGTCCAGCTTTCCGGCACGCAACATGCCGCGAAGTTTTTCACGGGTTGAAAACGATTCATCCGTTCCCGTGGTCACCACCTCAAGCTGGGGCTCCTTGGCGGTTTCCCCCTGCTGAAGCCTGGGTTTGGGGGGCAGCAGCAAATCCAGCATTCTTTCTTCGGCTACGGCTCTGGCTTTGGGTTTGATGACTTCCTGCTCCCGGGTTTTCAGCAAATTGATGGTCAGCTCCAGCAGATCCCGAATCATGGATTCTACATCCCGACCAACGTAACCAACCTCGGTAAACTTGGAGGCTTCAACCTTGTAAAACGGAGAGTCCGTCAGTTTGGAAAGCCGACGGGCGATTTCAGTTTTCCCCACGCCGGTGGGTCCGATCAGTATAATGTTTTTCGGAGCGATTTCATCCCGAAGGTCTTCCGCAACCTGCTGCCTGCGCCAGCGATTTCTCAGGGCAATGGCAACAGAACGCTTGGCGTTATGTTGCCCGACAATGTATTTATCCAGCTCTATTACAATTTCAGATGGTTTAAGTGAATTCATGGGCTATCCAAAATAAAATGATGAATGGTGAGAAAAGATAATTATGAATCACGAATTACAAGGGGTGTCGGCATAATTCATAATTCTTCAACAGTGATGTCAGTATTGGTGTAAATACAAAGAGAGGCTGCAATCGCCATGGACTTCTCTACAATTTCCCGGGGTTCAAGGAGTGAATGCCGCACAAGCGCCATGGCCGCAGCCTGAACGATTGCGCCCCCGGAGCCTATGCCGATCACGCCCTCATCAGGCTCTATAATATCGCCGTTTCCGGAGAGCAGAAAAGTCCGGCTTTCATCAACGGCAATCATCATGGCCTCCAGCCGCCTGAGATATTTATCGGTTCGCCACTCTCTGGCCAGCTCGACTGCGGCCCGGGTAAGATTGCCGTTGAACCGTTCCAGCTTGCCTTCAAGTCGTTCGGAAAGATGCAGGGCATCCGCAGTTGCTCCTGCAAACCCCACGATAATTTTTTCGTTATAGATTCGCCTGACTTTTTTGGCCTTATGCTTGACAATGGTGGTACTAAGCGTTACCTGGCCATCGCCGGCAACAATCACCTTCCCCTTGTGTCGAAGCGCCAATATTGTCGTTCCGTGAAATACCAATTGAGTCACCTTACTTTCTTGGATGCGCCTTGTCGTAGGTTTCTATCAGCTTTGCCATGCTCACATGCGTATATTTCTGGGTAGTGGATAGCCGTTTGTGCCCCAGAAGTTCCTGCACAATCCTTAAATCAGCGCCAGAATCCAGCAAATGCGTTGCAAAACTGTGCCGTATTGCATGAGGAAACACCGGCATGGAAAGATTGCATTTCAGCGCCCATTTATCCAGAATACGGGCAACCGACCGGGATGTCAGCCGGCCGTTGCGTAGATTAAGAAACAATGGTCCATTTTCATAAAATCCGATGCCGGCCTGACGTGTCAGATGCTCCCGGTATGCTCTCAGCGCAGCCAGCGCTTCTTTTCCAACCGGTGTGATCCGTTGTTTGTTTCCCTTTCCGCAGACCCGAACCACAAACTGGTCAAAATCCACATCATGGACATCCATGGCGGTAAGCTCAGAGACGCGAAGTCCTGCCGAATACAACATTTCCAGTATGGCGCGATCTCTGTGACCAGAAAGCGAATCCGCAGAAACCGAATCCAGAAGCCTGAACATCTCATCAATGGGAAGAAATACCGGGATTGGGCTTTCGGCGCGGGGATTCGATATCATCTCTGTCGGACTCGCATCCATTACGCCCTGTCTGACGAGAAACCTGAAAAATGACCGGATAGCCGAAAGCTTCCTGCATATCGACGTCTTTGTGTTTGATTTATAAAGAAAGCCGATGTGCCGTCGTATCGCCAGTGCATCCAGGAGTTCAATCGGGACATCCTGAATATTCTTCTCCAGGAACACTGCACTGCGCGAAACAAATTCCTCAATATCGTATGCATAAGCCCGGCAAGTATTGGCGGAGTATCCTTTTTCAGAAGAAAGGGCTTCGATGAAATGCCGAATCAGCGAATTTACGGAACTCAATTCACGGGGTTTCCTCTTTCCAATTGATCAGCGAATGGATGTCTTTCCAGGAACCGACTTCATGAAACGGATGAATTTTGCGATTCCAGGGCTGCCTGAAAACGACCGGTTCAACACCCGCATCTTTTAACTGGAAACATGTCTCCAGTCGGTCCTCAACAAAATAAGCAACCTGATGATCTCGCAGAATATCTGCTTTGGCGTCAAATGATCCTGTTGTTATCACCTTTATCGCCTCGGTATTCAGTGGCAGAATACCTTGAATCCAGTCCAGAATCGGACCGGTATAAGGCCGGGCGGTTACAAACAGAATCGGACTGCTGATTTTTTCAAGCTTAGTCAATACTTCCGCTGCGCCTGCCATCGGCTTCAGTGGAACAGTATAACAGCCATCCTGTATCCGTTGAATAATCGTCTCGATCAGATCCGCATCCATTTCAAGACAGTCCTTCAGCATATAACAGGTGATGTCTTCATAACGAAGATTCAGAACCTGATAGTCTGTTCTGGCAATGTCGAGAAACAGCGTCATGGTATCCGCCAAAACACCATCGAAATCAAATGCAATAGAACCCGGATCAATCATCGCGCCCCAATCCATACGCAAAGCCGCAAAGCCCGGAAAGACTCAACACATTTTCCTGGGGCGTTTGCGCCTTTGCGACAAAAAATATGGTTCCCTGCCCGCTTAGGCTTTTCGGGTCTGTTTCTTCAGGCGAATGATTTTTTTCTTATAAATCCTGGCCATTCGAAGATTGTCATCACTCACGGCGGCTGCCTGAACCACCTTCAGTTCCCGCATCTTTTTCTTGATCTCACGAACCGTGGTGTTGGTTTTTCCGGAAATTTCCTCTACAATTCCGCGGGCTTTTTTGATTTCAGTGACGAGCTCCGGCTTGTTCATCCCATACACACCCGTTAGATCAGTGGCTTCTTTGGCCAGATCTCTAAGCTCTTTTACCGTCATTTTATCAAGAGGTTTTTCTTTTTCGGCCTTCTTTTTGCTGCCTCCCATAACAACTCATTCTCCTTTCCCAAGTTAAAAGCACAAGCGGAGGCTAATCTTCTTCCGCCTCCGCATCGTAAAATTCTACTAATAATCTATTTTATTGAATACTGTCAATCGGTTTTCAATCCGCTCGGTCTGGTAAAAAGCAAAATAAGGGCTCCAGACATGCGAAACGATTGACTGCGACGCTGTAACAATGAGCATTTTTCGTTTCAAAACGGTTTTAATACTTTATCCATGTGAATCGGTACTGAAATCAGTTTTTGATCCAGCATGATCTGCTCAGTCTCCTTCCAGGCGGGGATATCAATGCTTCCGACGGCACTCTCTGGCCATGGCTTGATCAGACCGCGTGTCGCCGCCAACTGCCTTCGGATGATCTCCACCGGTGTGTCCTTGTCGAACCGCTGAAGTACGGATACCGCCTTCTCGTTGTTTTCCGGATCCACTGCATCCTGCCAGCCTTCGATCAACCCCTTTCGAAATTTATTCACAATGTCTGGTTGCTCGCCGAACATCTTTTGCGATGTAACCACGGAATTCGCCACAAACCTCACCCCGAATTCATCGGGATTGAAGAAGCTTACCCTTTCTTTGGCCTTCTCCAGCTTGTCCTGAATAATAATGCCCTGAGCATTGACATAAACCGGCCACAAATCGACCTTTCCCTCATAAAATGGCGTGTAATCGTAGCGGACACTGTACACATTTACCGATGCTTCGCTGATGCCAAATTTGGTCAGAAGGGTCCGCATAATGGTTTCATCATTTCCACCATAGGTGAGCCCCAGAGTTTTGCCCCTGACAAAAGATATTATGGCCGCCGGACTGTCGAAACTCAGCTTATCGGCTCGATACACCCATTGCAGCGGATTCACCTGAAAGAGCTGAGCAATCACGACAATCGGAGAACCCTTCGCCACAGCCCGAATCACCTGGTCTGCCGATGCAACACCAAACTGAGCATAGCCCAGCTCAATCTCCTTGATGGCATCGCGTTCAGGTCCGCCTTCCTTTACCACAACCTTAATGCCTTGTCTGGCAAAAGCCCCATACACATCTGCATAGAGATCTCCCACGACACTGGTGTTAAAAAGCCACTTCAGGCGGTAGGCTACCGGCGTCAACTCCCCACAGTCCCCGGTTCGCCCGAGCAGAAAAAGCCAGGCACCTACCCAAACAATTGTTTTGATCGATTTCCATGTCCCATGTCCCTTACTTTCACCCTTCATCATTCCCCCTAAGCCTGACACTTCTTCTGAATCACGTTCCCCACCCATTCCAGACCGGTGAGATAGAGCGATGTACCGATGCCGATCAGAAAAAGGGCCGTCAGGATTTTCGACAGATCGCTCTGATACAGCGCAGTTCGAATACTGTACCCAATGCCGGCATCCGCCGCAATGAATTCAGCAACGATGGTTCCGACCACAGCCATGGTG
>Ga0194052_1001869_pt1 | contig 11871 bp, 12 predicted proteins | sample SepL226m_MetaG_FD_160117 | JGI IMG/M metagenome (GOLD analysis project Ga0194052, IMG submission 160117) | Anoxic zone freshwater microbial communities from boreal shield lake in IISD Experimental Lakes Area, Ontario, Canada - Sep2016-L227-6m | ecosystem: Environmental > Aquatic > Freshwater >... | reverse complement strand
ACCGGGACTTCGCCCGCCTCAACGTGCCGTTCCTGCGCTTCTTCGGGGACTACTTCCCGGACTACCACAAGCCCGGCGACACCCTGAACCAGCTGGACCCCGAGCAGGTCCGCCGCATGGCCCGCCTCGTCCTCGCCACCGCCTGGCTGCTGGCCGATCGGTAACCCAGAACCAGTCCCGGGTATCGTCCAGCCTCAGACTGAAAAGCAGAACCGCAGATGTCGCAGATGGCGCCGCTGCACGCGACCAGGAGTCGCCATAGCTGGCGCAAAATAAGGAAATGGACGCTGAGGAAAACCGAGGAGCGGAGGCAGCGGAGATTGTCCCAAGTAGGGTGGGTCGGCGCCCGTCTTTGAAATCTGCGTAATCTGCGTAATCTGTGGTTCCGCTTTTCATCTCGAACGGCTAAGAAGGAACCTCCGCCGGTGAGGCTCAGCGCCCCAGGCCGGCCTCAAAGGCTCGCAGGGCGGTGTGAAAGGTCTGCGGGGCGTCCCACATGATCCAGTGTTTGGTGGCGGGGACGTGGATGATGCGGAAGGCTGGCAGCAGAGAGAAGCCATGGATGGTGAGGTTGGCAGCCTCCTTGGCAGGATCGGGGTCCAGGGGCGCCGAGGCCAGGTCCAGCACCGGCAGGCGCAGCTGGGCACGGCGGCCCCCCAGGATGTCCCCGCACATCCCCCGCAGGTAGGCCTGCAAGGCCGCTGGTGGTATCCGCAGGGCCTCGGCCACCACCTTCTTGGTCTGATCTTGGGAGCTGGTCATCAGCCCCAGGAACACCGTCAGGGTCGCGCCGGGATCCGCCCCCATGGCGATAGCCGTCGGCTCCAGGTAGGCTGCCGGGAGCGCGCTCAGGTAGCTGTCCACCAGAAGCAGCCCCCGAAAGGCTGTGGGATCTTCGAGAACAGCACGAGCGCCCACAGGGCCACCCATGGAGTGGCCGACCACCAGACAAGGGGCCAAGCCCTCCTGACGAACCAGTTTCGCCAGGTCCTTGGCCACGACGCCGAAGTCCGCGCGTCCGTCTACTTCTGCGGGCCCCGGGCTTCCCCCGCTGCCGGGCAGATCCACGCTCAGGACCGTGTGGTCCCGCGCCAGCTCGGCTGCCACCTCAGCCCAGACCTCCTTGTTCCCGCCGAACCCGTGGACCAGCAGGACTCCGGGGCCCTTGCCGAGCTTGGTGAAGGGGGGCGGGGCCGCCTGGAGGCACAGGGCCGCAAGGCAGATCAACAGGATGCGGCAGCTCATGGGAACCTCAACAATGCCCTGCCAGCATCGCAGGAATCGCAGACACCCTCTCAGGGCAGCTGCACTTCTGCATACCAGCCCTTGCTCTGGATCTTGGTGCCGTAGGGGGCGGACAGCTTCTGCATGAGGGCGATGATCTCCCCGCCCCGCTTGGTGCTGGCCAGACGGGGGACGCCGTAGAGGGGGCCTTCGTCGTCGATGGTCACAGGCAGCAGCTGGATCCGCTTCAGCTTGCCCTGGTTCATCGTCATGCGGACCATCACGGACTCCAGCACCTCGCGGGACTCCCGGCGGTCGAAGACCGAGACATTGGCGGGGCGCGGCATCTCGATGTCGCGCTGGTGAATGACGTCCGCAGGGATCCGCTCCGGGGTGCGGTACTGGTAGATGAAGTCGCCGAGGCTGTAGAAGATGGGCCGGCCCTGGTAGAGCTCGATTCCCCGCAGGACGTGGGGGCCGGTACCGATCACCAAGTCCGCCCCAGCCTCGATGGCCCGGCGGAACATGATCTGCTCGTTGGGCGGCGTGGTGTCCTGGATGCCGTAGGCGCGGTGGTGGGTCACGTCGTGGTTGTGGAGCGAGACCAGCAGGAGATCGTTGTGGCGCCGGGCCAGGACGATGTCATCCTCCATGGTCTTCACGTCGGACTCCAGGGGGCCTTCCACCTTCTCGACCTTGCCGTCCCGCACGGCGAGGATGACGGCGGGATCGATGGTCGCCAGGGAGGGTGCGGCAGCGTCCTTGCTGCGGTACTTGGCGGTCCAGTAGCGCATGTAGGACAGCAGAGCCACGCGGGTCTTGAAGCCAGCCAGTTCCAATCGGCCCGGAGCATGGGCCTCGGCCAAGGTGGTGCCGGCGCCGGCGTAGGTGATGTTGGCGTGGTCCAGGGCCTGGAGGCACTCCTTGAGGCCTTCCGGACCGAAGTCCAGGGCGTGGTTGTTGGCCAGACTGACCAGGTTGATGCCGGTGCGCGCCAGCTCCCAGCGGAAGTCCCTAGGTGCCCTGAAGTTGTAGAAGGGCCGCTGGAGGTCAGGCCGGTCGTTCAGCGAGAACTCCATGTTGCCGTAGGCGACGTCCGCCTCCTGCATGAGGCGCAGCAGGCTCGCCCGCTCCGGCTCAGTCAGGTGGCTGATCTTCTCGTTGAAGATCATGTCGCCGACAGCCGTGATGACGAGGTCGCCCGGCTCCTCCTTGAGCAACTCCCCGAGGCGGCCCGCCCAGTCGATGCGCTCCGGTTTCTCCTGAGGCTGGACGAGATGCCGGTAGACCGAGCGGGGATCATCCTTGGCGGACTCCGGCTTGGCCTGGGCGAGGGCGGGCAGCCCGCAGAGCAGCAGCGTTATGACCAGGACTCGATGGACTCGGGGCGTCCCGGGCATGGTGACCTCCTGCGGGGAATGTGGATCTGCGCAATTTTGTTTCATCCAGGTGTTTCCTGCAAAGTAATTCGATCAGCGCACCGGGGTTGCCCTGCGGCATTATCCTGGAGCCATGACCACCCATCCGGACTACTGGAACCGCATCTACGAGGACGAGGGCCGACCCGGCTGGGACATGGACCGGGCCACACCGCTGGTGGAGGAGCTCCTGGGCCTGGCCCTGCCCCTCGGCCTGCGCCCCGGCGGCGACCTGGTGGTGCCCGGCTGTGGTTACGGCCACGACGCCGTCGAGTTGGAGAGCAAAGGCTTCTCGGTCACGGGCCTGGACTTCGCCCCTATCGCGATCCAGGGCGCCATGCACCGCTACGGCGACCGCGTCAGCTGGTCCCAGGCCGACTGGTTCACCACCCACCTGGGTCCCTGGGACGCCATCTTCGACCACACCTGCTTCGTGGCCATGGACCCGGCCCGGCGGCCGGCCTATGTGGACGCCTGCGCCGAGCACCTGCGCCCCGGCGGCTTCTGGCTGGCGGCGCTCTTCCATAGTGTGAACGGGCGCCCCGGACCACCCCACGCCCTCCCCATGGCGGAGATGCGGCACCTGGCGGAAGCCCGGTTCGAGGTGCTGTACCTGGCGGAGGCCCAGCAGAGCCACCCCCGCCGGGCGGGCCGCGAGTACCTGCTGGTGGCACGCCGCCACTGAGCCAGGCTGCCGGCACAGGAACACCAAGCTTTCCGGCCCCTGTCGCCAAGGCCGTGGCCTAGAATGGATGCAACCGTACCCATTCAGGAGTCCCCCATGCGTCTGAAGGCTCTGCTGTCCGCGCTCCTGCTAACGGCCCTCAGCCTGTCGGCCCAGGACCTCGTCCGCCTGGGCAACCTGAAGTTCGCCCACTACGGCGCCGTGTCCTACATGAAGGAGCTCGCCCCCAAGTACAAGCTGAAGATCGAAGAGCGGGTCTTCCCCAAGGGCATCGACATCAACCCGGCCATCGTGGCGGGCGAGATCGACGCCAGCGCCGCGGCCCTGGACGCCGCCATCGCGGGCCGAGCAGCGGGCGTGCCGATCTACGTGGTGGCAGGCTTCGCCAAGGGCGGCGCCCGCATCGTGGTGGGCACTGGCTCCGGCATCAAGTCTCTCAAGGACCTGAAGGGCAAGAAGGTGGGCGTGGCCCGCGGCGGCGCCCAGGAGCTGCTGCTGCTGGCCGAGCTGGCCAGCGCCGGACTGACCTGGGCCGACAAGCCCGGCAAGGACGTGCTGGTGCTCTACCTCCCCTTCGCGGACCTCAACCAGACCCTGATGTCGAAAAACATCGACGCCATGTGCCAGAGCGAGCCCTACAGCTCCCAGGCCATCAACAAGAAGTTTGGCGTGGAGCTGATGAAGCCCTACGACACGCCCCTGGGCGAGCCCATCCGTGCCCTGGTCATCACCGAGAAACTCTACAAGGAGCGCCGCGATGTGGCTCAGCGCTTCCTGCTCTGCTTCGTGGAGGCCACCAAGAAGTTCATCGACGACCCCAAGACCGCCGAGAAGTTCGTGCGCGAGGTGATGTTCAAGAACCAGATCAGCTCCGAGGACTACCAGGACGCCATCGGCAACTCCCCCTTCTGCTACGACATCTCCCTGGCCCACGTGCAGGTGACCACGGACCTCATGGCCCAATACGGGGTAGGCAAGATGGCCAACCCGCCCAAGGCCGGGGACTGGGTGAAGCTGGACCTGCTCACCGAGGCAAAAAAGCAGCTGAAGATCGACGCGGCCCCCCTGCCCGCCCCCAAGAAGCCGGCCAAGGCGAAGAAGGGATGAAGGGATACCGGCACGCCGCTTCCGGCATCCTGGTCCCCCTGGCCGCCCTGGCCTTCTGGCAGATGCTCTCCACCATGGGCTGGGTGAACGCCACCATCCTGCCCTCGCCCATGGCGGTACTCGTGAAGTGGTGGGCCTACCTGCGGCCCCTGGAAGTCTTCGACCCCACCCAGAGCTCCTACCTCAAGTGGTGCTTCACCGGCGAGCTGATCCAGGACGCCATGGGGAGCCTCTACCGCGTGCTACTGGGCTTCACCATCGGCACCGGCCTCGCCCTGCCCCTGGGCCTGGCCATGGGCTACAGCCGGGTGGCCTACGGGCTGTTCAACCCGCTCGTGCAGGTGCTCCGCCCCATCCCGCCCATCGCCTACATCCCACTGTCCATCCTGTGGTTTGGCCTGGGCAATCCGCCGGCGGTGTTCCTCATCAGCATCGGGGCCTTCTTCCCGGTGCTCATGAACACCGTGGCGGGCGTCCAGAACGTGGACAGCATCTACCTGCGAGTGGGCCGCAACCTGGGGGCCAGCCGCCTCACCCAGTTCACCCGCATCATCCTGCCCGCTGCCACGCCCTACATCTTCACCGGCGCCCGCATCGGCATGGGCACAGCCTTCATCGTGGTGATCGTGTCCGAGATGATCGCCGTGAACAACGGCCTCGGCTACCGCATCCTGGAGGCCCGCGAGTACCTCTGGTCCGACAAGATCATCGCCGGCATGTTCACCATCGGCCTCCTGGGGCTCGGCATCGACACCCTCATGAGCCGCCTCAGCAGCCACCTGCTGAAGTGGCACCGCGGCCTGGAGCAGGGATGAGCGACGCCGCCACCCACATCTCCATCCAGGGCGTCCACAAGGTCTTCGAGAGCGGGGGCCAGGAGGTCCACGCCCTCAAGGCCATCGACCTCGAGATCCCCCGAGGGCAGTTCGTGTGCCTCCTGGGGCCCTCAGGCTGCGGCAAGTCCACCCTGCTGAACGCCGTGGCCGGCTTCAGCCTTGCCACGGCGGGAACCATCCTCGTGGACGGGACGGCCATCACCGAGCCTGGCCCAGACCGGGGCATGGTCTTCCAGGAGTACGCCCTCTTCCCTTGGATGACCGTGGAGCAGAACGTGGCCTTCGGCCTCGAGATCAAGGGCCTCGAGAAGGCCGCCATCGAGGCCAAGGTGGCCGAGCTCCTGGCCATGCTCAACCTCACGGACTTCCGCAAGCGCTTCCCCAAGGACCTGAGCGGCGGCATGCGCCAGCGCGTGGCCATCGCCCGAGTGCTGGCCCTGGACTCGCCCATCATGCTCATGGACGAGCCCTTCGGCGCCCTCGACGCCCTCACCCGCCGCAACCTGCAGGACGAGCTGCTGCGCATCTGGACCGAGCTGAAGAAGACCATCCTCTTCGTCACCCACAGCATCGAGGAGGCCCTCTACCTGGCGGACCGCACGGTGGTCATGACCTACCGTCCGGGCACCGTGAAGCGGGACCTGCTGGTGGATCTGGACCGCCCCCGGGACGTGGCCAGCCCCGCCTTCAACGCCCTCAAGAAGGAGCTGAGCCAGCTACTCATGGAAGAGCAGAGCCGGCACAACCAGGCCGAGATCCGCGGCGCAGCCATAGACTGAGGCCATCCACTCTCGGTGCCCCAGGCGACTGCCCTGACTCGGGCCAAACCGAACTTCGAAGCAACCGGAGGCCCCCATGCACGCAAGCCTCAAACTGAGCGCACCCCTGCTGGTCGTCCTCCTGGCCTGCGCCCCCGCCAGCACCGTACCCATCGCCTCGGTGGACTGCGGCCCCCAGCCCAGCCTCGACGAGGCGAAACGCCAGGTGAGGGTGGTGGCCGAGAGGACCCTGTGGGGGCCCAACACCGAGATCCAGGACGTCACCATCGGGGCCAAGACCCGCTGGTATAGGCACCTCACGGACCAGTGGCCGCGGTCCAGACCTGTGGGGGCAACTCTGGAAGGGTGGCTGATCACCTTCCAGGCCAAGCCGACGAAGACCCTGAATCCCTACCTCCCCTTCCGAACCGTGGAAGCCTTGGTGGACAAGGGCGGGGCCGTTCACTGGCGGACCCAGGAATCATGGACCCGGGTGGATCAGGCCAGGTGGCCCGGCCATCCCTCGTCGGCGCCTACCGCGCCACCGCCGCCCCCCGCGCCGGTGCCTCTGCCTTCGCGCCTCTAGCTGGTTCAGGCCACCGGCCCCGGTGGCAAGGCCGGGTCAGGTTCCCCGCGCCCCTTGGTGGCCAGGGCCACGGCCAGGGTCCAGAGCGGCGCCATGTTGAGGTAGGGGATCCACTCGGTCAGAAACGAGGGCAGGAAGGCCCAGTGGAAGCCCACCAGCGCCCAGAGCGCACCCATGGCCACGCAGTCCAGCCCGGCCCCCACGAACCAGCCCACGGGACCCGCTGCCTCGGCGGGAATCTGAATGGCGTCGACACTGAGCGCAACGGCCCAGGCTAAGCGAATCCGGGTCCGGCTGAGGGGTGGCTTGGGGTTCGACATCACGGCAGTCTACAGGATTTGCTCGCCAGGCTGGCTCCTCCGATAGACACTCCATCCACGGGAACCTCATGGTCCAGATCATATGGAAAGACCGCTACAACATCGGCTACGGCGAGATCGACGCCCAGCACAGGAGTCTGCTGGACCTGCTCAACGAGCTGAGCAGCCTAGTCGGCGAGCGCCAGGATCCGGCGCTGGTCGGAGCCGTCTTCAGCCGTCTCTGCGACTACGTCCGGGTCCACTTCACCACCGAGGAAAGGCTGCTCGAGGCCTGTGGCTATGCGCGGCTGGCCGACCACCGGGACCTCCATGCCCGCTTCATCGACAAGCTGCTGGAACTGAATCGCAGCTTCGATCCCACCGACCCCCACCTGCTCAGCGAGATCTCAGACTTCCTCAAGCACTGGTACCTGGAGCACATCACCAAAGCCGATCAGGACTATGCCCCCTTCCTCCAGCGCCACCCGCCCGAGAGCCCGGTCCGCGCCGTCATCTTCGACTTCGGCAACGTGCAGTACCGCTTCGACAACCGCCGCTTCCTGATGGGCCTGGCCCGGCTCTCCGGCCGTTCCGCCGAGGAGTTGAAGCGGGCGATCTACGACGACTCTTCCCTGAGCCAGGACTACGAGTCCGGGCACATCGACTCCCAGGCCTTCCTGGCGGGGGTGTCCGTCCTCTGCGGCCAGGAGCTGACCGAGGCCGAGTTCCTCCCCGTCTTCACGGACCTCTTCACGCCCATTGACAGCACCCTGGAGCTGATCCGGAAGCTGAAGGCCACCTACCGCATCGGCCTGCTGTCGAACACCAGCCCCTGGCACTATGAGCATGCCATCCGGACCAGCCCGGTCTTCCCCCTCTACGACACCATCACCCTCTCCTACGAGGTGGGGGTCGGCAAGCCGGATCCCCGCATCTACCAGGACGCCCTGGCCAAGCTGGACCTGCCGCCGGCGGCCTGCGTCTACATCGATGACCTACCGCCCTACGCCGAGGCGGCCACGAAGCTGGGGCTGATCGGCCTCACCTACACCACGCCCGTAGCTCTCATGGCCCAACTGCGCCAGCTGAAGGTGGCCTTCTGAGCCCGGCGCCCCCGCCCCTGCCGGTGGGTCCGCAGGACGGGGTGCGACCCACCCGCTCGGAACTCTTCCTGGGCTTCTTCAAGATCGGTCTCTCGGGCTTTGGCGGCGTGCTGCCCCATGCCCGGCGCCTGCTGGTGGACGACCGCCGCTGGCTCACGGACCGGCAGTTCACGGAGCTGCTCGGACTCGGCCAGACGCTGCCCGGTCCCAACGTCCTCAACATGGCCGTGGTCATCGGTGCCCGCTGCCACGGCTGGCGGGGCTCCGTGCTGGCGGGCCTCGGGCTCATGGCCGCTCCGCTGGTCATCGTGCTGACCCTGGCCAGCCTCTACGGCCGCTTCGCCCACTCGGCCCGGCTCACCCAGGCACTGGCCGGGGTCGCCGCGGCAGCGGCAGGCCTGGTCCTCGCCACGGGGGGTCGCCTGGCCACGAAGATGGAGCGCGATGCGGGGTCCCTCCTGATGGTCCTGGCCGCCTTCCTCGCGGTCTTCTGGCTGCGCCTGCCCCTCCTGGGCATGCTGGTGGTGCTGGCGCCGGTCAGCATCGGCCTCGGCTGGCACAGCCTCCGGCGTGAGCTCCAGGCCAAGCAGAGCGGGGCGCGCCCATGACCACCCCGTCCCTGACCGCACTCTTCCTGCGCTTCGGTCTTTTCTCACTCATGGCCGTGGGCGGTGCCACGGCCCTCATCCCCGAGATGCACCGCCAGGTCGTGGACCTCCATGGCTGGATGACCACCGCGGATTTCACGGCGCTCTTCGCCATCGCCCAGGCGGCCCCCGGACCCAACGTGATCTTCGTGAGCCTCATCGGGTGGAAGCTGGCCGGCATCCCGGGCGCCCTCGTGTGCACCCTCGGCATGTGCCTCCCCGCCGCGCTCCTCGCCTTCGCCGTGGGCCGGATCTGGGACCGCTTCCAGCACTCGCCCTGGCGCCGGGCCATCGAGCGCGGTCTGGCCCCCCTCACCATCGGCCTGGTGCTTGGCAGCGGCTGCCTGCTGGCCAGGGCCACCAGCACCTACTGGCAGCTCGGCCTCGTCGCCGCCGCCAGTGCTGCGCTCTCCTACTGCTCCAGCCGGAATCCCCTCTGGTGGCTGGCCGGGGCGGCCCTGCTGGGCGGCTTCGGGCTGCTGGCCTAGCGCCTGGCCTTGCCAGTGACGCGCTCGATCTCGATGCGAAAGATGGTGACGCGGGCCAGGTTCTTCTCGATCCCCTCCCGCACCTGCTCCGGGTGCTGCGCCGCGAAGCGCTGGCCGATGGCCTGGAGGGCGGCGACTCGAGCCGCCTCCTCGTGGACCTGGACGGCCCGACCGAAAACAATGGCGCTGGCGTAGCGGGTGGAGAGCTCCGCCGGCAGCACCTCCGCCTGCGTAACCACGCAGTAGGAGACCCGGGCGTCGCCCGCGAGGTTGTCGAGCTTGTGGCCCTCGGTGGCCGAGTGGAGGAGCAGCGCCCCGTCCACCAGGACATGGTTCACGGGCACCGCGTAGGGCCAGCCATCGCAACCCACCGTCGCAAGGACGCCGAACTCCGCCTGGGCGAGGAGAGCCCAGGCTTCCGCCGGCGTCAGCTCCCGCTCCCGGCGGCGCATGGGGAGGTGGGGCGCGCTCATGACCGCTTCCCGGCGATCCAGTTCAGGGCCTCCAGGGGCGTCATGCGGTTCAGGTCCAATGCCTCCAGCTCAGCGCGCAGGCCGTCAGGTTCCACCTCGAACATCGGCAGGGCGGGCTGCGAAGCCATGGGAGGCCGGGGCGGTGCCTCCGGGGCCTGGGCCAGCAGGCGCTGGGCCTTCTGGATGACGGACTTGGGCAGCCCCGCCAGCCGCGCCACCTGGATGCCGTAGCTGCGATCCGCCGGACCCGGCGCCACGCGGTGGAGGAAGTGCAGCTGCTCCTCCCACTCCTGGACCTCCACGTGGAGGTTCTGGATCCGCGAGTCCTCCGCCAGCTTGGTCAGCTCGAAGTAGTGCGTGGCGAAGAGGGTGCGCGGCGCGCCACCCTTGAGGTCCCGCAGGAATAGCGCGATGGCCTCCGCCAGGGCCAGGCCGTCCCGGGTGCTGGTGCCGCGACCGATCTCGTCGAGGATCACCAGGCTGGCAGCGGTGGCCTGGTTGAGGATTCGGGCCGTCTCGGTCATCTCGACCATGAAGGTGGACTGACCCTTGGCCAGCTGGTCCGAGGCGCCGATGCGGGTGAAGATGCGGTCCACCAGGCCGAAGCGCATGAGCTCCGCGGGCACGAAGGAGCCGCTCTGGGCCAGCACCACCAGCAGGGCCGAGGTGCGCAGGAAGGTGGACTTGCCGCCCATGTTGGGCCCGGTCACCACCGCCATAGGCTGGGCGGCGCTGAACTGCAGGTCGTTGGGAATGCACTCGCGCCCCATTCGGGCTTCGAGCATGGGATGGCGGGCCGAGACCAGGGTCAGTTCCCGCTCGTCACCCAGCTCAGGTCGGGTCCAGCCCGAGAGCCGCGCCCGCTCCGCCAGGGCCGCCAGCACATCCAGGGCGGCCACGGCCCGGGCCAGGCCTGTCAGGTCCGCGCGGTGCTCCAGCACCAGGGCCAGAAGGCGCTGGAACTGGACCGCCTCCAGCCGGGCCTGGTCGCTCTCGGCGCTCAGCAGCCGCTGCTCGAAGGCCACCAGCTTCTCGGTGGTGAACCGCTCGGCGTTGGCCAGGGTCTGCTTGCGGAGGAAGTGCGTGGGCACCGCGCCCAGGTTCGACTTCGTGATCTCGAAGTAGTAGCCGAAGACCCGGTTGTATTTGATCTTCAGGCTCTGGATGCCGCTCAGGCGGCGCTCCTCTTCCTCCAGCTCGAGCATCACCTGCCGCGCGTCCCGGGCGAGGCGGCGCACCGCGTCCAGTTCGGGGTCCACACCCTCGCGGATGACGCCGCCCTTCTCCAGGTCCAGGGGTGGTGCTTCGGCCAGGCTGTGCTGGAGGTCTCGGAGCAGCTCTCCGCAGAGCGGCGTCTCCCCGGACCAGAGGCCGAGTTCAGCCACCTCCGAGGCCCAGCCCTCATCCTGTAGGCGGGCCGGCAGCTTCTGAAGCACCGCGAGGCCATCGCGCAGCTGGCCCAGCTCCGGCGGTGAGGCGAGGCCCAGGGCCACGCGGCCGAGCAGGCGGTCCAGGTCCGGCACCTGAGTCAGCAACGTCTGGATAGGTCCCCGGCGACGATCCTCCGTGAGCCAGGCCACCTGGGACCAGCGGCGCTCCAGGGTGCCGCGGTCCCGCAGCGGCTGCTCGAGCCAGCCCTTCAGCAGGCGTGAGCCCATGCGGGTGCGGCACTGGTCCAGCAGGGCCAGCAGCGAGCCGGCACGGCCGCCGTCCATGCCATTGGCGAGCACCTCCAGGTGCCGGGCGCTGGTGGCGTCGAGCAGCGGTCCGGCGGCGCCCAGCTCGAGGCTCACACCCTGCAGATGGGCGGGCCGCCCCTTCTGGGTGGCCTCGACGTGGTCCAGCAGCGCCGCCAGGGCACCCAGGGCCGCGGGATAGGGATCCAGGCCCACGCCTTCCAGGTGCTGCCAGCCGAAGAAGGCCAGCACCTGCTGCTTGGCCCGGGAGGCCTCGAAGCGCCAGGCCGGGAGGCGGGTGCGGGCCGCCTCCAGCTCCGCCAGTTCGGGCGCGCCCTCGGCCTGGATCAGCTCCTGGGGGGCGAGCCGCTCCAGGGTGGCGTGGAGGGCCTCTTCGCCTTCACCGGGAATCACGCGCAGGGCCCCCGAGGCCAGCTGCAGCAGGGCCAGCCCCCAGGCCGAACCCACGCGATGCAGGGCGCAGAGCCAGCGGGCGTCGTCGTCCAGCCAGGTGCCGGGGGTGATGATGCGCTTGATAGCCCGGGGCAGCAGGCCCTTCACGTCCTCGGCC
>Ga0194052_1001868_pt1 | contig 11873 bp, 14 predicted proteins | sample SepL226m_MetaG_FD_160117 | JGI IMG/M metagenome (GOLD analysis project Ga0194052, IMG submission 160117) | Anoxic zone freshwater microbial communities from boreal shield lake in IISD Experimental Lakes Area, Ontario, Canada - Sep2016-L227-6m | ecosystem: Environmental > Aquatic > Freshwater >... | reverse complement strand
CGTTTGTGAAAAACATGTTTTTTGTAGCCGAGCGCGATCAGCGCGTTGACGTCGAGAAGGAATTTCACGGAAAATCGGCCAACATTTCTTTAACCCGCTCGCTGGTGAGCTTCGGAATATTCCCGCTTGCCTCAAGAACCGAAAACCCGCTGCCAGACTCCTTGACGATCCCGCCCTTTGGTCGGGCGGGAGTGATGGGTTCCAGAACAATCGCCCGGTTTTCGGCGCGGACGGAAAAAACGGTTCCTGTGGAGAGCCCGAGAGACCGCCGCAGAGCCGCGTTGAGAACCACTTGGCCTTTGGATGACAGGATTGTCGTCATAGTAAGACCGTCTTACGAAATGCGGATGGTGTCAATGGAAAAGGGAGGGAAGAAACGTGGAAGGTGAAAGTGAGGAGTGAGAGGGAAGAGAAACCTGAAAGTTGAACACCCGCGCGATAGCGCTTCGTAATGGTTAGGGAAAGTGGAGTGTGTAGCCGGGGAGGCAAACTTGAGACTTGAAACCTGAGACCTGGATGTGAGGAGTGAAGGTGAACCAGTGTGATCTAAAGCGGGGCGATTTCCAAGTCTGGCGCTACATGTCTGAAGTGGTTTTCATTGAGGGTGTGAATTTTCGAGCAGCCCATCTTTCTCGCGGTTTCGGCATGAATGGCGTCGTAGAACGAGCCTCCAGTGATCCCGCGCGAAGGGGCACCGCGAATCAGTTCAAGAAGTTCCTCCTCGCCGAGAACGCCGATGCGGAGTTTCGCCCCACAGTCCAGAACCATCTCCGCCGTGTCATGCGGGCTGATCCTGATCCGCTTGTCGCCCGAGAGGGTTGCATAAGCTTCTGCAAGGGCATGGGCCGAAGTGCAGCCGCCCGCCACAACCAGTGCGTCAGCCTCAGCGAATTTCCTACTGTTCAGAAGACAGGCTTCCACAAGCACGGAGGCATCGAGGAAAGAATTCATTGCCCCAACCGTTGACGCCTCATTTTGGAAACGGCCTCGCCACTGTCCCACCCCTCCGGCACCGATCCGGAAAAGACCAGCCGCCCACCTCTCCTCATGGAAGGACTCGGGGGGGGCTCTGCCACGGAAATCTGTGTTCTGCCTCCGAAGACTTCCAGAATCACCCGGGATCGCCCGAAAACCCCCATGGCCTCCCGAACCGACTTTGGCAAAACCAACCGACCAACAGCATCAACCGTAGCCATCACTTTCATGGCAATAACATACCAAATCCCATCGAATTGCCAAGATTATTCGCGTAAATCCCAAGGCGAGAGATGCCATTTACTCTTGGCATTTTGGGAATCGCCAGATCCCCTGTCTCGGGATGCGCAGGTCGCTTTTTCGGTTTTTTTCATCTGCTATCGGAAAGACGGAAAGTTTTCAGCGCTCAGTTTTCAGGCGGATAATCTTTGAGGTAGTCTTGGCCATGTTGCTTGAGATCAAGGACAGCGTAGTTGACGGCATCCCTGTAGTCGAGTTTTCGTAAAACACCTTTCGTCTGAGTCCGTCGTGGTGACCGAGGAAAAGGGCTATGGCTGGAGCGTCGGGATATTTTTCTTTCCTGGGAGCCTGTAAGTTTGAAAGTCACTGTCCGTGGTCCAGACCAAACCGCCGGGAGTGTCGGAGGCCAACTGCACGAGGCAGGCATCGGCGAACGAGGCGGGGAGATCGCGATACTTGATGATTGCGCGCAGCACCTCGGAGGCGCGGAGAGGGAACCCGAAAGGAAAGCTCAGCAGGCCTGGAATCCCGATGAGTTTCACGAGCATCTCCGTTCCGCGCGGGACACCTGCGAGAAGGTAGAACGTCTCGCTGAGAACCGCCTCGCAAGTGCTCCAAGGAGCGGGCAGGCGCTTGGAGCAATCCACTGCCCACCCGTGCCACTGGTCTTTCTTGTTGAGCATCGCAACAAGCACTCCGGTATCCACGATCACATGACCGGAAATCACAGCTTTTTGCGGGTTCCGTATCCTTCAAGGTGTGCCGGATTCGTGGAAAGATCCGCAGGGCCTTCGAGGGAACCGATGATCCCGCCGAGCAGGTCGAATCCGGATGGGGAGGGAAATTCTTCCTTAAGCCTGGTTGTGATCAGGCGGCCGATTGTCGTTTTCCGGGCTTCGGCCTCACGTTGAAGCCGGGCATGCATCGGCGCGTTCAGATAAAGAGAAACGTATTTGCCGGGAGAAGATGGAGTTTCTGTTGGCATACTGGAAGCATGCACTCGAACGCATATCAGATCAAGTTGTCTTTTCTACTATATTCACGCGGCATTGAGGATCTCGCAAAGCGTGTCGTTTTTTTCGGGTTCAAGACTGGTCAAGACTTGGGTAAGTCCCTGCCTATTTACTTTTTGGGATTTCACAGTCACATCACGGGAGGCTCGGTGTTTCCCGGCTGCTTTTCCTCTTCGGCGTTCTTTCACGCGCTCTCCTCTTTGTATGTCAAAGTCAAAGTTACCAGTCCTTGCCTATTGACATTTGAGGGACTGGCAGTTGGCAGTTTTCAGCGGAATGGGCATGAAGAGAAATGGAGGAGGCATGGGAGAGAGGAAAGAGAAACGCTGAAAAGCTGAAAGCTGAAACTTGAGTCCAGAAGAAAGGGGGAAATGAAAAATGGCGAATGGAGAATGCAAAACTGATCGGGAGGGGGAGTTTTATGAGGTTATCACCGCAGGACAGGGCTGCATTCGTGGCGGAATGCTGCGCGAAGAATTTCCACAACCGGAGGCACGGTGTTGAGAGGGAGTTCCCCCGGAGATTCCGATATCCAGGAACGGGCTGTCCGTTGGAAAAATTTTCACGCGCCGTTCGAGCGTCAATCCTGGTAACACCTGACGCTCCAGCGAGAGGGGTTCCACGGGCAATGAGGCGAGGAGGTAATACAGGAACGGCCGGCCCAGCACCGGCGCGAGAGGTTTCGGGACGCCGTCCACCACACCCCTCAGTCGCGTCCCAAGCCCGCCGACAAGGTTCGCGGAGTCGATTCCGGCAAGTGGAAGCGAGCGGAGCTTCATTGTGCTTGGAGCGTCATATATGGCGGCCATGCGAAGATTTTCCCGAGAGCAGTTCCAGGAGACGGCGATCAAACGAAAACTCGACCGGCCTTGAAACCCACGCCCACCGCCAGGTGGGGTGTCGGGAATTGATCAGGAAATTGAATTCGCCCGGGATGATCGCGCTGGGAACCATCAGGGCTGCCGATTTCATTTCGTCATGCCAGCGATTTCCCACTTCGCGAATGGCGTCGGCAGAATCCAGGGCATTCCAGCCAGAAGGGGGAGACTCCAGCCGCAAGATGCACGATTCCGGCAAATCGGCCGAACAGAGCACATGAGGAGCCAGCCCGTCCAAGCGTTTGTAGTGGACAAGCCGTTCGAGCGCGGCAAGAGAGACGCTCTGCGATGCGTAGTCGAGAAGCCGAGGCTTCGAGTGCCATCGTCCATCGACGACAAAACCGCTCAGCCCGCTGAACACCTGACGTTTGTCCGAAGCGTAACGCGCCAGTGCGAGCCTGCAAATTTTCACACAGGAAGGCCGTGGATCATTCCCAGGAGGAGATTTTCCACCTTGCGGGCGCCGACATCGGTTGCAAGCATGGCAAGCGGGATTCGATTTCCGAGCGAAATATCCGGAGTCTTCAGCCACCCGGAAGCGTCTTTTGTTTTCGGGAAAACCTCATGGGCCAACCGGAGCGCCCTTGCCACACGCAGGAAACGTTCCGATTCCATCGCAGAAAGCCGCTTTTTACCGCGCACCCGCAACGCCATGGTGCGTTCGGCAAGTCCCAAGCTTGAAATGAGACTTTTCCGGGAGATCTGCATCCCCCCGGTCAGGTCGCGGATCGTGGAGGACGGGAGCCCGTTTTCAATCGCCTCAATCTGTGTGAGATCAGGCGCGGCGGCCAATTGATGGAGCGTCATTTTGCTTCTAGTTGAATGCAGGATTGCACTTTTCGCAGGAAAGTCAAATTTCCATTTCTTCACACGTTCGCATACGCGCTGTTGCGCAGGATGGTGTATCCCTTTATCAACTCTCGGATTCTCCGATCCAGATCCCAACGGGGTGCCCAACCGGTCGAGAGGATGCGCTGGTTTGAGACGATGTCGTCGCGTTTATCCGGGTCTTCGCCGATCGGAGCTTCGAGGAAAACGAATTTCGGAAAATGGTTTTTGATCACGGCGCAGAGCTCCAATTTCGTGAGGTTAGCATCCTCCAATCCGACATTGTAGGCACGACTGCGCATGGACTCGAAATTCTCCAATCCGTGCAGGAAGACCCTGGCCACGTCGCGCACATGGATAAAATTACGTTTGAAATGCCCTTCAAAAATTACGACTGCCCGGTCAGTAACCGCGCGATACACAAAGTCGTTCACGAGGAGATCAAGGCGCATCCGGGGGGGCATTCCAAAGACGGTCGCCAACCGGAAGCTGATGCTGTTCTCGCGTTCAAGGACCGCCGCCTCGGCCTCGACCTTGCTCGTGCCATAAAGAGAGATCGGCTTGAGAGGGGATTCCTCGGTGCAGGGAATACCGGGCCTGCCAATTCCATATCCGCTGTTGGTAACCGGCATCAGGATGCGCTGCTCTGCCGATACCTGGCGACAGATCAACCGGACCGCATCCCGGTTTGTCGAAACCGCTCCCAGCGCATCGCGGTCGCAAAGGGTGAAAGCAGCAAGGGGAGAGGATCATGGCTGCTTCGGGTGCCTGGCATCAAAAGGGTTTAACGGCCGGGCTCCGGCTTGGCGGAGGTCAACAATGCGATGCGGGGCGACAGCCAAACCATGTGCGAGAGCTGATCCGCGGATGCCCGGCAGAGGCTTTCCTGATGCCTATTCCATCGGGGGGCGGCCTGGCTGCGAGGAATCGAGGGCGGCGGTGACTCCCGGGGTCCGCAGGGAAACCATGTAAGCCACCACGGCATCGACCTGGTCCGGAGAGAGGTTTTTTCCGTAGGCGGGCATGTTGCCTCCGCCCTGGATGACCTGCCGTATGAGTTGGTCTTTCGTCAGCCTCGCTCCGACGTCGGCGAGGTCCGGCCCGCGCTGGCCGCCGATCCCGTCAATGGCATGGCAGTTTCTGCACTGCATGGACTGGATGACCAGCGAGCCCTGAAGTTCGAGCGGCGAGCGGCCCTGGAGAAATTTTTTCGGCGTCTCAGCAGACTTCCAGGCATTCATGTCCGGCGACCAGGGCGAGGTGTGGCCGAGGTAGGTGAGCAGGCCGAGCGAGACATAGGTGAGGATCACGGTCATCACCGCAACCGGCCGCCGCCGCCAGCTTTTTTCGCCGGTCCCGTTGAAAAACGGCAGCGCGAAAAGGATGATTCCTATGATCACCGGACCGCCCAACAGCGCGACGGTCTCCATCCAGTCGGGCATCAGGGCGGCGATCGCAAAGATCCACAGGAAAAAGAAATCCGGCCGCGGCAAGGTATCAATCTGGACGGGGTTGGGAGGCCCGAGCGGGCCTTTTGGTCCGAAGAAACACGCGCAGGCCACGATTCCGAAAATAACGATGGCAGCGGCGACAAGGTCCTTGCTGATCGCTTTCGGAAAGAAGGGGACGCCTTCTTTTTTGAGGATGGCGGCATATTCTTTATCGTAGGTTTCGCGCCGAACCACCATGCCCGGCTGAGGATACTCGTTGATGCCTTTGGTGAGGACCATCCGCAGGTGGATGCTGACGAGCGCGAGAATACCGCCTGGCAGCACGAAAACGTGCAACGCGAAAAACCGGGACAAGGTGTCGGAGGCAATGATCGGGCCTCCGAGCATCATGTTCACCAACTGTTCGCCGAGGAACGGGACACGGCCCATAATGGCGACACCGATTCCCAGACCCCAGTAGGCATCCTCGTCGAACCGCATCACCTGCCCGGTAAAGGCGAGGCCGAGGGTGAGGGCCATCAGGATCACGCCGGTGATCCAGGTGATTTCACGCGGGTATTTGTAGGCGCCGAAAAGAAACACCTGCGTCATGTGGAGGAGCATGATGCCGACCATGAAGTTCGACCCCCAGTAATGGACGCCGCGCAGGAACCAGCCCAGATACTGGTGGAAGGTGAGGTATTCGAGCGTCGTGTATGCCTCAGCCGCCGACGGCACGTAAACCATGGCCAGCATGATACCGGTCACGACCTGGATCATGAAGCAGAGCAGGGTCGCGCTGCCGAAGACATAGAACCAACTGCTTGCACTCCGCGGGACGTGATGACCGGCGGTGGACTCATACAGCTTGGTCAGATGCAGACGGTCGTCCACCCACAGAAAGACCCCCCGCGCCGCATGGATCAGCTTGTTCATATCTTCTGGTTCGAAAGGTTGGGAATCACTCCGCCCATGATATAGAGATTGCCGCCCTCGACTTTCACTTCGTAGGTGTAGAGCCCGCGCGGCGGCGGCCCGGCAGCGCGGCCGCCATCCTCGTAAAACGCGCCGCCATGGCACGGACACATGAAGAGCTTGGATTCTTCAAACCAGCGCACCGGGCAGCCAAGATGGGTGCAGTTGATGGCGAATACCTGGAATTCGTTGCCCTTGATGCGGCGCACCCAGCACGGGATGTCGGCGGTTTGGCCGTCCCATTCGCGCGGCATCGGGTTAGTGTAGCTGGCAAAGCTGGTCTTGCCCTCTGGAAAATCTTCCACCGGGCCGAGCAGAATCTGCTCCAGCTTGTTCGGTTTGAAGAACGAGGAGAGGACGTATCCGACCAGCGGGATGCCGATCAGCGCTCCGGCAATGGCGTTGAGCCCGAATCCAGCCGCCAGCAGAAAGTCGCGGCGGGAGGTTTTTTTCGGCCCGGCCTCGCATGCGCAGGGTTTTGTGGGTTCTTCGTTCATGGCTGTGGAGGCTTTGCCGGTGCGAACGGCCTGCCAAATTCATTTTTCCGGTTCGAGACGAGCCACGCGGTGACGTCAGCGATGTCCGCAGCCGTCATCGGTTTTCCAGGCGATCTGTTGGAAAAATCCGGGCAACCGAGGTCCGGTCTTCCCGCGATCACGATAGTGCGCAGGTATTGGTTGCTGACCAGGGCGAGATAGGCCGGGCTAACGGTCGAGCCGGCTTTTTCGCCGCCGGTTCCCCCCGGCCCATGGCACGAAGCACAGGAAGCAGCAAAAACGTCGGCGCCGCGCGCAGGATCACCCGGATCGGCCGCATAAGGAGGAAGCGACCCTGTCGGGTTTGCAGGCTTCTTGGCAAGGATTCCGTTGACCAAAATTTCGATCTGCTCACCCGTCAACGTGCCGCCCGCCTGCGTCGAGAAGCCGGGCATCGCGGTTGCGGGGATTCCGCTGGAGATGACATCGAGGAGTCTCGTACGGGGCACGACAGAGAGGTAGGTCGGGTTGTCCATCGCGATGGATCCCGCGACCACTTGACCGATGCCATGGCAGGCGGAGCAATTCTGCCGGTAGAGCACTTCAAAATCGACCGTCTTCGAAGCCGGCTTCCATGCGGAGTCCGGCTGCGGTTTTCCCGGAATCCGGGTGCAGCCGCCGAGAGCAAGCAGTGAGATGAGGAGAAGGCGGGTCATGGTTCCTTACGCTGGGCTTCGACGCCCAATTTCGCCGCGAGCGGGAGGCTCTGGATTGTTTCGACTTTTTCTGACTTGAAGACCACGTAGCCGCCGACCATTCCAAAGGCAATCTGGCAGAAGACGAACCACGGCCAATCGACATGCCGAGCAAGGAGCGGGTTCACGAGAGGCATCGACACAGCCACGAGCGCGGTCCAGATAATGGGGGTCATGATTCCACCCCAGAACCACTCGAAGCGGGCAGGCAGCATCGGGAGGAGGACGACATAGAGAAGACCGATAAGAACGGACATCGTCAGGTGCGTCACCGCCCCCACCAGAAGGCCCAGCGCGCTGAACTGCAGCAGCGCCTGATCCCCGGCAACCGCCAGGCTCGGCACGCCTGCTGCCGCAAGCAAGTTGATCGGATACCAGACGGTGTGGTATTTGAAGAGGCCCCACGCACACGCCAGAACAGCCATCACAAAGCCGCCGGCCAACCCGCCTTTGACACCCGAGAAATAAGGATGCACGGCCACCGGCAGATGGAGCCGGTGCCCGCCTTCGCCGAAGTGCAAGTGCTCGACACGGCGGTCGGAACGCTTGATTTCGGAGACCCTTTCGGACTCCGGCACAAACTCCACGTATTCGTGCTTCGGATGAGGGAAAACATCGCGAAACCAACCGATGGCACCGATCAATCCGGTAAGGAAGCCGATTGCGGAGACGACCAGGCTGGTAACCAGACCGGCAAAAACCAGGCAGAGGCCGAAGGCGGCGACGATCGGCCAGCAGGTCGGCGCGGGAAGTTCGATTTTGTTGGGATCTTCGGACATGTCAGTAGCGGATGCTGATGATGTAGACCACGGTGACGACAACAATCCAGATCGCATCCACGAAATGCCAATACCAGGAAATCATCTCGATATGCTCGGTGTGGTCGGCGGGGATCTTGCCGAAGAGGCTGAGGATGAGGATGAGCGTCAGGAGAAAAAGCCCGATGATCACATGGCTCGCATGGAGGCCGACGAGCGAGTAGAACGTGGTTCCGAAAACGTTCGTTGCGAGCGTGAGATGGTCGGTATAAATGAGGTGATTCCACTCCGTTCCGGTGAACCAGAGGAAGTATGCGCCGAGCGCGATCGTCACAGCCCACCACAGGTGAAAGGCCCCTTTATTTCCACGGTGCAACGCCATTTCAGAAAAGACGATCGTCACGCTGCTGGAAAGGAGTGCGGCGGTGGCAAAGATCGGAAACGTCAGAACCTCGGAGGGAAACGGACCATTCAGGCTCTTTCCCATGTAGAACAGGTAAGCAACGAGAAAGATCGTGAAAAGGGCCGACTCTGTGAGGATCAGCGAGATGACGGCGACCTTGCGGGCCGATGGCAATTTCCATTCCAGGGATTGGGCGGGTGCGGCGGTCATGTCATTCGTATTTCCAATCCGGGTCATCCGGGTGTTTCAAATCCCAGAGCGGGCGGCGGCTGCGGACCTCCGGGATCGTTTCAAAGTTGTAGCTCGGCGGGGGCGAGGTCGTCGCCCATTCGAGCGACCAGGCGTCCCACGGGTCGTCTCCGGCCTTTTTGCCTTTGACGTAGGAGTAGATCAGGTTGACGACGAAGAGGAGAATACCGAGCACCTGGAAGATCACGCCGATACTCGAGATGAGGTTCCACAGTTCCCATCCCCGTCCGGCATCGTAGGTGTAGATGCGCCGCGGCATCCCCAAAGCTCCCGAAACATGCTGGGGAAGAAAGGTGATGTGGAAGCCAATCGTGAAGAGGACGAGGTGCCAGATCCCGAGCTTGAAATCCGGCATTTTTCCGAGCGCCTTCGGATACCAGTAGTAGATCCCGGCGAAGATCGTGTAGAGGAGACCGCCGATCAGGACGTAGTGGAAATGCGCGACAACGAAATACGAATTGTTAAGCTGCCAGTCGAACGGTGCGATCGCCAGCATCACGCCCGTGAGTCCCGCGATCAGAAATTGAAAAAGAAACCCGATGCAGAAAAGCATGGGCAGTTCGAAGCGCAATTTTCCGCCATACATCGTGCCGATCCAGTTGAAGATCTTGATCCCTGTCGGAATCGCCACGAGCAGGGTCGAGATCGCAAAGAACGTGTTGCCGATCGAGGACATTCCCACAGTGAACATGTGGTGGGCCCAGACCCCGAGGCTAATGAAGGCGATCATCACGCTGGCCGCCACCATCACCGGATACCCGAAAATCGGCTTGCGTGAAAAAACCGGGATGACCTCGGAGGCGATCGCGAATCCCGGAAGGATCAGAATGTAAACTTCGGGGTGCCCGAAAATCCAGAAGAAGTGCTGCCAGAGCACAGCCGATCCCCCGGCCTGGGTATCGAAGAAATGCGCCCCGAAATACCGGTCGAGCACCAGCATGATCTGGCAGGCCGAGAGCGGAGGCATGGCGATGATGACCAGAAACGCCACGACAAGGAAGAGCCAGACAAAGAGCGGCATCCGGCCCAGGATCATTCCTTTGCAACGCATGGAAGCGATCGTCACGATGATGTTGATGGATGTTGCAATGCTTCCGATGCCTCCCAGCAGGAGCGAGAGCGTCCAGTAGTCCGTGCTATGCCCGTGGGAAAACGCCTTGGCCGTGAGCGGCGAGTAGGCGAACCATCCGATGTCAGGCGCCGAGCCCGCCGCATACAGACCAGGCGCGCCAAGATAGCTGAAATACAGGAGCAGCCCGCTGAAGAAAAAGACCCAGAACCCGAAGGCATTCATTCTCGGGAACGCCATGTCGCGGGCCCCGATCATCAAGGGCACAAGGTAATTGGCGAACCCGAAAATAATCGGCATGCCGACAAGAAACACCATCGCCGTGCCGTGCATGGTAAACAGACGGTTGAACGTGTCCGGATCCACAAAGTGATTTCGCGGGCCTGCGAGCTGGATTCGAATCACGACCGCCATAAGCCCGGACACCACGAAAAACAGGAGCCCGGACGCGATATACATGAGGCCGAGTGTCTTGTGGTCCACCGTGAACACCATTTCCTGGACGATCCGCGTAAGCGATCCCCGCTCCTCGCCGATGCGTTCGGGAGGAGGCATTTGAAAATTGTCGTCTGGCGTGTCGTGGTTCATTTCAGCGTGAGAAGGTAGGCGGTGATCGAGTCCACTTCGCTGTCGGGGAGCTGCATGTCGGGCATGAGGCAGCCGGTTTTGATGCTCTGGGGATTCCGCACCCAGGCGCGGAGGTTTTCGGGGGTGAGCGGTGCTGCGCCGGCACCGATGGTCTGTCGGGTCATAAGCTTCGTGAGATTCGGGCCGAAGACACCCGCCGCTGCCGTCCCATCCAACTTGTGGCAATTGACGCAGGATCGCGCAAAAAACGCATTGCGGCCCTGGGCGGCCAGTCCGGACTGTGCCGTCGCCGTCGGCTGCTTCATCTCCTTGAGCCAGCGGTCGTAATCCTCCGGTTCATGCACAACAACACGCAGGAGCATGTTGGCGTGCTGGGTGCCGCAGAACGCCGCGCAACTCCCAAAAAATGTCCCCGTGGCAAACGGCTCGATCCATGCGTGGTTTTTTCTGTTCGGAATCAGGTCCGTCTTGCCGGCAAGCTGGGGAACCCAAAAGCTGTGGATGACATCCGCAGACTCCAGGATCAACTCCGTCGGCCGCTGGCCGGCTCCTGTGCGCCGGCTCACCGGCACGTGGATTTCATTCGCGGTCACGATCCCGTCTTTGGGATACTGGACCTCCCACCACCATTGGTGCCCGACCAGGCGGATTTGGACTGCGTTTTCCGGCATTGGCCGGTTTTGAATCTCCCCGATCGTCCGGCTGGTGACGAGAATCAGCACAAACGTAATGATGATCGGGACGACTGTCCACGCGAGTTCGACATGCGTGCTGCCGTAGATTTGAGGCGGCTCCCTGAGGTCGTCCTCTGGCCCCTTCCGGCGAAATTTCCACACAACGTAAACCAGGAGCGCGGTGACCACGATAAAGATTCCAGCGGTGATCGCGAGCACGAGCAGCGAGGACTGGTGGATCATCTCCGCCGGACGCGACAGCGGCTGGAACATGTCCGACACCGGCCGCATGACGCCTCCGGCCTGCGGATACGCGGACGGGGAGGACAGGAAAAAAAGTATCAGAAACGGGACGGCATCCAGAAGCCGTCGGCAGGCAGAGTTGAAAATTCTTTTCGATCCCGGATACATGACCAAGATCGACCTAGACGAAATTTTTCAAAAGCGCCACGCCTTTTTTGAGTTGGATCAAAACATTTTTGATCCGCCGGGCGGATGGCATGTGATCTGCTTCAATATTTTAAAAAAAGCACTTTGCGCTTCCGGGAATTGTGCTTTCTTC
>Ga0194052_1001867_pt1 | contig 11879 bp, 8 predicted proteins | sample SepL226m_MetaG_FD_160117 | JGI IMG/M metagenome (GOLD analysis project Ga0194052, IMG submission 160117) | Anoxic zone freshwater microbial communities from boreal shield lake in IISD Experimental Lakes Area, Ontario, Canada - Sep2016-L227-6m | ecosystem: Environmental > Aquatic > Freshwater >... | reverse complement strand
GTCAAACATCGGATGCTGCAGTCTGACCTCACGTACGCGGCAATGATGGAGAACCTGGACACCAATATCGGGCGCGTATTAGAGGCGCTGGAGGATACTGGCCAGGCGGCGAATACGCTTGTCATATTCACGTCCGACAATGGCGGGTTAGCCACCGGCGGCTATTGGGAGGGCGAAAGCGCCCCGACGTGCAATCTGCCGTTGCAAGCGGGCAAAGGCTGGATGTACGATGGCGGCACCCGCGAACCTTATCTCGTCCGCTGGCCCGGACGGGTGTCGCCGGACTCGGTTTGCCGTACGCCTATCACCAGTCCTGATCTCTACCCAACTTTGCTCGAGGCGGCCGGTCTGCCACTGCGTCCCGAGCAACATGTGGACGGAGTTAGCTTCCTGCCGGCGCTGGGCGGCGCGGCCGATTTCAACCGCGGCCCGCTGTTTTGGCACTACCCGCACTACGGCAATCAGGGCGGCACCCCGGGGTGCTCCATCCGTGAGGGCGACTGGAAGCTCATCGAGTTCTTTGAAGATGGCAGTTTAGAACTATATGACCTGAGTGGGGACCTCGGCGAGACACGCAACCTGGCGGCGGAGCAGCCTGAAATCGCGGGTCGCCTGCACGCACGACTTGTCGCCTGGCGGCAACGCGTCGAAGCCAAAATCCCGCAACCTAATCCGGAGTGGAAAGAATCCCCCAGCATATTGGAGAACTAATGATGCAAGACACTATTATTCGCGACAACATCATTCACCGGCAACACGCCCATGAAATGCACCGGGTTGAGGTCTGGGGCGTGACAGCGTCCGGGTGCGCATTACGAGAACTATTTCCCTCAGCATTTTGTATGCCTGCGTGGAATGATTTGCACGGTACGTCTTTTTTTGTGTAGCTTAGGGAAAATTGAGCCATGGCAATGGCATTTGGCTACAGATGTGGAAAAGGCAGGATTCGTTATTTAGATGGTAACCGATAATTACCATTATGAAAATGGGTCCACAACTATTTTGAGTTATTCCAGAACATGGAATTCATTCGGGGCATGAGTTAGAATTTTGGGATATCTTGAAGTACAGTAAAAATTATTTTTGCTGATACAGTCTAACTAAATAATCTGATATGGTAACTTTATCAAGCTTTAATTGATAGGTACCATTCCTGCAATGGTTATACAAGATATGCTCCGTTTGCATCATATCTATAATGGAGAAAAATTATGAAAAAGTTTATGGGGAAGATTCTGTCGGTAATCTTTATGATGATTTGTCTGTTTCTACTGAGCTTTATTGTAGCGCAGGGTCAGGTTACGGTGTTTGATCCGGCAACACATTATGGTGCAGACTGGACGCCGGATGACTTGATTAAGGGGAAAACGGCGGCTCCGGCGACCGTGGCTTCTGTTCCGGCAAAGAAAGGCAGTGGCGCGGAGGAGGATTTGCGCCAGTGGGTCAACATCAGCTACCTCGATCCCGCGGGTCGTCCGCTGCCGCTGACTGGAAACTGGATGTGTGATTTGCCCAAGCTATCGAAGAATCCCGGAGATTCTCCGCTGGGCTGGGATCCAAACTACTTCGTAGAGTTGGTTAAGAAGGGACATCATGTTATCCCAACCTTCATCGACACGATGTCCTTGGCGACGCGGACATATTCCGCACCCAATCCCGGCAACAACCCCGGTCTGACCCAGGCCAAGAAGCAGGCCGACGATTTGCTGGATCAATGGCGGCCGGCCTTGGAGTTCTGCCGTGATCATAAGTTGCCCATCGCCTTTCGCGGCTGGAACTATGCTACTTATCCGCTCACCCTCGTCCAGCGCCGTAGCCAGGTCACCAGGGAGCCGATTGCGCCTGAAAAGGATCCACGGTTGCTGATCAAGGGCAAGGCTGCAGAGAAGAACCCGTCCATGGACCCCTGCGGGCCAATCGAGCCTTGGCAGGAATTCGGGACCTTCTGGTTCAGTAATCCGATGATGGTCGAGATCCAGAAAATCTATCCCGACCCGCCGTTGGTGATTTTTCTGGATAACAACGAAGCAGGCAAGGCTCAGGTCGATCCAAAGTCGGACAGGTTTTTAGCGAAGTATGGCCATGGGCCACACGATGTGGCATTTCTGACGAAAGTGACCGCCGAGGGCTATGACGAACGCTATCAGGCGATGTTTGCCGCGGCGCGGGCCGCCTGTGTTTCGCCGAGTTGGAGTAAAAATCTACGGTTCGTCGCCTACAACAACCTCAGGAGACCGCATGACGGCGGCATGCCAGAGTTCTACGACAACGACTGGCAACCTGGAAAAACCGATTTCGCCGCGACCGGTCTGCAACATGATGCTATGAACATGTTTGCCACTCAGACGGGGATACTCAAAGCAGACCCATCCTTTTTCTGGTCGTCCATCTTTTGGGACGGGGACCCCGTGTCGAATATCTGGCGTTCCAGGGGTAAAGGTGTCTCAAACCCGGCAAAGACGGCGCAATATGCGCTTTCTGGTCAGCGCTGGGATTTCAACCGTTATGAGGGGGTTTTTCAATTCGGCCTCTGGGTAATGCGTCCGAAGCTCTACTTTGAGTTCCGCGGCGATTCCCGGCGCAACGCCTATGTGGACGCCGCCTGGCAGCGCACGCTGGCCATGGTCGACCGTCCGTGGGCCTATCCGGTGCTGCGGGAATTCTGGCGCTTCGGCAAGCTGGTGCCTAACCGCTTTGAACCGTCGGCCCGCCGTCCGGCGAAGTGGGACGAATGGACCGAGGAGCAAAAGAAGAGCTGGAAGGCGATAGATCGGTGGTATCTGTTGACTTGCGATGCCAACCCTTCCCGCGGAGCCTGGGTGCCGGAGGCAGAACTGCGTGCAAACGCGCTCCCTGAGGCGATGACGCCGTATGAAGCGGGCAAGGACCCCTGGGACAACGCCTCTCTGCGAGTATTTTCCGTCGCCCTGATGAAAGGTGAGCAACCGAAACGCAGTTGGCTCATCTACGCCCACGCACCTCTCGGCGCGGTAGGCAACACGAAGGTCCAGTTGCCGGGCTTCGGCGATGTGAAGCTCGATTCGGTTCCGATGAGCGGATCGTTCTTTGTCGTCAATGAGGCTGACCGATCGGTTAAGACGTTACTCGCCGGAGGTCCGGCGGAGATTGCTTTAAGCTTGGCGGACAAATATGTATCCGCCGGCCGCGAGGTGCTCGTAAATGCCGCAGTCACTTGTCCGCCAGCGGAACCCATTGCAGAATTTGTCTGGACCTGGGGCGAGGACAGGGAAATCAAGCAGGACAAACTCGAGCCGGTGAAAATTACCTTTGCCAAGGAAGGAGTTTATCTCGTCACTGCCACTGGCATCACGAAGAGCGGCCAAAAGGTGGTTGGGCAACAGGAGATCTTTGTCGGCAAGAAACCGGCCTCTGAACTTCTCTACAACCTGCCATTGACCCAATTGTTCGAGTGGAAAGGCCCATGGGGATGGGCGGGACAGCATGGTGAAATCCTCACTACCTACAGCCAGCTTCCAAATGCCGGGTCCAAGGCGCGGGCACTGGTTGCGGGAGGAAAAATTGTAGCTGATCCCGATCGTGGGCCTGTGCTGGAGTTCTCCGGGAATCCCCTGTTGAACGAAGGCGTTTGGCTGGCCATGGACAATGACACCGTCATGGACGCTAAGGGGGTAGCCAACCGGACTATCTCCTTCCGTTTCAAGGCGGCCTCCATCCTGCCGCGCCAGATGCTGTATGCGGACGGTTCGTATATGTGGGGCACGAATATTTACCTTTTCGAAGGCAAAATCTATGCTGGTTCATGGGCCACAGAATGGCCGGGGAGAGGAAGTTGGATCACATCTGGCGAGGTTCAGCCGGACAAGTGGTATCAGGTAACGCTGGTTCTCGCAGGCGCCACCGACACGGTCGAGAACGACAAACTGAGCCTCTATCTGGATGGTACGTTGGTCGGCAAAACGGTTGCACGCAAGATTCCGAGGAGCTATGTGCCACCACGACTTGGTGGAATGACTTATAATTTTTTTGGCTCCCCAATCACGGCATTTCACGACAATAAGTCAGTGCCCTGTGAATTTAAGGGACGCTTGAGCGATTTCCGATTCAGCAATCAGGCTCTCATTCCTGACGCGTCCAAGTAAGGTGACAATGATGGATATCTGTATACGGATGCGGGGAGTTACCTATGATTTCGCGCAACTTGCGCGAAATAGAGTTGCAGTTCTTTGGATGGTTACTCGTCCCGCAAGTCGTATTGGTGGAATTGATGAATGTTAATAATGTATAATTGATATCAGTAATTTACCGGACAAGACTGATATGAAATGATGTTAGTATTCACAAAATAATCACTTTTAGAATTTCTGATACATATTTAATCAGTGATACTAACATCATCTATTGATATGTTTTGAAGGAAAGCATGTGAATATTTTAATAATCATTGCAGACCAATTATCTAAAGCTGGCATGGGATTTTTTGGCAATCGGGATGTGCATACACCGAATCTTGACCGACTTGCGGAAAATGGTGTGCGTTTCTCCGGGTGTTATATGTCGTGTCCGCTCTGTAAAGTTATGAAGGTAGAACGGCACGCCGAACTGGGGCCGATCTTCAATCTGGAGAACGGGGCGGCCTATCACATAGGGGGATTACGATGATGCTGGACATGATTCCTGTTCCCATCAATGAAGCTGAAGCCATCTTCGCCCCGTTTTTCGACAATGGCAATCTTCTTGAAACGTTTGAGGTCCGGTCAGGTGCGGGTTGCGCGGCGCGGGCCGAACCGGCCTGGTCCAGTGTGGATGTGGTCATCGACCGTGCGCCGGTTGGCGCCGCGGCGCTGACCCTGGTCTGCCGCGCGCCGCTGGCTATTGCCGGCTACGACGTCTTCCGCGTCTTCGCCTGCCAGCCGCCCTACGTGCGGTTGCGCATCACCGGCACGGTGGACGGAGGCGCAGTCGTCATTCTTGACAGTCATGTCGGTGATGGCGGGATGCAGGAGATCGACGGTACACTGGCCGGCGCGCGGCTGGACGCCTTCACGCTTGAGTTCTCGTTGCTCGAATCGCGGCCGGCAACCGTAGCCTTGCGCTGGCTTGGGCTGGCCAATCGCGCGGCGCAGGCCCGGCTCGAGGCCCGGCCCAGCCCCTTCACGCTCGATTGGCCGTATTGCCTTGTTCCAAAACCTGCAGAACCGGCGCCGGCACTCGGCATCCTCTTCGGCGCGGACGAACTGGAAACGTTGCGCGTGCGCTGCCTGTCCGGGCCGCTGAAGCCGCTGGCCGACACCCTGCGCCGCCAGGCGTTGGAGTCCATGAAACTCGAACCGGAAAAGATGGTCGGGACCCTCGTCCCGGCGCCGGACCTGCGTTGGACGCGGGTGCGTGACAACTGGAAGCCCTACTTGTATCACAAGATGGAGCCACTGGCTTTGATGGGGCTCATCGACCAGAATCCCGAGTTTTCCCGCATGGCGGCGCGCATGGCGCTTGCCGTCGCCCATTGCACGCACTGGTGCGAAAGCCCGATGGGCGTACACCCGGGCGCGACCTGGCATCATGCCTCGTTCCAGGAGACGTACTATTCGGCGGCCTGCGCGCTGGTGCTGGACTGGGCCGGCGCATGGTTCACCCCGCGCGGTCGCCGGGTGGTCGAGGACGCGATCGTCATGAAGGGCTTTCCCCGTATCGAGAGCGACTTCAAACGGAAGGAATACATCCGTTCCATGAACCAGGGAATCGTCTTCAGCATCGGCCGCATTCTGGGCCTGCTGGCGCTGATCCCAAGCCATCCGCGCTACGCATCTCAGCTTGCCGAGGCCGAACGCGATCTGCACGAGATGATGGATGCCTACATCCTCGATGACGGTGTCATCCTCGAAGGGCCCGGCTACTGGGCGCATACGTTTCTGGACGTCTCGCCGCTCTATTACGTGCTGGCGCGTCATCATCGCCGGCCGCTGAAGGACTATGCCTCGGAAAAACTGCGGCGTACGGGTGACTTCGCGCTCAGCCTGCTCTCGACCCTCGGCGCCGGCACCTGCTATCTCGGCATCAACGACGCCCACAACCAGGTTGGGTATCCCCCCAACACCGTGGTGGTATTCAGCCTGATAACCGACCGGCCCGAATGGAAGCGGCTGCTCGCCGCGGAGCTTGCCGCCCCCGCCGAACCTGGGCATGGCGGCTTCGGCACCGGTGTCGATCACTTCGGCTTGGCAATGGCAGGCTGCGGCGGCCTGGACTTGGACAACACTGAATCCCGAACACCGGATACGGAACACCGTTTCTCCGTCTTTCCTCTGGGTGGCCAGGCAGCCTCGGTGCGGCAGGATGCCGCGCTGGGCGCGGTGCATCTGCATCTGTGCAGCGGTCCGGCCTATGGGGGGCACTTTCACGAGGACAAGGGCAGTATCATCCTCGAAGCCGCCGGAAAGCCGCTGGTGATTGACCGTGGCATACTGGCCTACCACGAGGCGGAGAACGCCTTTCTCCACTGCGCCGCCGCCCACAGCCTGCTATATCCCGAACCCCGTGCGGACGGCGTGCCGTTCGTCCAGCCCGGGTGGGGCGAACACGCCTACGGCGCGCGTCTCGGCGAGTGCATAGAGGTCGACGGACTGGTGCTGCTCGCGTCCGACAACGCCGGAGCATGGCCGGACGGGCTGTTCGAGACCAACCTGCGCCGCATCTGCTCGCCCACGCCGACCCTGTTCCTGATCGAGGATGTGATCGAGGCCGGCCAGTTGCTTGAGATGAGCTTCAGGCTGCACACTACGCAGCCGGTGGAAGTGCGGGGACGCGAGGCGTGGATTCGCGCCCTCGGCGTGAGTCTGCGCGTGGCCGCCGTTAACTGGACGCCCAGCGTCGTGGACGCTGCCGAATGCAGCATTGACGATCAGCACCGGCCCGTGAATCTCGTGCGGTTGGTCACCGCGCCGGCGCGTAGTCACCGGCTGCTGACGGTGCTTGAACTGCTGCCGGCTGGGGCCACGGCCGGGCGCTGGCAGTTCACAGCCTCTGCGGACGGCCTCCGCGCCGAACAAGGCGAAATCATGCTGGCTTATGACCTGAGCGCGGACGGTGGGGCCGGCGTCCGCTGGTGGCGGGGCCGGACGGAACGATTCTTCCATGGCAACACCGGCTGGGAGGCGCAACCATGACTTTGCCGATATTTATCCTGCAACCCGACCACGCGGCATGGTGCTTGGATGGTGCGGTGCTTACCGCTGACGATGCCGGCGGCCTGACGTTCGAGTTCCATGCAGCCGGGTGGGCGAGGGTGGTTCTTAAATCGACCGCGCCCTTGCGGATCGTCAATCAGGCCGGGCTCGAGACGCGCCTGCAACCAGGATGGGACGGGACACTCGGTTATTCGTTCTATATCCTGGAGGTCAGCGCGCAGGCACTGGGCACTGGGCGCGTGCAACTGTCCACCGAGCCGGAGCCCGTCCCGCTGACGGCTTCCGTGTTCGGCGTCGATACCGGCTGGTTCGGTCACTCTGTCGTTATTGTCAACCACCGCTTGATACCCACGGATCTTTCCTGCTTGATTTTAGAAGGTACGGCCGCTAACTGGCAGTATCCGACCAGCAAAAAGGGTTTGATGCCTCATTCCGCCGTTTATCTGACGAAGTCTATGTACCGTGCAACGTCCAATCGTTGGTTAAATCAGAAAGGAGACCTGCATGACGTTCTTTGACCGTTTGCCTGATGGCACCCTTTTCCCGTTTTGGGACGACCAAACTGTTTACGCTCGCACCCTTCATGTGGCCCAGGACAATGACGCGGCTGCGGATGGGAATTCGGGCACGGTGGACGCGCCTTTCAAGACCATTGGTGCCGCCAGCCGGGTCGTGCAGCCTGGTGAGAAAGTTATGATTCATGCCGGCGTTTACCACGAGACGGTGTGCCTGCAACGAGGCGGAACCGGGCCCGATCGTATGATTGCCTTCGAAGCGGCACCGAACGAGCGAGTGGTGATCACAGCAACGGAAGAATTCCTCCCGGCCGCGAAGCCAAGCGCAGGCTGGCATATCCCGGCGATAGAAGGAAAGGTGACGGTCTGGATGGCAGATCTTCCCGAGACTGCGTTTGTCGCGTATAATCCCTTCCTTGCCCGTAATGCCTACGAATACCTGTTTCATTTCGGCGATCGACAGGATCCGGACTGGATGAAACGCGCATTGCTTCGTCGCGGCCGTGTCTGGTTTCGTGGCGAACCGCTTAAGCAAGTATCTTTCCCTTGCGACCTGGCAAGCCAAGCCGGTGTATTTTGGGTTGAGGAACCGGGCTTGCGGATTCACTTTCGTCTGCCGGGTGACGTGGCACCGGTCGAACCGCTTGAAATCACAGTGCGCGAGCAGACGTTTGCACCACGCGAAATGGGGTTGGGATTCATCCGGGTGGCCGGGTTGGTTCTGCAAAACGCCGCCGACGGCCTGCCGATTCCTCAACGGGGTAGCCTCAGCACTTGCCGCGGGCATCACTGGATTATCGAAAACTGCACCGTTGACGGCGCAAACGGCGTTGGTATCAGTCTGGGTGCCGAAAGCTGGGATGCCACCGAAACCGAGGGCATGGGATATCACATCGTCCGGCGAAATCAGATTGTTAATTGCGGCGTGTGCGGCATTGCCGGCTCACGGGGAGTGAAGTCGAGTCTTTTCGAAAACAACAGAATTGAATTCATCGGCTATCTGGACTTGGAGCGGATGTATGAATGCGCCGGCATCAAATTCCATTTTGCGGAGAATTGTCTGATCCGTGATAACCTGTTCCGCAACCTGAAACATGCCGGCGGGATCTGGCTGGATGTGGACAATGTCAACAACCGCATTTCCGGCAATGTGTTTGTGAATATCGAAACGGTCACAGCTGCTATCTATTCAGAAATGAACTTCGAAAGGAACCTGATCGACCATAATGTGATCTGGGACATCCGAGGCACGGGCATTCATGCGGATTGCAACGAGTGCGTCGTGATCGCCCACAACCTGATTGGCGAGATCCCTGAAGGCGGCGCCATCCTGTGCTCACTCGGTCAGGCAAAACGAAAGAGCAACGGGCGCACCGCCCTGTGCCGCGCTAACCAAGTTCTGAATAACATCGTATTCCGGTGTCCACGGCGGATCGAATTCGGACGGCGCGAGCAGAATGTCAGTAATGGCAATCTCTTCGATTCCTCGAACGACAATTGCGGCTTCCACATTGCCTATCCGGAACCAGGGAATTACCAGAAGCTCGTGACCTGGCAATCGTTCTTCGGACTGGATGAGGACTCGCGGCAGGTCAATATGGCGGCCACTTTTAGCGCCGATACGCTGCAACTGCAATTTCACCACGAGGGCGATGGACCTGACTGTGTTAAGTCGGACCTACTCGGTGGTGGGTTAACCCACGTTGAACCAGGACCTTTCACGGCGGACCAATGGCATTCCCTGGGGAACGGCGACGGAATTTGTTTTAAGTGACAAGGAAATAACAACATGTTAAATAATGCATTCGCGTTACGCAATCAACTTATCTATGGACTCGACGCGCCGAAACCATGTTTCTCGCGTGAGACACGTTCACCAAGGAACTGCGACACCGGAAAGCCGTTCGGTGTGCCGAGTTTGGGCATGTCTGTCTGCGTCTTCGCTATGATGACCGATGGGATGACCCGGCGGTTTGGGGCGGCGGCGAAATAAAATTTAACAACAATAAGGGAGAATCGAAAATGAAGCATAAAATTGGAAAAGCAGTTTTTGTATTCCTTTTCCTTTTGGCAATGGGCGGTGCAACGCACGCGGCGGTCACGATTGTAGAGAAGGGACATGCCCTGGCGGTGATCGTCCACAACGGCAACACCAAAGTGCCGGCCGAAATGGCGGGTTCCAGGGAAGTTAAGTTCATCAAACCGCCTGTCGAAACCCTGAACCATTATCTCCAGCAGATCACCGGTACGGAACTGCCGGTGGTGGCGACGCCGGCGGAGGCGGGTGACAAACCGGCCATCGTCCTGGAACTGGTGGACAAGGTGCTGGGCGCCAGTGACAAGCCGACGGGCAAACAGGCCTATCGCATAAGGATCGCGGGCAATCGCATTACCTTGACCGCGGCCATGCCTCTGGGTCTGTGCTACGCCGTGTATGGGTTGCTCGAAGATCATCTCGGGTGCCGCTTCTACACATACAAGGCCCAAGGTCTCTCCTACGGCGGGTCGGGCTACGAGTTGGTGCCCAAGCGGGCGACGCTGGCGCTCGACAAGAGCGACGATTTGCAGGAGCCGGCCTTTGTCCAGCGTGGGTTCATCTACTGGCCGGGCAGTTATCCGTGGATTCTCCAGAATCGCGGGGTTGGGCAGCCGGCGGATACAATCAGCGGCGCACTGGGTGTGAATCTCAATATGTACGGCCTGCTGCCGCCGCAGGACATCAAGGACAAGCGGACGGGCCAGGTGACGGTGAAGGGGCTGTTTGCCGAGCATCCGGATCTGTATGCAATGGACCCGGACGGCAAACGCCAGACGGATCCGAACTATGGCATCTGTGGTGCCAATCCCGATCTGCCCACCTTTCTCGCCCAAGGTTTGGAGCGCGACATTCAGGCGCGCATCGCCGCGGCCCGCGGGGGCGAGGTGGATTGGTCGCTGCCCTTCTCGGTGCGCATGGGCGATGGTTACACGCCATGCCACTGCCCGGCCTGCCGTAAGTTGGTCTATGAGCAGCAGTCCGAGGCCGCGCCTCTGATCTTGGTGCTCAACCGCACGCTCGAGATCCTCGGTCGCACCCATCCGCAGGCGCAACTGATCACCTGCGCGTATTTCGGCAACATCACGGCGCCCAGGGACCTGAAACCGCACTCCAACCTTTGGGTTAATGTGCATTGCGGGGAGATGAGCGAGAATGCGGCTGGCGACCAAGTCGGCCCCATCACGAACAACCCGGCAAATCGCGATTATGCCAGGGCACTGCGCGAATGGCCCAAGCTTGCCCCCGGTCGTACCACCACCTGGCAGTGGGTGCCGTTCCAGCCGGAATGGCCGGCGATCTTTTACCTGGGTGACATGGTGAAATACTGGCAGGAATGCGGCATTGCAGCCGTGAATGTGCAGCTTTGCGGTGACAACTGGGCGAACCTCTACGCCTGGGTCTTTATGAAATTGGCCTGGAATCCCAGCCAGGATGCCGACAAACTGATTCGCCAGTTCTTGGAAGACAACTACGGCAAAGGTGCCGCACCGCATGTCTGGGAATATTTGAAAATCGCGCAGGCAGCTTATAAAGACAGCGGGCACCTGCCCAGCGCGGTGCGCTGGAGCGGGTGGACCACGACCACGCGCGTGAAGATGTTTCCGCCATTTATTCTGGCTAAGATGACCAAGGCCATGGACAAGGCGCTGGCCGCCGCCGAGAAGGAGGGCGACCCGACGCGACTGGCCAACCTGATTGCGGCGCGGGGCAGTTCCGTCGACGCGGTCAACCTCAATGCAGCCGCCTACAGCGGCAAGCCCTGGGGCTCGATCAAGAACCCGCGCGATGGCAAGAACTGGTTCGTCGCCGGTGCCGATCCGCGCGTGCCTGGTTGTCTTGAACGGGGCAAGCAAGCCGCGTTTATGGGCGGCGGAGGCGAGGCCGGCGTGCTGCGCACCATCTCCTGGTATGTTGCCAACAACGGCGGACCACTTGTCGAATTGGAGGGCAAGACGGTGTCGGCGGCGGTCTGTCCCGACCTCAGGGGCCAGATCACGAGCGCGGTGGATAGGAAGAGCGGCAAGGAACTGCTGGCGGTGCAAGGTGGGATGGCCGGGTATTGGGACGAGTTCAGGGGGAATATCAGTTCGCAGATCTGGCTGCCGGTGGATGTGGCGGAGAAGGATCTCCCGCACGCGGCGGACAAGGACTGGTCGATGG
>Ga0194052_1001866_pt1 | contig 11882 bp, 9 predicted proteins | sample SepL226m_MetaG_FD_160117 | JGI IMG/M metagenome (GOLD analysis project Ga0194052, IMG submission 160117) | Anoxic zone freshwater microbial communities from boreal shield lake in IISD Experimental Lakes Area, Ontario, Canada - Sep2016-L227-6m | ecosystem: Environmental > Aquatic > Freshwater >... | reverse complement strand
TCTTTCCCTGGCCGACCAGGATGCTTTTGCCAACGCCATTCTCAACCCGCCTCCTATGGCCCCTGCCTTGGTTCGGGCCTTCGAGCGCCGGCGCAAACTCCTGGGGCCTACTTAATTGAGCGCCTACCGAATCGACCTCTACGACAAGGTAGTCCATGGAACTGCTCGCAAGACTTTCTTGAGCAACGTCCCTGCCCTGGATTCCTACTTCCGGGTGCAACTGAGCCAGGACATCAAGAGTCGTGTGACCACCTGTTTTGTCGCCACTGACACCCTGGGGATGGTCATCGGCTTCTACACCCTTGCTTCGTCAGGGATCAGCCTTGCAGATCTCCCAGCCGAAGTTACCCGTACGATGCCGCGCTACCCACTGGTTCCCGTCATCAGAATGGGGCGGCTTGCCATCGATCATCGTTTCCAGGGGCAGGGCCTCGGGGGAATCTTGCTTGCCGACGCTATGGTGCGTGCGGCCCGTTCTGGAATCGGGGCCTTTGCCCTGGTTGTGGATGCAAAGGATGAGGCGGCCAGGGCCTTCTATACGCACCACGGATTCATCCAATTCCAGGACGATCCGCTCGCGCTGTTTTTCCCGCTGGACAAGGTCACATCCTGACTTCCATAGCCGAGAACCTTGCATTTGGCAGGTAATGGATTACCCTTGTAATGGATGGAGGAGTCCGTGAGCCTCGCTCAGTCAAGAATCACAGCCCAGGGGCAGGTATCTATCCCTGTGAGCGTCATGCGGCAGTTCGGCCTAGCCCCGGGCGAGGTCATCAACTGGGACACACTGAACGGGCATCTGGTCGTCGAGAAGGCTGGCCAGTTCTCGCTGGAGGATGTCCAGAAGGCGCTCAAGCTGCCCGAGGGCATCCACAAGACCGATGAGGAGATCAAGGCCGGCATCAAGGCTGCCATGAGGGCCAAGCATGCGGTCCGTTGACACCAATGTCTTGGTCCGCGCCCTCACCGGGGATGATCCCGTTCAGAGTTCTGCGGCAAGGGCTTTCATTCGGGACAGCGGCCCCGTCTGGGTCTCTCAGCTGGTCTTGGTCGAGACGATCTGGGTGCTCGACTCGGTTTACGGATGCGGCAAGCCGCAACTGGTCGAAGCCTTGAACCGGATCCTCGACAACAAGGATCTGGCCCTGGAGGACCCCGCGGTGGTCCGCTCTGCCCTGGCGCTCTACCAGTCCAAGGCGAAGGTCGGCTTCAGCGATTGCGTGGTGCTCGAACGGGCACGAAGCGCTGGGCACCTTCCACTCGCCACCTTCGACCGAGCTCTCGGCAAAGCCGACGGCGCGCATCCACTCAACTGAGCCGCTGCCGGATCAAAATGGTTAGATGGCGAGGTTCTCCCCGTCCCATGCCATGACCACCTGGTGGTGATGTTTGAGGTCGCGCACAGTCTCAGGGCGGAAACCGACCACGCAGGTTCCCCTCGTGGCGCGCAGGCTCGGATAGGCTAGGCCCCGGTCGGTAAGACGATGACTCCGAGCAAAAGCCTGGGACGCGCTGTAGCTGTTCGGATCGAGTTCCGCCTGGAACTTGGCACCACGAAGGTCCAGGAACTCGCCCTCCAAAGTGCCTGACAGCATCCGAAAGTCCAGGCGGGTAGAGGGTGCCCGATCCCCCTTGAGGTAGCGAGCCTGCCAGAAGCGCACTTCTTCGAGCGCCGTTTCTGGCTCCAGGCCAACGTAGATGGTGCCCCAGGTGCCATCGTTGAAACGGCTGGGGGTGCCGCCGAGGCTATAGGCAAAGGCCGCAGCCACATAGAGATTGACATGACCAAAGGCCTGGATGCGCCGGTTGGTCTGGGCGTCCAACGCATTCAATAAGTCGTAATCAGCCGGGTTGGCGACCCGCGCCAAGAGGTCGGCGGAAGGCACCCTGGTTGGAATGAGCCGCCAAGCCTGGGCTCCCGACAGATCGACCGATAGCAAGCTCATCCCCAGCCACCCCGACGGGCATCGAGATGGCGACGGACCTGAGCCAGTCCTTCCATCGAGAACTGCATCAGGGTAAGAGGTGCTTCCCCAAGGAAGGGGAAGTTGTCATTGGGCAGATGAACCCAGCGATCCGCGACCTCGTCTTGGGGCATGAGGATCGCGAGGGCCTTCCAGATGCCCACCAGGTTCCCGAGCCGTTCAAGGGTGTCCGGGCCAAGTTTGACTGGGCCCTTGACGGCCTTGCTCTTCCAGGCAAATAGGGTGCTGCGCCCAGTCAGGCCAAGCAGACGGATTTGCTGCTCTTCCGTGAGTTTCCAGTGTTTGGCGATGTTGAAGAAGGCACGAAGTCCTGCGCCACCAACCTCGCTGGGAGATGGGGGCGTGGTTTCTGTGGGCAGATTGTTAAGGTGCGGCATGGAAGCCTCCCTGAGCTGAGTATAGTCCTTTTTGGGACATTATTAAAAAAATTGTCCATTTATGGACTACCGACCACGTCGAGATATCTTACAGGGGGGCCCAGAAGCCATGTCCCAGGTGGACCCCCAAATAGCTGCCCAACCAGTTCGTAAGTTCGGCAAGGCCAAGCAAGGTCGCAGAGTGAAGTTACCCTTTCCGATCCCCCCTATTGTGCTGTGATGGAGGGATCCACACTGCAGCCCGGGGGACTCCCATGGCTGGTATCTACTGGAGCGATGCATGCGACGAAATCCTTGGGCGACCCTCTTGATGACCGCCAGCCTCTGGCTGAGCGGTTCGAGCTTCCTCGCCGCGCAGGCTCCGCCGCCCTACACCCGCACTCTGGAGACCTACACGGTGCCTGAGGTCGTGCTGGTCAACCAGGACGGCGCCAAGGTGAAGCTCAAGACCCTGCTGGACTCCGGCGAGCCCGTCATCCTGGACTTCATCTTCGGCACCTGCACCACCATCTGCCCGGTGCTGTCCGCGGGCTACGCCAACCTCCAGACGAAGCTGGCCGCGACCCCCTCGAAGGTTCACCTCGTGTCCGTTTCCATCGATCCTGAGAACGACACGCCGAAGGTGATGCGCGACTACCTCAAGCGCTACCGGGCCAAGCCGGGCTGGGACTTCCTCACGGGCCGCCGGGAGGACATCGACAAGGTGATGAATGCCTTCAACGCCTACATCCCCAACAAGATGTCGCACTACCCCCTGACGCTGATCCGGGATCCCAAGACCGGGAAGTGGATCCGCATCTTCGGCATGATGAGCTCCTCCGAGTTCGTGGCCGAGTGCCGGAAAGCGGGAGTCCTATGAGCGGCTGGCGAGCGATCCCCTTGCTTTCGCGCTGCCTGGCCGGTGCCTTCGGGTTCCTGCTCCTGGCCGCACCCGCCGTGGCCGCCCCCCCGGGCAAGCCGAAACCGGCCGGAACCGTCGCGGGCCTGCCCGAGGACAAGGCCCTCGCCCTGGGCGAGCGCATGTACCGGCAGGGCCTTCTGCCCTCCGGGGAACCCATGCCCTCCGTGGTGAACAATGACGTGCCCGTGGCGGGCACCGCCTTCTCCTGCAGCAGCTGCCACCTGCGCGCCGGACTCGGCTCCTGGGAAGGGGGCATCGTCACCCTGCCCACCAACGGGGCCCGGCTGGCCATCCCCCGCTACTGGAAGTTCCCGAATCTGAGCCCCGAGGAACGCCGCGAGCTCAAGCTGCAGAACCCCGCGGCCCGTCCCGCCTACACCGATGAGACCCTGGCCCACCTGCTGCGCACCGGGCGGGATCCCAGCGGCTACGACATGCACTCCGTCATGCCCCGCTACCACCTCAGCGACCCGGACATGGCCATCCTCATCCACTACCTGCGCAACCTCTCCGCGCGCCCCTCCCCGGGCGTCGTGGGCGACACCCTGCGCTTCGCCACCGTCATTGCGCCGGGGGTGAGCGAGGACGACCAGCAGGCCATGCTGGTGCCCCTGAACAACTACGTCGCCCGCCACAACCAGTTCTCGGCAGGGTTCGGCAACCGTATGTACCTGGGGGTTGGCGGCAACGAGATGAGCGGCGCCTACCGGAAGCTCGCCCTGTCCGTGTGGCGCCTGGCGGGCCCTCCGGAAACCTGGCCCGGGCAGCTGGACGCCTTCCTGGCCAAGGAGCCGGCTTTTGCGCTGCTGGGAGGGATTGCCCCGGGCGAGTGGAAGCCTATCCACGACTTCTGTGAGCGGGCGAAGCTGCCCTGCCTCTTCCCGATCACCGATCTGCCCGCAGTCTCGGACACCGACTGGTACACCCAGTATTTCTCGAAGGGCTACTACCAGGAAGGGCAGGCCGCCGCGCGCTATCTGCATGGGCTGGATGATCCGAACCCGACCCGAAAGGTTCTTCAGCTCGTTCAGGACAGTCCCGAGGGGAAGGCCCTGGCCCAGGGATTTCGCGAGACGTGGGCCGAGCTGGGCCGGGCCGCCGTGCCGGAGACCCTGCTGCCCGAGGGCAAGCCCCTCGCCCTCGCAGCTCTGGAAGACCTGCTGGCCCGGGAGAAGCCCAGCACGGTGCTCCTCTGGACGGGGGCCAGTGCCTTCCCGGCCCTGGCGGCACTGACCCAGGGTGCCACGGGCGCCTTCCTGTCGGCCCGCCTCCTGGGCAGCCAGCTGACCAGCCTGCCTGAACCGGTCCGGTCCCAGGTCTGGATCACCTATCCCTACCGGGAGCCCAAGCTGGAAGCCAAGTATTCCCTCTATGCCGACACCCTCCTGGGCGGCCTGACGCAGCGCCACCCGGAGACCCGAATCTCCACCCGCACCTATGCGCTGATCCAGATCCTGCGCCAGGCGCTCATGGACATGGACCGGCACTTCTACCGGGACAACCTCCTCGACCGCATCGGCATGCAGCGGGACCAGATCCTTCCGGACTATCTCCGCCTGAGCTTCGGCCCCGGCCAGCGGTATGCCTCCAAGGGCTGCTTCATCATGCAGGTGGGTCCCGGTGCGTCGCCGGCGCTCATCCGGAAGAGCGAGTGGGTGATCCATTAGTCCTGGCTCGGGTATGTTGAACGGGAAGAGGTGCTCATGCGTGCGATGAACTGGGGCTGGTCACGGCTGACTCTCGGGGTGGCGGTCCTCGCCATGGCCTTGGTGGGCCTCGGCTGCAAGGACGTGGTGGAGGCCCCAACCTCCCTCGTCTATGCCGCCAGTTCAGTCACCTATATCGCCGGTACCGCCATCACGCCGAACACTCCTACGGCTGCTGGCGGAGTCATTGATTCCTATGCCGTGAGCCCCTCGTTGCCTGCGGGCCTGAGCCTGGACACCAAGACCGGGATCATTTCGGGCACCCCGACCACGGTCACTGCCGCAGCCAGCTACACCGTGACCGCTACCAATGCCACGGGCAGCACCACCGCCAGCCTCAGCATCACCGTGGCGGGTCCCTCGCTGACCATCACCACCCAGCCCGCCAGCCAGTCCATCCTGGTGGGCGCCACCGCCACCTTCACCGTGGTGGCCTCGGGTACTGGCACGCTGACCTACCAGTGGCTGAAGGCCGGCGCGGCCATTGCCGGGGAGACCGCCGCCTCCTACACAACACCTGCGGCCATCCTGGCCGACAGTGGCAGCTCCTTCAGTGTCCAGATCTCCGATGGCTACGGCGACAGTGTCACCAGCAGCGCCGCCTTGCTTACGGTGACCTCCAGCGCGGCCGGTCCCGGCACCTCCATCACCACCGGCAGCCTGGCCGCCGCCCGGGCCTTCCACACCGCGACCCTGCTCAACACCGGGAATGTGCTCATCACCGGGGGCAAGGACGCCTCCAGCTCGCTCTCCTCTGCCGAGCTCTACAACCCCACCGCAGGCACCTTCAGCGCCACCGTCAGCCTCAGCGTGGCCCGCTACAACCACTCCGCGACCACCTTGGCCGACGGCCGGGTCCTCATCATCGGTGGCGTCAGCTTCGCCGCGACGCTGGCCAGCGCCGAGATCTACGACCCGGCCACGGGACTCTTCGCGGCCACGGGCAGCCTGCTGGCGGCGCGCTCGGACCACACCGCCACCCTGCTGAGCAACGGCAAGGTGCTGGTGGTCGGGGGCCGGGATCTCACCGCCTACCCCACCACCGCCGAGCTCTGGAACCCCGCCACGGGCACCTTCACTGCCACCGCCAGTGCGCCCTTGGCCGCCCGGGCCACCCACACGGCCACCCTGCTGGCCAGCGGCAAGGTCCTCCTTGCCGGCGGCTACCGCGGCAGCGCCCTGGCCACAGCCGAGCTCTACGACCCCCTCGCCACCGTGACGTCATTCACCGCCACTGGCAGCCTGAACACCGCCCGGGCCTACCAGACCGCCTCGACCCTCGCCAACGGCAAGGTGCTCGTGGTGGGCGGCGCTGCCACGGCCACCGCGGAACTCTACGATCCGACCGCGGGGACCTTCACCAACACCGGAAGCCTGCTCATCGCCCGGGCCACCTGGCACGCAGCCGCCCTCTTGCCCTCAGGCAAGGTCTTGATCGCGGGTGGGCTCGGCACCGGCACGCCCGGGACCCTGCTGTCCGAGGCTGAGCTGTTCGATCCGGCCACGGGGCTCTTCACCGCCACCGGCAACCTGACCACAGGCCGGGAGGCCCCCACCGCCACGGTCCTGCCGAATGGCAAGACCCTCCTTGTCGGCGGCGCAGGCGCGGGCTACCTCAGCAGCGCCGAGCTCTACTACTGATCCCGCAACCCTAGCTCCTGAGAACCCCCCGAGGCCCGGAATCTCCCTTCCGGGCCTCGGGTGCGTACGCCTACACCAAATTACGTAGTTCCTACCCGCCCAATGGGTAGAACTACCCATACCCGTAAGCTCTCATTCCACCGAGGATTGTCATTCATACGTTTTTCTACTTATTTGGCCCGCGGTCCCTCCGACCCGTTGGGCTTCCTGTTCATCACGCCAGTCGGTCTTGTCTAGCCCTGAGTTCCCCATTTTTCAGGAAGAGGTGCAGCATGCAAAGCAAGTTGAAGAAACTGTTAGGTTTGTTCCTAACGCTGTTCGCCGGCTTCGGCCTGCAAGCGCAGGCGCAAGAAGTGCCGAACCGCACGGCCGCCCCCACCCCCGGCGGCGACCAGTCCGCCATCGTCGAGCGGGCCACCCGCCGGGCCGTGCTGAACAATGCCCGCGCGGCAGCGGCAGCCCGCACCAAGGCGGCCCTCCAGGCCAAGGGCGGCAAGGTTGACCCCAAGTCCCTGGGCGTGAACCCCGCCGGAGCCGCCAAGGTCGCGGCGCCCACCCCCAGGGGCGGGACGGTGGAGGCTGGCGTCCAGGTCAAAGGCCCTGGCTTCCAGCTGGCCCAGCCCGACTACCTGAACGGGACCGCCAGCAACTGGCACTACACCAAGCCCCTGCGTAAGTTCGTGGACACCCTGCCCGGTCTGGGCGCGGCCCACGCGAACAACCTGGGGAACTACATCCCGGTGGCCGTCCCTTCCACCTTCAATGATGGCGCGGACTACTACGAGATCGACCTCGTCGAGTACAAGCAGCAGTTCCACTCGGACTTGGCGCCCACCAAGTTGCGCGGGTATATCCAGCATGGCGCGGCGGGCGTGAACACCATCGCCGGCGCCTCAAACTATCTCGGACCCGTCATCATTGCCCACAAGGACCGCCCGGTCCGGGTGAAGTTCACGAACCTGCTGCCCACCGGTGCCAGGGACGCCACCACGGGCCGCCGCCCCGGCGACCTGTTCATCCCCGTGGACACCACCCTCATGGGCGCCGGCGTCGGCCTCAACGGCGGCACCGAGACCTTCACCGAGAACCGGGCCGAGCTCCACCTCCACGGCGGCCTGAACCCCTGGATCAGTGACGGCACGCCCCACCAGTGGATCACCCCCTTTGGCGAGACCACCAGCTACAAGAAGGGTGCCTCTTTCCAGAACGTGCCCGACATGAGCGCTGGCGCCACCCCCGGTGACGGCATCGCCACCTACTACTGGACCAACCAGCAGAGCGGCCGCTTCATGTTCTACCACGACCACTCCTTCGGGCTCACCCGCCTGAACGTCTACGCTGGCGAAGCTGCGGGCTACCTCATCGTGGATCCGGTCGACGACAAGCTCATCAACGCCGGCATCCTGCCCAACAACGGCGGCGGCGTCTACAACTACGGCATCCCCCTCGTCATCCAGGACAAGACCTTCGTCGACACCACCACCCTGGGCACCGTTGGCAGCGTGCTGCCGGATGGCTCTCCCGCCACGGACCCCACCTGGGACACGGTCAATTACGGCGGTGATGGCAGCCTCTGGTATCCCCATGTCTACATGGTGAACCAGAACCCCACGGACATCTCTGGCGCCAATGCCATGGGTCGGTGGGACTACGGCCCGTGGTTTTGGCCCCCGCTGACTGCTACTGCGGGCCTGCTGCACGGGGCCGAGCCTGTGCCCAACGATCCCAACGGTGCCGAGATTCCCGGCACGCCCAATCCCTCGTTGGTGCCCGAAGCCTTCATGGACACTCCCGTGGTGAATGGCACGGCCTATCCCAGGACTCTCGTCCAGCCCCAGGCCTACCGCTTCCGCATCCTGAACGCCGCCAACGATCGCTTCTGGAACCTGAGCTTCTTCCAGGCGGATACGACCCTGGCGAAGGTTAACGGCCACTTCACCGAAGTCAAGATGCTGCCCTCGGCCCCCACGGCCGGCTGGCCCGCCAACTGGCCCCACGACGGCCGCGACGGCGGCGTGCCGGACCCGGCCACCGCTGGCCCTGCCTTCATTCAGATTGGCAACGAGTCGGGCTTCCTCCCCAACCCCGTGGTGATTGCCCCGCAACCCGTGGGCTACAACTACAACCGCCGCGACATCGTGGTGCTGAATGTGGCGGAACGCGGCCTCTGGCTGGGCCCCGCCGAGCGCGCTGACGTGATCGTGGACTTCTCGGCCTTTGCGGGCCAGAGCCTCATCCTCTACAACGACTCACCTGCCCCCGTGCCGGCCTTCGATGCCCGCCTCGACTACTACACCGGCGATCCCGATCAGCGGGACTCCGGTGGCGCCAACACCACCCTGACGGGCTACGGCCCCAACACCCGCACCATCATGCTCTTCGAGGTGGCCGCGGTCACCCCGGCGGCAACCTTCAACCTGGCGGCCTTGAACTCGGCCTTTACCTCCACGACAACTTCCAACGGCGCCTTCGCCGAGTCCCAGCACCTGCCCATCGTGCCTCAGGTCGCCCTTAACAGCGCCCTGAACAAGAGCTTCACGAAGGACGTCTATGTCCGCATCCAGGACAACCAGGTCACTCCGTTTGCTGCCATGGAGAACGGCGACCTCATCTCCCCCGAACTCCTGCCCAAGGCCATCCAGGAGCTCTTCGAGCTGGACTACGGCCGCATGAACGCCACCCTCGGCGTCGAGCTGCCCTTCACCAACTTCAACATCCAGACCACCATCCCCCTGGGCTATGTGGACCCCGCTACCGAGATCCTGACAGACGGCACCACGCAGTTCTGGAAGATCACCCACAACGGTGTGGACACGCACCCCGTCCACTTCCATCTCTTCGATGTGCAGATCGTCAACCGCGTGGGCTGGGACGGCGCCGTGCGCTTCCCGGACGACAACGAGCGCGGCTGGAAGGAAACCGTCAAGATGCACCCCCTGGAAGACATCATCGTCGCCTTCCGGCCGCTCTCTCCCCGGTTGCCCTTCACCCTGCCCACCAGCCTTCGGTCCCCGAATGTCCTGCAGCCGGCTGATGCCCTCCTCACGTTCACCAACCCGGCGGATGGCAATCCCCTCACAGGCGTCCCGAACGCCCCACTGGACTACGGTTGGGAATACGTCTGGCACTGCCACATCCTCGGCCACGAAGAGAACGACTTCATGCGGCCCATGGTGCTGAACGTTGCGAAAACGAAACCGGCGGCTGCCACCCTCCTGAGCGCGGCCCTATCCAATCCCACCCGCGCCGAACTGGCCTGGACCGATAACGCCACGGATGAGACTGGCACCACCATCCAGCGCCGGAGCCCGGCCACGCAAGCCGCGGCTGCTGGGGACTGGATCACACTCGGAGCCGTCGTTCCCAACGTCCGAAGCTACAGTGATCTGACCCTTACCCCCAGCGCCAGCTACGAGTATCAGGTCATCGCCTACAACCAGGCTGGTGACGCGGCGCCCTCCAACACCGAGGGCGTCAATACAGCAGCTCCCGTCCTGGTCTCTGGCAGCGTCTACACCTTCGACGGCGTCAGCAACCTGCCTCTGGCCAATGTGACGATCACCTTCAGCAGCGGCCCCAGCCCCGTCACCACGGATGCCGCAGGCAACTACACTGCTTCCGTTCCCGCCAACTGGACCGGCAGCATCACCCCGAGCCTGGCGGCCTATGCCTTCACCCCCGCCAGCATCAGCATCGCCACCGCCCTCACGGCCAACCTGACCGGCCAGAACTTCCTGGCTCGTCCTGCCACCCTGACCATCTCTGGCATCGTCGCCAACGTTCCCGCTGCCACCCCGGCCACCGTGACCGCCTTCGATGGCATCAACACTGTTTCCACCACGGTTGCTGTCGGGGGGGCCTACAGCCTCACCCTGCCCAACCCCTACACGGGCACCCTCACGCCCACGGGAACGGGTCTCGTCTTCAGCCCGGCAAGCCGCACCTACACTGCGGTCTCCGGCAACCAGGCCACCCAGAACTTCAGCGCTGCAGTCCAGATCACCGGCACCGCGCTGCTGAATGGTGTGACCCCCATGTCAGGCGTGACCCTGAGCTACGCTGGCGGCAGCACGACCACCGCCATCGATGGCTCCTACACCATCACTCAGACCCCCGGCTGGACCGGCACGGTCACGCCCTTCAAGACCGGCTACTTCTTCACCCCGGTCTCCACGTCCTACGCCAGTCTCAACGCCAGCACGGTTAGCAACTACACCGCTGTCGCCGGAGTCGAGATCGCTGGCCAGGCCTACATTCCGGGCACTCCGATCGCACCGCTGGCTGGTGTCACCGTCAGCTTCCTTACCGGTGGCACTGTCAATGCCGGCTCGGCGGTCACGGATGCGAGCGGGTTCTACTACATGTTCGTTCCCAGTGGCTGGTCGGGCACGGCTTCGGCTTCCCTCCCAACCTACGTGTTCGCCCCCGTGAACCGGAACTTCACTAACGTCACCACCACTCAGACCGGCCGTAATTTTGTTGCCACGGCAGTGGTGACCTACTCCGGCCACGTCGCCTCGGGTGCCACATCCCTCGCCGGTGTCCGCGTTACCTTCAGCAACGGCGGCGGCGCGGTCTCTGTCACGACCGATGCTTCCGGTAACTACACCATCACCCTGAACTCGGGGTGGACGGGCACCATCACACCCACCCTGCGCGGCTACACCTTCAGCCCCGCTTCCGTGGTGGTCACCACTCCCGTGACGGTCGCTTCCGTCCAGAACTTCAACACCGTCCAGACCATCACGGGACGGGCCCGGCTCCTGGCAACACTCGCAGGCGTCCCGGGTGTCACCATCACCCTCAGCACCGGCGGCACGGCCACTACGGACGCCAATGGCAACTTCACCCTCCGGGTGCCCACGGGCTGGACAGGCAGCCTCTCCGCTTCGGATGGGGGTGTGCATACCTGGAACCCAGCCAGCTTCAGCTACTCGACCCTGGCTACCAACGTCACCGGACTTAGATTCAACGGACAGTGATCCCGACCCCCTGGGTGGTTCTTCCACCCAGGGGGTTCCCTTGCCGGCGTCCGACCTCGCCATCTGGCGCAACCCATCAGTGGGGGGAGGAAGCGATTCCTCCCCCTTTTGCATCCGCTCTGCCTAAAGCTGCCTCACCCATCTCGTACCCGGGGCCAGACCCGGAAGTCAGGGAGTTGAACATGACCTCCATCCTCGCTCGGCGCACCCACCTCCGTGGCGCCTTCCTCGCCTTCACGCTCGGAGCCCTGGGGATCCTGCCGCAGCTTGGCTGCGGCGGAGGTGGGGGC
>Ga0194052_1001865_pt1 | contig 11888 bp, 11 predicted proteins | sample SepL226m_MetaG_FD_160117 | JGI IMG/M metagenome (GOLD analysis project Ga0194052, IMG submission 160117) | Anoxic zone freshwater microbial communities from boreal shield lake in IISD Experimental Lakes Area, Ontario, Canada - Sep2016-L227-6m | ecosystem: Environmental > Aquatic > Freshwater >... | reverse complement strand
CTGGTAGCGGGAGCGGCCGCGGGCGCAAGCCGAAGCCGGGACGCATCACGTTCGTCGGATCAGGTCCGGGCGACCCCGGCCTGCTGACGACTCGTGCGCGCAGTGTGCTGGCCAACGCCGCCCTGGTATTCACCGATCCCGACGTTCCGCCTGCCGTGTTGGCCGTTGTCGGTATCGCGCTTCCTCCCGCAGTGGGCCCGGTCCCCGCGCCGAGCGTGTCGGCCGAGGGTGGAGATCAGACCGCCCCGCCGGTGGTAGCGGTGGGCCCGGATATCCGGCCGGCGCTTGGTGAGCCCGCCGAGGTGGCCAAGACTCTTGTCGCTGAGGCAAAGGCAGGCGCCGACGTTGTTCGCCTGGTTGCCGGTGACCCATTCTCGGTGGACTCGGTCATCACCGAGGTCAATGCCGTCTCCCGCACCCAGGTGGTCTTCGACGTCGTACCGGGCTTACCGGCCACCGTCGCCGTTCCCACCTATGCCGGATTACCCCTGGGCTCCACCCATACCGTCGCTGATGTGCGCGGTCAGGTCGACTGGGCGGCGTTGGCCGCGGCGCCCGGCCCACTGATCCTCACCGCGACGGTGTCACACCTGGCCGAGGCCGCCCGCACACTGATCGAGTTCGGACTGTCCGAGACGACGCCGTGCGTCGTGACCGCTGAGGGCACCAGCTGCGCGCAGCGTTCGGTGGAGTCGACTCTGCGGGGGCTGACCGAACGCACCGCGCCTGGCGCCGGCGATCCGGCCGGTCCCCTGGCCGGACCTTTGGTTGTCACTGTGGGCCGGACTGTGACCCACCGCAACAAGCTGAACTGGTGGGAGAGTCGGGCACTGTACGGCTGGACGGTGCTGGTGCCGCGCACCAAGGATCAGGCCGGTGAGATGAGCGAGCGGCTGACCTCGCATGGCGCGCTGCCGATCGAAGTGCCGACCATCGCCGTCGAGCCACCGCGCAGCCCTGCCCAGATGGAGCGGGCCGTGAAGGGTTTGGTCGATGGCCGTTTCCAGTGGGTCGTCTTCACCTCAACGAATGCCGTGCGAGCGGTGTGGGAGAAGTTTGCCGAATTCGGTCTCGACGCCCGGGCATTCTCCGGTGTGAAGATCGCCTGTGTCGGTGAGGCAACCGCTGATCGGGTCCGCGCGTTTGGGATCAGCCCCGAGTTGGTGCCCGCCGGCGAACAGTCCTCACTCGGCCTGCTCGACGAGTTCCCCGATTACGACAGCATTTTCGACCCGGTCAACCGGGTGCTGCTGCCCCGCGCAGATATCGCCACCGAGACGCTGTCCGAGGGCCTGCGGGACCGTGGTTGGGAAATCGAGGATGTGACCGCGTACCGCACGGTGCGGGCGGCACCGCCACCGGCTGAGACCAGGGAGATGATCAAGTCCGGCGGATTCGACGCGGTCTGCTTCACCTCCTCCTCGACGGTGCGCAACCTTGTCGGGATCGCGGGCAAGCCGCACTCCCGCACCATCGTCGCCTGCATCGGCCCCAAGACCGCTGAGACTGCAGCTGAATTCGGCCTCCGCGTCGATGTGCAGCCGGAGACCGCCGCCGTCGGCCCACTGGTCGATGCGCTGGCGCAGCATGCCGCCCGACTGCGGGCCGAGGGCGCACTGCCGCCGCCGCGCAAGAAGAGCCGCCGCCGGTAAGGCGAACGGCTTCCGCCATGTCGTACCCCAGGCATCGCCCGCGTCGACTGCGGTCCAGTGCCGCCATGCGCCGGTTGGTGGCTCAGACTTCCCTGGAACCAAGGCATCTGGTGCTTCCGATGTTCGTAGCCGACGGCATCGACGAGCCCCGACCGATTGCGTCGATGCCCGGCGTCGTACAGCACACCCGGGACTCGCTGCGCAGCGCGGCCGCGAAGGCCGTCGCGGCCGGCGTTGGCGGACTGATGATCTTCGGTGTGCCACGTATCGAGGACCGGGACGCCACCGGCTCGGTCGGCCTGCGTCCCGATGGCATCCTCAATGTTGCGTTGCGTGATCTGGCCAACGATCTCGGCGATGCCACGGTGCTGATGGCCGACACCTGCCTCGACGAGTTCACCGACCACGGCCACTGCGGAATTCTGGACGATTCGGGCCGCGTCGACAACGATGCCACCAACACTCAGTACGTCAAACTCGCTGTTGCCCAAGCGAAGTCGGGTGTACAAGTTGTCAGCCCCAGCGGAATGATGGACGGTCAGGTGGCGGCTATCCGGGACGGCCTCGATGCCGCCGGTTTCTCCGATGTGGCGATCCTGGCCTATGCAGCCAAATTCGCCTCGGCGTTCTATGGGCCGTTCCGGCAAGCCGTTGGCTCCGGGCTCGTCGGGGATCGGCGCACCTACCAGCAGGACACCGGTAACTCCCGTGAGGCGTTGCGCGAGATCACACTCGATATCGAAGAGGGTGCCGACATCGTGATGGTCAAGCCGGCGATGGCCTACCTCGATATTGTTCGGGCCGCCGCGGAGATCTCCCCCGTTCCGGTGGCGGCCTATCAGGTGTCCGGTGAGTACGCCATGATCGCCGCTGCGGCCGCCAATGGCTGGGTCGACTGCCGTGCTTCGGCACTGGAGTCGTTGCTCAGCATCCGCCGGGCCGGCGCGGATATCGTGCTGACCTACTGGGCGGCCGATGCGGCGGGTTGGCTGACGTGAGCGCGCAGCCGACGAGCGCGACACCGTCGCGGCCCGCTGACGTCGACACCGGCTTCTGGCTGTGGCTGGCCGCGCTGCCGCTCCTGATCATCGGACAGATCGTCGATATCTATTTCACCGCGACCACCACCGGCGCCACGATGGCCGTTGCAGTTCTCAGCACCGCATTCACACTCGCCGTCGGCGGGGTGGTCCTTACCTTTCTGCTGCTGATGCGGTCGGGGTACCGCTGGACCCGCACCGTGCTGACCGGCGGCGGGCTTGGCACGATCTTCTACAGTGTGGCGAGCCTGATCACCGTCGTGCGGCCAACAGTGTCGGCGGTGGTGTTCGCGGTCACCGGCATTGTCGGCTCGGTGCTCGTCGGCGGTGGCATCTACCTACTCCATCGCCCCGACTCGGATAAGTTCTTCACCCGCTGATCTGCGGCTAGGGTTGCCTGATATGACAGCGAGTGAACCACGATCCGGCGCCACCGCCACTGCGTTCTGGCTGCTTGTCGTAGGTGCCGTTTTGTTGATGCTCGGTGGATTGATGGCCGCCACGGTGGGGTTCGACGCCCTGCGCCGGGCCGCCCCGCCGACGGTGTCCGATCAGTCCGTTCGGAACTATCTGCGGCTGTATCGGGGTGCCGGAGTGCTGTTCGCACTGGCGGCTGCGGCACTGGCGGGGTTCGCAAGGCGCGCCCGGGCCGGTGATACCCGGTACCGCCGGGCGGCGACGGCCCTGGCCTTGGCGATCGTGGTGTTGGTCGCCATCGCCGCGGTTTTCGCCGGCACCCACATTCTGGCTCTGCTCAGCCTGCTGCCCATCATCGCAGGCACGTTGATGATGAACCGGCGCGCGGCGGCCCCCGATGTCTGACAGCCCGGCCTCCGATACCGGCGAACGACTGTTCTTCGAGAACGGCGCGAGCTGGCACTGGCTGTGGCTGGGTGTGGTGGGTGCGCTGGTGATGGTCTTCATCCAGTTCAGCGCGGGACTGGGGTTCCAGCCGACCGTGCCGCTGTTCTTCCTGGTGATGATGTGCGGATTCCTGACTATTCAGGTCCGGGCGGCACGTATCCACACCAGTGTCGAACTGACTGCCGACACGTTGCGGCAGGGCACCGAGACGCTGCCGATCAGCGAGATCATCGCCGTGTACCCCGAGGCCGAGAACACCGTGAAATCCGGTGAGCCACTGGAGAAATGGCAGGAGGCCCGCGCGCTTGGGGAACTGAACGGAGTCCCAAAGAGGCGCACCGGGATCGGACTGAAACTGATCAACGACCGCACCGCGCAGGCCTGGGCGCGCGACCACGAGGCGTTGCGGTCGGCGTTGACCACCCTGGTGGATGCCGGGTGAAAGCTCCGGTGCGACATACCGCGCAACTACTCGCGGCCATCGCGGCGGTGGCCGGTGCGGCGCTGTGCTGGTCTCAGGTCAAGACCCTGGTCGATGTGGCTCCGGTCACCGACGGACAGCCCGCCACCGTGTCGGTGGTCTACGACCCGCCGATGATGGTCCTGACCCTGGCGTTGGTCACGGTGGCCGGTGTTCTGGGTGTCCTCGGTGTGGCCGGTTTGCGACGGGCGGCGCTGAAATCCCCCCTTGATCAATATACCCCCTAGGGGTATATTGACGGGTATGACGTCCACAGATTTACGGCTGACTGGGATGAGCTGTGCCTCCTGCGCCTCGAAGATCGAGGGCGGCCTCAACCGCCTCGACGGAGTGGCGGCCACGGTGAACTTCGCCGTCGAGCAGGCCCACGTCGAGCACTCACCGGAGGTGAGCACCCACGACCTGATCCGTGCGGTGGAGTCATGCGGCTACCACGCCTCGGTGATCGATCACGCGCACATGGGCCATGGCGACCACATGAACCACGACCTGCCGGAGGAGCAGTTGCGGCCCCGGCTGATCGGCTCGGCGGTGCTGGCCGTCCCGGTGGTGGCGCTGTCGATGGTGATGGCATGGCAGTTCCCGGGCTGGCAACCGCTGGTGCTCGCACTGGCCACGCCGATCGTGTTCTGGGGCGGTTACCCGTTCCATAAGGCGGCGCTGAACAGCGCCCGTCACGGCACGTCCACCATGGACACCCTGGTATCGATTGGCACGCTGGCCGCCTACCTGTGGTCGGCGTTCGTCGTGATCACCCGCTCGGGCGGACATGTGTACTTCGAAGTCGCCGCCGCGGTCACGGTGTTCCTGCTTGCCGGTCGCTACTCCGAGGCCAAGGCCAAACGTTCCGCCGGTTCTGCACTGCGCGCCCTGCTGTCGCTGGGCGCCAAGGAAGCCACTGTGGTGCGTGACGACGAGGAGGTCAGGATCGGCGCTGACGAACTCGTCGTCGGTGACGTGATCGTGGTGCGCCCTGGCGAACGGATCGCGACCGACGGTGTCGTGATCGATGGTGCATCGGCATTGGACACCTCGGCTATGACCGGTGAATCAGTGCCCGTTGACGTGTCGGCCGGTGATGCGGTGCTCGGTGGCGCGGTCAATACCTATGGCCGGATCCTGCTGCGCGCCAATCGGGTTGGTACCGATACCCAACTTGCCCGGATGGCCAGAATGGTCTCTGATGCGCAGAGCGGCAAGGCCTCCATCCAGCGCCTCGCTGACCGCGTGTCCGCGGTTTTCGTTCCCGTCGTCCTCGTCATCGCGGTGGTGACGCTGGCCGGCTGGTTGTTGACCGGTCACTCGGCAACCGCTGCGTTCACCGCCGCGGTTGCGGTGCTGATCATCGCCTGCCCGTGCGCTCTCGGTCTGGCCACACCGACGGCGATTCTGGTCGGCACCGGTCGCGGTGCTCAACTCGGGGTATTGATCAAGAAGCCGCAGGTGCTCGAGACCGTTCGCGGTATCGACACGGTGGTACTCGACAAAACCGGCACGGTAACCACCGGAAAGATGACCGTCGGAGCCATCGAGGCCCAGCCGGGCGAGGACTCGGCGGTGGTGCTGGCGCGTGCGGCGGCGGTGGAGGCCGCCTCCGAGCATCCGGTTGCGGCCGCCATCGTCACTGCGGCGCGCGAGCAGGGTCTGACGATCGTTCCCGTGACCGACTTCGCCAATGATCCCGGAACTGGAGTCAGCGGTGTCGTCGACGGTACGGCGGTACGGGTCACCAAGGCTGCCGACTCCGACGGGCGCACCAGCGTGGAGGTGGGCTGGGACGGTGCCCGTCGCGGTGTGATCCGGCTGGCCGACACGGTCAAGCCGACCAGCGCCGAGGCGATCGCCGAACTCAAGGCGCTTGGTATCACCCCGATGCTGTTGACCGGAGATAACCAGGCTGTGGCCGCCCGGGTGGCCGCTGAGGTCGGCATCGCCGCCGCCGATGTCATCGCGGGGGTGTTGCCGTCGCAGAAGGCCGACGCCATCAGCGCACTGCAGGCCCGCGGTCGCCGGGTCGCCATGGTCGGCGATGGTGTGAACGACTCGGTGGCATTGGCCACCGCCGATATCGGAATGGCGATGGGAACCGGAACCGACGCCGCGATCGAGGCCGGCGACATCACGCTGGTTCGCGGTGATCTGCGGACGGTCCCGACGGCGCTGCGGCTGTCGGCGCGCACACTGCGGATCATCAAGCAGAACCTGTTCTGGGCGTTCGGCTATAACGCCGCAGCGATTCCGCTGGCCGCGCTGGGACTGCTGAACCCGATGATCGCCGGCGCGGCGATGGCGGTCTCCTCGGTTCTGGTGGTGGCGAACAGTCTGCGGCTTAAGCGGTTCCACTGAACCTCGCCCGTTACAGGAACTACACCCTGTAGTTGACCGCGGTGTCCGGACTGGAACACTGGTGCCCATGACCGGGCAGGCGGCACCCACGACCGCCTCGGCGAAACTGTTCGCCGAGGCCTGCGGGGTGATCCCGGGCGGGGTCAACTCCCCGGTGCGGGCCTTCAACTCCGTTGGCGGCACGCCCCGCTACATCACCTCGGCGAAAGGCTGCTGGCTCACCGACGCCGACGGCAACCGCTACGTCGACCTGATCTGCTCCTGGGGTCCGATGATTCTGGGCCACGCCCACCCGGCTGTGGTGGAGGCCGTGCAGCGGACGGCTGCCGACGGGCTGTCTTTTGGCGCCCCGACGGCCGGAGAAACCGAACTGGCCGCCGAGATCATCGCCCGGGTTGCCCCGGTGCAGCGGGTCCGGCTGGTGAACTCCGGCACCGAGGCCACCATGAGCGCGGTGCGCCTGGCCCGCGGTTTCACCGGACGGGCCAAGATCGTCAAGTTCTCCGGCTGCTATCACGGCCACGTCGATGCGCTGCTGGCTGACGCCGGCTCGGGCGTGGCCACCCTCGGACTGCCCTCCTCGCCCGGTGTCACCGGTGCCACCGCCGCCGACACCATCGTCCTGCCCTATAACGACGTCGCCGCCGTGGAGGAGACCTTCGTCGCCTTCGGCGACACCATCGCCGCGATCATCACCGAGGCCTGCCCGGGAAATATGGGTGCGGTCGCGCCCCTGCCCGGCTACAACGCCGCGCTGCGCCGGATCACCGCGCAGCACGGAGCACTACTGATCGTCGACGAGGTGATGACCGGATTCCGGATGAGCCGATCCGGTTGGTACGGAATTGATCCCGTCGACGCCGATCTGTTCACCTTCGGCAAGGTGATGAGCGGAGGACTGCCGGCGGCGGCCTTCGGTGGGCGCACCGACGTGATGGAACGCCTAGCCCCACTCGGACCGGTGTACCAGGCTGGAACGCTCTCGGGGAACCCGGTCGCGGTGGCTGCCGGCCTGGCCACTCTTCGCAACGCTGACGATGCGGTGTACGCCGCACTGGATACAGCAGCCGACCGGTTGGCCGGCCTTCTGTCCGGAGCGCTGACCGAAGCCGGTGTCGCGCATCAGGTTCCGCGGGCGGGCAACTTCCTATCGGTGTTCTTCGCCGAGGATCCGGTCACCGACTTCGCTGCCGCCCGGAACAGTGACACCTGGCGTTTTCCGGCGTTCTTCCACTCGCTGCTGGATGCCGGTGTCTATGCCCCGCCGAGCGCCTTCGAAACCTGGTTCGTCTCCGCCGCTCTCGACGACGATGCTTTCGTGCGCATTGCGGATGCACTGCCGGCGGCAGCACAGGCCGCAGCGGAAGCCAGACAACCATGAGCGACCGGACCACCGTGCATGTCATGCGCCACGGCGAGGTACACAACCCGGACAAGATCCTCTACGGGCGCAAGTCGGGCTTCTATCTGTCTGAGCGCGGAAAGGCGCAGGCTGAGGCGGTCGGCGACGCACTGGCCGGGCGCGACATCGTCGCGGTGATCGCCTCGCCATTGGAGCGCGCCCAGCAGACGGCGGCACCCATCGCCGGACACCACGGACTGACGATCGGCACCGATGGGGACCTCATCGAGTCCGAGAACGTCTTCGAAGGGCAGCGTGTTTCACCCGGCGACGGCGCACTGCGTGACCCGCGCAACTGGAAGTACCTGGCCAACCCGCTTCGGCCGTCCTGGGGTGAGCCCTACAAGCAGGTCGCCGCGCGGATGCGCCGAGCAGTCGCCGAGGCCCGGATGTTGGGTATCGGACACGAGGTGGTCTGCGTCAGTCACCAACTGCCGGTGGAGATTCTGCGCCGTTCGATGCTCGGTCACCGGCTGCCACACGATCCGCGCAAAAGAATGTGCGATCTCGCCTCTCTGAATACCTTCGTCTTTGATGGTGACGAACTGGTGGACTGGAAGTACTGGGAGCCGGCGGGAGAGTGAAGCGGTTCCTCGCGAACGTGCTCGCCGCGGCAGCTGTGGCGACATTGGTCGGCGGCTGCTCCACCGGCGATGACGCCGTCGCCCAGGGTGGCACCTTCGAGTTCGTCGCACCGGGCGGTAAGACCGACATCACCTACGACCCGCCGCAGAGCCGCGGCGAACCGGGACCCGTGTCGGGTCCCGATCTGATGGACACGACACGCACCATCTCGCTGAACGACTTCCCCGGCAAGGTCGTGGTGATCAATATCTGGGGGCAGTGGTGCGGGCCGTGCCGCGCCGAGATCACCCAGCTCCAAAAGGTTTATGACGCCACTCGCGATCAGGGTGTGGCGTTCCTGGGAATCGACGTCCGCGACAACGATATCGACGCACCCCGGGATTTCATCACCGACCGCAAGATCACCTTTCCTTCCATCTATGACCCGGCCATGCGCACCATGATCGCCTTCGGCGGAAAGTACCCCACCACCGTGATTCCCTCGACGGTGGTGCTGGACCGCGAACATCGGGTCGCCGCAGTGTTCCTCCGCGAACTACTCGCCGAGGATCTGCTGCCGGTGGTACAGCGACTGGCGGCCGAGCAGTGACCGGTCTCGCCGAGACTGCGGCAGCAGGCCCGCTGCTGGTGGCGCTGGGACTCTGCGTGCTGGCCGGCCTGGTGTCCTTCGCCTCGCCGTGCGTGGTGCCACTGGTTCCCGGTTATCTGTCCTACCTGGCGGCCGTGGTCGGGGTGGATGACGGTGTGGACGGCGCTGACGTGTCGCGACGCTGGCGGGTCGTGGGATCCGCAGCGCTATTCGTCGCCGGATTCACCGCGGTGTTCGTCCTGGGCACCGTCGCCGTACTCGGTATGACGACCACGCTGATCACCAATCAGCTTGTGCTGCAACGTATCGGCGGCATCGTGACCATCATCATGGGACTGGTCTTCATCGGGTTGATCCCGGCACTGCAGCGGCAGGCCCGGTTCACCCCGCGCCGACTGGCCGGTGTGGCCGGCGCGCCCCTGCTCGGTGCGGTGTTCGCGCTCGGCTGGACGCCGTGTCTGGGGCCGACACTGACCGGTGTCATCGCGGTCGCATCGGCAACCGACGGCGCCAGCGTCGCGCGCGGTGTGGCCCTGGTGATCGCCTACTGCCTGGGTCTGGGCATTCCGTTTATCGCGCTGGCAGTGGGTTCCGGATGGGCGGTCGGGGCATTCGGTTGGCTGCGCAGCCATACCCGTTCTATCCAGGTGTTCGGGGGCATTCTGCTCATTGTTGTCGGACTGGCCCTGGTGACCGGGGTGTGGAATGACTTCATCTCGTGGATGCGCGACGCGTTCGTCAGTGACGTGAGGCTGCCGATTTGAGCACCGGTGTTGTGAAAACCCTTCTCGCCTATGCGCGTAACACCTGGCGAGCGCTGACCTCCATGGGCACCGCGCTGGCGCTGCTCTTTCTGCTCGCACTGGGTGCGGTACCCGGTGCGTTGCTGCCGCAACGCAGCCTCAATGAGTCGAAGGTGCAGCAGTACATCTCCGAGCACCCCACCATCGGTCCGTGGCTGGACCGCCTCCAATTGTTCGATGTGTTCTCCAGTTTCTGGTTCACAGCCATCTACGCGCTGTTGTTCATTTCGCTGGTGGGTTGTTTGACCCCGCGGACCATCGAGCACATGCGCAGCCTGCGTGCCGTGCCGGTAGCGGCTCCGCGGAACCTGGGCCGGCTGCCCAAACACGTCGACGTGACCGTCGCAGGAACACCCGAATCAGTCGTCGCCCACATCAATTCCGACCTGCGCGGTTGGCGGCGGGTCGCGCGTCAGGTTGACGGTGTCACCGAGATCTCGGCTGAGAAGGGTTATCTGCGCGAGTTCGGCAATATCGTCTTCCACTTCTCCTTGCTGGGCCTGCTGGTCGCCGTCGCGCTCGGGAAGTTGTTCGGCTATGAGGGCAACGTCATTGTCATCGCAAACGGCGGCCCCGGCTTCTGCTCGGCATCACCGGCGGCGTTCGATTCTTTCCGCGCCGGCAACAGTGTCGACGGAACGTCGCTCTACCCGATGTGTATTCGAGTGAACGACTTTCAGGCTCGCTATCTGCCCAACGGCCAGGCCACCGCATTCGCATCGAATATCGACTACCAGGCCGGACCTGATCTGGCCTCGAACACCTGGCGGCCGTACCGGCTGGAGGTCAACCACCCGCTGCGAATCGGCGGCGACCGGATCTACCTGCAGGGCCACGGTTACGCGCCAACTTTCACCGTCACATTTCCGGACGGGCAGAAGCGCACCCAGACCATCCAGTGGCGACCGGATGACCCGCGCACCCTGTTGTCGTCGGGCGTGATGCGCATCGACCCGCCAGCCGGGCTCTACCCGCCGGATCAGCGGCGCAAGCACCAGCTCGCCATCATGGGGTTGTTCGCGCCGACTCAGCAGATGGACGGCACGTTGCTGTCGTCGAGCTTCCCGACGCTCAACGACCCCGCGGTCGCAATCGACATCTACCGCGGTGACGCCGGACTGGACAGCGGGAGGCCGCAATCGCTGTTCACCCTGGATCACCGACTTCTCGAGGAGAAGCGCTTGACCAAGGTCAAGCGCACCAATCTCACCCTCGGCCAACAGGTACGTCTGGACGACGGCACCGTGGTGCGTTTCGACGGGGCGACCCCGTTCGTCAATCTCCAGGTCTCACACGACCCCGGCCAGGCATGGGTCCTGGCGTCGGCGATGGCGATGATGGCGGGCCTGCTGGTCTCCCTGATCGTGCGCCGCCGCCGGGTGTGGGCTCGGATCATCCCGGACGGCCCGGGTACGGTGAAAGTCGAATTGGGCGGACTGGCCCGTACCGATAATTCCGGCTGGGGTGGCGAGTTCGACAAGCTTGCCCAGCGAGTAGCGGAGGGTTCGTGAACACCGAGCACATCGACATCGGCCTGGCCCGGTACTCGGATTGGGCGTTCACCGCATCGGTTGTCGTTCTTGTCCTTGCGCTGATGTTGCTCGCTGTTGAACTCGCGTCCAGTCGCGGGCGTCGGGTCGAACAGCGCGAACTTGTGACCGCCGGGGGAGTAGCCGAGGGAGTAACCGCCGACGCCGATCGGCCCGGTGTGGTGGTCGAGACGCCGGCACCCGCGCTCGCGGACCGGTTCGGCAAGGCGGGTCTGGCACTGGTCTACCTCGGCATTGCGCTGCTATTCGGTTGCATCGTGTTGCGCGGACTGGCCACCACGCGGGTGCCCTGGGGCAACATGTACGAGTTCATCAACCTGACCAGTTTCTGCGGTCTGGTGGCAGCCTCGGTGGTGTTGCGCAAACCGCAGTTCCGGGCACTGTGGGTGTTCGTTCTTGTGCCGGTGCTGATCCTGCTCACGGTGTCGGGAAAGTGGCTCTACACGAATGCGGCGCCGGTGATGCCCGCACTGCAGTCCTACTGGCTGCCGATCCACGTCTCGGTGGTCAGCCTCGGCTCCGGGGTGTTCCTGGTGGCCGGGGTGGCCAGCATTCTCTTCCTGCTGAAGATGTCGC
>Ga0194052_1001862_pt1 | contig 11908 bp, 14 predicted proteins | sample SepL226m_MetaG_FD_160117 | JGI IMG/M metagenome (GOLD analysis project Ga0194052, IMG submission 160117) | Anoxic zone freshwater microbial communities from boreal shield lake in IISD Experimental Lakes Area, Ontario, Canada - Sep2016-L227-6m | ecosystem: Environmental > Aquatic > Freshwater >... | reverse complement strand
GCGGATCAGATCCGCCAGCGCCATGGCCATCTCTGCAGCCATGCGCTGCGCCAGCGGGTCATCGGCCGACGCCAGATGCAGATGCCACTGCGGCATCTCCGGGTGGCGGGTCAGCCAGGGCGCCGCGCGAGTCTCGGTCAGCAACTCGTTGACCGCCTCGACGGTCCGTACCTCGTCGCCCGCGCCGGCCCAGATCTCCCCCAACCGGGCGCGCAGCCGGTGCACGGCGCGCAACTCGGCGCCGTCGCGGTCACGCCGGCCGGTCCAGCCCTCCGCGCGCAGATGCGCGTCCAGCGCCGCCTGGTCGCCGAGCTGCTCGCCGTCGACCCGGTCGCTGTTGATCAGGTCACACGCCGCCCGCAGTGTGAGTTCGGTGTCATGACTGAAAAGCATTTGACTCATGACTCCTTCGCCCGTAGTGTCATGCCCGCAATGTCATGACCGTCCCGGATTTCACCCGTGACGTTACCCGTGAGCGTTACCCGGGAGCAGGAGTACGCCGTGTCCGATCGCGCCACCTTCCGTCTCGGGATGGCGTTCGCGGCCGGGTCGGCGCTCACCTTCGGCATGTCCGGCCCGCTGGCCAAGTCGCTGATGGAAGCCGGCTGGTCGCCGACCGCGGCGGTCGCCGCCCGCCTGGCCGGCGGCGCCCTGGTGCTCGCGGTGCTCGCGACGCTGATCAAGCCGGACTGGCTGCGGCAGGCCCGCGAACACGGCCGGACCGTATTGCTCTACGGACTGATCCCGGTGGCCGGCGCTCAACTCTGCTACTACAACGCCGTCTCGCATCTGTCGGTCGGCGTGGCGCTGCTGCTCGAGTACACCGCACCGATCCTGGTCGTCGGCTGGGTGTGGGCCACCAGCGGGCGCGCTCCGAGCCGGATGACCCTCGCCGGCGTGGTGATCGCCGTCATCGGGGTGACCCTGGTGCTCGACGTCATCCGCGGCGCGCATGTCGACGCAGCCGGTGTGGCATGGGGTCTGGCCGCCGCGATCTGCGCCGCCTGTTATTTCATGATGTCCGACGAGGTGAGCGCCGACGGTTCCGGCCTGCACGCCATCACCCTGGCCGCCGGAGGCTTGGTGGTCGCCGCATTCGCCATCGCAGCCCTCGGTGCGAGCGGCGTGCTGCCGTTGCAGTTCAGCGCCGAGCACGCCGAACTGGCCGGAGCAACAGTGCCCTGGATGGTGCCGGTGGTGCTGCTCGGCGTGGTGGCCACCGCACTCGCCTACACCCTGGGCATCAGTGGCGTCGCACGGCTGCGCCCCAGTTTCTCTTCGCTGGTCGGCCTCACCGAGGTGCTCTGTGCCGCGCTGGCGGCATGGCTGCTGCTCAGTGAGTCCATCAGTGTCACGCAGGCCGTCGGTGGCCTGGTGGTCCTGCTGGGCATCGCCCTGGCGCGAGTGGGCCAGCGGGACCAACCCGACGGCAGTGCGCCACGCGGGGCGACGATCGAGGAGTTCCCACCGCCGGCGTCGGTAGCATTCGCCGAGTGAAACATCGGGGCAAGGGACTGTGCGCGGTAGTTCTCTGTGCGATCGTCGCGGGCCTCACCGGCCTGCCACTGCCCGCGACGGCACACGCCGACGGCTGCAACGACATCGCGGTGGTGTTCGCCCGCGGCACCAATGAGCCGCCCGGCATCGGCCGGGTCGGTGACTCATTCGTGGACAATCTGCGAGGTCGCGTCGGCAACCGACGTGTCGGGGTGTACGCGGTGAACTATCCCGCCAGCTACGACTTCCTCACGGCCGCCGACGGTGCCAACGACGCGAGCGCCACCGTCCAGAACCTCGTCAACACCTGCCCGGCGTCGCGGATCGTGCTCGGCGGCTACTCGCAGGGTGCGGCGATCATCGACATCATCACCTCGGTGCCCTTCCCGGCGATCGGCTTCACCAACCCGCTGCCGCCGGAGGTGTCCCCGCACATCGCCGCCCTGGCGGTCTTCGGCAACCCGTCGACCCGGCTGGGACTGCCGTTGACCTCCAGCCCGGTCTACGGGACCCGCGCCATCGACCTGTGCAATCCCGGTGACCCGATCTGCTCGCAGGGCGACGACGTGCCCGCCCACCGCAACTATGGGCCCGACGGCACGACCGCCCAGGCCGCCGCTTTCGTCGCAGGACTGCTCTGAGCTGGGCTTTCGAGTCGTCCTCGGCGAATATGTGAGTATGGACCGCATGCGTCACTTCGCCGCCGCGCTGGCGGCCACCGCCGCTGTGGCGGTTCCGGCGATGGTGGCCGCCCCCCTGGTACCCACCGCGGCGGCCGCACCGTGTCCCGATGTGGAACTGGTCTTCGCCCGCGGCACCAGCGAGCCCCCCGGCATCGGCCGGGTCGGCCAGGCGCTGCAGTCCCAGCTCGCCGGCCAGCTGGGCGACCGAACGCTCGGCGTGTACCCGGTCAACTACCCGGCGACCTATGACTTCCTCGGCGCTGCCGACGGCGCCACCGACGCCACCACTCACATCGCGGCGATGTCGCAGCGCTGCCCCCAGACCCGCTTCGTCCTGGGCGGCTACTCCCAGGGCGCCGCGGTGGTCGACATGCTGATGGGCATCCCCCCGCTGGGCAACAAGGTCGGCGACATCGGCTCCGCACCGCCGCTGCCGTTCAGCCTGGCATCCCGGGTTGCAGCGGTGGCGGCCTTCGGCAACCCGGCGACCAAGTTCGGCAACCCGGTGTCGGCGGCCGCGGAGCCGTTCATCGGCAAGGGCATCGACCTCTGCGCCGACGGCGACCCGATCTGCTCGAAGGGTCGAAACCCGTTCGCGCACACAAGTTACGAGAAGACCGACATGGTGGGCCAGGCCGCCGGCTTCGTGAGTGGGCTGCTGTGATGAGAAAGGCGATGTCGGTGTCGGCCGCTGCCGCTGTCGCGTTCGCGTCCGGCGCCGTCATACCCGCACCGGTCGCCGTCGCGGACCCCTGCCCGCAGGTGGAGGTCGTCTTCGCCCGCGGCCGCATCGAACCCCCGGGCACCGGGGCCATCGGCAGCGCGTTCATCGACGCGCTGCGGGCCCGCACGACCAAGAGCGTGGGCTTCTATCCGGTCAACTACCCGGCGGACACCGAGGTGATCGAAGGCGCCACGGACATGAGCCGCCACATCCAGTACATCGCGGCCAACTGTCCCGACACCCGGCTCGTGCTCGGCGGTTACTCCCTGGGTGCGGCCGTGACCGACGTCGTCCTGGCAGCGCCCTCACCGATCCTGGGCTACAAGAACCCGCTGCCGATCGGCATGACGGATCGCGTCGCCGCGGTCACCCTGTTCGGCAACGGCACCCGCAAGGTATTCGGACCGGTGTCCGCGGTCAGCCCACTCTGGGGAGCCAAGACGATCGACCTCTGCACACCCGAGGATCCGATCTGCAACGACAACATGGACCCCAACACCTGGCTCGGCGGCTGGCCGTCGCACATGGCGGATGCCTACATCGGCGGCGGTCTGGTGGATCAGGCCGCCGACTTCGTCGCGGCGCGGCTCTAATCCAGCGTGCGCAGATCGCGGGTGAGCGTGCTGCGTGCGGCGAGTTCGCCCGCCGGCGGGTAGTCCACACCGATCAGAGTCAGACCGCGGGCAGGTGCAGCGGCGAAGTCACTGGACCGGCCGGTCACGGTCAACAGCGTTGCGCACCAAGAAGGTTCGCGCCGGCCCTCCCCCACCGCGAGCAACGCCCCGACCAGTGAGCGCACCATCGACCAGCAGAACGCGTCGGCGCTGACGTATCCGGTCAGCAACTCGCCCTCCCGAACCCACTCAAGGCGCTGCAACTCGCGGATCGTGGTGGCACCGGGCCGGGGCCGGCAGAACGCGGCGAAGTCGTGTAGCCCCAGCAGGCTTCGCGATGCCGCCGCCATGGCGTCGACGTCGAGCGGCCGCGGCCACGGGGTGACGAAACGCGCCTGCTGCGGGCTCGCGCCGTAGGGAGCCAGTGACAGCCGGTAGGCGTAGTGGCGACGCAGCGCGGAGAAGCGGGCGTCGAAGCCATCGGGCGCCCGGGAGATGTCGCGGACACGGACGTCCTCGGCGAGCAGTCGGCTCAGCCGGCGCACCAGCGGTGTGAACTCCGCCTCGCCCTCGGGCTGATGGCGCGGGTAGGCGTGACTCAGAGCATCGGCCGGGATGTCCACGTGGGCCACCTGACCGGTGGCGTGCACACCGGAGTCGGTGCGTCCGGCGGCCAGCAGTCGCAGCGGAACGCGGAACACCGTCGACAGCGCGGCCTCGATGTCACCGGCCACCGTGCGCAGGCCGTGCTGAACCGCCCAGCCGGCGAAATCAGTTCCGTCGTAGGCGATGTCCAGCCTGAGCCGTAGTGCCTCAGGACTCGTCGGACTTTTCCTCAGCGATCTCGGCCTCAGCCTCCGCGGTCTGCGCGTCGGCTATCGCGGCGTCCTCGGCCTCGATCTCCTCCAGCGGAGTCTCTTCCGCCTTCGTCTCATCAGCCGGCTTCTCATCAGCCGGCTTCTCATCAGCCGGCTTCTCGGCGGCCGGCTTCTCAGCGGCCGGCTTCTCGGGGGCGCTCTTCGCCGCCTTGTTGCCCGCCGCGCGCTTGGCGCGGTTGGCTTCCGCGGTGACAGTCTTCTCCCGGACCAGTTCGATGACGGCCATCGGGGCGTTGTCGCCCTTGCGCGCCTCGACCTTGATGATCCGCGTGTAGCCACCCTCGCGGTCGGCGAAGAACGGGCCGATCTCGGCGAAGAGAGCGTGCACCACGTCCTTGTCGCGGATCTTCTTCATCACCTCGCGCCTGTTGTGCAACGTGCCCTTCTTGGCGTGGGTGATGAGCTTCTCGGCGTAGGGACGCAAAGCCCGGGCCTTCGGTTCGGTGGTCTTGATCCGGCCGTGCTCGAACAGCGACGTGGCCAGGTTGGCCAGGATCGCTTTCTGGTGCGATGAGGAACCGCCGAGGCGGGGACCCTTGCTGGGCTTAGGCATTGTGAACTCCGGGCATTGCGACTGTCTCCTTATGTGGGGCCGGCCCCCGTATCAGGTAGGGCCGGGACGACTTTTCTTCTTAGAGCTGTTCGGTCTCGGCGTAGTCCGCGTCGTTCTCGGCGTCGTAGCCCGAGTCGTATGCGGCGTCGCTGTTCCAGGTGCCGGTCGCGACGTCGTAGCCGGCGACCTCGGACGGGTCGAAGGTGGCCGGCGAGTCCTTCAGCGCCAGACCGAGCTGATGCAGCTTGATCTTGACCTCATCGATGGACTTCTGCCCGAAGTTGCGGATGTCGAGCAGATCGGACTCGGTGCGCGAGACCAGTTCGCCCACGGTGTGCACGCCCTCACGCTTGAGGCAGTTGTAGGAGCGCACGGTCAGGTCGAGGTCGTCGATCGGCAGCGCGAACGCCGCGATGTGGTCGGCTTCCTGCGGCGAAGGTCCGATCTCGATGCCCTCGGCCTCGACGTTGAGTTCGCGTGCCAGACCGAACAGCTCGACCAGCGTCTTGCCGGCCGAGGCCAGCGCATCGCGCGGGGTGATGGAGTTCTTGGTCTCCACATCCAGGACGAGCCGGTCGAAGTCGGTGCGCTGCTCGACGCGGGTGGCCTCGACCTTGTAGGTGACCTTCAGCACGGGCGAGTAGATCGAGTCGACCGGGATGCGGCCGATCTCGGCGCCGGAGACCTTGTTCTGCACGGCGGGCACGTAGCCGCGGCCGCGCTCGACGATGAGCTCGATCTCCAGCTTGCCCTTGTCGTTGAGGGTTGCGATGTGCATGTCCGGGTTGTGGACGGCCACGCCGGCCGGCGGCACGATGTCACCGGCGGTCACCGCACCGGGACCCTGCTTGCGCAGATACATGGTGACCGGCTCGTCCTCCTCGGAGGACACCACGAGACCCTTGAGGTTCAGGATGATGTCGGTGACATCCTCCTTCACACCCGGAACGGTGGTGAACTCGTGCAGCACACCGTCGATACGGATGCTCGTCACCGCGGCGCCGGGGATCGACGACAGCAGAGTCCGCCGCAGCGAGTTGCCGAGGGTGTAACCGAATCCCGGCTCGAGCGGTTCGATGACGAACTGCGACCGGTTCTCGGCGATGACCTCTTCGGACAGGGTGGGACGCTGAGAGATCAGCATTGTTCTTCGTTTCTCCTTCTCGGCACCCGCTATTTGATGCCGTCTGGGTTACTGCGGTTACTTCTCGGTTACTTCGAGTAGAACTCGACGATGAGCTGCTCGGTGAGCGGCACATCGATCTGCGCCCGTTCGGGAAGCTGGTGGATCAGGATGCGCTGACGCTCCCCGATCACCTGCAGCCACGACGGGATCGGACGATCACCTGCGGTCTCCCGCGACAACTGGAACGGGAAGGTGTTCAGCGAGGTGTCCCGGACGTCGATGATGTCGTACTGCGCCACCCGGTAGCTCGGGACGTTGACCTTCACGCCGTTGACGGTGAAGTGCCCGTGGCTGACCAGCTGGCGGGCCATCCGGCGGGTGCGTGCCAGCCCGGCGCGGTAGACGACGTTGTCCAGCCGGCTCTCCAGGATGCGCAGCAGGTTCTCACCGGTCTTGCCGGCCTGCCGGTTCGCCTCCTCGTAGTAGCGGCGGAACTGCTTCTCCATCACGCCGTAGGTGAAGCGGGCCTTCTGCTTCTCCTGCAGCTGGGTGCGGTACTCGCTCTCCTTGATCCGCGCGCGACCGTGCTGGCCGGGCGGGTAGGGGCGCTTCTCGAAAGACTGATCTCCACCGACGAGGTCGACGCCGAGGCGGCGTGACTTGCGGGTGGCGGGTCCGGTGTAACGAGCCATCTGAAATTCCTGCCTTTCCCGCTAGACCCGGCGCCGCTTGGGCGGACGGCAGCCGTTGTGCGGCTGCGGAGTGACATCGGAGATCGCCCCGACCTCGAGGCCGGCGGCCTGCAACGAGCGGATCGCGGTCTCGCGGCCCGAACCCGGGCCCTTGACGAAGACGTCGACCTTGCGCACGCCGTGCTCCTGGGCCTTGCGGGCGGCGTTCTCGGCGGCCAGCTGCGCGGCGAACGGCGTCGACTTACGCGAACCCTTGAAGCCGACATGGCCGGATGACGCCCACGCGATGACGTTGCCCTGCGGGTCGGTGATGGACACGATCGTGTTGTTGAACGTGCTCTTGATGTGCGCGGCGCCGTGCGGGACGTTCTTCTTCTCCCGGCGGCGGGTGGCCTTGCCCTTCTTCGCGCCGGACGCGGCCTTCTTCGGAGGTGCCATGGTTACTTAGCCTTCTTCTTGCCGGCGATGGTGCGCTTGGGACCCTTGCGGGTGCGCGCATTGGTCTTGGTCCGCTGCCCGCGGACGGGCAGGCCGCGCCGGTGCCGCAGGCCCTGGTAGCAGCCGATCTCGATCTTGCGACGGATGTCGGCCTGCACCTCACGGCGCAGATCGCCCTCGACCTTCAGCGAGCCTTCGATGTACTCGCGCAGCTGGGTCAACTGATCGTCGGTGAGGTCCTTGCTGCGCAGGTCCCGGTCGATGCCGGTCGCGGCCAGGATCTCCTGGGAGCGGGTACGGCCGATGCCGTAGATGTAGGTCAGGGCGATCTCCATGCGCTTGTCGCGCGGGAGGTCGACGCCCACTAGACGTGCCACAGTGGCGGTTTCCTTCTTCTCTGCGGAGGTGTCGATCCCAGTCCGTTCCCGGCGAGGTTCGCACCTATTCGGGGCCCGGCCTCCGTCCGGGCGTGGCCACCCGGCCTATCCGGATGGTGGTACTGGGAGGTCTGCATTCAGTTGTGTCGGGCCGGGCTGCGCGTGTTGTCAGCCCTGGCGCTGCTTGTGGCGCGGATCTGAGCAGATCACCATGACCCGCCCATGCCGGCGGATCACCCTGCACTTGTCGCAGATCGGCTTGACGCTCGGGTTGACCTTCACGGCTTAATGATCCTGTTCTCGTACTCGTCCGGCAGGGCCTACTTGTATCAGGGGGCTACTTGTAGCGGTAGACGATGCGGCCCCGGGTCAGGTCGTACGGGGAGAGCTCCACCACGACCCGGTCCTCGGGCAGGATGCGGATGTAGTGCTGCCGCATCTTGCCGCTGATGTGGGCGAGCACCTTGTGGCCGTTCTCCAGCTCAATGCGGAACATCGCATTGGGCAGGGGCTCCACCACGCGGCCCTCGACCTCGATGGCACCGTCTTTTTTGCCCATATCCTCACTAGATTCCTGCGTTGTTTTTCCTCGGGGCAGCATTCGCCGGACTGCAAAACGTGTGGAATGGTCACGCAAGAGCCGGCGCGTTCACCGCACCGTTGCTCCACGATACCCGCTGGGACCGCAGGCTCCAAAATGTCGCCGCAGGCCCCCCGTGGGGCCCCCGCACGCCGGATAAGGTGGGCCGATGCGGCTGTTGGTCACCGGCGGCGCCGGGTTCATCGGCGCGAATTTCGTCCACCGCGCCGCCCACGAGCGCCCCGGGGTGGCCATCACCGTCCTCGACGCCCTGACCTACGCCGGCAGCCGGGAGTCGCTGGCGGCCCTCGGTGACCGGATTCGCCTGGTCGAGGGGGACATCACCGACTCCGGCCTGGTCGATGAGCTGGTGGCCGGATCCGACGCGGTGGTCCATTTCGCCGCCGAGACCCACGTGGACAACTCGCTGAGCGACCCGGCCCCGTTCCTGCGCAGCAACGTCGTGGGCACCTTCACGGTGCTCGAGGCGGTCCGGCGGCACCGGACCCGGCTGCATCACATATCCACCGACGAGGTCTACGGCGACCTGCCACCCGACCAATCCGTGCGCTTCACCGCCGCGACCCCCTACAACCCTTCGAGCCCCTATTCGGCGACCAAGGCCTCGGCCGATCTGCTGGTGCGGGCGTGGGTGCGCTCCTACGGGGTCGCGGCGACGATCTCGAACTGCTCCAACAACTACGGACCGTTCCAGCACATCGAGAAGTTCATCCCGCGTCAGATCACCAATGTGCTGACCGGCCGCCGGCCCAAGCTGTACGGGACCGGCGCCAACGTCCGGGACTGGATCCACGTCGACGACCACAACAGCGCGGTGTGGCGGATACTCGAGGACGGTGTCGCCGGGCAGACCTACCTCATCGGCGCGGACGGGGAACGCGACAATCTCTCGGTGCTGCGGCTCATCCTGCAGCTGATGGATCGCGACTCCGACGACTTCGATCACGTCACCGACCGCGCGGGCCATGACCTGCGCTACGCGATCGACTCCTCGGCACTGCGCGGCGAATTGGGTTGGGCGCCAAAGCACACCGACTTCACCGAGGGCCTGCGGTCGACCATCGCGTGGTACCGCGACAACGAGTGGTGGTGGGGGCCGCTGAAGGCCGGGGTCGAAGCCGGTTACGCGAAGCGGGGGCAGTGATGGCCGAGACGTTTCGCGAACTCGCGGTGCCGGGTGCCTTCGAGATCACCCCGCAGGTGCACGGCGACACCCGCGGCGCGTTCTTCGAGTGGTTCACCGAGTCGGGCTTCGCCGAGATGACGGGCGGACGCTTCGACACCCGCCAGGCCAACTGCTCGGTCTCCTCGGCCGGCGCACTGCGCGGGCTGCACTTCGCCCAGGTGCCGCCAGGACAGGCCAAATACATCACCTGCGTGCGCGGATCGGTGTTCGATGTCGCCGTCGACATCCGGGTGGGCTCGCCCACCTTCGGACAGTGGGATGCGGTCGTCCTCGACGACACCGCGCACAGGTCGGTGTTCCTCACCGAGGGGTTGGCCCACGGATTCCTCGCACTGCAGGACGAGTCGACGGTGATGTATCTGTGTTCGACCCCATACGCCCCGCAGCGCGAGCACACCGTCTGCCCCACCGATCCGGCGATCGGCATCTCCTGGCCGCTGCCCGAAGAACGGTGGGCGCTCTCCGAACGCGACGCCGCCGCGCCGTCGCTGGAGGAGGTACGGGCGGCGGGTCTGCTGCCGGTGTGGACCGGCTGAAGCGCCTTGCACCATCGCAACGTCACTTACTAGGATATCCAAGTATCTTCTGACCCGGAGGACCTGCCATGACACCCACAATCGGCCACTTCATCGACGGCCGGCGAAGCGATCTCACCAGCACCCGCACCGCCGACGTGTTCAACCCCAGCACCGGTGCGGTGGCGGCGAAGGTCCTGCTCGCCAGCGCTGCCGACGTCGACACCGCGGTCGCCTCGGCGGTGCAGGCCCAGCATGAATGGGCGGCCTGCAATCCGCAGAAGCGCGCCCGGGTACTGATGAAATTCGTCGAACTGGTCAACGCCAACGCCGACGAGATCGCCGAACTGCTCTCCCTCGAGCACGGCAAGACCGTCAACGATTCACTCGGCGACATCCAGCGCGGCATCGAGGTCATCGAATTCGCCGTCGGCATACCGCATCTGATGAAGGGTGAGTTCACCGAATCCGCCGGCCCGGGAATCGACGTCTACTCGATCCGCCAACCGCTCGGTGTGGTGGCCGGCATCACGCCGTTCAACTTCCCGGCGATGATCCCGCTGTGGAAGGCGGGGCCGGCCCTGGCGTGCGGCAACGCCTTCATCCTCAAGCCCTCCGAACGCGATCCCTCGGTTCCACTGCGACTGGCCGAACTGTTCATCGAAGCCGGATTGCCGCCGGGGGTGTTCCAGGTCGTCCAGGGCGACAAGGAGGCGGTCGACGCGATCCTGGCCCACCCCGACATCAAGGCCGTCGGATTCGTCGGAAGCTCCGACATCGCGCAGTACATCTACACCGGCGCCGCCGCACACGGCAAGCGCGCGCAATGCTTCGGCGGCGCGAAGAACCACATGATCGTCATGCCCGATGCGGATATGGACCAGGCCGTCGACGCGCTGATCGGCGCCGGCTACGGCAGCGCGGGCGAACGCTGCATGGCTATCAGCGTCGCGGTTCCGGTCGGCGAGGAGACCGCGAACCGGTTGCGCAACAGGCTCGCCGAGCGGGTCAAGGAACTGCGGGTCGGACACAGCCTCGACCCCAAAGCCGACTACGGGCCACTGGTCACCGAAGCCGCCCTCACCCGGGTGCGCGGCTACATCGACGCCGGCGTCGCAGCCGGCGCGGAGATCGTCGTCGACGGCCGCGAGAAGGGCAGCGACGAAATGACCTTCGGTGATGCCAGTCTGGAGGGTGGCTTCTTCATCGGCCCCACCCTCTTCGACCACGTCACCACCGACATGTCCATCTACACCGAGGAGATCTTCGGCCCGGTGCTGTGCATCGTGCGGGCCAAGAACTACGAGGAAGCCCTCGCGCTGCCCTCGGAGCACGAATACGGCAACGGCGTGGCGATCTTCACCCGCGACGGCGACACCGCCCGCGACTTCGTCTCCCGTGTGCAGGTCGGCATGGTGGGGGTCAACGTGCCCATCCCGGTGCCGGTGTCCTACCACACCTTCGGCGGCTGGAAGCGCTCCGGTTTCGGCGACCTCAACCAGCACGGTCCGCATTCGATCCTGTTCTACACCAAGACCAAGACGGTCACCGAGCGCTGGCCCTCGGGAATCAAGGACGGCGCGGAGTTCGTCATCCCGACGATGAAATAGGGGCGCTGGCAGACCGATGACGGCATTCATGACTCTTGACGACGACGAACGCGTGATCTCCGAGACCGCCGCCGATTTCGCCGCCAAGCGACTGGCGCCGCACGCACTCGAGTGGGACAAGACCAAGCACTTCCCCGTCGAGGTGATGCGAGAGTCGGCCCAGTTGGGTATGGCGGCCATCTACTGCTCCGAGGACGTCGGCGGCAGCGGGCTGCGGCGCCTGGACGCGGTGCGGATCTTCGAACAGCTGTCGGTGGCCGATCCGGTGGTGGCGGCCTTCATCTCCATTCACAACATGTGCGCCTGGATGATCGACACCTACGGCACGCCCGAGCAGCGCAAATCATGGGTTCCGCAGCTGGCGACCATGGAGAAGATCGCCAGCTGCGGAACCCATGATTTGCGCTGCTCGGG
>Ga0194052_1001861_pt1 | contig 11917 bp, 11 predicted proteins | sample SepL226m_MetaG_FD_160117 | JGI IMG/M metagenome (GOLD analysis project Ga0194052, IMG submission 160117) | Anoxic zone freshwater microbial communities from boreal shield lake in IISD Experimental Lakes Area, Ontario, Canada - Sep2016-L227-6m | ecosystem: Environmental > Aquatic > Freshwater >... | reverse complement strand
GGTTTAGCTTTTGTGGCTCACCTTTGTATTGCTCTTTCATTGTCAATAAACGTGGCTGAACTTCTTTCATGCGTGCCATGGATTTATAGCTTGCAGCAGAAAGTGGGAAAAACACCAGCTTAATCAAAATGGTCAGCAAGATGATGGACCAGCCCCAATTACCAACATAGCCATGAATCTTTTCCAGCAACCAAAAAATAGGTTTGGCCAAAATAGTGAGGTAACCATAATCTTTTAATAATTCGAAGCCGGGGGCAATCGTTTCTAAAACACTTTCTTCTTGTGGGCCGACAAAAAGACGTGCTTTTTCTACTATCGTGCTGCCAGGGGCAACATCACCAAGTGGCGTTTGTATTCCAATGCGATACAAGCCGTTATCTATTTTTCCTGCATAGATGTCGCGAGCAAATTTGTCGCCAGGAATCCAAGCGCTTGCAAAATAATGTTGAACCATGGCAATCCATGCTGGGTCTCCTGCGGGAGCCTGGGTTGGAATGGTGATTTTATTTTTATCTATTGCGGTGAATTCGAGCTTATTAAACTTTTCTTTGCCCGTGTAGACAGCCGGGCCTGTAAAGGTGCTGGCAGAAAACGCGCCGTCAAAAGGTCCGATTTTCTGTTCCTGGGTTGCATCACGCACAATCTCGGTATAGAGAACTAGTGGATTGGCATTTGTGCTTGCCTGCGTAACGCGGTGGCCAACATCTACCACATAGCTTCCAGGGTTAAGAATGAATGTTTTTTCTAGCTTCACGCCATTGCGCTCACTCGCTAGAGTAATAAATGGTCTGCCTGACCCATCTTTACCAGATTGAAGTAGCTTAAAAGTGCTGGTGTGATTTGGTAGATCGGTATTACCAAGCGCCACCAATCCTGAACGAGCAAAATATTTATGTGTTGGCGTGTATTGAAACAGTTCAACTGGTTTTTGTTCAGCAGTAAGCGCTTTTAATAATTTGGCATCAACCACGTTTGCGCCGACTGCGCTAATTTCTAATGCCAAAACATCATTCTTTAAAGCAAACTTTTCAGTGCTTTCAATGTTGCCAGCGCTTACTACTGGCGCAGCAGGCTTGGTAGCATTGCCAATGACTTGCACAGGAGCGTCCACTGTATTGCTGCCAGCCGCCTTCTCAGCGCCTACAGGAGCACTAACTGGAGTTCCGCCAAAAAGAGATGGCTTACCTTCGTGAACCTGCCAATTGTTGTAGAGCATAAGGCCCGACATTGAAAACACGGCCCAAAGAATTGTTTTTTTAAAATCCATTTGTGTTCACTTAAATTAATGAGATGTTTGTTTTACAGCAGGATCATAACCGCCGTGTGACAGGGGGTTACAGCGCAATATGCGCCACACACTAAGGCCAAAGCCTTTTATAAATCCATAATGCGCAAAGCAGTCGCAAGCATATTGAGAGCAACTGGGCACATACTTACAGTGCATGCCCAAATAGGGACTTAAGAGCAATTGATAGAGCTTAACCAGCCTAATTGCTGCTGTATTTAATGGGCGCACTTTAAATCAGCCTAGTCATTTGTTGGCGCAAGAGATCTTTCTCTTTTTTTCTGAGCCTGCCGCGAGTTTCGCGCCCAATTGGCTTTTTCAACTTAACCACCACATCGCTTTTCAATGTCGCAGCTTGGGCTGTCCAAACCAACGCTCGAATCATTCGCTTTAAGCGATTGCGGTCAACCGCACGCTTAGCCAACCTCTTGGCAACCGCCACTCCTAAATCCGGCTGCTTACCTTCTTCGGCCGAAGCCAAATACATACCCCAATACAAACTTGTCTTGGGGCGTGTTTTTAGTAATTCAGAAATCCTTGCGCTGTTCAATGTCTAAATTAAACGGCCAAACGTTTGCGGCCTTTTGCGCGACGTGCGTTTAAAACTGCGCGTCCACTCTTAGTTTTCATACGGATACGAAAACCGTGGGTACGTTTACGGCGTGTTACTGAGGGTTGGTATGTTCTTTTCATGATAGATCCGGGGAAAACCAAGTATTTTCCTTGTTGCGGAGCAAAAGGTCAATCTATCCTGACGAATATGTAGGTGTTTTTCTCTATTTTTGTGTGATTTTTCTTTAAATCCTTAATTTAAAAGGTATTTTTCTTCTTATACACAAGTTATCCACAGCTTTTCCACGATTTTTAAGCTTGTGGATAACTTTGCGTCATCGCTACAATGGATCCTCCAAAAATATGAGCAACTTACAAAATCCTCCTACCTTGAATTCAATCAACCCCTTGGGTTTTTGGGATAGCGCTATTGGCGCCTTGTCCCGCGAACTATCGCCACAACAATTTAAAACCTGGATACAGCCCCTGTCCCTCATGTCTTTTGATGAGAGTGATCACTCACTAACAATAGGGGCGCCCAACCGGTTTAAGTTAGATTGGATTAAAAAGAGTTTTGCTGATCGCTTTCAAGAGTTAGCGTCCCAATATTTTGGCCTAGCAATCAATATCAATTTTGTACTTGATGTGGAGACCCCTTCAAACCCCAAACCAAGCCCTGTAGTGGAATTAGCGCGCCCCGAACTTAAGGAGCCTAGCGAAATAGGCTCTGTAATTTTGGTTGAGGAACAGTCTTTTGAGATTGAGGATCACTCGAAACTTAACCCGAATCTAACATTTGATACTTTTGTTACCGGTAAAGCTAACCAACTGGCCCGTGCAGCCTCTATTCAGGTCGCACACAATCCAGGGACCTCATACAACCCTATGTTCTTATACGGTGGTGTTGGTTTAGGTAAAACCCATTTAATCCATGCAATCGGTAATCACCTTTTAAAAGAAAAGCCCAACGCTAGGATTCGCTATATTCACGCCGAGCAGTATGTGTCTGATGTAGTTCGAGCCTATCAACAAAAGGCATTTGATCGATTTAAGCGCTACTACCACTCGCTAGACCTCCTGTTGATTGATGACATTCAGTTCTTTAGCGGCAAGTCTCGCACCCAAGAAGAGTTCTTCTATGCCTTTGAGGCGCTTTTAAGCAACAAGGCCCAGGTCATTATTACTAGTGACACCTATCCAAAAGAGATGGCGGGCATTGATGATCGACTCATCTCCCGCTTTGATTCTGGCTTAACGGTGGCAATTGAGCCCCCAGAGCTTGAAATGCGTGTGGCTATTTTGATGAAAAAAGCGGTAAGTGAAGGGATCCCCATGAGTGAGGATGTGGCGTTTTTTGTTGCCAAACACCTACGCTCAAATGTGCGGGAGCTAGAGGGGGCATTACGTAAGATTTTGGCTTTTGTACGCTTTCATGGTCGAGAAGTGACTATTGAAGTTGCCAAAACAGCCCTAAAAGACCTGCTATCAATCCAAAATCGCCAAATTTCAGTAGAAAACATCCAAAAATCGGTGGCAGATTTTTATAGTATTAAGGTGGCAGACATGTACTCTAAAAAGCGTCCTGCCAATATCGCACGTCCGCGTCAGATAGCAATGTTTATGGCTAAAGAATTGACTCAAAAAAGCCTGCCTGAGATAGGTGAATTATTTGGCGGACGCGACCACACTACCGTTTTACACGCTGTTCGGAAGATCACCGAAGAGCGCTCGCATGATAGCCAGCTCAATCACGAGATCCATGTGATTGAGCAAACACTGAAAGCTTAATTTTTTAGCTTGTGGATAAGGTTGTGGACAACCCTAGGGATAAGTTTGGGGATTGTGTGTGGATAAATTGTGGAAAGCTCGCGCTTCATGCAAAAATAGGGTGCTGAACAAAAGTTATCCCCTTTTTGTTCAGCGTTTATACAGAGGTTTTCCACAGGTTTATTTGTCTTTAGTTTGTTGTTTTATATAAGGTTTTTGACTTATCCACTGAAATTTAATGCCTTATTACTATTACTAATAAGATATATACAAGGATTTAAAAGCAATGCAACTCGTTAACACTTCTCGCGATAACTTACTAAAACCTCTTCAGGTTGTTAGTGGCATTGTTGAACGTCGACATACGTTGCCTATTCTGGCCAATCTTTTATTTAAAAAGAGCGGAGAGAAAGTTTCATTTATTTCTACGGATATTGAAATCCAAATTACAACGAATGCTAATTTTGGTGTTGGCACTGAAGATGTCACAACAACCGTTGCAGCGCGTAAATTATTAGATATTTTGAGAGCGCTGCCTGAGGGTCCTGTTTCTTTAAATTTAAAAGACAACCGTATGGTTGTTCAAAGCGGTAAGAGCCGTTTTTCCCTCCAAACATTATCTGCAACTGAGTTTCCAGTAATGCAAAGTGTTGGTGAGGTAACTGCTTCCTGGAAGATGTCACAAAAAAGCTTTCGTCAACTTGTTAGCCAAGTTCATTTCTCAATGGCTCAACAAGACATTCGTTATTACTTAAACGGCATGTTGCTCGTTGTAGAGGGTAAAGAGGTTGTTGCGGTAGCCACCGATGGTCACCGCCTCGCTTATTCTCGTGTAGAGCTAACTGAGGCCCCTTCTGGGTCTGGCGAGAGACAGGAAATCATTATTCCTCGCAAAACAATTTTAGAGTGCCAACATCTTCTTGAGGACTCTGATGAAATATTGGAAATTAACCTAACGGCAAACCAAGTAAAATTTTCTTTTGGGGATATTGAATTAATTTCGAAATTGGTTGAGGGAAAGTTCCCAGACTTCCAGAGAGTTATTCCAAAAGGTCAAAAGAATTCATTGGTTGTGGGCCGTGATTTGCTACAAGCTGCACTTCAACGTGCCGCGATTCTGACTACAGACAAATTTAAAGGCGTACGTTTTTCTTTATCACCCAATCGCATTACTGTTCAATCAACTAATGCTGAGCAAGAAGAAGCTCAAGAGGAAATTGAAGTTGAGTATGGTGGCGATGCTGTGGAGATTGGATTTAATGTAAGTTATTTACTTGATGTTTTATCCAACCTAAAGAGTGACAAGATCCAAATCAGCTTAGGGGATGCAAACAGCAGTGCTGTAATTACTCTGCCTGGCTCAGAGAACTTTAAGTATGTTGTGATGCCAATGCGTATTTAATTTAGAAAAAAATGACTGAAGAAAAAAAAGTAGTAGAGCAGTACGGTGCCGCATCGATTCAAATTTTAGAGGGTCTTGAGGCTGTTCGTAAGCGCCCAGGGATGTATATCGGAGACACCTCCGATGGTACGGGCCTGCACCACCTTGTTTTTGAGGTTTTAGATAACTCTATTGACGAGGCTTTGGCCGGCTACTGTACTGAAATTACAGTAGTGATTCAAACCGACAACTCCATCTCGATTGTTGATAATGGCCGTGGCGTTCCCACTGGAATTAAGTATGACGATAAGCACAAGCCAAAGCGAAGTGCTGCTGAAATCGTAATGACTGAATTGCATGCTGGTGGAAAGTTTGATCAAAACAGTTACAAAGTTTCAGGTGGTTTGCATGGCGTAGGTGTTAGCTGCGTAAACGCACTTTCCAAGTGGCTAAAACTTACCATTCGTCGCGATGGCAAAACGCACTATATGGAGTTTGCTCGCGGCGTTATCCAAAATCGCAATATTCAAGACGAGGATGGTGTCGCAACCTCACCCATTACCGTTACCGGTGATACAGAATTATCTGGTACCGAGGTACACTTTTTAGCCGATGAAACCATTTTTGGAAACATTGAATTTCATTATGAAATTCTAGTAAAGCGCATTCGCGAACTTTCTTTTTTAAATAATGGCGTACACATCAAACTGATTGATCAGCGCACAGGCCAAGAGGAAGACTTTGCTTATTCTGGTGGTGTTAAAGGGTTTGTTGAGTACATCAACCAAAACAAAAATGTTTTACACCCCAATATTTTTTACGCCGAAGGTATCCGCCCATCAGACTTAGGCGGCAATATTACCGCCGAAGTTTCAATGCAGTGGAATGATAGCTTTAGCGAACAAGTACTTTGCTTTACAAACAACATCCCTCAGCGTGATGGTGGCGCCCACTTAACTGGCCTGCGGGCGGCAATGACCCGCGTCATCAATAAATACATTGATGAGCATGAGGTTGCTAAAAAAGCGAAAGTAGAAATTTCTGGCGACGATATGCGAGAGGGTTTGGCTTGCGTGCTGTCAGTCAAAGTGCCCGAACCAAAATTTTCAAGCCAAACCAAAGATAAATTAGTTTCCAGTGAAGTGCGTGGACCGGTAGAAGAAATTGTTGCAGAGGCATTAAGCGCATATCTTCAAGAGCGCCCAGCAGACGCAAAAATCCTTTGTGGAAAAATTGTTGATGCTGCTCGTGCGCGTGAGGCTGCGCGCAAAGCGCGCGATATGACAAGGCGCAAAGGCGTTCTAGATGGCTTAGGCTTGCCTGGAAAGTTGGCTGATTGCCAAGAGAAGGACCCAACCAAATCCGAATTATTTATTGTCGAGGGTGATTCGGCAGGCGGCTCTGCGAAGCAGGGTCGAGACCGTCGTTTTCAAGCAATTCTTCCCTTAAAAGGAAAAATTCTAAACGTAGAAAAGGCCCGCTTTGACAAAATGTTGGCGAGCCAAGAGGTGGTTACATTAATTACTGTTTTGGGCACTGGCATTGGTATCGAAGAGTACAAGGCAGATAAGCTACGCTATCACCGCATCATCATCATGACCGATGCGGACGTAGACGGAAGCCATATTCGCACCCTCCTGTTAACTTTCTTCTATAGACAAATGCCAGAGTTAATTGAGCGTGGTCACATCTACATTGCTCAACCGCCACTATACAAAGTGAAGTTTGGAAAAAATGAGCAATATATTAAGGATGATGCTGAGCTCAATCAGTTACTGTTAAAGATAGCGCTTGAAACGGCCTCATTGCAAACGCCTTCAGGCGAAATTATTGAGGGCGCAGATCTTAACGAGTTAGCTAAACACTACCAAGTGATTCAGTCAATCGTTGACCGACTATCGCGCACCATTGATGAGGACGCATTGCGCGCCATTGCCTCGGGCACACAATTGAATCTGGATACTGAGAGCTCAGCCAATGAATCTGCCGCGCGCCTGAGGTTGGCTTTGGCAGACTCATTAAATCCTTTGGCACTGCCGCCAGAAATCATTGTTCAGAAGGAAGATCGCACAGAGCGTTTCAGGCTGCTACTTTCCCGCCGCATTCATGGAAACCTAAAGTTATCCTCTATTAATTCAGATTTTGTTCATGGCGATGATTATCAAAGCCTTGCTAATGCCGCAGCTGTTTTATCTGGCAAGGTTTTGCCGGGTTCAAAAGTGCGTCGCGGAGATCCAGACAAAAATCAAAAAGAACAAACCATCAGCGACTTTAGGGGGGCATTCTCCTGGCTATTGTCTGAGGCTGAGCGAGTACTAAGTCGCCAGCGCTATAAAGGTCTTGGTGAAATGAATCCATTGCAACTGTGGGAAACAACCATGGATACAAATTCGCGCACCCTCTTGCAAGTTCGGATTGAAGATGCAATTGCTGCAGATCAAGTCTTTACAACGCTGATGGGTGATGATGTGGAACCGCGTCGCGCCTTTATTGAAAAGAACGCACTGATCGCACGCAACCTAGACGTTTAAGTTATGAAATCAAAAAAATTAAAACCACCAAAGGTGGACCGATCCTCTATTGTTGTGAAAACCTCGCCAATACATGGCAAAGGGGTTTTTGTTGTTAAGCCGATTAAGAAGGGTCAAGCCATTATTGAGTACAAGGGTGAACGTATTAGCTGGAAGCTAGCAGAGAAGCGTCACCCACATGACCCAAAGGACCCAAATCATACCTTCTACTTTTCTTTGGATGATGGTCGTGTGATTGATGCTAAACACGGCGGTAATGCAGCACGCTGGATTAATCACTCCTGTAAGCCGAGCTGCGAAACAAAAGAAGATAAGTTTAGCGCTGAGCCACGTGTATTTATTTATGCAAAGCGTGCGCTAAAAGTTGGTGAAGAGCTGTTTTACGACTATTCACTAGATATTGAAGGTCGGATTACCAAGCAAATGAAGAAAGATTACGAGTGTCGATGTGGCGCCAAGAAATGCCGCGGCACCATGCTTGCGGTCAAAGACTAGTAAAGCATTTAATAAGCCATGTTGTATGTAACCATACAAGAGCTTGAGGCGGCGATTAATTATTGGCGCAGCCAGTCGCCTGCAGAGGGCGAGGAGCTGCGCTTATGTCCGGAAGCGGCCGCTCTTGCAAAGCCTTACGCGCTTCTGATTGTTCAGGGCGCTCAACGCGTACCCATGGATGTTTTAGATGGCGCTGCACGAATCGCCATCCAAGAGTATTTAAAAATAAACCAAAATTCTTAATCTTCAACCCCTTGTTGATTTAGGGTTATCGCTATATAAAGCAATCCCATCTTGCGGTATCCTCATTGTCTTACCCCAAATAAGGGGTAGAGGGTGCGAGATTGCAAGAAACAATATTAAAAACAATTGGACTAGGAAAATCTTTTAAAGGTTTTGCTGCGGTAAGTGACGTCAACTTAGATGTCACCAGGGGAACCATTCACGCCCTGATTGGGCCTAACGGGGCAGGTAAAACCACCTGTTTCAATCTCCTGACAAAATTTTTAGAGCCAACGAGTGGGCAAATTTTGTTTAATGGGTTTGATATTACAAAAGAGGCGCCAGCACAGATCGCACGGCGCGGGATTATTCGCTCTTTTCAGATTTCAGCTGTTTTTCCCCATTTAACAGTCTTAGAAAATGTTCGTGTTGCACTGCAGCGAGGATTGGGAACGGAGTTCCACTTTTGGAAATCAGGCAATTCACTTAATGTCCTAAATGAGCGCGCCCTAGAACTGCTTCACGAAGTTGGGCTTGAGGATTTTGCAGGAGAAGAAACCCTAAATTTGGCTTATGGCCGCAAAAGGGCGCTCGAAATTGCAACTACTTTGGCTATGGAGCCCGAGTTAATGTTATTGGATGAGCCTACCCAAGGCATGGGCCACGAAGACGTGGAGCGCGTGACAGAGTTGATTGATCGCGTTGCCAAGGGCCGAACGATTTTGATGGTTGAGCACAATATGAAGGTTGTGTCCTCGATCGCTGATCGTATTACGGTATTACAGCGCGGCTCCGTGTTGGCTGAGGGCTCTTACCAAGAGGTTTCCAATAATCCCCTGGTGGTTGAGGCCTACATGGGCAGCCATGGGAGCGAAATCTTATGAGCAATATGGCGCTAGAGGTAAAAAACCTAGAGTCCTGGTATGGGGAATCTCATATCTTGCATGGCGTCAATTTTGCTGTCCACGATGGCGAGGTTGTTACTTTGCTCGGCAGAAATGGTGCCGGTCGCAGCACCATTCTCAAGACCATTTTGGGGTTAACGAGCAAGAGAACGGGTTCAGTTGAGGTTTATGGAGCTCAAACTATTGCCATGCCGACCTATAAAATTGCCCGGCTTGGTGTGGGCTTTTGTCCAGAAGAGCGTGGAATTTTTGCTAGCTTAAGTACCGAAGAAAACCTTTTGCTTTTGCCTGAGATTGCACCAGGCGGCATGGGTTTAGATGAAATTTATGAAATGTTTCCCAATCTTTATGAGAGACGCAATAGCCCTGGAACCCGCTTATCTGGCGGCGAACAACAGATGCTTGCGATGGCGCGTATTTTAAGAACAGGAGCAAAGCTGCTGCTGCTTGATGAAATTACCGAAGGTTTGGCGCCGGTGATTGTGCAGAAGTTGGGAGAGGTTGTCACCAGTTTGCGTAATAAGGGCTTCACAATTGTGTTGGTGGAGCAAAATTTCCGCTTTGCCGCACCCCTGGCGGATCGGCATTATGTGGTTGAGCACGGAAACGTAGTAGAGGTAGTGCAACAAAGTGAGCTTGCTGAAAAAGCAGCTCTATTAAATGAGTATCTTGGTATTTAGTAGTTTTCTATAGGAGATAGGAATGAAGTTAAAGCAAATAACTGCATCACTGGTTGCCGCGACGATGTTTGCGTCAAACCCAGTTTTTGCACAAGCAGGATCCAAGGTAAGTGGCGACGTAGTAAAGATCGGTGTATTAACTGACTTGTCTTCCACATATTCTGATTTGGCAGGCCCGGGGGCAGTGATTGCCGCCAAAATGGCAATCGCCGATTTTTCTAAAGACGGCACTGTTATTGGTAAAAAGATTGAGCTTGTAAGCGCTGATCACCAAAACAAAGCTGACATTGCTGCCAATAAGGCGCGCGAATGGTATGACAAAGATGGTGTTGACGTCATTGTTGAGTTGGTTTCCACCAACGTTGCATTGGCCGTGATGGAAGTGGCAGAGCAAAAAAACAAAATTACATTGGTATCTGGCGCCGCTTCTTTGCCAATTACCAATGAAAAATGTACTGCCAACAACGTTCATTGGACCTATGACACTTATGCGCTTTCAAACGGCACAGGCAAAGCAGTTGTCAAGCAGGGCAAAAAGAACTGGTACTTCATTACTGCTGACTATGCATTTGGCGCAGCTCTAGAAAAAGATGCAACCGGTGTTGTCACGGCGAACGGTGGAAAAGTGTTGGGCACCAGCAAACACCCATTTCCAAACAGCGACTTTTCTTCTTACCTTTTAAAGGCGCAGGCTAGTGGCGCTGATGTGGTGGCCCTTGCAAACGCAGGTCAAGACACCATTAATACGGTTAAGCAGGCAGCTGAGTTTGGAATCAACAAGAAGCAAACCGTGGTTCCATTGCTGATGTTTATTACCGACGTACATTCTTTGGGATTGAATGCTGCACAGGGCATGTACTTGACTGAAGGCTTCTATTGGGACAAAGACGACAAGACCCGTGCTTTCGCAAAACGCTTTATTTTGCAACATAAGCGTATGCCTAGCATGGTTCAGGCAGGCGTCTACTCCTCTGTTCTTGCTTACTTGAACGCAGTTCAAAAGGCTGGCACAGACGACACCCAGGCTGTTATGAAGGCTCTGAAGTCGACCAATATTGATGATGGTTTATTTAAGGGCAAGATTCGTGCTGACGGTAAGTTTGAGCATGACATGCTTCTGCTTGAAGTGAAGAAACCTTCTGAATCTACAAGCCCATGGGATTATTACCATATTCGTGCAGTGATTCCAGCTGCCGAAGCAACACAACCACTTGCATTGTCTAGATGTAAGTTAGTTACTAACAAGTAATTAATACCTATAAAGTATGTTTGAACTTCTCGGAATTACCCCTCAAGGGCTGGTAGCCCAGCTCTTGGTGGGGCTTATTAATGGCTCGTTTTACGCCATATTGAGTTTGGGATTGGCCATTATTTTTGGCCTTCTCAACATCATCAATTTTGCACATGGTGCTCAATACACCATGGGCGCTTTTATTGCGTGGATTTGTTTAACGCAAATTAGCCAATGGCTCGGTTTCCCAGAGTTGTCTATTAATTATTGGTTTGCTTTAATTGTTGTACCGCTAGTGTTGGCGGGATTTGGTTTAATTCTTGAGCGCACAATGTTGCGCCGCCTGTATCACCTTGATCATTTATATGGTCTATTGCTGACATTTGGCCTGGCCTTGATTATTGAAGGCATGTTCCGCCATTGGTATGGTATCTCTGGTGAGAGTTACCCAGCCCCTGAGATATTGCAGGGTGCAATTCCCTTAGAGTCGATCGGCATCATTTTGCCGAAATATCGTATTTGGGTTGTCTTTATTTCTTTGACCGTTTGCTTCTCTACTTGGTATGTGATCGAAAGAACCAAGTTAGGCGCCTATTTGCGCGCTGGAACTGAGAATCCGAAGTTATTACAAGCATTCGGGATTAATGTCCCACTCATGATTTCTTTAGCCTATGCCTATGGTGTAGGCCTTGCGGGCTTTGCTGGCGTTTTGGCCGCTCCTATTTTCCAAGTAAACCCCCTAATGGGCTCAAACCTCATCATTGTTGTTTTTGCTGTTGTAGTTATTGGCGGCATGGGCTCCATCATGGGAGCCATTTTGACTGGCTTGGGTTTGGGCTTAATTGAGGGGCTTACAAAAGTGTTTTAA
>Ga0194052_1001858_pt1 | contig 11930 bp, 10 predicted proteins | sample SepL226m_MetaG_FD_160117 | JGI IMG/M metagenome (GOLD analysis project Ga0194052, IMG submission 160117) | Anoxic zone freshwater microbial communities from boreal shield lake in IISD Experimental Lakes Area, Ontario, Canada - Sep2016-L227-6m | ecosystem: Environmental > Aquatic > Freshwater >... | reverse complement strand
GACTTCAACGGTCCTGGTGCAATTGCATCAGCAGCAAAGATCGGCAAGACCATTAAGTATGTAATTCCTTCAGATGCCGTCATCAAGGGAACTCCTTACATCATGGCAATACCTTTCAACGCACCACACCCTGCAGCAGCTCGCTTGTGGACTGAATTCTTGTTCTCCCAGAACAAGGGCAAGTCTTCAATGACAGTTGGCTCAACAAAGGGCATGAGCGGATCAAAGATCTTCTCATCAATCATGGGCGGACAGAACATCTGGATCTCAGGTGCTGCACACCCAACAACAGAGCCAGCGATGCGCGCTAAGGGATTGGCAATCAACCCACCAGCAGGATTTGAAACTCCAGCCGGTGCCAAGTTGGTTACTCCAACACCTGATGAGCAAACAGCTGCAAAGGCTTTGTTAAAGGATCAATGGCCTGCAATTTCCTCTAATTAATTTCGTTGTTAATTAATTAGACGCATAACGGGAAAGATGGAAAAAGAAGCTGTGGCGAACCGGTCTGAGGGGACCGCTCGCCGCAGCTTCTCACTTTCTAACCTAACTTTTCCGCTGCTGCCATTCTTTACATTTGTCGGATTCTTTTTACTCTGGCCAATTCTCGCAGTGACGATTCGATCACTGAAGGGAAATAAAAATGAGTGGACACTTGAAAATTACCGTCCCCTAATTCACGGTTCATATTTTCACGCATTCGTCGTCAGCATAAAACTTGCAAGTATTACCGCCTTGATAGGCGCGCTTCTTGGCGGACTCTTCGCTTATGTAATCGTTAATAGCGCCGGACCAAAATTAACGTCTGTGCTAGATAGCATCTCGGCGGTTTTTGCTAATTCGGGTGGTGTGCCACTTGCTTTTATGTTTATTGCGGCTTTTGGGACCGAAGGCTTATTTACTAGATTCTTAAAGGCGGTTGGTTGGGATATTTATGCTGGGAAATTTACCTTGTTCTCATTTACTGGAGTGGTAATGGTTTATTCCTTTTTTCAAATCCCATTAATGATCTTGGTCTTTAAACCCGCTCTACAGGGTTTGCGCAAAGAGTGGTCAGAAGCAAGTATTAATTTAGGTGCAAATTCAATTACGTATTGGCGCCGGGTCGTTATACCTATCCTCACGCCCTCATTTTTAGGTGCCTTCTTCTTGCTCTTCGCTGGCGGCTTTTCAGCTTATGCGACGGCTCGCGCAATGACCGTAGGAACCGTCCCCCTAGTGCCGATAATTATTGGAACGTTGGTAGACGGAAATGTAATTTCGAATGAAGCCAACTTGGGTGACGCGCTGGCCGTTGGAATGATCTTCGTAGCTGGAGTTGCGATGTCTGGTTACTTACTTGCCCAACGTCGCGCTAATCGGTGGCGCACCACATGAAAATTTCACTTAATAGAATTCTTACCGTCGGATTAGTCTTAATTTTGGCCCTCCTGATATTTATTCTGCCATTAGTCGCAGCAAGCGAATTTAGCTTTCGTGGTGCGGGCGGAAAGGGTCATTCTTTTATTAATTATGTCTGGCTTATCCATCAAGAGGGCTTTGTTTCGCATCTGCTAACTTCACTGCAACTCGCGCTCTTATCAGGAATACTAAATCTTGCTTTGATGGTTCCGACAGCCGTTCTCTTACACCTAAAGCTTGCAAAGTGGCGCTCACTAGTTGAATTTATTTGCATCCTTCCACTAATCATTCCAGTTGTGTCGCTGGCAATTGGCGCACAAGTTGCGATGCCTAAGTTCGTACAAAATTCCCAATATGAATTGGTCTTCTTCTTTGTAATAATCGCACTTCCTTTTACTTATCGGACGTTGGATACCTCGCTATCAAGCATTGATTTAAAGACATTAGTTGAGGCATCTCGAAGCCTCGGCGCCAGTTGGCCTGCGACAATTATCCGGGTCATCATTCCAAGCATTAAAGGTGGAATCACGGGTGCGCTTTTTCTCTCCTTTGCACTCGCAATTGGTGAATTCACAATTACTTCATTGTTGCATTGGGATACCTTCCCAACCTGGACGGTCGTAGCCGCACAACAGAATATTCTTGGGGCAATTGCGCTCTCAGTTTTCTCATTCGTCGGTGCAGTTCTATTAATGGTAATGATCGCCATGTTTTCTAATCGTAGGAAAAGTAAATCAAACTCCCAACTTCAAGAGGTGGCGCCATGATGTCGAACGATAAAAATTCAAGTCGCGTGAGCAGTAAACTTGAACTAAACAAAATAAATCGCAAATTTGGTCATGTCACCGCCCTTGCTGGTCTAAACCTGACAGTTGAACCTGGCGAACTCGTCGCGCTACTTGGACCATCCGGTTGCGGAAAAACAACAGCGCTTCGAATTGTCGCTGGGCTAGAAAGCGCTGATTCTGGCTCACTTGTTGTTAATGGAGTTAGCTATTTAGACAAACCAGCAAACGAGCGCGATATGGGAATGGTTTTTCAGTCCTACTCACTCTTTCCCAATATGACAGTTGCTGAAAATATCGAATACGGCCTGCGGGTACGCAAAATAGAAGCCACTAAGCGAAAGCAGATAATTAATGAGAAACTTGAATTGGTCGCGCTGGGCGAAAAAGCTAATAGTTATCCTCACCAACTTTCAGGTGGACAGCAGCAGCGAGTGGCACTTGCAAGAGCTCTCGCGATTGAACCAACAGTATTACTTCTTGACGAACCTCTATCTGCGCTAGATGCGCAAGTTCGTTCGCAAATCCGAGAAGAGATCCGGAGAATTCAATTGAATCTGGGCATAACAACTCTTTTTGTTACACACGATCAGGAAGAAGCGATGTCAATTGCTGACCGTGTGGGAGTGATGAGCCATGGAAAACTTGAACAAATCGATAAACCAATTGCAATTTATAATAATCCAGCAACACCATTTGTTGCCTCCTTCGTGGGCCAAGCAAATAAGATTCCAGCGCAAGTAACCGAGCGTGGAAACGTAAAGGTTTTGGGGCAGAAGATTCAGCTCTCAAAGCATTCTGCAGAAATTGCAGATGGCCGAAGCGTTACTGCGTTAATTCGCCCAGAGTCACTACATATAGTTTCAGATTCTGACCCAGAGGGTACTTCTGGTCAGGTCGTAATCAAATCGTTCCTTGGCCCACTTACAAAACTCGGGATAACAATTGAGGGTGGCCTCCTTGTACATTTAAATGTTTCAAGTAAGGAAGTTCGCAAAATCGAAATTGGTGATCGTATATCAATTATGATTGTTGCAGAGGAAGTAATGGTGGAGAGTGCCTAATAAAGATACCCAAGAATCACGATTAGTCCGAGGCGCGGCAAATCAACTGGGATGGCGCGATTTAGAAAAGAGTTCTGGTGAAGTTATCCTCGGTGATAAGCCATCAGATTCTGCAAAATCAATTTTAAGTTTGGTACATATCTCTGATCTTCATATTTGTGACGCACAATCGCCAGCACGAGTAGAAATTCTAGATCGCTATGCCGACCCCCACCATCCACTCTCCGCTCTGGTGAAGCTAGTTGGAACCTACCGAGCGAATGAAATAATGACAGCTCACACTCTTGAAGCAATGGTTCGAACCATCAATAACATTGAACATGGTCCAGTTACAGATCGAAAAATTGATGCGGTTGTAGTTACTGGGGATGTAACAGATAACGCGCAATCAAATGAATTAGATTGGTATTTAACTTTGATGGATGGCGGGCACTTGCATCCTGATAGTGGAAACACCACTGAATGGGAAGGTGTGGCCACGAAAGATCCCGCCAAATACGATCAGTCTTACTGGAATCCAGAAGGAACCCCTGATGGTTGTGCCGATGATTATCCACGTTCACTTTATGGCCTGCCAACGATTCCAGGCTTGACTGATGCAGTACGCAAACCATTCCAGGCAACTGGTCTTCACCACCCTTGGTATGCCACTCACGGAAATCATGATGCTTTACTGCAAGGCACGGTTGTGCGCGATGAATACACAAAATCATTTGCGGTAGGAGATCAAAGAGTTCAAGAACTCTCACCAGATATTGATCTAGCCGAAACCTTTGGAAGCTTTCAGATGGTTGGACCAACTAGTTATCTAAAGCCAGATGGCGCAAGTTTTCGCTCAATCACTGGTGATGCCCGGCGCCGATTTAACGAACCATCTGATTGGGCAAATTTGCACTTGAGTTGTGGCCATGATCATGGGCTCGATCCAGAGAATTCAATTCGCGGAACAAAGTATTGGTATCGGGATCTCGGTGAAGTTCGTCTAATCTCAATGGATACTGTGAACGAACACGGTGGCTGGCAAGGCTCGCTAGATGAATCCCAGTTCATCTGGTTGAAGAAAGTTCTTGCTGATTCAACCCCAAAATATTTTGTCTTGCTCTCCCATCATCCAGCCCCAACTCTATTTAATGACTATGCCCCAGAAGGAGCAGATCGTCGGATAGCTGAGAAAGAGCTGGTCGCAGAGTTACTGAAGCATGAGCGAATTATCTTGTGGCTCGCCGGACATGACCACAATCATGATATTGCGTTATTACAAAGTGATGAAACCAAGAATTCAATTTGGCATATCCAAACTTGCTCAAATATCGATTGGCCTCAGCAAGGGCGCAAGGTGGAAATCTTGGAAGATCAAGGAAAAATAGTTATTGCAACAACCGTCTTTGATCATCAGGGAACACTTGCCCTTGAAGAGGCGAGGCTTAATTTGGATGATCCAATAAACCTTGCGGGAATTTCAAGACTCTTATCAGCAAACCATTGGCAGCGTCGTTCTGGAGAGTTTGATCTTGAATTAATGGCAGGTGAAGTGGAAGATCGGAATCGTTTTCTCTGGCTCTAACATTCCCGAAGGTTTTTTGGTATGAATGACCTATGGAAAGCGGCGGCCGCGACTTCGATGTTGTTGTTATCGGCTCGGGCTTTGGCGGATCAGTAAGCGCACTGCGCCTAACTGAAAAAGGTTATCAAGTTTGTGTAATCGAAGCTGGGCGTCGCTTCCAGGATAAAGATTTCCCAAAAACATCTTGGCGAATTTCTAAATTTTTGTATGCACCAAAACTTGGCTTGCGCGGTATCCAGAGAATTCACGCGTTGCCTGATGTGTTAGTTCTTGCTGGCGCTGGTGTCGGTGGCGGGTCACTTGTTTATGCAAATACTTTATATATCCCACCAGATACTTATTTCAATGATCCGCAGTGGTCTGGAATAACCGATTGGAAATCAGAACTTTTACCTTGGTATGACCAGGCTTCGCGAATGCTCGGCGTAACTGAAAATCCATATTTTTCGCCGTCAGATGCGGCAATGAAAGAAGCAGCAATCGAAATGGGTGTTGGACATACTTTCAAGATGGCGCCACTTGGTGTTTATTTTGGAAGTGGCAAAGGAATTAAAGCTGCTGATCCATTCTTTGGTGGCGTTGGCCCAGAGCGGGAAGGTTGTATTCAATGTGGCGCCTGCATGACTGGTTGCCGAAATAATGCAAAGAACACCTTACCTAAAAACTACTTAGGGCTTGCGGAAAAAGCCGGCGCCCAAGTAGTCCCGGACCATACGGTTTATAAGATTGAAGAGTTAGCTAATGGTACTTGGAAGATCTATACCCGTAAGAGCTCTGCTTGGTTTGGTGGGCGCAAAGTCTTTACAGCTAATCAAGTAATTGTTGCGGCTGGGACATTTAACACGCAGAAATTATTGCATCGCATGAAAGGCGAGGGTGTACTTCCAAAATTGTCTAGCGCCTTAGGCAAGTTATCCAGAACAAATAGCGAAGCGCTTACTGGTGCGCTGATGCCAAATACAAATATTGATTACAGCCAAGGTTCTGCAATCACATCATCATTCTTTCCAGATGAACATACGCATGTCGAGCCGGTTAGATATGGAATCGGTAGCAACATGATGGGGATGTTGCAGACTGTGATGACCGAGGGCGCGACTCCAAAAATTCGCCGCAAGCAGTGGTTAAAGACTGTGGTGCGTCATCCCAATTTATTGCGCCGGGTACTTGATGTTCGAAAGTGGAGCCAGCGAACCGTAATCGCCCTGGTTATGCAGAATGTTGACTCATCAGTGCGGGTTTATTTAAAACGTTCAATATTTGGCTCACGGTTGACATCTGAAAATGATGCTTCCAATCCAAACGCAACTTATATTCCCGCGGCGAATGAAGTCGTTCGACGTATCGCTGAGAAAAATGGGGGGATTGCTGGTGGCCACGTCGGTGACTTGATCGGCGCCCCGTTTACGGCGCACTTTGTTGGCGGTTGTGTTGTTGGCGCCAGCCCACAAGATGGTGTGATTGATGCCTATCACCGAGTTTGGAATTATCCAACGTTGCACATTGTTGATGGCGCTGCGGTGACCGCGAATTTAGGTGTAAACCCTTCGTTGACGATCACAGCACAGGCAGAACGAGCGATGAGCTTTTGGCCGAATAAGGGCGAAGTTGATCCGCGCCCGGCTCAAGGTTCAAGTTATCAACGTTTAAGTCGAGTAGTCCCTAATTCTCCCTATGTTCCAGCAAACGCTCCTGCTGCGCTTTTCTGAGCCTTGGCCACTTGGTTATTGGAAATTCTGGATTTTTATAGAACTTCTTTATTGCTCGAACAACTTCTTTGCTGTGGGACTTGACTACAAAATGTGATGCTGCGGGAATAATTGCAAGCCGCCCGTTTGGCAGTGCTTCATAAAGTTCAATGGTGTGATGATTTGAGAACGGCTCATCATCGCCTGTTAGAACAAGCACCGGACAAGTTATCTTTGCTAAATCTGTTGTTGTCATTGTTGGCTCACTAGCCCAAACTTGAAAGGCTTTACGAATTATTTCGGCTTGCATATGCGCTGGATCTGGTGATCGCTCCGCAAATTCTGCAGCGTCCTCCGGTGAGATAACAATCGGTGCGTTCGCCTCGCTTGGTTCATTGAAAGGTAAACCCGAATCCCAGTGGAAGTTTGTTCCGATAGCAACGATTGATTTAACCAGATCTGGGCGTTTGAGTGCGATTAGCAGTGAAATAATTCCACCATCGCTCCAACCAATCAGGTGCACTGGTGATTTAATAACATCTTCAATATAAGAGATTGCTTCAACAGTTTGAAAATCAAAGTGATAATAACCAGGACGGGAACCGGTGCGGCCGTGTGCTGTGCGGTCATAGGCAAAGACTTTATTTTTCTTAATTGCTGGCAGAATGCAATCCGCCCAATCCTCGGTGGAACTTAAACCCCCATGGAGTAACAGGACAGGCTCACCTTTTTTATTCCATTGCACCGACCAGGTCTTGTGACCACGAAGGTCGATGTAACCCTTCTTCATAGTTCTAAAACCTTCATGTTACATAGAGTCCATGATGTGGCGATTTCCACGATCAAAGGTGAAGTAGTTCCAGAGCCAATCGGCGATTGTGCCAATTCGATTTCGGCCACCCATTAAGTAGAAGAGGTGTAGGAATAACCAAGTTGCCCAAGCAGGATAGCCCGAGAAGCGAATCTTCTTAACTTCTACGACCGCTTTATGGCGACCGATCGTTGCCATCGAGCCCTTATCTTTGTAATGAAATTCTTTAAGTTCGGCGCCCTTTGCTTTGCGCAAAATTTGGGTGGCGATGAAGCGACCTTGCTGCATTGCTACAGGTGCAACCATTGGTAGGAAGCGACCCTGTTTATCCTTTGCGCCAGATAAATCTCCGATGCCCCAAATATTTGGATAGTTCTCAACTTCGAGAGTTGGTGCAACTTTTAGCCGAGTGCCATCGAGTGGAAGCGAGAGTCGCTCGAGCGCTGGTGAGCCTTTAACACCGGCAGCCCAAACTGTTACCTCACTTGGGATTTGCGTGCCATCGCGAAGCAAAAGTTTGCGAGGTGCAACTTCTTTTACCGCAGTATTTACTAAAACTTTGACCCCAAGTTTTTCAAGTGAGACCTTGGTCTTTTCAGAGAGGGATGGCGAGAACATCGGCAGCAGTCTTGGCCCAGCTTCGAGCAAGGAAATATCAATATGGTTCGCGGCATGCTTCTGATCGTTCATTAGCGGACCACGAACTAATTCAGCAAGTGCGCCAGCCATCTCAACGCCAGTAGGACCACCACCAACCACGGTGATTCCAAATCGCGTGTCATCTTCGAAGCGGCAGAGATCTTCAAAGCGACGCATTACCTCGGCGCGAATAGTTAGCGCTTCGTGGATTGATTTCATGCCGAGTGCATATTCATCAACACCAGGAGTTCCAAAATCAGCGGTGACTGAACCAAGGGCAACAATTAGATGATCGAAAGGTAGAACCTCACTGGAATCTAGCTTTATCGTATTGTTCTTATGATCCAGCGATATTGGTGATCCCATTCGAAATTGGCCATTGAAGGATCGAAGAGCGCCTCGAATTGGATATGCAACATGATCGGCAGCGAGGCCAGCGGTTGATACCTGGTAAAGCAACGGCAGAAAAGTTTGAAAATTATGGCGATCAACGACGGTTATGTGGGCGTCTTTGCCCAAGGCTTTTGCTGCGGCCATGCCGCCAAAGCCACCACCCAAGATAACAACGCGAGGTTTTGCCATTCTTTTCCCTTATTTAGTGGCTCAAGTTTCGCTGAACAGGGTTGCAGTCTACTGTTTATTCCATGAGCACGCCTAAATTAAGTCCAGCGGCCGGACGCAAAATCCTTGTTACAGGAGCATCCGGATATGTTGGTGGTCGCCTAGTAGGACAACTACTTTCTGAAGGTTTCAATGTTCGCGTGATGGTGCGCAATCACAACAAAATGCTCGGGTATCCATGGGTAGATCGTGTTGAAATATCTGATGGTGATGCGGTCAATTATGAACAAACTCTTAAAGCTTTAACTGGAATTCATACTGCCTTTTATTTACTCCACTCCATTGGGGTTGGAAGTAACTTTGAAGATCTAGAAGCGCAAATGGCGCGCAACTTCGCACAAGCTGCCGAGGCTGCCGGTGTAAAGCAAATTATTTATTTAGGCGGAATTGCGAATGATAAGCAGATTAGCCAACACTTGGGATCAAGAGTTGAGACGGGCCGTGAGTTAGCTTCTGGCAGCGTTCCAGTTATGGAACTTCGAGCCGGAATAATTATTGGCTCTGGCTCAGCCTCCTTTGAAATGCTCCGTCATTTAACACATCGCTTGCCGATCATGACAACGCCAAAGTGGGTAAGCAATCGAACTCAACCAATCGCAATTCGAGATGTGCTTTGGTATCTCTCGCATGCAGCTGCGCTGGAAAAGCCCGTCGATCAAATATTCGATATTGGTGGTCCTGCGGTAATTACTTATGCAGACATGATGCAGATGTTTGCCAAAATATCCGGACTGCGCAAACGCTGGATTATTAAAGTCCCTGTGCTTTCGCCAAAGCTTTCAAGCCTGTGGATCGGACTAGTAACACCAGTACCAACTTCACTTGCCCGTCCGTTGGTTGGCTCATTAATTAGTGAAGTTGTTGCAGATCCTGCCAAATCAGTTTCAGGTGTCATTCCAAATCCACCGGATGGTCTGCTAGATATTCCACATGCAATTGAATACGCACTCTCAAAAGTCAAAAGCAACCAAGTTGAATCCCGTTGGTCAGATGCAACCCTTCCGACCGCGCCATGGCAAAAGGCACAGAGTGATCCGTCTTGGGCTGGCGAAACAACTTATAACGACACCAGAGAACATCTCGTTGAGGTTTCGGCTGCAAGTTTATGGGAGAGCATTGAACAAATTGGTGGCAACAATGGTTGGTATGGCGCAGATTATTTATGGTTCTTGCGCGGATTATTAGATCGAATGTTCGGTGGCGTTGGACTTCGTCGTGGGCGACGTGATCCCAAGAAGTTACGAGTCGGCGATAGTTTAGATTTCTGGCGAGTGGAAGAGTGCACTGAAAATTCCCACTTGAAGTTATATGCCGAGATGATTCTGCCTGGAAAAGCCTGGCTTGATTTCAACATTAGCGAAGAAGTAGTTAATGGGACCAAAATGCGAAAAATAACCCAAGTTGCTTCTTTCCAACCACGTGGACTTGGTGGTCAGTTATATTGGTTTAGCGTCGTTCCATTTCACACCTTCATTTTCCCAAGCATGCTCAAGAATTTAATTAAAGATGCAGCTGCAAAAGATAAGCAAAGTAATGCATGAGTTCACCGCAGAAGTTGAGGCCCTGGCCCATGAAATTCTTGATTACAGTTTGGTTCGATTAAGGACTGATCCACCGCTCGACGGGCCAAGAACACCAGAAGAGTTATTCGAACTTGCAGGAAATACCATCACCGCACAAGGCATGGGTGGGCATAAAACACTCGAGTTATTTAAAGATGTTTTAGCAACCGCATGCATCTCAACAGATCATCCGCGGTACTTAGCATTCATTCCATCCGCACCAAGTGAATATGCAAACTTATTTGATTTAGTGGTTGGTGCATCTGCACTTTACGGCGGATCTTGGCTCGAAGGTGCGGGTGCGGTATTTGCTGAGAACCAAGCACTTCGATGGATTAGTGATCTTGCTGGCTTGCCCCAAAGTGCCGGTGGTGTCTTTGTTCAAGGTGGAACAATCGGAAATCTTTCGGCACTGGTTGCCGCCAGAGCACATGCCCGAGAAAAATATCCAGAGGTAACTCGCTGGGTGGTTGCGGCAAGCGCGGAATCACACTCTTCAATCTCATCGGCATCAGTAGTGATGGATGTTGAACTTCTTTTGATAAAACCTGACAGCTCAGGCGCGCTTCAGGGCGGGGATTGTAAAGCTGCAATAAGTGCTTATGAAGCCGGTCATGTCGGGCACAAAGTATTTGCAATCGTTGCAACTGCTGGCACGACCAACCTCGGAATTATTGATGATTTGGCAGGTATCGGGAAAGCAGCTAAGGATTTGGGAATTTGGTTCCATGTTGATGGCGCATATGGGCTTGCTGCACTTTGTGCACCATCAGTTCGCGATCTATTTAACGGTGTTGAACTAGCAGACTCGCTAATTGTTGATCCACATAAATGGCTCTTCGCGCCATTCGATGCTTGTGCTTTGATTTATCGAAATCCAGAGATCGCCCGGAAGGTGCATTTACAAAAAGCTGCGTATTTGGAAACTCTAGATGATGATGGTGAATGGAATCCATCGGATTATGCAATTCATTTAACTAGACGAGCCCGCGGGTTACCGTTCTGGTTCTCACTGGCGGCGCATGGAACAAATGAATATTCCCGGGCTGTTACCGAAACTATTGAAGTTGCGATGCAAACTGCTGAAATAATTAAGGGACACCCTAATTTAGAATTAATTAGCGAGCCCAAATTGTCGGTCGTTGCATTTACGCGAAAGGGTTGGGGCGCTAAGGAATATCAGATCTGGTCGGATAAATTGTTAGCCGATCAAATTGGATTTGTAACTCCATCCTCACACCACGGCCAACCGATATTGCGATTTGCGATCGTAAATCCCTGGACAAAAATCGGTGATATCGAAGCGATATTGGCCACGCTTTAATTTCTAGATTTACGTCGAAATCCCCACATTTGTCACCACCTGCTTATACAATTTCACCATGAGTAGCATCGAGTGGAGCCCAGCGCAGAATGTAACTACGCTCACCGACCTCGAAGCACGAATCTTGGAATTCGAACGCTCTTGGTGGAAACATGCGGGCGCCAAAGAGAGTTCAATTAAAGAGCTATTCGATATGACGCCACCTAGTTATTACCAACTTTTGAATAATTTGATAGATCGGGAAGATGCCCTCTTGGCCGCCCCGATGCTGGTTAAGCGACTTCGCAGACTTCGCGAGGCTCGCACCAACGCTCGCTCGCTCTAAGTAAACCCCTTCAGTTTGCACCTGCCCTAGGACTGCTCTAGATTTGGCATTAGCACTCTGACGGTAGGAGTGATAACTGATAAACCTCTAGGGAGAAGCACAAATATGGCAAAGATGATTGCCTTTAACGAAGAGGCCCGTCGCGG
>Ga0194052_1001857_pt1 | contig 11932 bp, 11 predicted proteins | sample SepL226m_MetaG_FD_160117 | JGI IMG/M metagenome (GOLD analysis project Ga0194052, IMG submission 160117) | Anoxic zone freshwater microbial communities from boreal shield lake in IISD Experimental Lakes Area, Ontario, Canada - Sep2016-L227-6m | ecosystem: Environmental > Aquatic > Freshwater >... | reverse complement strand
GAGTCATACCAAGAGGGCACGAACCTTGTACTCCTCAGCCCCGACGTAGCTAAGGTTTTTACCTCAGAGGAAGCAGTTAATGAGGCGTTGCGATCGCTGATAAACATAGCAGAGAGATCAATTGGCCCCAAAAAGGTATCCAGCGGACATGTATAATGCCCCGTGCCGTTGATGCTTCCCATTATGAGTGGTAGAAAATATGAATGAAAAAGCAGAGCGAAATATGCTTACCACAAGTTTGCTCCCAACATAGATGGGATTCAAAATCTACGAAAAGATAAAAATAGGCTTATCAGTTTGAAGAACATATCCCTTGAAACTACAGCCAATAATAACTAAAGAAGTAATACTGGTACATTGGTGCAGAATTTGTGGAATAAATAAACACTCAGGAGGAGGGCATAAAATCTGTATTTGCAGAGAATGTACAAGAAATTCAGATTGGAAGCGGTCGAGTTCGCAAAGCCTATCTTCACTGGCATGAAGAGCACTGCGTTGGAAGAAGAGAGTTAAAACGAAAACTAACAAGACATTTGCGCAGCACACAGGACTTGGCTAATAAGCCAATCAAGCAGACATGTGTAAAACATGTGTCGGTTTCTCTGTGATAATTTATTTAGAAACATCGATATTGATGCAATTTGTGAGGATGTTTTTTTTGCTTTATTGGGATATTTTAATTTCAACAGGTTACAAAGAAACTTGAGCATAAAGTTAAATATGCGATAGTTTTTCAGATACTAAATTTTCGATTATTCCTTAAGAAATAAAGCACGAAACCGTTGAGGGGGCTCTCAGCCGCCCTGCTTTGAAAACGAAATTATTTTGTTAAAAACTGTAGTTACTCATACCCTGGTTTGGTGGGTGGATGGGCTTGAGGCCAGAAATAGAAAAGATTCGAATTCCTCTTCTAAAATTAAGTACTAAGGATATTCCAGTGCGAGCATTTAGTAATATTATTAATGGCAGCAAGTGGTTCTGGACGGTATGGTTTTTATCGATTACTTTAACTGCTGTCATTCATCTGACTACACTTACAATCTCCCCAACTATCTGGGGAGATGAAGTGGACATCGTAGAAATGGGACGAACGAGCATTTTTGAACCGAATACTTGTTGGTCGATCAATTGGCTATCCAACAATCGCCCGTATAATCCAATATTTTATATTGGACCTGGATTGCAGGAATTTGCTTTCAGACTTAGTGCTTACTCGCCGTTCGGCCCCAGAATTTCTTCGCTATTAGGAGCATTGGCAGCAGCAACAATTACAGTTGCCTGGTTGCGAACAATGGGGATTTCACCCATTTTCTCATTAATGTTAGGGTTAATTTTTCTTCTCGACCCTGTGTTTGTGTCGGGCTATCGAGGAGCACGCGTTGATAGTTGGGCGATTGCTCTATGTATTACATCGTGTTGTTTGCTAAGGCATGCTGCAAAACACACGAAAAAGATTTATTTTTTTGGCGGGTGGGTTTTGGCAGGTGGATTTGCTGCAACGGCTTTAATGACATGGTTACCTGCGATTATTTTGTTCCCTTTGATTGCCGCCGAAGGATTTGAAATAAGTAAAAGCTTTAAAAATGTTTTAAAAATAAAGTTAATAGTATCTGCAATTGCAGGTGCGGCAGTGACACTTATTTTCTTATTGGCACCTTTATGGACACAATCGAGCTTTTTATTAATTGGGTTAAGCAAACATGTTGGTATGTCAACACGAGTTGCATCAAATTCTGTTTATTTGCAACTTCTTAATTCGCTTCGTGCATGGGCGGGTAGTCCCTTTGTGCCAATTGTTGCCATAGTCGGATTGTTTAATCGACGCAATACAGTGTTAGCAATTTTTTCGGGACTTACCTTCCTATCTATTATCTTGTTTACAAACGTATATGTACACAGGCTGGTTTACTTTTTGCCATACATGATTGCATTGATTGCTGGCTTCTATCAAAATATTACGACTATAAATGCACAGTCGAGTTATCATAGCTGGCGGTCTGGTCAAATTGTTTTATTTTTATTACTTATTTGGGCTATAAGTGTATCTATGATTGCTCGTCCTTTAACTGCTTTGAGTCAAAAGAACGAAAGATCGCCGCAGTTGCTACTGAACGCTGGGCGTGAATGGATAGGCGGTGGCCCCCAAAAGGTATATTTAGGTTGTAATGAGTTTTATTATGCCGGCCGAGCATTAGGTTGGCATATGTTCAGGATTATTATTGATCAGCCAGTACAAGTAATCAAGGAACTTCTTTCAAAAGTCGATTATGCTATTATGCCCTCAAAAGGTATCTCTACTGATATTTCTGACTTACTATTAGGTGCCGGGCTTCATTATACGGCTACATTCAATGCCTATGTTGGCAGTAGTCCAAGTGTAAATCTAATATCACGTTTTTCTGCTCAACCTTATAGTTCATACGCGGTGTATAGCCGGCAAGGAGAGAACTCATCGGATAATGCTAACAAAACAAAAGAATAGATAGAGATACTTGATTAAAAGGGTAGGTTCGCCTTGGTGTCAACTGGCCGAGCATTAATACCGGGAGGGTTTTTGCATACTGAGTATATTGCCAGACATAGTTACCACTCTGCACCTTTTTCTTGAAGAAAAAGAATTGAATATTGAGAATCAAGATAATTTGGATAGTTGGGTAAAAAAATATGATTAGTTTCTTGATTCTGCGCTACCAAGTGGTATTACGGGTATTTAAAACACGCTACTTTCAGCAGATTGCTCGTAAAATCGGCATTTTGGATGCTGCTTTGTGTAAGTCTGTTGATGAAATGACCGATGGTCTTCACGATGGTGATTTGGGCAGGCACATTTTCAAAAAGCGTATCGGCATTGGCGGACGCGGTAAACGAAGCGACGCCCGCACTATTTTAGCGACCAATCTGGGCAGCTTGTGGTTCTTTTCGTATGCCTTCAAAAAAAATGTCCGTGCCGATATTTCGCATACAGAATTGGTAGCGTTGCAGGAACCTGCTGAAATGCTGCTGGATAGCACAGCAGTTTCTAATGGTTCGTTAGAGGAGATATGCAATGACGACAAAAATCAAGCCGAAAAATGAAATTCTGACAGCGGTTCATAAAACCGCTACGGATTTTTATAATGTAGTGATTGTTTTTTCATGCTTCTTGAAAGAGAATACTGTCTCAAGACTGGTGCAAGGTGAAGTATGTGGAACTATAGAGTCGTGCGAAAAAGTAATATCTGCATTGATCCCGCTGACAAGCAGGAAAGAGTGGATTACATGTATGCTATACATGAGGCATTCTATGACACAAGCGGATATGTTGGAGCGTTAACCCATGATCCGGTTGAGCCTTTTGGAGAAAACATAGAAGAACTGCGGCATTCATGGGTAATGATGGCGGAGGCTTTCGGCAAGCCAATCCTTGACTTTGACAACATCCCCGACCCGGGCTACAACAGAGACGATGATCCAACCGTGTCAGCGCTTGATGAAAGTCTCGAAGAAATGGAATCCGGTAACATACAGAAAATTTCCTTGGAGTGCGTAAAGAAGGAGTTAGAAGATGAGTGGGGTCCGTTTGACGAAGATGGGTATAGAAAACAGGTGGAAAAAGAGAGATTTGAAAAAGAGATAATTCACGCTGAAGCCTTCATTGGCGCACCGACATTAGAGGAACTCATCAAGAAAATATACTCCGATTACCGTGAACATATTCAACGAGACAGGGCTGAAAACGCTTGAAGGTAATCTGCGGAAACAGTACTGTCAAGACTGCTGGCGAAAATTTAAAGGTGCTGTCATGATTTGACTTAGAAGCGGAGAAGATCATCACGCATAAAAATATCCCTCTCTCGCATGAACCATCATGAGTAAACAAGAAAAACTACTTGGCAAGTTTTTACTGACACCGATCAAACGAGATTTGAACTTTCGTGAATTGAAAACATTGCTTGAAAGTTTAGGGTATCAAGAGAGGGAAGATATGCTTCACAATAAAGAGTATCAAGGGGGCGTTGAGTATTCAGCAGAAGATCACGTTTATTGGGGGTAAGCTTGAAGGGACCAAGGATATCGAAATGCAATACCGAACAAGGTTTTCTTCCTTTTTGCTCCAGAAAACCTTACCATAGTGGAGAAATCATGTTGACGAAAATAATTAATATACAAGAAACACAGACAAATATAAACGATTTACTACCAATGGTACTTGAAGGGACAGAAATCATCTTCACAAAAGGTACTATTCAGCTTGCCCGTCTTGCTCCAATAATTATAGCAACAGCTCGTCAAGCAGGATTACATCGGGGAACAATCTGGGTGAGCGATGATTTTGATGAACCTTTACCTGAAACATTTTGAACAGAACTAGCATGAAATTATGCTGGACACACATGACCGTTTACTTATAGCTCAAGCGAATATAGAGATTGCGGTTCTGATCAGTTGTGATTCTGTTTTTGCTGATTATCCTGTCAGTTTGCTGTGGTAAAGGATTAAAGACATGTTAAAGGCAAACGAAAAGTATATCAGTATCGAAGAATACTTTGCACGAGATGATACTGCGGAACACAGAAGCGAATATTACCGTGGTGATGTTTTCGCCATGGCAGGTGGAACGCCCAATCACAACAGGATTACTGTAAATCTATCAAGTCTGCTGAACGCACAATTCCTGGGCGGGCCTTGTGAGGCATTCTCGATCGATTTACGGGTACAGGTCGCAAAGGATACCCACTATACTTATCCGGATGTTGTTGTTGTATGTGGGGAACTGGAATTCGCCGATGGCCGTTCAGACACTATCACAAACCCGGTTGTGATAATGGAAGTGCTGTCGGAATCGACAAGAGACTACGATCGCGGTACAAAATTCACAGCCTATAGGGGCATAGAAACACTGACTGATTACATATTGATTGATCAGAATGCAGTTCATATTGAATATTTTTCAAAGGAATGCGATGGAACCTGGAGATTGCGGGAGTATTTTAGCACAGAAGAAGTTGTTGAGATCAAGTCAACCGAGGCAATGCTACCTGTAAAAGCAATATACGAAAGAGTCGCTCCTATGCCAAAAGTCAGACTTAGACCATGTCCACAATAGAATGCAATAACCTGATGGTTGAAGGATACTTCAATCTGAACCATGAATACTAACAACAAGAAGGTAAAGGGAGTCTCATCTCTTGCCTTATTCCAAGGAGAAAATCATGTCGCAAGATATACTTGCCGTCGCGGAATATACGGACGGCGTTTTCCGGAAAGTGTCTTTTGAAACCCTGAGTCAAGGCAGAAGAATGGCGGATACTCTGGGGGGAAAGCTGGTCGCCGTTGTATTGGGAGACAATGTTCAGGATGCAGCCAAACAATTGGCTGCTTATGGCGCAGACAAAATCCTGACCGCCGATCATTCAGACCTGAAATATTATCTAACGGAAACATACACACATCTGACGGCGGAAATCATTCGAAAAGAAACACCTGCCTTTGTTCTGATTGGCGCAACCACACAGGGCAGGGACTTGGCCGCCGCTCTTTCCGCTCGCCTCGGTGCGCCGCTGGCAACTGATTGCGTATCCCTTCGGTTTGAAAACCGGAAGCTGACGATTACCCGGCCCATGTACGGCGGCAAGGTCCTGGCTGATGTCGTGATAGAAGGCAGTCCCGGCATCATCACACTTCGACCCAATGCCTTTGCATCGGCAACAGCATCCGGCGCCGGGCAAGTTGAATCCTGGCCGGTCGTTCTGGAAAAACCCCGAACATCCTGCCTTGGAAGGCAGATGGAGGCTGCAGGCAGGGTCGAATTGACAGAAGCCGATATTGTGGTTTCCGGTGGCAGGGGAATGGGCGGAAATGATTTTTCGGTTTTGGAAACGCTGGCGTCTGAAATGGGGGGCGCAGTTGGAGCATCCAGGTCTGCTGTGGATGAAGGATGGCGGCCAGTATCGGATCAGGTGGGTCAGACCGGAAAAGTCGTCTCGCCCAATGTCTATATCGCCTGCGGCATATCCGGTGCAATTCAGCACTTTGCAGGGATGCAGACCTCGAAGGTCATTGTGGTCATCAACAAGGACCCAGAAGCCCCGATTTTTTCCAAAGCCGACTTTGGCATTGTCGGAAATCTCTTTGAGATCGTACCCATGATCACGGAAGAAGTGAAAAAACTAAAAAGTAACTGACCAAACAGATCGTGAATCGTAATAATCTGTGCTATACTGCGAACGGGCATAATCTTTCGCCGTAGAGCCAGCAGGATGCTGGCTCTACCTGTGCTTTCCATAAACTCCCCTCAGCCCTTTCCGCTGCGAGGGAGAGTGAACGGTTACCTTTTAACAAAGAGGATCGTAGATGAACAGTGAACATGAATCGATGGAAGTAGATGTACTTTTTGTCGGAGCCGGACCTGCGTGCCTTGCCGGGGCGATTCGACTTATGCAACTGGCCGGGGAAAAGGGATTAAGCCTTGATGTTGCAGTTATTGAAAAAGGTGCTGAAATCGGCGCTCACAGCCTGAGCGGAGCCATCCTGAACCCCATTGCACTCAAGGAACTCATCCCGGATTTTTCAGCCCGTGGTTGCCCCATCGAAAAGATAGTCAGAGATGATGAAATCTACTTTCTGTCAACAGAAAAGGCATATCGCATTCCGTTTGTCCCCAGTTATCTGGAAAACCAGGGTTATTATATCATCAGCCTTTCCCGGTACTGCCGGTGGCTTGCGGAGATTGCAGAAGGTCTTGGGGTCAATATTTTACCTGGATTCGCCGGAAAAGAAGTGCTTTACAATGCCAATAAATCAGCCATTATCGGAGTCCGGACCGGGGACAAGGGAATTGGCAAAGATGGCCAGCCCAAAAGCAATTATGAGCCAGGGGTTGATATTATGGCCAATGTAACGGTATTTGGAGAAGGGGCGCGCGGCAGTCTGATGAAGGAAATTACCAGCAGGCTTGGAATTTCAGGGTCGATGCCGGACGTTTTCGAAACCGGCATTAAGGAAATCATTGAGCTGCCGGAAGAGAATTATTTTGCTTCGAGCTACGGGAATGATCTGCATTTTCTGGGCTATCCCCTGGGAATGAACACCCCTGGCGGCGGATTCATCTATGAAATGAAGGACAATCATGTCGCTATCGGATATCTTACCGCCCTTTCATATCAGGACCCACTTCTTGATCCATATAATGCGTTCATCCGCTTTAAGCTGCATCCGTTTGTGTCCGGCATTATTCGGGGCGGAAAAGTCATTGAACAAGGCGCAAGAATCGTATCAATCGGCGGCTACCATACCATGCCAAAACTTTGCGTGGGTGGCGGCCTTTTTGTCGGAGCAGCGGCTTCCATGCACAATTCGCCAGCCTTAAAGGGCATTCATACCGCCATGAAATCCGGAATGCTGGCGGCTGAAGCTATTGGCCATGCCATTGAAAAAGGGGATTATTCGGATAGAACTCTGAACCACTATTCCGCGCTCTTTGAAAAAAGCTGGCTGCGGGAAGAACTGGTTGAGGGCAGAAATTTTTCCGCTGCCTTGAGTAAAAAAGCCCCGGTTAAATTTTTCCACCTGGCTGCGCAATATCTTAATGAAGGCCTTGGATTCCGGGACAGACTCCCTCTTGAGGAGGACTGCAAGACATTGAAGCCGGCCAAGTCCGGGACTATGCCTCTGCTGATTGATGCAAAACATTTTGATGGAGTGCTGGTCGTGGACAAATTAACCGGTGTCTATCTGTCCAAAACCCTGCACAGGGAGGATCAGCCCTCTCATATCGTGGTTCATGATCCGGAGATTTGCGTTACGCAGTGCTACGAAACGTATCAAAGTCCCTGTACCCGATTCTGTCCGGGTAATGTTTATGAAATCCGGGTGGATGAAAAAACATGCAGGAAAGAGCTGAAACTGAACCCATCAAACTGCCTTCACTGCAAGACATGTGATGTCAAGGACCCGTTCCGGAACATCACCTGGACCTGTCCAGAAGGCGGCGATGGGCCTGGCTACAGGCGGGGATAATCATGATACAAGACCCCATTTCATTGGCTTTTTCCACTCCGTTCCTGATGGATCTGACCCGCATCAGATTTGACGACATGATATCGTTTATTGTGAGTGTTTTGATTGCTATAACGGTCCATGCAGAGGCCCAGGCTTTTGCCGCAACCTTTCTGGGAGATGCCCAAGCGGACAATCCCAGACGCTTTCATTTCAACCCGCTGCTGCACCTGGATATTTCAGGAGTCATCTGTTTTCTGGCAGCGGGGTTTGGCTGGCCCAGACCGATTCTGATGGTATCAGAGCGGTTTTCCAGGCCCCGGCTCTATACGCTGCTGGCTTGCCTTGCCGGGCCGCTTGCTAATTTTCTAATGGCCAGCATTGCCGGAAGTGTTATCTGGCTATTTAAGCATTATGGCGTGGAAGACCGGGTATTCGGCATGGTGATGGCCGTGAATCTAACCATGGCGACTTACCATCTACTGCCGATTCCCCCGCTTGCCGGCTCCGCCATACTGCCCGCCATGTTTCCGGCGCTGCTGAAGGCTTGGCCCTCCAGGATCGGTTCCCGGATCGGATCTGTCATCTTGATTCTGTATTTTGGATTTGAACGGATCAGCGGCTGCCACTATATCGGCGACATCCTGTCCCGACTGGCCAGTAAGCTTCACCTGATATTCATATCCTGACTGAACGACCTGAAAAATCCCCCTCGATCCCCCTTTTCCAAAGGGGGAAATATCATATTCATATATGGGATGACCGAATGCGAATCTTCGAGAGAAGTTACCTGGAATTCTTATACCATCTTGTCCTTAATCAGCAGTGTTGAAGGGTCCAGGTAAAGATTCGTCTGTCCGGCAGACGGATTGCCGCCTTTCAGCGCTTTAACCAGAACTTCCTTTCCCTCGGGCTGAAGCTGTATGGCCACATTAAAGAGTTCGGATATGCCGTCAATCTGGATTGGCAGACCATCCGATCCGAATTCTTCGTGGTGGTGAGTCCGAACCGCCAGCCATACCGGAAGGCGATAATCTGTTGCAAGCGCTTTAAGGTCCGTCAGTATCCGGTTTACGGGTTTATCGAATGGCAGGCCGTCCAGAATGATCATCTGTGGGAAAAAGATACTCTGGGCTGTTAAATCGGTCAGCCGCTCTTTGAGCCTGGGAACACTGAATCCATCGACCTGAAACGTCATGATGAACCGATGCATCAGAATGGTTTCCCATAGTTCATTCATCTCGTGAAGTTCATAGGACTGTGTGATATTTCGAAACACTTCTTCATACCACAGGGATACTTTATGCACCGGCTCATTCAGGCTGATATGCAGCACGTTTTTATCCCTGAGCAGCGCGTTCAAGGCAATCTGCACCATCAGTGCGGTCTTTCCAACGCCGGCGCAGGCCAGCACAGCCCCAAAACCGCCGGCAGGCAGTATATCATCGGTTTCGTGATCCAGAAGTCTCAGGGGATTTCTCAGAATAAGATCCTTTCTCAGCATGGCAACATTCCTTTTCTTAAGATAAATGACATTGGCGGAATGCGGGATGAAAACCGCATTCCGCCGGGGATCTGAAACACCAATTTGTTTATGCGACATGTTTTTTAGTTTCGGATGCCTTTTTGATCAGTTCTTCAGAAACAGACTGAGGGACCTGCTTATAGGTTGAAAACTCCATCGTAAACTGGGCCTTGCCTTGGGTGGAAGATCTTAACACCGTTGAAAATCCAAACATTTCAGCAAGCGGCACCTGTGCTTCGATGGAACACATCACGCCCTCATCCTGAGCACCGACGATCATTCCCCGGCGCTGGTTCAAAAGCCCCATTGCCGAGCCTTGAAATTCGGTCGGCGTTTCAACAACTACTTTCATGATCGGCTCGTGAATCACGGCCTTGGCCTTGGCGTAGCCTTCCAGAAAAGCGCCTCTGGAAGCCGACTGAAACGCCATGTCAGACGAATCCACGGCATGTGAGGCGCCATCGTTGATAACGACCTTAACGCCGGTAACGGGATAACCCAGTTTGGGGCCTTTGGGAAGGCAAAGCCGGAATCCTTTTTCACATGCAGCAATATACTGGGTGGGAATGGAACCGCCACGGACTTCATCTTCAAACACAAAGTGTTCTTCAACAGGTTCCATATATCCGGCCACACGGCCATATTGTCCGGACCCACCGGTCTGTTTTTTATGCGTGTAATTAAACTCAGCCCTGCGGGTAATGGTTTCCCGATACGCCACTTGCGGCATGCCAGTGCTGACTTCGGCCTGATATTCCCGTTTCATGCGCTCGACATAGACTTCCAGGTGAAGCTCTCCCATGCCTTCGATGACCGTTTCATTGGTTTCATCGTTGTAGTGGGATTTGAATGTAGGGTCTTCCTTGGTAAAACGGTTCAGAGCCTTGGACATGTTAATCTGGGATTTGTTGTCTTTGGGCACAATGGCAAGGGAGATGACCGGAGCGGGCACAAACATGGATGTCAAGGTCAGGCTGAGGCCAGGCGCGACAAACGTGTCACCGGATGCGCAGTCGATGCCAAACAAGGCGCCAATGTGTCCGGCTGGTATGGCTTCGATATCCTCCATCTGATCCGCATGCATCCGCGCGACTCGCCCGACCTTCACTTTTCGGCCATTTCGGACATTGACAATGGTGGAGCCTTTGGAAATAATTCCCTGATAAACCCGGATATAGGTAAGCTGACCATACTGCCCGTCTTCCAGTTTGAAGGCAAAGGCGACGACCGGTTTTTCAGTATCTGTCGTAAGGGAGACGACTGTCTCGTTGTTGTCCATATCCAAAGCTTCATTTTCAACATCCGATGGGCAGGGAAGCAGCCGCGTCACCCCGTCAAGAAGGGGTTGAATCCCCTTATTTCTGTAGGCTGATCCCATAAATACCGGCGTTACTTTTCTCTCGATTGTGGCTTTTCGCAGAGCGGTTAAAATAAGATCCGACGGAATTTCACGCTCTTCCAGAATGGCCTCGGTCAATTCATCGGAAACAACGGAGACCGCATCCAGTAACATCTCGCGATATTCCTTGGCTTCATTCGCCAACTGGGCAGGGATTTCCTCTATCCGGATGTTCTCTCCATTATCACCGTCAAAATAAAGAGCTTTCATGGCAACCAGATCCACTATCCCCTTAAGGTCGGCTTCCAGCCCGATGGGAAGCTGCACGGCAACCGGATTATGCCCCAGTTTTTCCCGCAGTTGCTGAATCACCCGTGTAGGATTGGCACCGCTGCGGTCGCACTTATTGATAAAGGCAACACAGGGAACCTTGTAGCGCTTCATCTGCTGATCAACCGTAATGGACTGGGACTGAACCCCGCCAACAGCACACAGCACCAAAATGGCACCATCCAGAACGCGCAGTGACCGTTCCACCTCTATGGTGAAATCCACATGTCCCGGAGTGTCGATGATATTGATCTGGTGGTTTTGCCACTCGCAAAATGTCGCGGCAGAGGCAATGGTGATGCCGCGTTCTCTTTCCAGATCCATTGAATCCATGGTTGCGCCAACCCCGTCTTTTCCCTTGACGTCATGGATGGTATGGATTCGTTTGGTGTAGTACAGGATTCTTTCTGTCAGGGTGGTTTTGCCGGAATCAATGTGAGCGCTGATACCGATGTTTCTGACTTTTTGGATATTTCTTTCCATAGGGCTATTCCTTAATAAAAAAAGACACGGGGTATGAAAAAAAAACCCTCACTTGGAAAAGGCATCCAGATGGGGGTTTGAATACTTTTTATATTGAATTCGGGTAGAGTGAACTATTCTCGATTCATTGTCAATAAAAAAGTTGAGAAGGCATGCTGTCATGTTCAGATAATCATATACGAACGGGCATAATCTTTCGACGTAGAGCTGGGCTGACGAAAAATGCCATATATTTTAGTGAAAAACTGATCCTATTTTTGTTCCGCCCACCCCCACCC
>Ga0194052_1001856_pt1 | contig 11935 bp, 14 predicted proteins | sample SepL226m_MetaG_FD_160117 | JGI IMG/M metagenome (GOLD analysis project Ga0194052, IMG submission 160117) | Anoxic zone freshwater microbial communities from boreal shield lake in IISD Experimental Lakes Area, Ontario, Canada - Sep2016-L227-6m | ecosystem: Environmental > Aquatic > Freshwater >... | reverse complement strand
CCTCGTGGCCAACGCCATGCAACACACACCCGAGAGCGTCCGGATCACCATTCGGGTCGGTACGTCAGGGAATGACGCAGTGCTGGAAGTCGAGGATCAAGGGCAGGGCATGGATCACGCGGACGCCAGAAAGGTTTTCGAGCGGTTCTATCGCGCGGATACCTCGAGGGCTCGCTCCAGTGGCGGCACCGGCCTCGGACTGTCGATCGTCGATGCACTTGTGCGCGCACATGGAGGGACAGTGACCCTCGACACGGCTCCGGGACGGGGATGCTGCTTCAGGGTCAGCCTGCCGCGGATACCCGAGGTGTTCCCCGTCAATCGTGTTGCGAAAGAGCCGCTTTGATCTTCGCCTGGGCCTCGTCGAGGGACTCGGCGGTGGGATTGCGATCGACATGGGCGAAACCGAAATCGGTGAGGTTGTAGGCCGGGAAGACGTGGACGTGCAGGTGCGGCACCTCCAGTCCGGCGATGATCAGGCCGGCACGCTCCGCGTCGAAGGCGGTGCACACCGCACGGCCGATCCGCTGGGAGACTCCCATCACCTTGGTGAACAGGGCGGGTTCGACGGTCTGCCAGTTGTCCACCTCGGACCGCGGCACAACCAGGGTGTGGCCCTGCGTCATCGGCTCGATGGTGAGGAACGCGACCACGTCATCGTCCTCGTAGACGAAACGGCCGGGGAGATCCCCGTTGATGATCATGGTGAAGACCGATGTCATGGGCCTCAGCTTAGGACGTGGGTGCCGGCAACATCGCCGCGATCTCCTGGATCGACCAGGGCCGGCCATCGTGGTGGTCGCGATATCCCAGAAGCGCCGGTGCCTGCCGATCGAAGCGTCCGACGAAACCGCCCGCGGCGATGAAGATCTGGCCCGTGATGTGGGCGGCGAGGTCGCCGGCCAGGTAGCCGTATACGGCGGCGGCGTACTCCGGCGGTGCGGCATCCAGTGCACCGGACGCGCTCGCCTCATCGAGCATTCCGCGACGACGCAGTTCGACGATGTGGGCCTCGTAGACCGCGCCGGTCGACAGCCGCGTCTTTGCTCCCGGGCAGACGACGTTGGCCCTCACCCCGTGCTCGGCCAGCTCGGCCGCAATGGCCATCGTCAACCCGTTGACGGCGCCCTTGCCCGCTGGGTAACCAGTACCCCCATAGTCGCCCAGGAAGGCGAACGAGCTGCTGTTCACGATCGAGCCGCGCCCAGCGGCGACCATCCGCGGGGCAGCGACCCTGCAGGTGGCGAACGCCGTACCCAGGTGGACATCGATCAGGTCGTCGAATTCGGCTTGGGAGATCGTCAGAATTGACGAGCCGGATGGTTCCGGCGTGCCGGCGCAGTTGATCAGGATGTCGACGGCTCCGAATTCGCTTTCGCACTGGGACATCAGCGCCTCAGCGATCTCCGGATCGGAGGCGGAGCCGGATAGTCCAGCCGCGTCGTTGCCCTCCGCCGTGATCCTGTCGACAGTCTCATCGACAGCAATGCCATCGCGGCCGTTCACCACGACGCCCGCGCCGAGCGACGCCAGCAGCGACGCCACGGCGGCACCGATACCCCGTGATCCGCCGACGACGACCGCTCCGCGACCGGCCAGTGAGGCTTGCGCTATGAGTCCTGCCCGAACTGCATGGCGTCCATGCTCCAGTAGCCGCGTAGGTTGGTGATCAACCCGTCGTCGTTGACGCGATAGCAGAAGACCCCGCGTACGGTGCTGGTCACACCACCTTCGAACCTGCTGTGCAGTGAGAGGATGTGCGCGACTTCGTTGGTTGAGCTGGATGGGAACGTCTCTTCGCACGTGACCGTGAGGTTGTTGACGGCGATGTTGGTGTCGTAGAACACCGACGCCGCCTCTTTGCCACGAACACCGTTGCCGTCTGGGTTGGTGATCGCCTTACCGATCGGATCCTCGATGACGATGTCGTCGGCCATCAGCCCGAGCCAGCCCTCGCGATCGTGGTTCTGCACGCACCTCCACGACTCGTGTGAGGCGGCGAGTGCCGGTGTCAGCTCTCCCATGGCTCAGCGGTCTTCGTCGGTGTACCGGATGACGCCGCGGATGTTGCGGCCCTCCAGCATGTCCTTGTATCCGTCATTGATCTGCTCCAGGCGGTACTGGCGGGTGATCATGTCGTCGAGGTTGAGCTTGCCGATCTTGTACATGCTCAGAAGCTGCGGAATGTCGTAGTAGGGGTTGCCGCCGCCGAAAATGGTGCCCTGCAGGTTCTTCTGCATCAGGGTCAGCATCGCCAGGTTCAGCGTGACATTGGTGTCGAGCATGCTGCCGATGGCGGTCATCACGCAGGTTCCACTCTTGGAGGTGATGTTCATGTAGTTGTCGACATCGGCTCCCTGGACCTCGCCGACGGTGACGATCACCTTCTTGGCCATGAAGCCCTGGGTGACCTCGGCGATACCCATCAGGGCGGCATTGATGTCCTCGTAGACGTGCGTCGCACCGAATTTCAGCGCCTGGTCACGCTTCCACTCATTGGGGTCGATGACGAAGATGTAGCGCGCCCCGGAGTTGACCGCACCCTGAAGCGCGGCCATGCCCACGCCGCCGACGCCGACGACGGCGACGTCCTCGCCGGGCTTGATCTGGGCGGTGTGGGTGGCTGATCCGTAGCCGGTGGTGACGCCGCAGCCGACGAGGCAGGCGACCTCGAAGGGGATGGTCGGGTCGATCTTCACGACCGAGGACTCGTGAACCACCATGTAGGGGGAGAAGGTTCCCAGCAGGGTCATCGGGAAGACCGGTTGACCGTCGGCAGTGTGGATCCGGTGCGTGCCGTCGGAGATGGCGACGCCGCCGAGCAGGCCGGCGCCGAGGTCACAGAGGTTGCGCAGACCGGCCTGACAGGACGGACACTTGCCGCAGGACGGGATGAACGACATCACCACATGGTCGCCCGGAGCCACGCTCTCGACCCCCTCGCCCACCTCGGTGACGATGCCGGCGCCCTCGTGACCGCCGAGGACCGGAAAGCCCATCATCGGGATGCCGCCGGTCACCAGGTGGTGGTCGGAGTGGCACATGCCCGACGCTTCCATCTGGACCTTGACCTCGTTCTTCGCCGGGTCACCGATCTCGATCTCCTCGATGGTCCACGGCTGGTTGAACTCGCGGATGAGCGCGCCTTTTGTCTTCACGGGAAAATCCTCCGATGTCCTGGTTCTCGTCGACCTGACGACTCTATAAGCGACCCTATGGCGTAGGTCACCAGATGGGAACGGGTGCCCGTCCGATGGGGTAGTAGCCGGGCAGTTTCTCGCCGGCCAGACTGCGTTCGATGCGCCGCTGCATGCCCGCCGACAGCTTGCCCTCGCTGATCAGCTGCATGTACATCTTCTGGACGTGGCCGAAGTCGAAGAAGTCACGCTGCCATTCGATGAGGCCGTCGCCGTTGAGCCGGAACCAGCTACCGCCGATGCCGTATATCTCCTGGCTTTTTCCTTCAGCGTCCGTGGCCACCTGCTTCCAGAAGCCGACCACCTCGCCGATCTCCTCGTCGATGAGCACCGTTTGGTAGGGGTAGGTCCAACCCTCCAGGCCGGCCATCTCCAGGCCTAGGGCGATCTTCCGGATCTCGTCCTTGCCGACGCACATCACGTCCTCTTTGGGCCCGATGTTCCACCCGTAGGTTGCGTCGTCGGCGTAGAAATCGGCCAACTCCGTCCAGTCGCCTCTGTGCTCGGCTTCGCGGTTGACCTCCAGCCACCGCCTTACGAAATCCTTCAACTGCTCGCGCGGCAACGCAGCCATCTAGTTCTCCTTATCCACTATGGTCAGGGCTCTGGTGGGACAGCTTTGCACCGCTCGCTCGATGTCGAGGCGGGCCGACTCGGGTGGCTCACTGTCGAGGATCTCGACCTCGCCGCGCTTGGGAACCCGGAAGTACTCGGGTGCCTCAAGCTCGCACATGGCGTGGCCCTGACATAGGTCCAGGTCCACTTCGATGCGGTAGTTACCCACGGCTCTGCCTCTTGCGGTAGCGGACCTTCGCCGGCCGGGCGAGTTGGACCACCATTTTCGAGTGGTCGTTGCGGTAGGTATCGCCGGGTTGGGCCATCTCGAACTCGTACTCACGAAGCAGGACCGAGAAGATCGCCTTGATCTGCATCGTGCCGAAGGCCGCTCCGACGCAGCGGTGACGCCCCGCGCCGAACGGGATCCAGGTCCAGCGGTGCAACACGTCCTCCTCGCGCGGCTTGTCGTACCGGTCGGGGTCGAAGGTCTCGGGATCGGGGAAGTCCTCCGGGATTCGATTGGAGACGGCCGGGGAGGCGGCGACGAACTCACCTCTGTGGATCGGATGGCCCCGTACCTCGAACTCGCCTTTCGCCACCCGCATCAATATGATCAGAGGCGGGTGTAGCCGCAGGGTCTCCTTGATCACGTTCTCCAACGCGGGTATCTGACGGAGTGCGTGGAAACTCACCTCCTCGCCGTCGGCGTAGAGGTCATCGAGTTCGCCGGTCACTGCCGAGAGGATCTGCGGGTGGTTCATGAGTTCGATCAGCGTCCATGATGAGGTGCCCGCGCTGGTGTGATGGCCCGCGAACATCAGTGAGATGAACATCCCGGTGATCTCATCGGCGGAGAACCGCGGGTCGCCGGCTTCGTCCTTGATCGAGACCAGGACGTCGAGCATGTCCCTATCGCTCTTGTCGGCCGGTGGATTCGCGATCCGCTGGTTCATGATCTCCTGAACCAGACCGACGAGGCTTTCCCGCGCCTCATCTCGGACCTTGAAGCTTTCGATCGGCAGATACGGATCGACGTAGCAGAGCGGATCGGTACCGCGTTCCAGAAGGTGGTAGTAGTTCGCAAAACGCGAATCGAGTTGTTCGCGGAACTTGCGGCCGATCAGGCAGGCGGTCGAGGTGTAGATAGTCAATTCGGCGAAGAAGTCGAGCAGGTCGATCTCACCCGCATCACCCCAGTCCGCGGTCATCCGACGCACCTCGCGTTCGATGGTGGCCGCGTGGCTCTTCATGTGATCGCCCCGCAGTGCGGAGTTGTGCAGCATCTCCTTGCGCCGCTCCGGGCTGGCGTCGAAGACCACCCCCTTGCCGAAGATCGGTGTCATGAACGGGTAGGCCTCTGCTTGGTCGAGATCCTCATCGGCTGAACGGAAGAAGAACTCGTTCGCCTCCGCACCGGTCAGCAGGATGACCTTCTTGGAGGCCAGTTGGAAGTAGCCGACATCACCGCACTCCTCGCGCACACGCTGCATGAGCCCGATCGGATCGGTGCGGAACTCCTCGAGATGGCCGTGTTCGTCCTCGCCGCCGGAGACGCGCTGTACCTCGCGCAATGACCCGCTCACGATTCCTCCGGGTACTTCAGTTGACGGCGTTCCCCGGGCGCGCCGAACAGCGGAGCCTCCGGTTGCACTTCGATCGAGGTGACAAAACCGCCGCGTGGTGTCTCAGCGACGAATGCGATGGCGCGCGCGAGGTCCGCGGCGCGAAGAAAGTAGGAGTGGCGGGCCTGACCCCATTTCGCCCAGTCGTCGAGGGCGGCGGAGATCGCATCCGGCGGCAGCGTCCAGCCCATCTCGGTCTGTGTCGGACCCGGGTGCACCACAGAGGCGCGGACGCCGGTGCCCTCCAACTCCATCTGCAGATTTGTGATCATGGCGAGCAGCCCTGCCTTCGCCGCGCCATAGGCGCCCATATGCGGGCGCGGCCGAAGCGAGACATCCGAGCCGATGAAGATCACATCGCCCCTGCGCCGGTCGACCATTCCGGGCAACACCGCGGTGGCAAGCCGGTTGGCGCCGATCAGGTGGATCTGGATCTGTGACTCGAAGTCCTCGGTGCTGACTTCATAGAGTCGGCCGAATTGCGTTTCCCCCGCGCCCGCGACCAGGACCTCGATGTCTCCGAGTTCCTGCTCGGCCCTGTGGACGAACTGCTTCACCGAGTCGGGATCAGTGACGTCCAGAGGCAGCGCGACCGCCTCCCCGCCGTTGTCGCGGATCCGCGCCGCGAGTTCCTCGCACTTGGCCTCCCGGCGCGCGCCGAGTGCGACCGGGAATCCGCGTGCGGCCAGTTCGGCCGCGGTGGCCGCCCCGATACCTGAGGAGGCACCCGCGATCAGGGTGGGCCGGCGGGCCGGATGCGGATCGAACCGGGGCATCAGCGCATCAGATCCTCTCCACCGTGATCGGCAGATGCGCGAATCCGCGCACGCTGCTGGAGTGAACCCGGACCGCAGCGGTCTCGTCGACCTCGTAGCCGCGGATGCGTTCGAAGAGTTCGGTCAGGGCGACCCGCGCCTCCATCCGTGCGAGGTGCGCACCCAGACAGAAGTGCGCGCCGCTGCCGAAACTGAGCAGCTTGGATCCGATGTCGCGTCCGATGCGGAATTCGTCGGGTTCGTCGAACACCCGCTCGTCGCGGTGGGCCGAACCGGGTGCGAGTAACAGGGTTTCCCCTTCGCGCAATGTCGTGCCGTGGAACTCGATGTCCCGGGCCACCAAGCGGGCCAGGAGCTGGCTGGAGGTGTCGTAGCGCAGCGTCTCCTCGACCCACTGGGATATGAAGTCACCGGGGATGCGGCCGGGGTCGTTGTACACCCCGGCCAACTGATCCGGGTTCACCCCGCCCCAGTAGATCGCGTTGCCAAGCAACTTGGTGGTTGTCTCGTTGCCGGCGACAACCATGAGGAACAGAAACGCCATGATCTCGTCGTCGCCGAGCCGGTCGCCGTCGATCTCAGCCTCCAGCAGCGCGCTGGTCAGGTCCTCGGTCGGTTTCCTGCGGCGTTGCGCGACCATGTCGGCGTAATAGGTGAGCAGTTCCATCGCGGCGATCAGTGCGGGCTCGGGCACATCGGTCACCCCGTCTTCGCGGTGCATCACCGCATCGGCAAGTACGCGCAGCCGTTGCCGATCCTCACGCGGGACGCCTACGAGTTCGGAGATGACATCCATCGGGAGCTTGCCGGCGAATTCGGTGATGTAGTCGAACGAGTCGTGTTGCAGAGCGCTGTCGAGGTGCTCCCTGGTGAGTTCGGCGACCCTTGACTCCAGTTCCCGGATACGTCGCGGCGTGAACCCCTTGGACACCAGGGTGCGCAGCCGAAGATGCGCGGGATCATCCATAGCGAGAAAGGACATCGTCCGGTAGGCCTCGGGTGTCCTTGAGATCGGATCCAAGGACACGCCGAGTCGGTTCGACAACTCGGTGGAATTGCGGAATCCCGCATGTACATCGCCGTGGCGGGTCAGCGCCCAGAAGTTCAGCTGATCGTTGCGGTAGAGCGGCGCCTCGTCTCGCAACCTCTTGTAGAACGGGTAGGGATCCTCGTGGAACTCGTAATCGTAGGGATCGAGTACAAGATCGACGGCGGTCATCCGGTCGTCCCCAGGATCAGTCCCACCACGTACCCGAGCCGGTCGGCGATCTGTCGGTAGCTCAGCACTCCGCTGCCGGCGTGCACAAGCGCCCCGAAATAACTCATCTCCAGCGCGGAGACGGTTCGTGAGTCCGCGTCCGGCCCGAGCGCGGACTTGATCCGCTTGTGAATCTCCGCACCGATCTGCTCGCGCACGGGAGCCACCGCGGCGTCGGCACTCAGCAGCGCGGTGGTGCATGCGGCCGCCACCTCGGGCTCGTCCGCAACCACCAGCGCGAGGCTGCGCAACGCCTGCTGCACCCGGTTGGTCCGGTCGTCGTTGACGTCGGTGAAGAACGGCACCTGCCGCACCAATTCGAGGTAGACCTCAGCGACGAGGTGATTCTTTGACGAGAAATAGGTGTAGGCGGTGGCCGAAGCGACTCCCGCACGCGCCGCCACCCCGCGCACGGTGAGATCCGCGTAGGACGAGTCACGCATCGTCGCCAATGCCGCGCTCACCAGCCTGCGCACGGTCTCCTCCTGGCGTGGCCGGCGCGTCGCCGCCGCCCGCTCGGGTGCCGTCACCACCCCGTCACTGGACACATGTCCACCCTACGGTCGAGGCGGCCGACGGTGCAAGCCGGACTGACAATCTTGCATGCGTGGATATGCTGCGGCTATGGTGCCGATGAGGGTATCCGGACAGGTGTCCAAATATTTGAGCGTGGGGAGTCGCGTGTGGCGATAGCAACCGAGCGCACCAGTGATCTGTTCATCGACGGATCGCTGGTCCCCGGCGGCGCCGGACGATTCGCCACCGTCAATCCGGCCACCGAGGAGGTGCTCGGCACCGCGGCCGACGCCGATGCCGAGGACACGAACCGCGCTCTTGACGCTGCACGCCGCGCCTTCGACACCACCGACTGGTCGACGAATACCGAACTGCGAGTGCGGTGCATCCGTCAGCTACGCGACGTCATGCGCGAGCACATTGAGGAGTTGCGTGATATCACGATCGCCGAAGTCGGTGCGCCCTCCATGCTCACCGCGGCCGCACAACTCGAAGGACCGGTCGACGACCTGCTCTTCGCGGCCAGCACCGCCGAGACCTACCAGTGGCGTACCGATCTGGGCGAATCGAAGCCCATGGGGATCCCCACCCGGCGCACTCTGGTGCGTGAGGCGGTCGGCGTGGTCGCCGCCATCACTCCGTGGAACTTCCCGCACCAGATCAATCTCGCCAAGATCGGGCCCGCGCTCGCGGCCGGGAACACCGTGGTCCTCAAGCCGGCGCCCGACACCCCGTGGTGCGCGGCGATCCTCGGCGAGTTGGCCCAGCACACCGACATCCCCCCGGGCGTGCTGAACATCGTCACGTCCAGCGACCACGCTGTCGGGGCGATGCTGTCACGCGATCCACGAGTGGACATGGTCTCGTTCACCGGATCGACCGCCACCGGGCGTGCGGTGATGGCGGCCGGCGCCGACACCATCAAGAAGGTGTTCCTCGAACTCGGCGGGAAGTCAGCGTTCGTCGTTCTCGACGACGCCGACCTCACCGGCGCCTGCTCGATGGCAGCCTTCACCGCATCTATGCACGCCGGACAGGGGTGTGCGATCACCACTCGCCTGGTGGTGCCACGCGCACGTTACGACGACGCGGTGCAAGCAGCCGCAGCCACCATGTCGGGTATCCGGCCCGGCGATCCCACCAACCCGGGGACCATCTGCGGCCCGGTCATTTCGGAGCGTCAGCGTGATCGCGTGCAGTCCTATCTCGACCTCGCGATCGCCGAGGGCGGCCGATTCGCCTGTGGCGGTGGACGTCCAGCCGACCGTGATCGGGGCTTCTTCATCGAACCGACCGTCGTCGCCGGACTGGACAACACCGCTCGGGTTGCGCGCGAGGAGATCTTCGGTCCGGTCCTGACCGTGATCGCCCACGACGGTGACGACGACGCGGTGCGGATCGCGAACGACTCGCCCTACGGCCTCTCGGGCACGGTCTTCAGTGCTGACCCCGACCGTGCACAGGGCATCGCCTCGCGCTTGCGGGTCGGCACCGTGAACGTCAACGGGGGGGTGTGGTACTGCGCCGATACACCCTTCGGCGGATACAAGCAGTCCGGTGTGGGCCGCGAGATGGGTGTGGCCGGCTTCGAGGAGTACCTCGAACTGAAATCCATCGCCACGGCGGTCTGACACGGACGTGAGGAGTGAGATGCGACGCTTCGACGGGAAGGTCGGAATCGTCACCGGGGCCGGCGGTGGCATCGGCCAGGCTTACGCGGAGGCACTCGCCCGCGAGGGCGCCGCGGTGGTGGTCGCCGACATCAACACCGACGGTGCCGAGCGCGTGGCGGCCGCTATCCGCGCCGAGGGCGGCAATGCACTGGCGATGCACGTGGACGTCTCCGACCCGGACTCCGCCAAGGCGATGGGAGACCGAACCCTCGCTGAGTTCGGCGGGATCGACTACCTGGTGAACAACGCGGCCATCTTCGGCGGCATGAAACTGGACTTTCTGCTCACCGTCGACTGGGACTACTACAAGAAGTTCATGAGCGTGAATCTCGACGGCGCGCTGCTGTGTACGCGTGCGGTCTACCGCAAGATGGCCAAACGCGGTGGCGGTGCCATCGTCAACCAGTCCTCTACAGCCGCGTGGCTTTACGCGAACTACTACGGCCTGGCCAAGGTCGGTATCAACGGTCTGACCCAACAGCTTTCACGGGAGTTAGGTGGCCAGAACATCCGGATCAACGCGATCGCGCCCGGCCCGATCGACACCGAGGCCAATCGGACGACCACGCCGCAGGAGATGGTGGCCGACATCGTCAAGGCGATCCCACTGAGCCGGATGGGCCAGCCCGACGACCTCGTCGGCATGTGCCTGTTCCTGCTGTCCGATGAGGCGAGATGGATCACCGGGCAGATCTTCAATGTCGACGGCGGACAGATCATCCGGTCATGAAGCTGGGTTATGTCGGGCTTGGCAGCATGGGTGCCCCGATGGCGATGCGCCTGACAGGCTGGCCGGACGGCTTGACCGTCTACGACGTTCGCAATGAGGTGATGAAGCCGTTCGCCGAGGCCGGAGCCGTGGTTGCGGCCAGCCTTTCCGAGGTCGCGGCGGCCGATCTGATCAGCGTCACAGTGCTTGACGATGCCCAGGTACGCGAGGTCGTGGCCGAAATCGCCCGGCACGCATCGCCGGGCACGGTGATCGCCATCCATTCGACGATCGCCGACGGCACCGCAGCCGAACTCGCCGCTGAACACCGCTCGCAGGGCATCGACGTGATCGACGCGCCGGTCAGCGGCGGCGCCGCGGGAGCGCAGAAAGGTGAGTTGGCGACCATGGTGGGCGCGCCGCGCGAGGTGTACGAACGCGCCAAGCCGGCCTTCAAGCAGTGGGCGTCGCTGGTCATCCACGCCGGCGAACCCGGCGCGGGCACCCGGATGAAGCTTGCGCGGAACATGCTGACCTTCACGGGGTTCGCCGCCGCCGCGGAAGCGATGAGACTCGCCGAAGCGGCTGGCCTTGATGTTCAGGCGCTGGGGCGCGTGGTCCGCCACACCGACGCGATCAGTGGCGGACCCGGCGCGATCATGGTTCGTGACAACACCCACGACCTTGAACCCGGGCATTGGCTGTATGACACCTTCACCCACACCCGCACCCTGGGGGAGAAGGATCTGGGTCTGGCACTCGGGCTTGGCGATCTGCTCGATGTCGACCTATCACTGGCCCAGATCGCACTGCGCGACCTCGCTTCCGGCCTCGGCGTGCCGCACGGAAAGGACTGATCATGGACGAAACCCGCCGCAAGGGTCTGGCCAAGATGAACGAGGTATACGGCTGGGACATGCCCGATATGCCGGGTGACTTTTTCGCGCTGACCGTCGACCACCTGTTCGCCGACATCTGGAGCAGGCCCGGACTGTCGATGCGGGACAAACGGATCATGACGCTGTCGGTGGTCACCGCGTTGGGGTTGCCCGACCTGGCCGAGATCCAGATTAACGCCGCGTTGCAGAACGAGGAGATGTCCGCTGAGGAGTTGCGCGAGATGGCCATCTTCATCACCCACTACGTCGGCTTCCCGCTCGGTTCCACGTTCAATAACGTGGTGGAAAAAGTCGTGGCAAAGCGCAGCAAAGAGCGGTGATCTAGGGTTTTGGCTGTGCGCGTCCTCGTGATCGGATCCGGTGCTCGCGAACACGCCCTTCTCACCGCGTTGCGTCGTGACCCGTCGGTGGATTACCTCGCGATCGCGCCGGGCAACGCCGGCACTGCCGCGCTCGCCGGGCAGTACGACCTCGATATCTCCTCACCGGATGACGTCACCGCGCTGGCGCGGAGGTTGACCGCCGATCTGGTGGTGATCGGTCCTGAGGTCCCGCTGGTGCGGGGAGTCGCAGATGCGGTGCGCGCCGCCGGTATCGCCTGCTTCGGCCCGTCGAAGGAGGCGGCCCGCATCGAGGGCTCCAAGGCCTTTGCGAAGGATGTGATGGCGGCCGCGAGTGTTCGCACGGCACGCAGCGAGACCGTTGACAATCCGGCAGAACTCGACGC
>Ga0194052_1001853_pt1 | contig 11947 bp, 9 predicted proteins | sample SepL226m_MetaG_FD_160117 | JGI IMG/M metagenome (GOLD analysis project Ga0194052, IMG submission 160117) | Anoxic zone freshwater microbial communities from boreal shield lake in IISD Experimental Lakes Area, Ontario, Canada - Sep2016-L227-6m | ecosystem: Environmental > Aquatic > Freshwater >... | reverse complement strand
CTCGCCGAGATGCGCCCCGCTGATCCGGGCGGGACTGAACCCGACGGAACGCGGTCGTGACCCCGCCGCGGGAGAACCTGGTGCGCGCCCTGGGTATCGACCTGCCCGAGGATCTGCTGACACTGGCACTGACCCATCGCAGCTACGCCTATGAGAACGGCGGTCTGCCCACCAATGAACGGCTGGAATTACTCGGCGACGCGGTGCTCGGTCTGGTGATCGTGGCGGAACTATTCCGGCGCCATCCCGACCACGCCGAAGGCGACCTGGCCAAGTTGCGAAACAGCATCGTCAACAGTCATGCACTGGCGGGGGTGGCCCGAGACCTGACTGACGAGGGACTCGGTGAGTATCTCCTGCTGGGCCGCGGCGAGACCATCACCGGTGGGCATGCCAAATCGAGCATTCTGGCCGACACGGTGGAGTCCTTGATTGGCGCGGTGTACCTGGAACACGGCTTACCGGGCGCGCAGCAGGTAATCCTGCGTCTGTTCGAGGATCTGCTGGACACCGCTCCGACACTCGGTGCGGCCCTGGAGTGGAAGTCCAGCCTGCAGGAACTCACTGCGGCCCGCGGACTGGGCGTCCCCCGTTACGAGGTCACCTCCGAAGGGCCCGACCACGAACGGCGGTTCTCGGCAGCGGTCTATGTCGGAGGCGAGGTGTGCGGCCGAGGTATCGGGCAGTCGAAGAAGGTGGCGGAGACCAATGCCGCGGCGCAAGCGTGGACCGCTTTAGACGCCGACTCGCAACCGGTAGCCGCCGACCCGGATGCCTGAGCTTCCCGAAGTCGAGGTCGTACGGCGAGGGTTGCAGGCGCACATTGCCGGCCGGACGATCACCGCGGTGCAGGTGCACCATCCGCGGGCGGTCCGCCGTCACGAACCCGGTGCCGCCGACCTCACCGCACGGCTGATCGGTGCGCACATCACCGGGACGGACCGGCGCGGAAAGTATCTATGGCTCACGCTCGGACCCGAGGTGGCGTTGGTCGTACATCTGGGAATGAGTGGTCAGATGCTGCTTGGTTCGATCGAACGCACCGAGCACTTGCGGATCGGTGCAGTGCTCGATGACGGCACCGCGTTGAGCTTTGTCGATCAACGCACCTTTGGTGGCTGGCAATTAGCCGATCTGGTCAGCGTGGATGGCAGCACAGTGCCCGGGCCCGTCGCCCACATTGCACGCGACCCCTTGGATCCGCGATTCGACCGTGAGGCCGTCGTAACAGTGTTGCGCCGCAAGCACTCTGAGATCAAACGCCAACTCCTCGATCAGACGGTGGTATCGGGTATCGGCAATATCTACGCCGACGAGGCACTGTGGCGGGCCGGCGTCAACGGTGCGCGGATCGCCGAAAAACTCACCCGTCGGCAATTGGGGGACGTGCTCGATGCCGCCGCCGAGGTGATGCACGAGGCGCTCGGCCAGGGCGGTACATCGTTCGACTCGTTGTACGTCAACGTCAACGGTCAGTCCGGCTACTTCGACCGCTCGCTGAACGTCTACGGCCGCGAAAGTCATAACTGCCGCCGCTGCGGTGCGGTGATCCGGCGGGACAAGTTCATGAATCGGTCGTCATATTCCTGCCCGCAGTGTCAGCCGCGGCCGCGCGCACGGTAGAACAAACCCATGACGGAGCTTTGGGTGGAACGCACGGGGATCCGCCGCTACACCGGCCGCAGCAGCCGGGGGGCGGAGGTGCTGATCGGTTCGGAGAGCGATGAGGGCGTCTTCACGCCCGGCGAGCTGTTGAAGATCGCACTGGCCGGCTGTAGCGGACTGAGCAGCGACCAACCGCTGCGCCGTCGCCTCGGTGACGACTACCGGGCCGTCATCACGGTCTCCGGGCCCGCCGACCGCGACCAGGAGCGCTACCCGCGGCTGGCCGAGACCCTCGAGATCGACCTGTCCGGGCTGTCGGCCGAGGACACCGAGCGGCTGCTGCTGGTGGTCAACCGCGCCATCGATCAGGTGTGCACGGTCGGGCGCACGCTGAAAGCGGGTGCCGAGATCTCCTTCGAGGTCGCCGACACCCGGCCATGACCGATGACGCGCCCGCCCGCCTGACCGCCTGGGTGCACGGCCACGTCCAGGGTGTGGGCTTTCGCTGGTGGACCCGCTCGCGGGCCCTGGAACTGGGCCTGACCGGCTATGCGAGCAATCAGCCGGACGGCCGGGTCCTGGTGGTGGCGCAGGGGCCGCGCCCGGCCTGTGAGCGGCTTCTGGAGTTGCTGCGCGGCGGCGCGACACCCGGATCGGTGCAGACCGTCATCGCCGAATTCGACGCACCGGGGGAACTGGAGTCGGGCTTCCGCGAGCGCTGAACACCTCGCCGGTAGGCTCGCACGACGTGTACCTCAAGAGTCTGACGCTGAAGGGCTTCAAGTCCTTCGCATCGCCGACGACTCTGCGTTTCGAACCAGGTATCACCTGCGTGGTGGGGCCCAACGGCTCCGGCAAATCCAACGTCGTCGACGCCCTGGCCTGGGTCATGGGCGAGCAGGGCGCCAAGACACTGCGCGGCGGCAAAATGGAAGACGTCATCTTCGCCGGGACGTCGTCGCGGGCCCCCCTTGGGCGTGCCGAGGTGACGCTGACCATCGACAACTCCGATAGCGCCCTGCCGATTGAATACTCGGAGGTCTCGATCACCCGCCGGATGTTCCGAGACGGCGCGGGCGAGTACGAGATCAACGGCAACCCGTGCCGGCTGCTGGACATCCAGGAACTGCTCAGCGACTCCGGTATCGGCCGCGAGATGCACGTCATTGTGGGTCAGGGCCGGCTCGCGCAGATCCTCGAATCGCGCCCGGAGGATCGGCGCGCCTTCATCGAGGAAGCCGCCGGCGTACTCAAACACCGCAAGCGCAAGGAAAAGGCCCTCCGCAAGCTCGACGCCACCGCGGCCAACCTGGCCAGGCTCACCGACCTGACCACGGAACTGCGCCGCCAGCTCAAGCCGCTTGGCCGTCAGGCCGAGATGGCCCGCCGCGCGCAGACCATCCAGGCCGACGTGCGCGACGCCCGGCTGCGGCTGGCGGCCGACGATCTGGTGATCCGGCGTGCGGAACTGTCCGGTGCCGACGAGATTGAAACGACGCTGCGCCGTGAGCACGAGGAGGCGGCTGCCCGGCTGGCGGAGGCCTCCGAGCAGCTCGCCGCCGACGAAGCCGCGGTCGCTTCGCTGTCGGCGCGGACCGAGGCCGCTCAGCAGACCTGGTTCCGGCTTTCGGCACTTGCCGAACGGGTGAGCGCAACGGTGCGCATCGCCAGCGAGCGGGAGCAGTATCTGGAGTCCGAACCGGTCGTCAGCAATGGACCGGATCCCGATGCGCTCGACGCCGAGGCCGATGCCATCGCCGAGCAGGAGCGCCAACTGCTCACGGAACTCGCCGAGGCGCGGTCCAGGCTCGAGATCGCCCGGGTCGAGCTCAGCGAGAAGGAGGCCGCGGCCACGGAAGCCGAGCGGGGCCATCTTGCCGCCGTGCAGGCCGAGGCCGACCGCCGTGAGGGCCTCGCCAGGCTGACCGGTCAGGTGGAGACCGGGCGTGCCCGGGTGGAGTCGATCGATGACGGCGTGGCCCGGCTGTCCGCCGCCATCGACGAGGCCGCCGCCCGCACGCAAGCGGCCCGTGCCGAGTTCGAGACCGTGCAGAGCGGGGTCGACGAACTCGATCAGGGCGAGGTGGGCCTCGACGAGCACCATGACCGCACCGTGGCTTCGATGCGGGTCGCCGATGAGCGGGTGGCTGAACTCCAGGGAGCCGAGCGCGCCGCCGAACGGCAGGTGGCGTCGTTGCAGGCCCGGATCGATGCGCTCGCGGTGGGTCTGGAACGCAGAGACGGTGCCGCCTGGCTGGTGGAAAACCGGAGTGGCGCAGGGCTTTTCGGAACCGTCGCCAAGCTGGTAAAGGTGCAGTCCGGCTACGAGACGCCGCTTGCGGCGGTGCTGGGCTCGGCAGCTGACGCGGTGGCCGCCGCCGACTTCGGGGCGGCCCAGGCTGCGGTGCGGGCACTCAAGGAGGTTGACGGCGGACGCGCGGCGATCGTGTTGGCCGATTGGCCGACGCCGGCGCGACAGGATTTGGGTTCACTTCCCGATGGTGTGCGCTGGGCCATCGATCTGATCGAGGCGCCGCCGCGGCTGCAGGGTGCGATGGCGGCGATTCTGTCCGGGGTCGCCGTCGTCGACGATATCGGTGCCGCACTTGATTTGGTGTCCTCCCGTCCGGGGCTGCGTGCGGTGACACGCGATGGCGATCTGGTAGGCGCGGGCTGGGTGGACGGCGGGTCGGGCCGCAAGCCGAGCACCCTGGAGATCAGCGGTGAAATCGAGAAGGCGCGAACCGAACTCGCTGCCGCAGAGACTCAGGTCGGTGAACTTGGCGCCGCACTGTCGGGTGCTATTGCTGAGCAGGCTGATCGTCAGGACGCCGCCGAGCAGGCACTGGCTGCGCTCAACGAGTCCGATGCCGCGATCTCGGCGATCTACGAGCAACTCGGCCGGCTGGGCCAGGAGGTCCGCGCCGCCGAGGAGGAGTGGCGTCGACTGCAGGCCCAACGCGACGATCTCGAGTCCGGCCGCGTGCAGACCGTGGAGGAACTCGCCGAACTCGAAGCACGGCTACACGCCGCCCAGGAGACCCAGACCGTCGTCGAGACCTCGCCGGGTGAGCGCCGAGAGATGCAGGCTGCCGCCGAGCAGGCCCGTTCCTTCGAGGTCGAGGCCCGGCTGGTTGTGCGTACGGCCGAGGAACGCGCGAATGCCGTTCGGGGACGGGCGGATTCGCTACGTCGGGCAGCTGCGGCGGAGCGAGACGCGCGTCTTCGCGCGAGTGCCGCCCGCGCCGCCCGCCGGCACGCCGCGGAGGTCGCCGCAGCAGTTGCCGAGACCGGTCGCCGGGTCGCCGAGCATCTCGTCCTCGTTGTTGCGGCGGCATCTCGCGTACGTGATCAGTTGGCCGCAGAGCGCTTGGAACGCACGGGCGCGATGAGTGCGGTCCGCATTGAGGTTGCGGCGCTGAACACCCGTATCAGTGCGCTGACCGACTCCCTGCACCGCGATGAAGTCGCCAAGGCGCAGGCCGAACTGCGGATCGAACAGCTTGAGCAGATGGTGCTTGATCAGTTCGGTATGGCCGGCGACGACCTGATCGCCGAGTACGGGCCGGATGTGACGCTGCCACCGTCGGAACTGGAGATGGCCGAGTACGCCCAGGCCCGGGAGCGAGGCGAGACGGTGACCGCGCCGGCCCCGATGCCGTTCGACCGGCCCACCCAGGAGCGTCGCGCCAAACGGGCCGAGCGGGAGCTGGCGGAGCTTGGGCGAGTCAATCCGCTTGCGCTGGAGGAGTTCGCGGCCCTCGAGGAGCGATACAACTTCCTGTCCACCCAACTCGAGGACGTCAAGGCCGCGCGCAAGGACCTGCTGGATGTCGTCGCCGACGTCGACTCGCGCATCCTGCAGGTGTTCACCGAGGCCTTCGTCGACGTGGAACGCGAGTTCTCCCAGGTGTTTTCGGCACTTTTCCCCGGTGGCGAGGGCCGACTGCTGCTGACCGACCCCAGCGACATGCTGACCACCGGTGTAGAGGTCGAGGCCCGCCCGCCCGGCAAGAAGGTCAAACGCCTCTCGTTGCTGTCCGGCGGCGAGAAGTCGCTGACCGCCGTGGCCATGCTGGTCGCCATCTTCCGGGCCCGCCCGTCACCGTTCTACGTGATGGACGAGGTGGAGGCGGCCCTCGACGATGCCAACCTGCAGCGCCTGATCGGACTATTCGAACAGCTGCGCACCCAGTCCCAACTCATCGTGATCACCCACCAGAAGGCCACCATGGAGGTCGCCGACGCGCTCTACGGCGTGAGCATGCAGGGCGACGGCATCACCGCGGTGATCTCGCAGCGGATGCGCGGCGAGACCCTGGTCAGCTAGCCGGGCTGAGGTCGGCACCGCAGCGAGATCGACACTGGGGCTGCGACTGCGCTCCGCCACGCAACGCTGGTGTCGATCTCGGCGTCAGCAGGCGCGGGAAATCGCGATATCAACCCTGTATTTCGACCCGACGCAGGCCATTCAGATCAGACACCCCGCACCCGTGCAGGCAGACCCGCAGTTCCTCGATGAATCCACCGAGGACGTCGACCACTGCGGCGGCGGACTCAATGGCCGGCGCCAGCAGCGGTCGGGCCAGTGCGACGACGTCGGCGCCCATTGCCAGGGCCTTGGCGGCGTCGACGCCGGTGCGGATCCCGCCCGAGGCCACCAGTGGCATGCCGGGCAGGCTCTGGCGCACCTCCTGGAGGGCCTGAGCGGTGGGCACACCCCAGTCGGCGATCGCCGGATAGCGGACCTCGCCGTAGCGGACGACCTGTTCGACCCGGGCCCAGGAGGTGCCGCCTGCGCCGGCCACGTCGACCGCGGCGATGGGCAGTCCACGAAGCTGCGCGGCGGCCCCTGCGCCGATCCCGTGGCCGACCTCTTTGACCATCACCGGATATCCCAGCTCCTCAGCGAGCCGCCTCAGAGCTTCCAGTGAGCCGCTGAAATCGGTGTCGCCGTCGGCCTGCATGGCTTCCTGCAACGGATTGGTGTGCACCGCGACGGCGTCGGCCCCCACTCGGCCCAGTGCCGCCGCCAGGCGGGGTGTGAGCGCCTCGGACACCTGAGCCAGGCCGATGTTGCCGATCAGCAGCACATCGGGGGCCAGATCGCGGACCTCGAAGCTGGCCGCGGCGCGCCCGTCGTCGTCGAGCATGATGCGCTGCGATCCCAGCATCATGCCGACACCCAATTTCTGTGCCGCGTCGGCCAGGTTGCGGTTGATGGTGCGGGCCAACTCGGCACCGCCGGTCATCGCGCCGATCAGCACCGGCGCCTGCAGCGGTGAACCCAGGAACTTCGTGCTCAGGTCGATGGCCGCCAGGTTGGTCTGGGTCAGTGCGTTATAGGGCAGCCGGTAGTGCTCGAAGCCGGTGGTGAGGCCCTCGAACTCGACCGGGCCGGTCAGGCAGGCGTCGATATGCCGAAGTTTGCGAGTGGACATGCCTGCATTCATCGGCGGCCGCCGGGAGCCGGTTTGCCGGGGCCGCCGCGGCGCGGTTCGAAACCCTGAAACAATGACGCCGTGTCACAGGGTCTCTGGATTGCCATCGCGGTCATCGCCGTCCTCGTCATCGCTGTACTGGTCGTGGGCCTGGTGCGTTACCGGAGCCGCCAGGTGCGTCTGCGCCCAGCCTCCGGATCTGCCATCGAGGCTGCCACACCTGCCGACCGATCCGGCGGCTACACCGCGTCGTCCGGGATTAACTTCACGCAATCGTCAGGAGTTGCGACGGCGGATCGCTCTCGGTCGGATGCCCCCGGGTTCGGCGCCGGGCTCCCGGGTGTCGGCGATGATGCCGCTGTACCGCGGGATTCGGTGAGACGTCCGATCTCCGAGGTGCGGCTGCCCGAGGTACCTGCGCCGGCCGGTCCCGATGTAGAGGCCATTGCCCCGAGGGGGCCCGATGTCGGCGCCATTGCGCCTCCGGAAGGCCGCCTGGAACGTTTACGCGGCCGGCTGGCGAAGTCACAGAACGCGTTCGGCCGCAGCATCCTCGGACTGCTCGGCGGCGGTGACCTCGACGAGGACTCCTGGGCGGAGGTCGAGGACACCCTGCTGATCGCCGACCTCGGTCCGGTGACCACCGCGTCGGTCATCGAACACCTCCGTGCCCAATTGGCCGCGAGCAGTGTCCGCAACGAAACCGAGGCCCGCGCGATCCTGCGGGAGGTCCTCATCAAAGAACTCAACCCGGCACTGGACCGTTCCATCAGAGCGCTGCCGCACGCCGAGAAGCCGTCGGTGCTGCTGGTGGTCGGGGTCAACGGCACCGGCAAGACCACGACCGTCGGCAAGTTGGCGCGGGTGCTGGTGGCGGACGGGCGCCGGGTCGTGCTCGGCGCGGCCGACACCTTCCGCGCGGCCGCGGCCGACCAGTTGCAGAGCTGGGCCGCGCGAGTGGGAGCCGAGGTGGTGCGCGGCGCGGAAGCCGCCGACCCGGCATCGGTCGCCTTCGACGCTGTGGACAGGGGCATTGCCATCGGTGCTGATGTCGTCGTCATCGACACCGCGGGCCGGTTGCACACCAAGACCGGTCTGATGGACGAACTGGGCAAGGTCAAACGAGTGGTCGAAAAGCGGGCTGCCGTCGACGAGGTGCTGCTGGTTCTCGACGCCACCATCGGGCAGAACGGACTGGCGCAGGCCCGAGTATTCGCCGATGTCGTCGACATCACCGGTGTCGTGTTGACCAAGTTGGATGGAACTGCCAAGGGCGGCATCGTGTTCCGCGTCCAACAGGAACTCGGTGTGGCGGTGAAGCTGGTCGGTCTCGGCGAGGGTCCCGACGATCTGGCACCCTTCGAGCCCGCCGCGTTCGTCGATGCGCTGCTGGGTTGACCTCCGCGCGGATCCTGCCGGGGCGAATCCCGGCATGTAACAACAGCGAAACGAAGACCTGGCATCCGTTCACTTGCACGAAACACCAGGGCGGCATTCCCGAAACAACCACTGCGCAATCTTCTGACTAAGTCGTCGGTGCTCGACCGCGACATGAAGGAGGGACCTGCGGGTGGACCAATTCCCGATATTGGGTGCGCCGGACACCGGTGACACGGCGTGGATGCTGGCGAGTTCAGCACTGGTGCTGCTGATGACACCGGGCCTGGCATTCTTCTACGGCGGCATGGTGCGCGCCAAGGGTGTGCTCAACATGATCATGATGAGCATCGCTGCAATGGGCGTCGTGACGGTGCTCTGGGTGCTGTACGGCTATTCCATGGCTTTCGGCAACGACGTCAACAATCTCGTCGGTGATCCGAGCCAGTATTTCGGGCTGAAGGGTCTGATCGGTGGTAACGCGGTCGCCGAGGTGGTTGCTGATCCGAGCGCAGGTGTCGTGGCGGTCGACGCGATCGGGATCCCGCTGGCCGGAACAATTCCGCAGACGGTGTTCGTGGCCTTTCAGCTGATGTTCGCGATCATCACCGTCGCGCTGATCTCCGGCTCGGTTGCCGACCGCCTGAAGTTCGGCGGCTGGCTGGTGTTCGCCGGGCTGTGGGCCACGTTCGTGTACTTCCCGGTGGCGCACTGGGTGTTCGCGTTCGACGGTGTCACCGCCGAGACTGGCGGATGGATCGCCACCAAACTCAAGGCGATCGACTTCGCAGGCGGAACCGCGGTGCATATCAACGCCGGTGTCGCCGGCCTGGTGCTGGCCATCGTCCTCGGCAAGCGGTCGGGCTGGCCGGGAACACCGATGCGTCCGCACAACCTGCCCTTCGTGATGCTGGGCGCGGGTCTGCTGTGGTTTGGCTGGTACGGATTCAATGCCGGTTCGGCGGTCTCCTCCGGGGGTATCGCGGGCACCACATTCATCACCACCACGATCGCCACAGCCGCGGCCATGCTGGGCTGGCTCCTCACCGAGCGCATCCGCGACGGTCATGCCACATCGTTGGGTGCGGCCTCGGGTGTGGTGGCCGGATTGGTCGCCATCACCCCGTCGTGCTCGTCGGTCAACGTGGTGGGTGCCCTGGCGATCGGTGCCGGGGCGGGAATCCTCTGCGCCCTGGCGGTCGGACTGAAGTTCAAGTTCGGCTTCGACGATTCGCTCGATGTCGTCGGTGTGCACCTGGTCGGCGGGTTATTCGGGACCCTGATGGTCGGCCTGGTCGCCGCGCCCGAGGCTCCAGCGGCCGTCGCCGGGTTGTTCTACGGCGGCGGAACCGACCAGTTGTGGCGTCAGGCCGTGGGTGCGTTCGCGGTTCTGGGGTACTCGGCCGTCGTCACGGCTATCTTGGCTTTGCTCGTGAAATACACCATCGGACTGCGGCTTGACCGCGAGGCCGAGGCGGCCGGTGTTGACGAAGCCGAACACGCGGAGACCGCGTACGACTTCGCGATGTCCGGTGGCGGCTCGGTTCTCTCCCGGCACGGCGCGGAGGCATGAGGGATATGAAGCTGATAACTGCAATCATCAAGCCGTTCACGCTCGAGGACGTCAAGACCGGTCTTGAGGAGTTGGGCGTCCACGGTATGACGGTCAGCGAAGTCCAGGGCTATGGGCGACAGAAGGGTCACACCGAGGTCTACCGCGGAGCTGAGTACGCCGTCGACTTCGTGCCCAAGGTCAGAGTCGAGGTGGTCGTCGATGACGCCGCCGCCGACAGGGTGGTTGACACCATCGTGGCCGCTGCCCGCACCGGCAAGATCGGTGACGGCAAGGTCTGGGTCAGTCCGGTGGAGGCCATAGTCCGGGTTCGCACCGGAGAGCGGGGAACCGACGCTCTGTAGACACCGTGCCCGCAGGGCAACGGTGATGGGAGTCGGGGAAACCAGATGATAAAGCGGGCAAGCGACGCCGCCGCCGGTCGGTGGACACCACCGGCGACGGCGTCGCCCCACCCCGCAACAGATCTCGCTGCCGCGAGTCGGCAACTGCTCGACGGTGGCCAACGACGTCTGGACGCCGCGACAGTTCGCGAGGCTCTCCTTGATTTGCACGAGCTGTGGCTGACCACCAAAGCCGCTGAAATCGGCATCACAGCCACCAGTGGGTTCGCCATCGTCGCAACCGGTGGACTGGGCCGGCGCGAACTGGCGCCCTATTCAGACCTGGATCTCATGCTGGTGCATGACGATATGCCCGACGACGTGGTGACCCAGGTCGCCGAACTGCTGTGGTATCCGTTGTGGGATGCCAATATTCGGCTAGACCACAGCGTGCGGACTGTCTCCGAGGCACTCCAGGTGGCCGGTGGAGAGATGTCGGCCGGGCTGGCGATGCTTGAGGCTCGGCACATTGCCGGTGACGAGGAGTTGTCGTCATCGCTGATCGGCGGGGCACGCCGGCAATGGCGTGCCGGCATCTCGTCCCGATTCGACGAACTCGTGGAACAGGCAAGCGCGCGCTGGCAACGCAGTGGCCAGATCGCCCACCGAGCCGAGCCCGACCTCAAGAGTGGTATGGGCGGCCTGCGCGACGTCCAATTGCTCAACTCACTGGCAATCGCACAACTCGCCGACGTCCACCCCGGCAGTGCCCCGGATTCGCCGGCCGGCTCGCTGGCATCGGCGCACCTGGCGCTGCTCAATGTCCGCACCGAACTGCACCGGGTATCCAAGCGCAGCCGCGATCAACTCCTGGCCCAGTACGCCGACGAGACCGGTGCGGCGCTGGGAGTCGGTGACCGGTTCGAGCTGGCCCGGGTACTGTCCGACGCCGCCCGCACCGTGAGCTACTACGTCGACGCCGGCCTGCGGACCGCCGGCAACGCGCTTCCGCGCCGGGGTCTTTCCGCGTTTCGCCGTCCGACCCGCAGACCCTTGGACGAGGGTGTGGTCGAGTTCGCCGGTGAGGTGGTCCTGGCCCGCGATGCCAAGCCGCAACGCGATCCGGGTCTCACGCTGCGGGTGGCCGCGGCCTCGGCGACGACCGGTATCCCGATAGCGGCGTCCACTCTGAGTCGGCTGGCCGAGGCCGCGCCGGAGCTGCGCACGCCCTGGCCGCGTGATGCGCTCGACGATCTACTGGTTCTGCTGACAGCCGGGCCGACCACAGTGACCACGATCGAGGCGCTGGATAGGACGGGTCTGTGGGGGAGGCTTTTCCCGGAGTGGGGCGCAGTACGTGATCTTCCGCCGCGTGACCCGATCCACATCTGGACGGTGGACCGTCACCTGGTCGAAACCGTCTCGCGTGCAAGCAGATTCACGACCCAGGTGTCGCGACCGGATCTGCTGGTGCTGGGTGCCCTCCTGCACGATATCGGGAAGGGTCGCGGTGACGATCACAGCGTGATCGGTGCAGAGCTGGCTATCCGAGTGGGAAATCGGCTGGGGCTGTGGCCTTCTGATGTGCAGCTGTTATCGGGCATGGTTCGTCATCACCTGCTTCTACC
>Ga0194052_1001852_pt1 | contig 11950 bp, 5 predicted proteins | sample SepL226m_MetaG_FD_160117 | JGI IMG/M metagenome (GOLD analysis project Ga0194052, IMG submission 160117) | Anoxic zone freshwater microbial communities from boreal shield lake in IISD Experimental Lakes Area, Ontario, Canada - Sep2016-L227-6m | ecosystem: Environmental > Aquatic > Freshwater >... | reverse complement strand
CTGGCCGGGATCAACAATTTTCAGGTGCACGTCGGACGACTCGTCAAGCGATTGACGGACTTTAGCGAGGTCGCTCCACGCGGACTCCTGATTGTCCGAAAAAACCAGGACTTCTTTTCTTGTTCCCGAGAATGGCTTCAGGGCATCGACCGCGAGTTGGATCGCGGCGGAGAGATCGCTGGTTCCGCTGGTGATGTCCGCCACATCCAGAGCCCGGCGAACGAGGGGCAGGTTCGAAGTGGGCCGGGGAATGACCTGGTTCACATGGGTCCCTGCGAGAAACAGCGCGGCCTGGGAGCCGGCACCCATCTCCGCGAGCATCTTTCCGGCAGCGCTCTTTGCCTGATCGAACCGGGTTTGGAAGCCGTTGCTCTGTCCCATGCTCGCGCTCTGGTCAAGCACCAGAACCGCGACAACGGGGCCGACAGCTCCGGATTCGCGAGCCCCGTCCGGATTCAAAACAAGCCTGGCAAATGCGATAGCGAGCAGGACGATGAGCAGGCATCGCAGCAGGAGCAGCGCCAGATCCTCGATCTGAATCCGGCGCTGGTTTCTTTGCAGGCTGTCAATCAGGAAGCGCATCGCAGCCCACCTCACCACCTTCACCCGCGTTTTGTTCAGCAGATGAATGGCGATCGGGGCCACGATGGCGGCCGCTCCAGCCAGAACAGCGGGGGCAAGAAATGTCATGGTCAGCGCGAAAGGTGGTTTTGGCGGAACGCCAGATACTCGCTGAGGGTTTCATGGAGCCGCACTCCCGTGTTGCACAGCACGTAATGGCACGAGCAGCGGTCGCACAGAACCCGCATGCGCTTGCAGAAATCTCCAAACGATTGAAGGTAGCTCTTCCGGATCGAAGCTGGCATCGTCAGACGCGCTCCGCCTCCCTCCAAGCCGACAAATTTCACGCTTCCGGTGAATGGGAACTCGATCTCATAAGGATCGAGGACATGAAACACGATGACCTCGGTGCCCTGAAAGCGGAGGCGCTCGATGCTTTTCTGAAGGCTCTCCTCATCATCAAAAAGATCGCTGATGAGAATCACAATGCTGCGCGCCCGGAGCGTCGCCGCGAGATCGCGCAAAACCCTCGCGGTCTGGGTGCCCTCCCCGGCCTGGAACGCCGCCAGCCGGTGCATGATCTCGTGGATCTTGCCAGCGTTGTCGGTCCGCTCGAAGCGGTCGCGCACCTCGGTGTCAAAGATGCTCATCGAAACCGCGTCGCTCTGGCCGAGGACAATATACGCGAGGCACGCGGCGAGAACCTTCGCGTAGTCGAGCTTGGTCAGTTTGCCCGATCCGTAGTTCATCGACTCGCTGCCATCAACCACGAGATGCGCCACGAAGTTGGTGTCCTGCTCGTATTGCTTGATGTAATAGCGGTCGGTGCGCCCGAGAACCTTCCAGTCGAGGTGCCGCAAGTCATCGCCCGTCGTGTATTCCCGGTGCTGCGCAAACTCGACGGCGAAGCCATGGTAAGGCGAGCGGTGCTCTCCGACGCGGTAGCCCTCGACGATTCCCCTCGCGATCATCCCGAGCGCCTCGCCCTTGGCGATCGCAGCGGGATCCAGAAGGTTTGCGGAATGTGAGCCCATCGCGAGGGAGGCCCTATGTTGCCGGGATGGTCTCGAGAACCCTTGCGACGATCGTGTCGGCGGTGATCCCCTCGCTCTGCGCGGTGAAGTTCACCGCGATGCGGTGGCGCATGACCGCCTTCGCGACCGCAGCCACATCCTCGCAGCCGACATAGACCTGACCCCGGATGAGCGCGTGGGCTTTCGCCGCCATGATGAGGCTGAGGCTCGCGCGCGGGCCTGCCCCGAACGTGAGGTATTGTCTGCAGAAATCCAGCGCATCCGGCTGCTTCGGACGAGTCGATCGGACGATGCTGCCGGCGTAGTTGTAGACATGGTCGGCGACGGGAAGGACCTTCACCGTCTCCTGAATATACAGAATGTGCTCGGCGTTCAGCACCGGCTCCGGCTGCTCAATCTGGCCACTGGTTCCGCGCTTCATAATCGCCAGTTCCTCGTCCAGGCTCGGGTAATCCACTTTGATGAGAAACAGAAACCGGTCGAGCTGGGCTTCGGGCAGCGGATAAGTGCCCTCTTGCTCGATCGGGTTCTGCGTTGCGAGGACAAAAAACGGATTCGGCAGCTTGTGCGTCACCCCGCCAACCGTCACGCAGCGCTCCTGCATGGCCTCGAGCATCGCGGCCTGCGTCTTCGGCGGGGTCCGGTTAATCTCGTCCGCGAGCACGACGTTTGAGAATAGCGGACCCGCCAAAAACTTGAATTCCTTCGCGCCGGTCGCAGGCTCCGTGTAGATGACCTCGGTGCCGGTGATGTCGCTTGGCATGAGGTCGGGCGTGAACTGGATCCGCTTGAACGACATCTGCAATGTCTTCGCAAGCGTGGAAATGAGGAGCGTCTTCGCAAGCCCCGGAACGCCGACCAGCAGCGCATGGCTCCGGGTCAGAATCGCGATCAGGATCTGTTCGACCACCTCGGTCTGCCCGACGATGACCTTGGAAATTTCCCTGTGAAGCTGCTGGGTGGCCGAACGGCAAAGCTCGACCGCTTCAAGGCTTGAGGAATCCTGGGACTGCGCCGCTGCGAAATCTTCTGCCGGATCGTTTGCCATATATGATTGAGTTGCGGGTGTTCTCTGCGGTTTGAACGGAGGTTTAACCGAATACGCGCACCCGTAAAGGCGCACGCGAGATCGTGCAGAACGTAATCATGTGTGCATATAATTGCAAATTTAAACGCAGCCTTTCGAGCGGATTGGGAACATCTCTGAAAGTGCATATTCAAGGAGCGCGCGCGCTTCGAGTGGATTGCCACGAACGTGGCGACACGGTTCCGTTGCTACAGGCGCAAGCCGGCTCTCGTGGCGCTTTGCGTCCCGGCGGCAGGAAAATACGCCGCCGGTTTTACCCCCAAATATTTTCGATCAGGAATTCCGGCGGCGTCGGAGGACCATCACGGTCGTGAGGCTGAAAGCCAGGAGCGCCCAGGTCGCCGGCTCGGGGACGACGTTCAACCCGAGCACGCCGTCGCTCTGGGTGAAGGTCCATGTTTCGTTGCCGCTGGTGAGGCCCCATGTGCCGCTCCCGAGGTTGTTCAGGAGGTAGTTATAGTTTCCGGTGAGGGCGACGTTGGTGAAGTTGCCGCTCTGGCTCGAGAAGTTGAAGAGGTCGAACGTGTAGTTACCTGTGGCGAACGTGGTGCCGATCGCGATCGTCAGGTTGCCGCCGTAGGTGAGCGAGGAGGTGACATCAACGGCATCGTAGGCGGTGCCGCGGGTGCCCGCACCGGCGATCTCCATCGTCGTGATCGCCGTTCCGTTGAGCGTGAGCGTGCCGTTGACTGTCAGCAGGCCGGGGCTGTTACCTGGCTGAAGGCTGCCACTGATCGTCGTATTGCCGAGCACCGTTCCGTTTCCTTTCAAGGTCTGACTGCTGCCGAGGTTGAAGCCGCCACTAACCGCAGAGACATTCAGCGTGGCCCCGCCGGCCACATTGATGACGCTGCTGTTTGCACTAAAGCTATTGCCCGAGAGGATCAGGGTGCCAGCGGATACGGTCGTGTTTCCGGAGTAGGTGTTCGTGCCGCTGAGGGTCGTGTTGCCAGCCCCCATCTGCGTGATCCCCAAGCTCCCGGTGAAATTGCTCGAAGAAGCGACCGCATTGCTGCGGTTGATAATCACGCCCGTGTTTGCAGCGCCGGTGACGGTTTGATTGTTGGTCACGCCAAATTGTCCCGTCGTGCTGCCGTTGCCCATCTGGAGGCTGCCGCCGTTGATCGTAATGGTGGAATTTGCTTTGTTGAAAACATCGTTGACGATAAACACCAAAGTTCCGGTGCCGTTCTTGGTGAAACTTGTGGGGGTATTAGAAGATCCGCCGGTTGGAGTGGCTCCGAGGGTGGTGTAGGCGTTGTTGACCGTCCACGTAAAGGCATTAGCCCCGAACGTTCCCAGTGAAGTAATCGTCAGGTCTCCCGTTCCAGCAGTGCCAAACGTGGCGGCGCTCGGCCCACCCGAGATGGCGAAGCTGCGGGCGGTAGAGTCGGTGCTTGTCACGGTGCTGGTGGCGGCGGCGATAGTGACGCCACCGCTGGGGCCGGTTGCATTACCCAATCCCAGGATGCCGCCTGCGGTTACCGATACCGCAGCGGTCCCGGCGGCGTTTGCGCTGCCTAAATTTACGGTGGCACCGCTGTTTACGGTCACTGCGGCTGTCAGGCCAGTGTTGTTGCCAGAAAGGGTCGTGATGCCGGTATTGCTGACGGTGAGACCGTTGCTGCCGGTGATATTGCCTGTCAGAGTCACGTTCTGTGAGCCCGCGATCGTGCCGGCGACATTTGCGGTGCTCAAGGTGTTGGCGAGACTGACGGGGGTGTTCGCGGAAAGGGTGCCTCCGGCAAAGACCACGGTGCCGTTCCCGAGCGCGGTGTTGCTGCCGACAGTCACATTCTTGAGCAGAACCGTGTTGCCGGTGTATGTGTTGGTGCCATTGAGCGTCAAGGCTCCTGTCTGCGCGATGGTGACACCAATGGGAGTGACTCCATTGTCAACGATCTTGGAGTTGACCACCATGCCGTAGGCAGCATTGCTGCCGAGGAAGATCAGATCCACTCCGTTGCCGGAGGTCAGGTCGCCACCGGAGATGCTCCCGGTAAATGCGCCGCCCTGGTTGGCGATCATGCCGGTGTTAATCACATTCGTCCCCGCAGCAAGCGTGATGGCCGTGTTGGCACCAGCAAAGACCAGGCTGGTGGTGTTACCACTGAAACTTTGATTGCTGCTGGCCACAGTGTTGTTTCCCGGGGACCAATTATTGTTAACGGTGGCATTGGTAGTCACGTTCGTCCCGGTGCCGATGTAGGCGTTGTTGCTGCTGATCGCGCCGACCACGATGCCGTCCACGACATTAGAGCCGGAGATATTGAAGTTCAGGTTGAATCCGGTCGCCGCTGTGGTTGTCAGGACGCTGCCAATGACGCGCGAATAGCCGCTGATCGTCAGGTTCCCCAACGCAGTTGCCCCGGTACCGGTGCTATCGATGGTATTTGCCCCCAAACCGAGTGCCAAAGTGGAAATGGTCTGGGCGTGGGTGAATCCTGCGGCCGCGGCCGCCATCCTCAGGTTGCCTCCGAGCGTCGTGGTGCCAGACACCGGGCCACCCAGAGTGAGCGGGATCGTGTTGGTAATGCGGTCGATCACGCTGTTGTTGTTCGCCGCCGTGTTGCTGTCGCCGATCTGCAACCTCGCCCCACCGCTGACCGTGATGCCGCTGGTTCCCGAAAGCGTTCCACCTGTCCCGGCGATATAGGTCGTGCCTGCGGTGAGCGTGGTCGCGCCGGTGAAGGTGCTGTTGCCAAGGAAGAAAAGGTTGGTGGCCCCGGACTTGAAGACCGCGACCTTTCCCCCGCTCGCGCCGTCTCCTACGGTGCCGTTGATGACGATTCCCTTGTTGCCGGTCGCTGTCGTTCCGCCGCTGCCGCCAAAGTTAATCGTGGAAATTCCGCCGGAAGATTGGGCCCCGGTGATGCTGGCGAGTTGGAGTTGGAGGCTGCCTGTGGTGGCCAGGGTGTAGTTGTAGGTGGAGTTCGCCGTCGAGGAGAGCGTCATGTTCGCGGTGAATATCTCGGAGGTGTTGGCAACGAGGTTGCTGGCCATGCTGATTGTGCCGTTGTTGCCGAGAACGAACGAGCCGGTCTGGAAAGTGAAATTTCCGGTCGTGTTTCCCGTGAAGGAGATGCTCTGGATATTCCTGCCCGCATCAACCGTCACTGTGGTGTTGACGGAGTTGCTGAACGTCGCGGTCTCTCCGGTAGTCGGCACAGATGTGGCGTTGCCCCAATTGGTTGACACCGTCCAATCGCCACTCGTGGTTCCCGACCATGTGGCGTTTGCTCCGTGAAGATGATTCAAACCGCAAAGAAGCAGGAGTGCGGTGAGGACAGGAACAACGACTCGCAATGTTTTGATCGATGTTTTCATGGATGAAGACTGGCGTTTAATGATGGGGGAACAAGGGTTTTCCTACTGTGAATGCATCTTGCAATTAAATGCACATTTTGTAAAGTGCAGCTTTAGTGAATGCTTCACCTGAGAATCGGCCAGAACTGCGGCCTTCCCTGAAAGCTGTCGCGAAGCTCGCTGGGGTTTCCGTGGCCACTGCCTCGTATTCGCTTTCGAACCATCCGAAGATCCCGGAGGCGACCCGGCGGCGGGTGCAGGATGCGGCGGGCGAGCTGGGCTACCGGACAAACGCGACCGTGAGCCGGTTGATGGCTGAGCTGAGGAGCGACCGGGGGGACGGATCGACGCTGGCATGGATCAACAGCAGCCCAGCGCGGGACACCTACACGGCAGTTCCGTGGATGCGAGGCTGGTTGCACGGCACGCGGGCGCGAGCGGAGGAATTGGGATATGGGCTGGAAGAGTTCTGGCTTCGGGAGCATGGGGCAGAGCGCCTGAAGCAAATTTTGACGGCACGCGGGACATCGGGACTCTTGATGGCGCCCACCAAAGAGACGCAGGGGATTGTATCAATGGACCTCCGGACCTTCTCCGCAGTGTCGATGGCTGGAGCGTTTTCGACCCCGCTCATGCACCAGGCTTCGCCGGACAATTTTGCCAACGTGATTCTTGCCCTGGATGAGATGAGCCGCCTGGGCTATCGCAAGATCGGGTTCTTCTCACACTTGGAGCCCCGCGAATGGGCCAGCCGGCGGTTCGCCGGAGCATTCTTGGAGTGGCAGGAGGATTTACCGGAAAGGTGGAGGTCCACGCCGCTGCTGCACGACGAAGATGCGGTAGATGCGGAAACCACGTTCAGGAACTGGGTGAGGAAGCACCGGTTTGAGGCAATTCTCACCACCAGCAGCCGGAGCGCGCGGTGGCTGGAAAACATCGGCCTGCGGATCCCCGAGGACATCGGCCTGGCGCATTTGAATCTGGCGGAGGACGTTGTTGCATGGGCCGGGATCGATCCGCTCATCGAGGAGGTGGCGGCTGCGGCGGTGGATTTGCTCGTCGGCCTGATTCACCGTCATCAGACCGGAGCGCCATCGGTCCAGAAGATCACGACCATCCGCGGAGTCTGGGTGCCCGGCCGCACGCTGCAGGTTAGCGGCGGTTAAAACACAAAGGTCGTGATCGAGTGGGGCGGGATCGTGAGTTTGACGATTTGATCCCCAGTTTTCAACTGATAATCAATACGCCTCTCCATTCGATTCATGACCGACGTTCTTCCAATCGTGAGGTTGCTCTGGGAGCCTCTAAGGTCTTGGGATGGGTGCCAGCAAGCGCGCTTGGGCTTCCATCCCTCTTCTGATCATTTCGGCCAAATCAACGGGAATGGACAATTTGGCTGCTGGGGGTGGGCCAAAAACAAATGTATGCACCTCTCCTCGATTTCTGAAGACATACGGCAACCGGGATTCCGCATCGACTAACGCCATGATGGGTTGCGCGGCCAACATTGCTTGAATATTCTTGGCATCCACATTGGGCCCGGCAGCGTCGAGGACCGATGCGCCTCCTGGAACAAAAACAAGGCAACTGCGCCCGCCGATGGACATCCGTCCGAGATAAGTGGTATCCGAGACCCATTCGAAATCCGAAAACCCGGTTGCTGGTTGCTTCTCAAAGTTGGGATCATTTGACTCCGGGGAGTTTTTCGATTCCATCCACAACTTTTGCCCGGGGAAAAGGGTGTATTGGGAATCGCCGAGATACCATTTGTCCTTGATCCGTCCGGCTACGTCAACGGTCTCAACCCGCATCGTAGTCCCGGTTTTATCCACCACCATTTTCCGTGGTCGTGCGGCCATTTGCCGTGACAGCGGTATTTTGTCGCCGCCCGGTTTCTTGGCGGCATCCTCGGGATAAGAAAAAACCACGGTCCAGTTCGCGAAATCAGGGGCTGATTTGAACAGGGGGCTCTTCGGTTTTTCCCGGCTGAAATCGGTGCCACTGATTGTCATTCCACCTGAATCGCTGTTGACACCCTGGGAACGGGCTGTGCTGGCAGAGAGCAAAACCGCCGTTGCAAAGGTGATGAGCAGGGATTTCTTCATTCTGTAACCGCTTCGATTTGCTTATCTATAATTTTGCCGGTCAGTCGGTCAATGGCCAGATGCACCCAGAATCGCTTCTCGCCTTCCACTACAAATTTGTCGGGAGAACCGGCGTTTTGCGGATAGCGTCCGGTTTGGGCGATCACGTCAATCATCAGATTCCAGACCCGCGTCTGGCCGCAGGCGGCGAGTGCGCGAATGGGGGCTTCGCGGAAGCGCTGGATCAGCGGGGCGCTTGCATTGGTCAAGACCGTGGAATCGAGCGCCGCGCTGAATCCGGCATAGGTGTAGTTGGTGCCTGATATGGTTTCAAGAAACGTGTATTGGTCGGTTGCTCCCGACGTGGCCCCAGGATTGGGAATATAACGTCCGACGAGTTCGCTGACATTACTTAATGGCCCCCGCCAGGCAGCGGAGTTGTCCGATGTGATGCTGATCAGCTTGTTGGCCACGTTCAAAGCATCCCCGGTCCCGGTTGGCGCCAGCGCATAGGAAGGTGGTGAGGCGAGTTGTTTGAGCTCATCGCTATACGCACCGGCGACTACCGCTTGCACCACCGGCGCATTGCGCGTATTCAAGTTCAGCTTGCCTGCAATGACCCCGTCCTGCGGGGGGTCATTTAAGCAAAAGACATCCAGCAGCGCCGTATCCCCGCTTTCCGGGGTGAAGAAATCAATGTTCTTCCAGGGAGTGCCGCGGCTGGCGTAACTCAATTCCGCAACATTCTTGAACGGGCGGTTGAGGATAAAAGGCCTGCTCTGGCTTTGGCCATTGGCCATTGCAGCGGGCACCCCTCCCGTGCCAATGGTATTGGCAGTGGCGAGAGGCAACCCTGTCGTGTTGTTTCCAGTGAGCGTTGTATTTGCATAGGCTCCCATCGCGCGGCGGCAGACGCCATCCGGGTCTTCATAATACAAATGCGCCATGGTGGAGTTATCCTTGGCCAGCACTGATATAGCCGGGTTGTTTTGGGATAAGAGCCCGTCGTAGAATTTCGGGGAGGTGAGCGACCCATTACCTGCGGCAGCGTGATACGCTGGTCCTGAAAACCAGCGCATCTGAGGAGCCTGCCCTGGCGAAAGCTTCCAACCTGGCACTTGATAGTTATCCGCTTGACCTTTATCAACTCCAGCTCTGTTAGTCATGAGGACAGTGAAGTCACTCGCTCCGATATTTGTATTGTTGCTAGCAGTGGTATTCAATAATTGAACCTCAAAGGCAGGCCCATTGTTGGGAACGGCGGTTGTCCAAGAGCTCTCAGTTCCCATGCCAAAGCGAGCTGTTCGCGGGTCGTATGCACAAGCAGGACTCCCCCATGCCCCCAAGTCATAAGGGTTCAGATACTCCTTGTTTGTATAGTCTGCGGTGTTGGGGCAAAATATTAGAGCACCATTACCTTCAATTCCCGGATACTTCTCGTCATAAGTGAACCACATGCCCGAGCCGGTTGGATACTCATATTGGACACGAAATGTATAGAACCCAAGGTTCGCTCCGGAAACGCCCGGAACGACTTGATTTTTCTCGTTTAACCAACTTCCTTGAAAAATATAGTTTTTATTGGTGGACTGTTGCGCGGGATCCAATGTGTTATATGTGACATTGCTGACTATTGAAACTGGTGACCGACCTACAAGAAAGCCAATATAGGACTTGTTGTTGGGATTACTTACATCGATTGCCGCTGAGCCCAGGGCGTGCCCGGCGCCCATTTTAAGGGATGATCCTGTGGGGAAATTCGGCCTCCACAGCAAAGTCGGTTCCCGGAACAAGGCTCCTGCATTGTCTTGAAATTCCAGAGCCGAATTACAAGAAGACCCTGAATCAAAAAGTACGGTGGATGGTGATTTGTCATTCGGGCCAGGTCCGCTTGGGATAGACGGAGCTTTGTATGAGGGCCCGGTAAAAGTTGTGTTCGACGTGATCTGTTTGCCAAAACCACTAGGATTGGCATATACCTGCCAATTAAAAGCAGTATCACCGGCATTGCAGGTGAGCAATAATATCCGGAAATTCGTCGGGCGAATGGCCTTTGACGTAGCGGTTGCGCAGTTGGTATCGTAGGGATTCCAAACATCCGGTATACGCAGAGCCGTCGCTTCCCCGGGATCACTGAGCGTTGTGTTGCCTGTTGCGGTCACCATGGGGACCGCATGTTTGACGATCACATTCGCTGTGGATAGATCTCCAGTCGTCGTGGATGGGACATCCTTGAAAGTGACCGTATCGTTATTTGAAAGCAAAGGGACAGGTTTCCTGGTGCATACCACAAACAGGCGATCGCGGTAAGCATAGGGGAGATCCTCGGCACCGGCGACTGTTTTGGTGGAAGTGGCGAAAGAAAACTGGATTCTAGTCGGGTAGCTATCCACATCGGATTGATCCATGATATTCGCCATGATCTGCAGCACTTGATAATCCGTGCTTCTGTCCAGATTATACTGGAATTGCTGAAAACCATCCACCTCTGCGGCTTTGCCCAATGATCCCACATTGATGCTCGCCTTCAGGAGTTCGACAAAATCCGGTTCCCTAGTGGAGACGAGATCGTTGAGTCGGCCAATGACGTGGCCGCCGGGTTTATCATGGTCGTAGATCCAAACCCTGTTTGGGCCGTCCCACTTCAATCCGAAATATTTCTTGATGTTTTCAGGAGTGCCTTGCTGCAGGAAACTGGCTGGGATCCCATACGTGTTGACGAGCGCCCACATATCGTAATCGGGGTCTGTCGTGCTGGATGAGCCTGCGTTTCGATTGGCGCTGGGTCCATTATACGTGAGCCAGGCGAGGCGCTTGAGGGAAAACCGTTGTTTCACGAGCGGTTCGCCGACGCTGGCTGTCGTGCCGTCATTGCGGTTAAACGCTCCGGTGACGCGAACAGCCAGGAAGGAAGGGTTGATCTGGTCCTCCTTGCGATTGCCATCTGGATCATTGCCAGCCGCATCATTGTTGCCTTGGTAGGTAAGAGGGTTTTCTGGCAGGGTCTGTGTTGCGGGACTTGCTGGCGAAACAATTCTTGGCCGGCTGGGATCCGGCGCAAACGACGGCTGTTCCAGGGCGCGGGTGAAGTGGGTGAGGCTTTGGAACACCTGGTTGGTTGGGGAGAGGCCGAGCCCGTTTTGAAGGAAGCTGGTGAGTTGCTGGCGGCTGGTGAACATATGGTCGGACTGGCCGTTGTATAATGCCGTACCACTGGCTCTGAGAAAACCTGTCGGGTTTGCGAGGACGGATTTGTAGTAGTTGGTCGCGGATGCCGCAGTGAACCCGGGGCTGGAAAAGGAAGAGCCGGGCGCTTGGGTCGAGGCCCAATTGCGCCAGGCGACCAGCTTGTCCACTTGTGCTGACGTGAGGCCGACTTGGGTGAGGTCAGCATAGGAGAGAGCAGGTTTATATGTTGATTGCGAAGCGGTGGCGGTAGAGGGATATCCCGCCACATTCGCATCCAGCAGGCCGCCTTCGTCGTAGATCGCGCAAGCGTAGCGGCCGACGACATAGTTTGCGGCCGTCGGATCGGTCGTGACAGCCGTCGGATTGGATCCGTCGCGGCCGACGAGGATCCAATCGGGAGCCGTGAAGCCTGTGGAGGCTGCGGGCGCGAGGTTGTTCGTACTGGTCGGGGGCATGAGAAGCGGCTTGTTCCAGCGGGCGAGCGAGACCGAGCGGCCGTTTTGCGAGGAGGCTGTCGTGGGAACCGACGCCGCGCGGTTTGTTCCGCCGGTATAGAACGGCTGGCCGCTCGTGCTGCGCTTGACGAGGTTTTGCAGCCCGTTGGTTCCCGAGGAGCCCACCAATGCAGGGGCGGCGTTGGTCGAAGAGGCTGGCGTGTAGATCGTTCCGCCAGCCTCTTCGACCAACGC
>Ga0194052_1001850_pt1:0-10000 | contig 11952 bp, 8 predicted proteins | sample SepL226m_MetaG_FD_160117 | JGI IMG/M metagenome (GOLD analysis project Ga0194052, IMG submission 160117) | Anoxic zone freshwater microbial communities from boreal shield lake in IISD Experimental Lakes Area, Ontario, Canada - Sep2016-L227-6m | ecosystem: Environmental > Aquatic >... | reverse complement strand
CCATCCATCATCTCGTAAGGCTATACCTAAATATATTTCGGGGAGAACCAGCTATTTCCAAGTTTGTTTGGTCTTTCACCCCTATCCACAGTTCATCCGAGTATTTTTCAACATACAACGGTTCGAGCCTCCACGCAATTTTACTTGCGCTTCACTCTGACCATGGATAGATCACTTGGTTTCGGGTCTACTCCACGCAACTTTTCGCCCTATTCAGACTCGCTTTCGCTTCGGCTACACCTCTTCCGGTTTAACCTTGCTACGTAAAGTAACTCGCTGACTCATTATGCAAAAGGCACGCAGTCAGGCCGTATGGCCTAAACCATACATAACCCTCCCACTGCTTGTAGGCGAACGGTTTCAGGTACTATTTCACTCTCCTCATCGGAGTACTTTTCACCTTTCCCTCACGGTACTAGTTCACTATCGGTCGTCAAGTAGTATTTAGCCTTGTGAGATGGTCCTCACAGATTCCCACAGGATTTCTCGTGTCCCGCAGTACTTGGGTTTATATCCCAGTAAGTCCAATGAATTTCAACTACAGGCCTATCACCTTTTATCAGGCGCCTTTCCAGACGCTTCGTCTATCCATTGGTTTTGTAACTTACCGATAAAGCTGTATCTCTATCCGAATATACCCCGCAACCCCAAATATACAACGCTTACAGGCTTTAACATATATTTGGTTTGGGCTCTTTCCATTTCGCTCGCCGCTACTCTGAAAATCACTATTGTTTTCTTTTCCTGAGGTTACTTAGATGTTTCAGTTCACCTCGTTCGCCTTCATGACCTATGTATTCAGTCATGAATGACAGGGTATTACCCCTGCCGGGTTCCCCCATTCAGATATCACCGGATCAATGTTTGTTTAGCAACTCCCCGATGCTTTTCGCAGCTTTCCACGTCTTTCATCGCCTCTTAACGCCTAGGCATCCACCGTTCGCCCTTAATAGCTTGGCCACAAATCACTTATCACAATCATGCTGATGTCTTTTAAAAACTACATCTTCATTCGTTTTTTGTGTACTTCATTTTCAAATTGTCAAAGAACATATTGATGAAACAACAACTCGCTCAACCCGCACAGCTTTGGTGGAGGTGAACGGGATCGAACCGATGGCCTCCTGCGTGCAAGGCAGGCGCTCTCCCAGCTGAGCTACACCCCCCAGTCGATCACCTCTTGATAAGTATGGTGGGCCTGGATGGATTTGAACCATCGGCCTCACGCTTATCAGGCGTGCGCTCTAACCAAACTGAGCTACAGGCCCCAAAACATTCTCAAGAGGGCTAACCCCTTTAATAACGTGTTGACTGAGCCTTACTTCATCAATTGAAAGAACAATATTTGATCTCTCAAAACTAGATAGTGACAGTGTTTATTTAACGAATAATATTTTCTTTCTTTGGATTGCTTCCTTAGAAAGGAGGTGATCCAGCCGCTGGTTCCCCAACGGCTACCTTGTTACGACTTCACCCCAATTATCAGCCATACCTTAGGCGCCTACCCCCCTTACGGGTTAGTCCAACGACTTCTGGTACAACCAACTCTCATGGTGTGACGGGCGGTGTGTACAAGGCCCGGGAACGTATTCACCGTGGCATGCTGATCCACGATTACTAGCGATTCCAGCTTCATGGAGTCGAGTTGCAGACTCCAATCCGAACTGAGATCAGCTTTCTGGGATTGGCTCACCTTCGCAGGCTTGCGACCCTTTGTACTGACCATTGTAGCACGTGTGTAGCCCTGGACATAAAGGCCATGAGGACTTGACGTCATCCCCACCTTCCTCCCCGTTGACCGGGGCAGTATCTCCAGAGTCCCCAACTTAATGATGGTAACTGAAGATAGGGGTTGCGCTCGTTGCGGGACTTAACCCAACATCTCACGACACGAGCTGACGACAGCCATGCAGCACCTGTCTTGAGGCTCCCCGAAGGGCACTCCCTACTTTCATAAGGATTCCTCAGATGTCAAGTCCAGGTAAGGTTCTTCGCGTTGCGTCGAATTAAACCACATGCTCCACCGCTTGTGCGGGCCCCCGTCAATTCCTTTGAGTTTTAACCTTGCGATCGTACTCCCCAGGCGGATCACTTAATGCGTTAACTGCGGCACAGCAGGGGTCAATACCCGCTACACCTAGTGATCACCGTTTACTGCGTGGACTACCAGGGTATCTAATCCTGTTTGCTCCCCACGCCTTCGCGCCTCAGCGTCAGTATTGGTCCAGGAAGTCGCCTTCGCCACCGGTGTTCCTCCTGATATCTACGAATTTCACCTCTACACCAGGAATTCCACTTCCCTCTCCCATACTCAAGTCTACTAGTTTCAAATGCACTTCCCAGGTTGAGCCCAGGGCTTTCACATCTGACTTGATAAACCGCCTACGCGCTCTTTACGCCCAATAAATCCGAATAACGCTTGCACCCCCCGTATTACCGCGGCTGCTGGCACGGAGTTAGCCGGTGCTTCCTTCAGAGGTACCGTCAATAGAAAACAGTATTACCATCTCCCACTTTCTTCCCTCTTGACAGAGCTTTACGACCCGAAAGCCTTCTTCACTCACGCGGCGTTGCTGCGTCAGGGTTTCCCCCATTGCGCAAAATTCCTCACTGCTGCCTCCCGTAGGAGTCTGGACCGTGTTTCAGTTCCAGTGTGGCTGATCATCCTCTCAGACCAGCTAACCATCGTTGCCTTGGTAGGCTCTTACCCCACCAACTAGCTAATGGTACGCGGGCTCATCCCTGAACTATAGCTTACATGTAGAGGCTATCTTTGATCCTTATGGCCTAAACCATCAGGATGTTATCCAGTATTAGCACCCCTTTCGAAGTGTTATCCTGAATTCAAGGGTAGATTACCCACGCGATACTCACCCGTGCGCCACTTTACTCTCCCCTGCAAGCAGAGGATTTCTCGTACGACTTGCATGTGTTAAGCACGCCGCCAGCGTTCATTCTGAGCCAGGATCAAACTCTCCAATTAAACTTATTTTACGCCCACTCTCGTGGACATATTAACTGGGTTCCTTAAACTCACAAGCTGTCACTATCTAGTTTTCAAAGATCAAATCAGCCAAATACATCACGACCGACAATGGGTTACTTCTATCTCTTTTACCGCTCCTTGTCAATCTTTTTTTTGCAGCAACCTGGTAACTCTGCAATCACCAGATCGCTTAACCAAACTTAAGCAGTCTATGTGAATTCACGACATGTGTCAAGTAAAATATTACCCGGCCTTCAGGATTGCTGAAAACCACAAAAGTGATTCCTGCATGAAGGATTGTTGATGAACAGGAAGACTCATTATATGGTCTCCATTTTCCTGAATCACCAGCTTTTTTGGATGGCCTGCCTTTTCGAACAATTTCAAGGCATGGGACACTGGTACAACCAAATCGTTTTCACCATGAAAAATCAAGAGATTGCTGATGGCATACAGGCTATCTGACAGATCGAACCGAAACCGGGGAGAAAGCGCCATATCCGCCGAAAGCCCCGCCGGGATAACACCCTGAGCTGAATCAATCAAAGAGTTGCTGTCAAGGGGTGCTGCAACGGTAACCAGTGCATGGATGCGTGTTGCAGCGGCTACCGAAAGACAAACCGCCCCTCCCAGGCTGCTGCCGAACAACCCTGTTTTTGGGTTAAGGTCATAATTGTTTCTTAAGAAATTGATCGCACACTGCAAATCACGACATCGGCCATTAAAATCAGTTGCATCAGCCTTGCCGCCCTCACTTTGGCCGCATCCGCGATGATCGAACCGAAAAAAAGCCATGCCGTTAGCACTGCATTGCCTGGCCATTTCAATCTGTTTGGGTGAACCGCCACTGCTTAACAGGCCGTGCGAACCCACTACAACCGATGGTTGATGAATTCCAGGTAAATGAAGTGTTCCCGATAACCGGAAACCGTCCGACGAGAATGACAATTCAGTACATGTACTGCAAACGGGCATAATCTGCACTTTCCAATTCACCGCAAAGGACACAAAGAAGACAACGCTCTTGTGGTGGCTAATTTCATTGAATATTTTCTTTGCGATCTTTGCGCCTTTGCGGTGAATAAAAATTAAGTAATTGACCGCTCAAAGTATAAAATGATTCCTCGGCATCTGGCATCCGTCATTGCATCATTCTCAGCATCAGCGGCACTGCCACAAATGTTCCGATTGAAGCACCAATGTTGGTGAACACCACCACCAGAAGAATCCGTGTCACCTTGTTCCTCCAGAACCCCTTTACAGAAAGGATATCCTGCGGCAGAGCCTCAATATCCCGGACTCTGGGTCTCCGAGAAAACGCCTCAACCAGACCCGAAACCCAGCCAGCGGCAATCAGCGGATGAAGCGTGGTTATGGGAGCTGCCAGCATTGAGGAGAGAATCGTCAAGGGATGGGCCAAGGCTGCGGCAGCGCCAATACCTGCCAGAATGCCGGTTGTTAATATCCATCCGATGATCATGTTGGTTCCCACATGCGCGCCACCGGTGAAAAATCCGATGACCATCATCAGGACAATAGCCAGCGGAATTCCCCATCCCAGTACCGTTGCAAACCTGCCATCCGGCGGAAGCGTCTCCAGAGCGGCGATATCTATGGGTTTATCCCAGTTGGCTTTGATTCCGGCAACGTGCCCAGCCCCCACCACCGCCACGATTTTTATCCCCGGCGCCGTACGAATTTTTTCCGCCAGATACTGGTCCCGCTCTTCAATCAGAATGCGTTTTAACATGGGAAGGGTTTTTCCCACATCCGTCATCAGGGCCTCCAGAACATCCTGTTCCTTCATTTTTTCGATATCTTCCTGACTTATGTCCTCTGCTTCAGTAAAAGACAGCAGCAAATGATACAACAACTTATTTTTTTCCCAGAACGTCATAGCCTTCCATGCCCGCGACAGTGTCACGCGAATCTCCCGATCGGCAAGGTGAATGGCTGCACCCGATGCATCAGCAGCTTCGATGGCGCGAATCATTTCTGCGCCCGGAACGATGTCGAGCTTTGCAGCAATCCGCTTTTGAAATGCCGCCAAAATCAAATTCGAAAGCAACAGAAAAGTTTTCTTTTCCTTGATGACTTTGACGATATCCATGTTCCGCCACTGGTCTTTCTGGCGAATGGACTGGTAGCGGGAAGCGCACAGCTCGACACAGACAGTATCCGGCTTTTCCGCTTCGATCACCGCTGCAACCAGATCCGAGCTTTCCTGTGATACATGAGCAGTACCGATCAACACGATTTCCTTGTCTTCCAGGAAAAGCTGGTGAACCATATTATGATTGTTCGATTCAGACATTACGTATATAATCCTTATGTGTTGCCGGTCAATGTCATTGACTCAAGCAGATTTGTGACACATCACTTGTTCCCTGTTGTTAATATAAATTTTTGATATTATGTAATATTTTATTGTTTCTTGCAATACGAAAACTATTTTATGGAGCATTTCCCCTTATGACTTTTCAGTTACCCACCGACAACCGCTCTGGTGAAAATGCTCCCCCAAAAGGGGAAAAAGATGCCAAAGCGCCTTATTATCTGTCGTCAGAAAATGAAATTCTGTTGTTTGAAGCCGCATATCATGCCAGGCTTCCGGTCATTCTGAAGGGACCGACCGGATGCGGTAAAACCCGTTTCGTGGAATACATGGCGCACCGATTAGACAGGCCCTTGATTACCGTTGCCTGCCACGAAGATCTTTTTGCGTCGGATTTAATCGGCAGGTATCTGCTTTTAAACGATGCAACTGTCTGGATGGATGGTCCCCTCACCCGCGCTGTCCGCATGGGCGCCATCTGTTATCTGGATGAAATCGTTGAGGCCAGAAAAGACACCACCGTGGTGATTCACCCCTTGACCGACAGCCGCAGAACCCTTCATATTGATAAAAAAGGGGAAAGCATTCAAGCTCATTCCGATTTTCTTATGGTACTCTCCTACAATCCGGGGTACCAGTCAGTGCTGAAAGATCTGAAGCAAAGCACCCGGCAGCGTTTTGTCGCTCTGGAATTCCATTATCCAAATCCAGAAAATGAAGCGGCCATAGTATCCCGTGAGAGTGGTCTGGATTCCGACACCGCCCTGAAACTTGTTCTGATAGCCGGAAAGATTCGAAACATTCGTGAGTACGGACTGACTGAGGGCGCCAGCACCCGGCTCCTGATTTATGCGGCCTGCCTCATTCGACAGGGAATATCCGTCATTGAGGCCTGTCGCACCGCCATCTGTCTTCCCTTATCCGATGATCAGCAGTTGCAGGAAACCCTGATGGATCTGATGAACGATACGTTTGGGGAAATGGAATCCGGGTACCCCCCAGCGGACAATTGTTAACAGTGTTTCATTTCATGACTAAACCGTACTGAATATTATTGACTGTCAGCAGAAGGCGGTCGGGATACATGCCTAAGCCAGAAAAGCTTGGAGAATCCCATTCGGCCTTCACATGAATCTATTGTGTTTTCCAATGAGAGAAACCTATGATATCCTTAATAGAAATGCTTTTGAAATATCCATCTGCCATGTATTGCTTCATTTTTGGAAAAAGAATCTCATGTTTCCTGCTTTGTTCCATAATGGTGCTTTACGCACACAGCGCTTTGGCCTTTTTCAGCAATGACAAAATTGATGACAACTTCTCGTTTCGTTCCTTGCGTGTTGAAATGCCGAAAATCAAACAAGGAGGTTGTTATTTTGAGGGGGAAATTTTAAACAATTCAAACGTTACCCAGGAAGGTGTCACCGTTACATTTTACGCTTATGATTTTTTTGATCATTCCTTATGGAAACAAACCGTGCAAATTGGTATAATTGACCCTTTTTGCAACAGTAGAAAAGGTTACCACTTCCGGAAAAAATTGAGCCGCTGCGATATGCCTGCTAAATTTCAATTCAAAGTATCTGGCGCCAAGAAAAAAGATACCCAAAAGGCGTTCCCTGATAAACTCGAATCCAAGTCCAAATCCAAACCTAAATCCAAAGATTCCGATTCCATGGATAGCAGTCAAAAAAGGGCTTTTGGCTCTGTCGATTCGATCACAACGCCAGATGTTCCTATCCGGAAATATCTGATCACCTTGACGAACGGGAAGAAAATATCCACAGATTCTTGTCGGGAACATGACAATATAGTGTATTTTGATAGAGATGGCGGAGAAGTTCGAATAAGTAAGGACAAGGTATCTGAAATCAGGCAACAGAATTAAAATAAAAAAAGGCACCCATGTTTTCACATGAATGCCTTTTAATCGTTAATTAGTTTTGGCTAATTACAGGCGTGTTACGTTTGCTGCGGCAGGGCCTTTGGGGCCTTGAACCACATCAAATGTTACGCGATCGCCTTCAGAAAGTGATTTGAATCCGGTCGAATTAATAGCAGAATGATGTACAAAAACATCCTTGCCATTTTCCTGCTCAATAAAACCGAAACCCTTGCTGTCATTAAACCATTTTACAATTCCATTTGCCATAGTGTTTTCCTCCTTTCATAAAATATCATCAAGGTCACAAACTTCAGGTCGTCACTGTGGCAACATGGAACAATCCTTCTGCTCGAACCGATATGCAGTAATTTGCAATATCTTTACTGATTTGTTCTATAGTACAGCCGATTAATTACAATGTCAACATAAATTATCAGCCTTTTATTAAAAGCCGGAAATGGATGGTGGATGATTCAGGATGGGGAGGAGAAAGAGGCGGATAATGTGTATGCAGCGAGAAGGCTGTCTTTCCAGTATGTGTTATCCGGATTTGAAAAAAAAGATTTGAAGAGAAAGAGGCTTTTATCACGAAGGATATTTGGAACAAGGTTAATCGGCCTGCTGGAGTACAATGGGGGCATTGGGGCTAAATCGCATCGGGTTCCGCCGCCCATCACATCTTCGTAGGCAAACACGATCTGCAGAATGCCGCTGATGAGAATCGCGCCAAAGCACATCAGGCAGGGCTCCATGGTGCAATAGAGGGTCAGCCGGTCGCGATCGACCGGTGCAGACCGTTCAAGCTGCTTTAACGCCAGTATTTCGGCATGATCTGTTTCGCTGACAATATCTCCGACAGTTCCCTGCCGGGACCCGGTTGCAATAATTTTTTCCTCGTGAACGATCACGCACCCAACCGGAAATTCTCCCCGCTCAAGGGCCTGCCTGGCCTCTACCAGAGCTTTTTCCATAAAAAATGCATGGTTCATTGAAGCGATATCTTCCAGTTCCAGTTTCCAGGCCTGTCTTTCATCCTGATGGATGGCGGGACGGGTTCCGTCATATGAATGAATCGCTGAAAGCCTGCTTGTTCCAGTTCCTTGCGATAACCCGTCAAATTGAGCAGCCAGTTGGGATAAACCCAGTAATTTGAATCTGATAAGCTCGCCCATGCCATTTCTCCCTTCGGACTCTGAAACATGGAATCGGGTTTCAAACAGTCCGAGAGAATCCGGGAAATACTGAGTGGCCAGTTCGCAGAAATCACAATCCCCAAGGGCAGGGGACTCTGCCCGGGAAGAGAAAGATAATCTGCCTGGCTCAGCTCGGGACTGACAATGGCTCCGGAGAAACCACAGGATTTGATCTCGTTGATGGACAAGGGGTTGCCAAGGTTGCAGAACGGACCGGCCCAGAGGGAAAGTTTCCGGGGATCCTGAAAAAAAGCAATTTGCCAAGGGGCGTTCAGAACAAATTGTCTTGATCCATTTTGCAACAACTGCTCAATCAGGGATCTGAAATCTGCTTCATCGACAGGCCAGAGCGCAGGGGTAAGCCACCACCAGATTTTTTGCCAGATACTTGAGGTGATGCCATTTGCGATGGAAACGGCCTGAAACGTCTCCTTGGACAGCCATATCCCGACTTCTTCGCTGACCGCGCCCATTTCCCATGGCATCCGGTAAACCCTTTGGTCAACGGCTTTTGTCTTGGGCAGGCGATTTCGGGGAAGGACCATCTGAAAACGGGAAGGCGGCAAAGCGACGATGGCCGGGGGAAGTTGCGCTTCGAGTTTCAGCATCTTTGCATTCAATTCCGGTTCGCGGCGGTCAGTCAAGAATACCGGGGACCCATTCTGGGGAGCCACTTTACCGCCTGATGTCAGATAAAACTGGGCACCTTCTGAAACCGGATGGCTGACTTTAAGGCTGACATGCCAAGGCTCGTCTTCGTAGCCGACTCGCAGGACATCGCCGGGAAAGAGTTCCTGCTGAAGCGCGATATATGCACAGCCGCTTTCTCCGGAAACATGTCCCACGCAGAGTCCTGATCCGGTCTGCCGTTCTATTTGAATCGGATTTACGCGTCTTTGAGACAGAAATCCATAATGGGTGCCAGTCCGACCCAGAGCGTGAGAGAGCAGGGCAAGCGCCTCTTTTCGAAGATGCGCATCCTGAACATGATCCCGGAGCAGTTGATATGCCCTTACCGTATGGTACACATAATGGGGACTTTTTTTGCGGCCTTCGATTTTCCATGCCCGAATCGCCGGAATCGGCCGAAGGACTTTAACCAGGACATCAAGGCTGATATCCTGGCAGGAAAAAAAACGATTTTGCGAGCGTTCCTGTGTATAAAGCCGCCTGCAGGGCTGAACGCACTTTCCTCTCAGGCCGCTTTTGCCCCCAAAAAAACTGCTCCAGTAGCATCTGCCGGAGACCCCGTAACACAGAGCGCCGTGAACGAACACTTCCAGGCCAATGTTTTCAGGACAGATATCTGCAACCTGCTTGATTTCGTCAACGCTGAGTTCGCGGGGAAGCACGGCCCGGCTAACTTCCGGGATATGGTGGATCATGTTCAGGGCTTCGCCAAAACTCACATTGGCCAAGGTGGACAGGTGAAGCTCTCCGGAAAATCCGGCCTGCCGGGCCAGCTCGATCAGCCCCAAATCCTGAATGATCAGGGCATCGGGATGCACATGGCGGTTCAGATCATCCATGAGTCTACCGGCCAGGTTCAGTTCATCGGGCTTTATCAGCGTATTCAGTGTGACATAAACCCTTGCGCCTTT
>Ga0194052_1001848_pt1 | contig 11958 bp, 11 predicted proteins | sample SepL226m_MetaG_FD_160117 | JGI IMG/M metagenome (GOLD analysis project Ga0194052, IMG submission 160117) | Anoxic zone freshwater microbial communities from boreal shield lake in IISD Experimental Lakes Area, Ontario, Canada - Sep2016-L227-6m | ecosystem: Environmental > Aquatic > Freshwater >... | reverse complement strand
GTGCTCGGCGGCCGTTCGGACGGGGTCCGGATAAGTGTGCGCGCCCCCTGACTCGCCGGCGACCATGAACGGGATGACGACCTCGGGCGCGTCGTAGAGGATCTGCCCGCGGGCGACCCGGCGCTCCACCTCCTCCGGTACGCGGCCGTCACCGGTGAGGTCGTCGCGCCACTTCTGCTTCATCGCGTCCAGCAGAGCCGCGCGGCGCTGCCGATCGGCCAGCCACACGAAACGCACCGGCCGGGTGTGGTGCGGCGCGGGCGCGGTGAGCGCCTCGGCCACCGCGGCGGAGATCAGCTCGGGTGCCACCGGATCGGTGCTGAAGCCGCGCACCGAGCGGCGCAGCAGTTGGGCCTGGCGGCGGCCCATATCGATCGCCTCGGCGGTGCCCAGCCAGAACAGGTCGTCCTCGCCGCCGCGCAGCAGTGCGCGTGCCGTCGATCCGTCGTCGTGAAGTGACAGCCCCCGCACCACCGCCACCGGCACGCCGGTCAGCTTGCCCTTCACCAGATCCGCGGCGGCGGCGATCTCGTCGGCGACGGCGACCTCGGTGACCACCAGTTCGTTGCCGTGTACATCGCGCGCGCCGGCGTAGGCGTGCAGGACCGGTACGCCTGCGGCTCCGATGGCGGTGTCGGTCTGTCCGGTGCGCCATGCCCGGCCCATGGTGTCGGTGATCAGCACACCGGCGTTCACACCGGCGCGCTCGCGCAGTGCGGTGCGGATCGACGCCGCGCTGCCGTCGGGATCCAGTGGCAGCAGGGCCAATTCGGTTGCGGCGACGTTGGACCCGTCGACACCGGCGGCCGCCTGCACGATTCCCTGCCGGTTCGCGGTGATCAGGGTGCGGCCCTTGCGCGCCAGTACCCGCACCGCTTCGGCGTCGATCAGCCGGCGCCGCAGCGCGTCGCGCTCCTCGGGATCCTGCGGTGCGGCGACGATGCGTCCCTCACACTTGGACACCACCTTGCTGGTGACGACCACGACGTCGCCGTCGCGCAGCCATGGTGCGGCCGCTGCGATCGCGCCTGCGAGATCGTCTCCGGGCCGGAACTCGCCGAGGCCGGTGACCGGGAGGATCTCGACGGGCGCCGCGCTGCCGTGCTCGCCGCGCGAGCCGGTCACCGGCTGACCCCCGCGAGGTCGAGTCCGGCGCGCACCATCGCCGCCGTGGTCACCGGATCGGTCATCAGCAGCGGGATGGACTTGACCGTCACCCCGGGCACGTCGGCGTGATCGGTCTCGTGCACCAGCCAGAAGTCCAGCAGTCCGGTGGCACTGCGGGCGCCGTAGTGCCGGCCGACCGCCTGCGAACTGGTCTGCACACCGATGACACGCAGGCACTCGTCGGCCATGCCGCGCAGTGGTTTCCCGGCGACGATGGGGGAGTAGCCGACCACCGGCGCCGGTGTGGAGCGCAGTGCCCCCCGGATTCCCGGCACGGCCAGAATCGCGCCGACGCTGACAACGGGGTTCGACGGTGCCAGCAGAACAACGTCGGCTCCGGCGATCGCCTCGACGACGCCGGGCCCCGCACTAGCCTTCTCGGCGCCCACGAACGCGAAGCTGTGCGTCTCGATCTTGGCGCGGTGGCGCACCCACCACTCCTGGAAGTGGATCGCCTTGCGGTCGCCGGTGTCGGGTTCGGTCACCACGACGTGCGTCTCGCACCGGTCGTCACTGGCGGGCAGCAGCGTCACGCCGGGCGACCACCGGTCACACAGCGCCTCGGTCACCGCCGACAGCGGATAGCCCGCTCGCAGCATCTGGCTGCGCACCAGATGGGTGGCCAGATCGCGGTCGCCCAGGCCGAACCAGTCCGGCTGCACGCCGTAGGCCGCCAATTCCTCCTTGGCGTGCCAGGTTTCGTCGCGGTGGCCCCAGCCGCGGTCCGGGTCGATACCGCCGCCGAGGGTGTACATACAGGTGTCGAGGTCCGGGCAGATCCGCACGCCGAACATCCAGGCGTCGTCGCCGACATTGACCACGGCCGTGACGTCATCGCCGCCGAGCAGTTCCCGCACACCCAACAGGAACCTTGCGCCCCCGATTCCTCCCACCAGAACGGTGACTTTCACAGTTCCCGACACTAGGTGGCGGTCACACCGGCATTACCGCCGGGACACACACGGGTTTCGACACGCCGCAATTGGCAAAGAAATTCCGAATGAATTCATTCAATGGCTTGACCGGACCGTGCGCAACCTGTCTAATCACACCAGTGTCATTTCCCGGTCGACCTGCCGGTTTCGGTGCGGCTGACCGTGATTCGATCACATGTTCGAACAATTGAATGTGCAATTCCACTTACAGACTTCGAAACAGGTGAGGAGGCGGACATGTCCTACGAGAATTTTCTCGGTGCACTGGGCGCGCCGCACAACCCGATCACACCGTCAATTCAGGGGGCGAACACCGGAACCCTCTCACGCCATTTGAGCGTGGTTCCCGATTTTGATTTCCTCGAGCCGTCGCTGACCCCCGACGATCCCGAGTGGCAGGAGAAGGCGCTGTGCGCCCAGACCGACCCGGAGGCGTTCTTCCCCGAGAAGGGCGGATCCACCCGGGAGGCCAAGCGGATCTGCCAGGGCTGCGAGGTGCGTGACGCCTGCCTGGAGTACGCGCTGGCCAACGACGAACGCTTCGGCATCTGGGGTGGCCTCTCCGAGCGCGAGCGCCGCCGCCTCAAGCGCGGCATCATCTAGGGCCGGTCAGTCCCCGTCGATCCCCGGTTCGATGTCCGGGTCGATCACCGACGGCTCGACCCCCAGGAACGTGGCCACCTGGGCCACCAGGATCTCGTGCAACAACTCGGTCAGATCGACCGAGTCCTTCGCCCGGTGCTCGATGGGCTTGCGGAACAGGACGATCCGGGCGCGCGTCTGCTGGCCCCGGACATCCACTCCCGCCGGTATGAGCCGGGCCAGCGGTACCGCACCGTCGGCCACCACCTCCGGCGGCCACTGGACCGAGTCCGGATCCTTCGGCGTCATCCGGGGAATCTCGTCGACGGCCACATCCAAGCCCGACAGTCGCTGCTCCCAGCGCCGCTCGATCGGTTCGTAGGCCTCCAGCACCGCCATGTCGAATCGTTCGGCGCGGCTGCGCCACGCCGGGACCGTCCGCGGCAACAACGGGCCACGCATCTCCCGGCCGCGCCGCGATCCACCCGCCGGGGAGCCGCCCCGCCGGGAACCGCGAGAGTCCGCCATGGGGCAAATCCTAGGGCGGCGAATGTTTTTCCTGCGATTCGTAACGGTTCCACATCGGCCGATCGGCGGCGCGCGTGTCCGGCGCAGCCGGGCAGTTTGCCCACGATAACCTCGCTGACGTGAATGTTCCGCGTCGTTGCAGCCGGCCCGGGTGTCCCCAGTACGCGGTGGCGACGCTGACATACGTCTATTCGGACTCCACCGCCGTGGTCGGTCCACTGGCGACGGCGCGCGAACCGCACTCCTGGGATCTGTGTGTCGGCCACGCGGGCCGGATCACCGCCCCGCGGGGCTGGGACCTGGTTCGCCACGCCGCGCCGCTGCCGATGAATCCCGACGAGGACGACTTGGTCGCGCTGGCCGAGGCGGTCCGGGAATCGGCGATGCCCGGCGGCAGGCCGAGCCACGGCTTCTCCGATCCGCTGGGGACATCCCCGATCAGCACCGCCCACGCCGTCGCGGCTCAGCAGCAACCATCGGTCTCCAACGGCCGCCGGCGCGGTCATCTGAGGGTTCTGCCCGACCCCGCCGACTAGACACCCCGGCGAACTAGGCTGGTGCCCGTGCCCATGCCCAGGCCCAGGCCAGCTGATCTCGTGCGCCGCGTGGTCAAGGCATACGACGTACGCGGCCTGGTCGGGACCGAACTCGACGAGGATTTCGCCGCCGACGTCGGGGCCGCTTTCGCCCGGTTGATGAAGGCGGAGTCCGCGGCCACCGAGGTGGTGGTCGGCTACGACATGCGCGAGAGTTCGCCGTCGCTGGCGGGCGCCTTCGCCGCCGGCGTCACCGGTCAGGGTCTGGACGTCGTGCGCATCGGGCTGGCCTCCACCGACGAGCTCTACTTCGCCTCGGGCCGGCGCAACTGCCCCGGGGCGATGTTCACCGCCAGCCACAACCCGGCCGCCTACAACGGCATCAAGCTCTGCCGGGCCGGTGCCAAGCCGGTCGGGCAGGACACCGGCCTGGCCGTCATCCGCGAGGAGCTCATCGACGGCCCGGCGCAGACCTGGTCCGGCGGGCGCGGCGAGATCCACGACGTCGACGTACTCGCCGAGTACGGCGAGTTCCTGCGCTCGCTGGTCGCCGTCGACGGCTGGCGTCCGCTGCGGGTGGCCGTCGACGCCGGAAACGGTATGGCCGGCCACACCGCGCCCGCCGTGCTGGGCGGAATCGAGTCGGTCACCCTGCTGCCGCTGTACTTCGAACTCGACGGGTCCTTTCCGAATCACGAGGCCAACCCGCTGGAACCGTCGAACCTGCTCGACCTGCAGCGCTATGTGGTGGCGACCGGTGCGGACATCGGGCTGGCCTTCGACGGCGACGCCGACCGGTGCTTCGTCGTCGACGAACGCGGCGAGCCGGTCTCACCCTCGGCGATCACCGCGCTGGTCGCCGCCCGCGAACTCACCCGCGAACCGGGTGCCACGGTGATCCACAACCTGATCACGTCGCGGACGGTGCCCGAGGTGATCGCCGAGAACGGTGGTTCGGCGCTGCGGACCCGCGTGGGCCACTCCTATATCAAGGACCTGATGGCGCGCACGGGTGCGATCTTCGGCGGCGAGCACTCCGCGCACTACTACTTCCGCGACTTCTGGGGTGCGGACTCCGGCATGCTGGCCGCGCTGCACGTGCTCGCGGCGCTCGGTGGGGCGGGTGCGCAGGACCGGCCGCTCTCCGAACTCATGGCCGACTACCAGCGCTACGCCGCCTCCGGTGAGATCAACTTCCGGGTCGACGACGCGCCGGCCTGCGTGCAGGCGGTGCTGGAATCGTTCGCCGCGCAGACCCTCTCGACCGACGACCTCGACGGTGTGACGGTCGACCTCGGCGACGGCGCCTGGTTCAACCTGCGCACCTCCAACACCGAGCCGCTGTTGCGGCTCAACGTCGAGGCGCGGACGCCTGCGGACGTCGCGGCGATCGTCGAGCGTGCCGCCGAGGCGATCGCCGCCGGCAGCGGGGCGCGGGTGTGAGCGCCGCACGCACCGTCGTCGACCTCGACGACTCCGCCGGCCTGGCCGAGGCCGACCGCGAAGGACTGCTGCGTGCCGCGGCGATGGCCGGTGCGCAGGTCCGTGCGACGGCGGCCGCGATCGACGAGGGCGCACTGGACTCGCTGTCGGGGTTGGTACACCCGCGCTCGGTGGTGTGGGTGGGCGGCCGCGGCGCCGCCGAGGCCGCCGGTGCCGTGCTCAGTGCCGCGCTGTCCGGATCGGCCGGCGAGCCGCTGGTGCTCGCCGCGGAGTCGCCGCCGTGGATCGGGCCGCTGGACGTCGTCGTGGTGGCCGGTGACGATCCGGCCGACCCGGTTCTGGTCAACGCGGCGGCCACCGCCGTTCGCCGCGGCGCCCCGGTGGTGGTGGCCGCGCCGTATGCCGGACCGCTGCGCGACGCGACCGCCGGACGCGCCGCAGTGCTCGAACCGCGGGTGTGGGTGCCCGATGACTTCGGTCTGTGCCGCTACCTCGCGGCGGGTCTGGCGACGCTGGCCGCCGTCGACGCCGCGGTCCCGGCGGACCTCGCGGCGCTGGCCGACGAACTCGACGCCGAGGCGCTGCGCAACGGCATCGCCAGGGAGGTCTTCACCAACCCGGCCAAGGCGCTGGCCGACCGGATGTCGGGGCGGTCGGTGGTGCTGGCCGGTGACTGCGCGGCGACGCGGGCGCTGGCCCGCCATGGCGCTGCCGTTCTGCTGCGCGTCGCCGGTCAGCCCGTCGCACCGGTCGGACTGGCCGACGTCTTGGTGGCCATGCGGTCGGGCGGGCTTGCGACGCCGGTGGCCGACACCGTCGACGCGCTGTTCCACGATGAGCAGCTCGACCCGCCGCTGCCCCGGCGGCACCGGGTGATCGCGCTGTCGCTCACCGCCGAGCGTCCGATGCTGGCCGCGCGGGTGGCCGGCCTCGACGACGTCGACCTGCTCAGCCCCGAGGACACCGGTGAGGCGTTCACCGGCGAGGACGCCGCAACACCTCTGCCCGCCCGCGTCGAAGAGCAGGTGGCCGTGTTGGCACTGCGCCTCGAGATGGCCGCGGTCTACCTGCGGTTGGCCGCGGGATAGCGGGGTATCGAGAGCCGTGCAGTTGCTACGCGGAGCCCTCCGCACCTACGCCTGGGGATCGCGGACCGCGATCGCCGAGTTCACCGGCCGAACCGCACCCGCCGCCCACCCGGAAGCCGAACTCTGGTTCGGCGCCCACCCTGCCGACCCGGCCACGCTGATGAACCCGGGCGAGCCGGCGTCGCTGCTCGAGGTGATCGCCGCCGACCCCGAGGGGCAACTCGGCCCCGCGGTGGCCGAACGGTTCGGCGACGTGCTGCCGTTTCTGGTGAAGGTGATCGCCGCCGACGAGCCGTTGTCACTGCAGGCGCATCCCAGTGCGCAGCAGGCGGTGGAGGGCTACGAACGCGAAGACCGGCTGCGGCTGCCGCTGAAGTCGCCGGAGCGCAACTACCGCGACCGCAACCACAAACCCGAACTGCTGGTGGCGCTCAGCCGATTCGAGGCGCTGGTGGGTTTCCGGCCCCCGGCCCGCTCGATGGAACTGATGCGGGCTTTGGACGTCGCCGCGCTGCAGCCCTACATCGCACTGCTGGCCGACAAGTCCGACGCCGCGGGACTGCGTGCGCTGTTCACCACCTGGATCACCGCCCCGCAGCCTCACATCGATGGCCTGATTCCGGATGTGCTGGAGGGCGCGGTGGCCTATATCCGTTCGGGTGCTAAGGAATTCGCCGCCGAGGTGCGGACAGTGCTCGATCTCGGGGAACGATATCCCGGTGATGCCGGTGCGCTGGCCGCGATGCTGCTCAACAGGGTCAGTCTCGAGCCGGGCGAGGGTATGTTCCTGCCGGCCGGCAATCTGCACAGCTACCTGCACGGCGTGGGCATGGAGGTGATGGCGAACTCCGACAACGTCTTGCGCGGAGGGCTCACACCCAAGCACGTCGACGTGCCCGAACTGCTGCGGGTCCTCGACTTCGCCCCCGTCATCGACCCGCGGGTGCACACCCGCCGCGACGGCTGCGAACTTCTCTACCAGACCCCGACCGTCGAGTTCGCCGCCTCGGTGCTCACCCTCGACGGGGCGGACCTCGGTCACGAGGTCGACGCCGCCACCCGCCACGACGGGCCGCAGATCCTGGTGTGCACGCGGGGTTCGGCGATCGCCCGGGCCAAGACCGGCGAGGTGATCCTCGAGCGCGGTTCGGCGGCGTGGGTGGCCGACGACGACGGGCCGATCCGGCTGGAAGCATCGGAGTCCAGCACCGTCTTCCGCGCTACGGTAGGCCTCTAAACCAGGAGGTTCGCCCATGTCGGCGTCCGGCAGCACCCGCGCCATCCTCGCCGCCCTGATGGCCAACGCCGGCATCGCGGTGGCCAAGTTCGTCGGCTTCCTCATCACCGGAAGTTCCTCGATGCTCGCCGAGGCGGTGCACTCGGTGGCCGACACGTCCAACCAGGCTCTGCTGCTACTCGGCCAGCGCCGCGCCCGACGCGAGGCGACCGAACTGCACCAGTTCGGGTACGGCCGCAGCCGTTTCTTCTATTCCTTTGTCGTCGCACTCGTGCTGTTCAGCCTCGGCGCGGTCTTCGCGCTGTATGAGGGCTACCACAAGGTCGTCGACCCGCACCCGCTCACCTCACCGATGGTTGCCGTCGTCATCCTCGTGGTCGCCATCGGGTTGGAGACCTACAGCTTCCGCACCGCGGTGGTGGAGTCGCGACCGTTGAAGGGCGCGGGCACCTGGTGGCAGTTCATCCGCCGGTCGCGTAACCCCGAACTGCCGGTGGTGCTGCTCGAGGACACCGGAGCCCTGTTCGGTCTGCTCTTCGCGCTGCTCGGTGTCGGCCTCACGGTGCTCACCGGTAATCCGATCTGGGACGGCATCGGCACCATGATGATCGGCGCCCTGCTCGGCGTGATCGCGGTGATCCTCATGATCGAGATGCACAGCCTGCTCATCGGTGAGAGCGCCACCGGCGAGGAGTTGGCCGCCATCCAGCGCGCACTGGAGGGCACCGAGCACGTCGACCGGGTGATTCATCTGCGCACCCAGTACCTCGGACCGGAGGAGATGCTCGTCGGCGCCAAGATCGCACTGCCGCCCGACACCGACCTGGCCACCGTGTCCGCCGCGATCGACTCCGCCGAGGCCGCCGTGCGCGCGGCGGTGCCGGCCGTCCAGATGATCTACCTCGAGCCGGACCTCGACCGGACTCGCGGCGACCGCGCAGGCTAATCTTGCGCCCATGACTCTCACCGCCGATTCCCGCAACGGGATCGACTTCAAGGTTGCCGACCTGTCCCTGGCCGAGTTCGGCCGCAAGGAGATCAGGCTGGCCGAACACGAGATGCCCGGCCTGATGGCGCTGCGCCGCGAGTACGCCGACGTGGCGCCGCTCAAGGGCGCGCGGATCTCCGGTTCGCTGCACATGACGGTGCAGACGGCGGTGCTCATCGAGACACTGGTGGCGCTCGGTGCTGAAGTTCGATGGGCGAGCTGCAACATCTTCTCCACCCAGGATCACGCCGCGGCGGCCACCGTCGTCGGTCCGAACGGAACCCCCGAGCAGCCCCTCGGTGTGCCGATCTTCGCCTGGAAGGGTGAGACGCTCGAGGAGTACTGGTGGGCGGCCGAGCAGATGCTCACCTGGCCAGCCGAGCCGGCCAATATGATTCTCGACGACGGCGGCGACGCCACCATGCTGGTGCTGCGCGGCGCGCAGTTCGAGCGCGCCGGTGTGGTGCCCCCGGAGGAGGAGGACCACTCCGCCGAGTACAGGGTCTTCCTCCATCTGCTCCGGGAGAGCCTGAAGGCCGACCCGCACAAGTGGACCCGGATCGCCGACGCGATCAAGGGCGTCACCGAGGAGACCACCACCGGCGTGCTGCGGCTCTATCAGTTCGCCGCCGCCGGTGAACTGGCGTTCCCGGCGATCAACGTCAACGACTCGGTCACCAAGAGCAAGTTCGACAACAAGTACGGCACCCGGCACTCGCTGATCGACGGCATCAACCGCGGCACCGACGTGCTGATCGGCGGCAAGGCCACGCTGGTGTGCGGCTACGGCGATGTCGGCAAGGGCTGCGCGGAGGCGCTCAAGGCCCAGGGCGCCCGCGTCGCGGTCACCGAGATCGATCCGATCAACGCGCTGCAGGCGATGATGGACGGCTTCGAGGTCAAGACCGTCGAGGAGGCCATCGGCTGGGCCGACATCGTCATCACGGCGACCGGCAACAAGGACATCATCACTCTGGACCACATGCGTTCGATGAAGGACAAGGCGATCCTGGGCAACATCGGCCACTTCGACAACGAGATCGACATGGCCCGCCTCGAGCGCGACCCGAAGATCCGCCGGATCAACATCAAGCCTCAGGTCGACGAGTTCATCTTCCCCGACGGGCACTCGATCATCGTGCTGAGCGAGGGCCGGCTGCTCAACCTCGGCAACGCCACCGGCCATCCGTCCTTCGTGATGAGCAACAGCTTCTCCAACCAGGTGATCGCGCAGATCGAGTTGTGGACCAAGAACGACGAGTACGACAACGAGGTCTACCGGCTGCCCAAGCATCTCGACGAGAAGGTGGCCAAGATCCACGTCGAGGCGCTCGGCGGTTCGCTGACCAAGCTCACCAAGGATCAGGCGGAGTACATCGGCGTCGACGTCGAAGGTCCGTACAAGCCGGACCACTACCGGTACTGAGTCGGTGACGCTGGTCGTCATAGAGGGGCTCGACGGCGCGGGCAAGCGCACCTTGACCGACGGTCTGCGCCGCGTGCTGCAGGCCGACGGCCGCTCGGTGGCCACCTGTGCCTTCCCGCGTTACGGGCAGTCGGTGACCGCCGACCTCGCTCACGAGGCCCTGCACGGCGATCACGGCGATCTGGCGTCCTCGGTCTATGCGATGGCGGTGCTGTTCGCCCTCGACCGGGCGGCCGCCCGCGATCACCTCGCCGCCCTGAATCGCGACCACGACGTCGTCCTGCTCGACCGATACGTCGCCTCCAACGCCGCCTACGGTGCGGCCCGGCTGCACCAGGATGCCGACGGCAAGATGGTCGAATGGGTGGGGGAGTTGGAGTACGGCCGGCTCGGACTGCCCGAACCCGAGCACCAGATCCTGCTCGCCGTGCCCGTCGAACTGGCCGCCGAGCGGGCCCGGGGCCGCGCCGAGCAGGACAGCGGCCGCGCCCGGGACGCCTATGAGCGCGACGCCGGCCTGCAGCAGCGCACCGGTGCGGTGTACGCGGGGCTGGCCGCCGCGAACTGGCACGGACCCTGGTCGGTGGTGGGGCCCGAGGTCGATCCGCAGCGACTCGCCAGCGTGTTCTAGCAGGAAATAGTCGCTGTTCGGTGCCACCATGGTCTCCATGAGGCAAAGGATCCTGGTCGTCGACGACGACCCCTCGCTGTCCGAGATGCTCACGATCGTTCTCCGCAACGAGGGGTTCGACACCGCGGTGATCGCCGACGGCTCCCAGGCGCTGACCGCGGTGCGCGAACTTCGTCCCGATCTGGTGTTGCTCGACCTGATGCTGCCGGGTATGAACGGCATCGACGTGTGCCGCGTGCTGCGTTCCGATTCCGGCGTGCCGATCGTGATGCTGACCGCCAAGACCGACACCGTCGACGTGGTGCTGGGCTTGGAGTCCGGCGCCGACGACTACATCATGAAGCCGTTCAAGCCCAAGGAACTCGTCGCCCGGGTGCGGGCACGGTTGCGCCGCAACGAGGACGAGCCGGCGGAGATGCTCTCCATCGGGGACATCGAGATCGACGTGCCCGCCCACAAAGTGACGCGCGACGGCGAGCAGATCTCGCTGACGCCGCTGGAGTTCGACCTGCTGGTGGCGTTGGCGCGCAAACCGCGGCAGGTGTTTACTCGAGATGTGCTGCTCGAACAGGTGTGGGGGTACCGTCACCCCGCTGACACCCGTTTGGTGAACGTGCATGTCCAGCGGTTGCGGGCCAAGGTCGAGAAGGACCCGGAGAACCCGCAGGTGGTGCTGACCGTTCGAGGAGTGGGATACAAGGCCGGACCCCCCTAGTGTCCGGGGTCTCCTAGTGTCCAAGACACGCGGCCGGGGCCCCTGGGGGCGCTCCGGACCGGTCCTGCGGGGCACCAGTGCGGTCAGCCGCACGCTGGCCCAGATCTGGCGGCGTTCGCTGCAACTCCGGGTGGTCGTGCTCACCCTTGGTCTGTCCGCGGTCGTCATCGCGGTGCTCGGCTTCGTGCTCACCAGCCAGATCACCAACCGGGTGCTCGAGGTGAAGGTGCGCGCCGCCACCGAGGAGACCAACCGTGCGCGCGGCACCGTCAGCGGAATCGTCAGCGGCGAGGAGACCCGCTCGCTGGACTCCAGCCTGCAGCTGGCTCGCAACACCCTGATCTCCAAGACCGGCCAGACCTCCGGATCGGGGTTGGCCGGCACCTTCGACGCGGTGCTGATGGTCCCCGGCGACGGGCCGCGTGAAGCGACCTCTGCCGGCCCGGTCGACCAGATCCCGCGCTCGCTGCGGGACTTCGTCAAAGCCGGACAGGTGAGCTATCAGTACGCGAGCGTGCACACCGAAACCTTCCAGGGCCCGGCGCTGCTGGTCGGTACGCCGGCACCCTCACGCGTACCCAATCTCGAGCTCTACCTGATCTTCCCGCTCACCGGCGAGGAGAACACCGTCACGCTGGTGCGCGGCACCATGGCGACCGGTGGCGTCGTGCTGCTGGTGCTG